>Ga0187894_10002194_pt1 | contig 23645 bp, 28 predicted proteins | sample GBC1701081metaG_FD_136650 | JGI IMG/M metagenome (GOLD analysis project Ga0187894, IMG submission 136650) | White microbial mat communities from a lava cave in the Kipuka Kanohina Cave System on the Island of Hawaii, USA - GBC170108-1 metaG ... | reverse complement strand
GCGATTCTTGAAGTGCCAGTAGAAGCTGCCCCGCGTCACCTTCATCTTGCGCGCCAGCCGGTCGACCTTGACGTCGTCGATGCCCGAAACGACGAACACCTTGCGCGCGGCGGCGATCCAGTCCTCGCGGGTCAAGGTCTTACGCCGGGCAGCCATTCATCCCCCCTGATATCCGGGCACCACCGTGCAGCCCTGTCCTGACCGAGGGCTAAGGCAAATGTGCGTCGGGTGCCATGGAATAAGTGCAACACGTGCCCACGTTTTGATCACGATTCACTGGCGAAAATCGCTCCGCTGGCCGCCGAACCGGATCATCCGCGGCGATTCCAGCGAAGCGTCGACGTCCTCGAGGGGTGGAGGCCCGAGCCGGAATCGAACCGGCGTGCAAGGATTTGCAGTCCTCTGCGTAACCACTCCGCCATCGGGCCGCCGCGCGCGAGATGGTCGGCTTTGCCGGGACTGTCAACCGGCGCCCTTGAGCTTGCCCCCGCTTGGCGTCAGGCTGCGTCGATGCAGGTCCAGAGCGTCATTGCGCGGGTAGCGAAGCCGCTGATCGACTTCGCGCTGCCGCCGCGATGCCCTGGCTGCGGCGCGATCGTCGCCGAACCGCACAATTTCTGCCTCGATTGCTGGTCACAGCTCGTTTTTCTCGGCGAGCCCGGCTGCGCCATCTGCGCGCTCCCGTTCGACTATGGTACCGGAGAGGGGCCGGATGCCGTCTGCGGCGGCTGCCTCGCCCACCCGCCGCGCTTCGATCGCCTCCGCGCCGCCGTCGCTTATGGCGAGATTCCGCGCAAGGTGGCGCTCAAGCTCAAATATGGCGGCCGCCCCGGTGTCGCCGAGACGATGGCGCGGCTGATGATGCGGCATCTGGAAGCGGACGAGGGCGATTTGATCGCTCCGGTCCCGCTGCATCGCTGGCGGATCTGGAAGCGCGGTTACAACCAGGCGGCGCTGATCGCGGCGGCGCTCGCAAGACATGGCGGGATCGAGGCGCGGCTGAACCTGATCGAGCGGGTGAGGGCGACGCCGCCGCTGCGCGGGATGGGGCGGCGCGAGCGCCAGGCGGCGGTACGGGGCGCCTTCCGGGTTCGGGCGGATCTCAAGCCCGGACTCAAGGGCCGCCGCGTGATTCTGGTCGACGATGTCTATACCAGCGGCGCCACGGTCAACGGCTGCGCCCGGATCCTGAAGCGGGCTGGCGCGGCCGAGGTCCGGGTGCTGGCCTGGGCGCGAGTCGTGCGCGGCGAGGATCTCTGAGCCAGGGGCCGGGCACTCGATCGCATCGCCGGACGTTGACAAAGCCCGGCGTTCGTTCCCACTTCGGCCCTTCCGGAGACGAAAATGGCGCGTGTCGAAATCTACACCAAGATCTTCTGCTCCTATTGCGCGCAGGCGAAGCGGCTGCTCGATGCCAAGAGCGTGCCCTATGAGGAGCACGACATCAGCCTGGGCGGCCCGCAACGCACGGAGATGCTCCAGCGCGCCAACGGCCGGTCGACCGTGCCGCAGATCTTCATCGATGGACGACATATCGGCGGCTGCGACGATCTGCACCAGCTCGAGCGCGACGGCGGTCTCGATCCGTTGCTCGGTACATCATGAGAATCGCGGTCTTCCAGGCCCAGACCGGGATCGATCCGGAGGCGAACGCCGCCGCCTTGGTGAGCTGCGTCGAGCAGGCGGCCGCGGGCGGCGCGGCGATGCTGTTCACGCCCGAGATGAGCGGCCTGCTCGATCGCGACCGGAGCCGGGCAATTCGGCAGCTTCATTTCGAGTCCGACGATCCGGTGCTGGCGGCGGTCCGCGCGGCGGCGGGGAAGGCGGGCCTCTGGGTCCATCTCGGCTCACTCGCCTTGCTTGCCGAGGATGGCGACATGCTGGTCAATCGCGGCTTCGTGATCGACGCCGACGGCGAGATACGCGCGCGTTACGACAAGATCCATCTGTTCGATGTCGACCTGCCGACCGGCGAGAGCTGGCGCGAATCGGCGGCCTATAAGCGTGGCGACCGCGCGGTGGTGGTCGATACGCCGATCGGGTCGCTCGGCCTCTCGATCTGCTACGATCTGCGCTTTGCCGGCCTCTATGCCGCGCTCAGCAACGAAGGCGCCACCGTGCTTTCGATCCCCGCCGCCTTCACCGTGCCGACCGGCGACGCGCATTGGCACATCCTGATGCGCGCCCGGGCGATCGAGGCTGGCGTCTTCGTCGTCTCGGCGGCACAGGTCGGCGAGCATGAGGACGGGCGCACGACCTACGGCCATTCGCTGGTGGTCGATCCCTGGGGCAAGGTGCTGCTCGACATGGGCGGCGAGAGCCCCGGTCTCGGCTTTGCCGAACTCGACCCGGCGGTGGTCGAGGAGGTGCGCAGCCGGCTGCCGGCAATCTGGCATCGCCGGCCGATCCCTGCGCCCGAGCATGTGAGGGTCGAAACCCCTGTCCGGAGGCGGTCGTGACGGGTTGGCATTTGTTGTCCGGCAAGGAGCGAGGAGGGAGCGATGTTCATGCATCGTGACCGACGCAGAGACGCCGTCCGGGCGGCAAAGGACAGCCCGCCGCTTCGCGGTCGGCTGGAGAAGGCGGCTGGCGGCGTCGCGCACCTTGGCCGGGCTGCCCAGCCCGCCCTGCGGCACTCTCCTATCCAGCCGCCTTCTCCAGCCGATCACGGCCACCTCCGGACAGAGGTTTCGACCCTGTCGTGATCATCTTCGATCTCAAATGTGCGCCGCAAGGTCATGTTTTCGAAGCCTGGTTCGGTTCGAGCGAGGATTATGAGGCACAAAGCGAGCGCGGTCTCGTCAGTTGCCCGATCTGCGGCGGCAGCGAGGTGGCGAAGGCGCCGATGGCACCGAGGGTCGGGGCAAAGGGCAATCAGGGCGAGACGGGGCAGTCTCAGCCCGAAACGATGAAGAAGATGCTCGCCGAGATGGCGCGCCTGCAGCGGAAGCTGCTCGAGAAGAGCGAGCATGTCGGCGACCGTTTTCCCGATGAAGCGCGCGCGATTCATCTCGGCGAGGCCGAGGCGCGCGCGATCCATGGCCGCGCCACCCAGGACGACGCCGAGAGCCTTGCCGAGGACGGGATTCCGGTCTCGCCCTTGCCCTTCCCGGTCGCCGAGCCGGGCGAGGAGAATTGATTCCCCGGGCCGCTTCGGCCACATCGCCTCGTGGCACGGCCCCGTAGCTCAGCAGGATAGAGCGACTGATTCCTAATCAGTAGGCCACAGGTTCGAATCCTGTCGGGGTCACCAGCCTCCGCCGTAGCTTGAGCGAAGGAGGGCGGGCGGAGACTGGCACTCAGGTCGCCAGACTCTGCCCTTAGCTCGGCATGTCGCGATCCGCCCAGCGCACCAGCAACCGGCGAACCAGCGCCCGCGCCATCGAGGGGCTGAGCCGGTTGGTCTTGGCTTGCGGCTGCTTGCGCGCCTGGACGAGGTTGTGAAAGGTCATCAGCTCTTCGGTGGTCGCCCAGCCTTTCTCGGCGAGCGCCATCCGATCGGCGTCCTCGCCGCAGATCGCAATGTGGACCAGCTCGAACACTTCGGCCAGCTCGGGAACATTGTCCTCGGCCGCCCGCATCCGGGCGATGGCGGCGCCGAAATTCCGGTTGATATTGGCAAGCGCGAGCGCGCGCTCCGCCAAGGTACGCCCCTCCTCGGCGGGCGCGGCCTCCTTGGCGGCGGGCCTGGCGAAACCCTCTTCGAGCGCGAAACGGTGAAAGACGATCTCGCCGCCGCCGATATGCTCGCAAATGCGGCTGCCGAGCATCAGGCTCGGCGGTGCGATCATCGCCACCGCCAGCGCGCCATTGGCCTTGTCGACCAGCTGCAGCGCCCTGGCGCGGACCTCCTGGACGCGGGTCAGAGGCTCGAGGTCGGGATGCGACACGTAGGCCTGCCCCTCCGAATCCAGCGTGACGTCGAAACGGGGAAGGTGACGGGGCAGCAACGAGGCGGTCGCGAGCTTGCCGCTCACTTCGACCCGCCACTTTTGCTCGCTCATCCCCGATCCTCGCTTCGCCGTCTAAGCGGCTTTCTCCAGGGTCCGGGTCCAGGACCGGAGGTGGTCGTGATCGGCTGGGGAAGGCGGCTGGGTAGGAGAGACCCGCAGGGCGGACCAGGATGTCCGGCCAAGGGGCTCGACGCCCCCAGCCGCCTTCCCCAGCCGACCGCGAAGCGGCGGGCTGTCCTTTGCCGCCCAGCGGCGTCAATCGATCGGTCACGATGAATATTCATCGCTCCCTCCTCTCTCCTAGCTGGACAACAAATGCCAGCCCGTCACGGCCGCCTCCGGTCCTGGACCCGGACCCTACCAGCTTTTGCGGGAGGGGAAGGCAGGAGTTTCATGGCACGCCCGCGCCGTGTATGGCGCCGGCCAAGGAGACCGACATGGACCGCAGTCATAGCGAACCCGAAGACGGCGATCTCGTCGACGATCCGCGCCGAGTCCTGGTTCCGGCCGACGTCCAGGAGGCGGTGCGCACCCTGATCCGCTGGGCCGGCGACGATCCCGATCGCGAAGGCCTGCTCGACACCCCGAAACGAGTCGCGCGCGCCTGGCGCGAATATGCCCGCGGCTATACCGAGGACCCCGCGCACCATCTCAGCCGAACCTTCGAGGAGGTCGGCGGCTATGACGAGATCGTGCTCCTCAAGGACATTCCGTTCCAGTCGCATTGCGAGCACCATCTCGCCCCGATCATCGGCAAGGCGGCGATCGCCTATCTGCCGAACGACCGGGTGGTGGGCATCTCTAAGCTCGCCCGAGTGATGCATGGCTTCGCCCGGCGGCTGCAGGTCCAGGAACGGCTAACCGCGCAGGTCGCCGACTGCATCTGGGACAATCTTCAGCCGCAAGGGGTCGCGGTGGTGATCGAGGCGAGCCATGCCTGCATGACCGCGCGCGGCGTCGGCACGCCCGGGGTGATGATGACCACCAGCCGGATGATGGGCGTGTTCCGCCAGGACGAGCGCAGCCGCCGCGAAGTGCTTGCGCTGATGGGCTATTAGGGTCCGGCCTCTGAGGCGGGCCGCGTTGGCGGCAATCGCGCTTGCGGCCTCGGCCTGCGGCGGGCCGCGCGTCGAAAATGCCGATGTGACCGCCGAGCAGATCGAGCGCGTCTCGACGCCCAGGGTCGAGAAGGAGGATCCGGCGGCGTCGGTGCGGCTGCAGCCGCTGTCCGCGCTTGACATCGCCCGGCAGGGCGAAGCCGCCGGCCATGTCCGGTTCTGCCGTTTCCAGCGCAATGGCGTGACCTTGCTCGCCGCCTGGAACACCAATGCGATCGCGCGGATCGGTGGTCAGCTCCGGCATCTCGTCCAGTCGGCGCCGGTCGGCGAGACCGGCGGCTTCTTCGGGGACCGTCAGATCAGCGTCAGCATCGGCCTGGTAACGCCGGGCGGCGCCGGCGCCCGGATCGCCGTCACCAACCGGGGCAACCAGGCCCAGCAGGAATGGATCGGCGAATGGCTTTGCGGACGATGACGCGATGAGCGGGGGCGCCCCGGACAGTGTAGCGACCACTCCGCTGCGGCGCGTGGTGCTGGCGAGCATGATCGGGACCACGATCGAATGGTATGATTTCTTCCTCTACGGCTCGGCCGCGGCCCTGGTCTTCAACCGCCTGTTCTTTCCTCAATATGACCCGCTGACCGGCACCTTGCTGGCCTTTGCCACTTATGCGGTCGGCTTCGTCGCGAGGCCAGTCGGCGGCATCATCTTCGGCCATTTCGGCGATCGCATCGGACGCAAGCGGCTGCTGATGCTGAGCCTGGTGCTGATGGGGATCGCCACCGTCCTGATCGGCCTGCTCCCGACTTATGACGAGATCGGCATCTGGGCACCGGCCGCGCTGATCGTGCTGCGGCTCGCGCAGGGCTTCGCGGTCGGGGGCGAGTGGGGCGGCGCGGTGCTGATCGCGGCCGAGCATGGCGACGCCGCGCGGCGCGGCTATTGGGCAAGCTGGCCGCAGGCGGGGGTCGCCGCCGGCTTCCTGCTCGCGTCCGGCCTGCTCGCATTGATGACCGCGATCCAGGACGAGGCGGATTTCCTCGCCTGGGGCTGGCGTGTGCCGTTCCTGCTGTCGGCGCTGCTGGTCGTGGTCGGCTGGTATATCCGCAACCGGGTTGCCGAGAGCCCGACCTTCGAAACCGCCTTGGCCGAGGCCGAAGCGCCGCCGCGGCTCCCGGCGCTCGAGGTTTTCCGCGAGCGACCGCGCGCGATCCTGCTCGGCGCGGGCCTGCGCGTCGGCGAGAACATCTCTTATTATGTCCTGACCGTCTTCTCTCTGACCTTCCTCGTCGACATTTCCATTGAGAGCCGGGCCCTGGCGCTCAACGCGCTGCTGATCGGCGCCGCCGTGCAGTTCTTCGCGATCCCCTTTTTCGCGCGCCTGTCGGATGCGATCGGCCGGCGCTGGGTCTATGCGTTCGGCGGGCTTGGCCTGGCGGCCTGGAGCTTCGCCTTGTTCCCGCTGCTGGCCAGCGGCCATGAGGGCCTGATCGTCGTCGCTCTGGTGGTCGGTCTCGTCCTCCACGGCGCAATGTACGGGCCGCAGGCGGCGATGATCGCCGAATTGTTCCCGACCCGGATCCGCTATTCGGGCGCCTCGATCGCTTATCAATTGACCGCGATCTTCGCCGGATCGCTGGCGCCGATCGTCGCCTTGTCGCTCTACAAGGCTTATGATTCGGCGCTGCCGGTCGCGCTCTACGTCGGCACCGCCTGCGCGATCAGCGGCATTTCGGCCTTGTGCGCCCGCGAGACGAGGGGCGTCGACCTGCGCGATATTCGCTAGGGCCGGTCCCCCCAATAACGCAGCAGATTCTGGTGCGCCCGTTGCAGGCGGACGAGATTTTCGGGTGACATTTTCAGCCCTTCGAGCGCGGCGACCTCATTGATTTCATAGAGCATTTCGCGATGGAAGGGGTTGGCGACGCGGCTTTGGATGAAGGTGATCGCGACCAGCCGCTCGCCGCCGGTCACCGCCTCGACCTCGTGGATCGAGTCGGAGGGGTAGAGGATCGCCCGACCGGGCGCGCAGCGAAAACGGAGCGTTTCGGTCCCCAGATGGATGCAGAGCGCGCCGCCCTCATAGGAAGCGGGATCGGACAGGAACAGGGTGCAGCTGATGTCCGATCGGATCGCGCCGTTGGCCAGCTTGAGATAGGCGGTGTCATAATGGGCGCCGTAGCGCATGCCGCTGGTGTAGCGGGCCATCATCGGCGGCGCGATCATGACCGGCAGCGCGAAATTGTTGAAATCCTCATGCCCCTGCATCGCCTTGAGCACGATCGCGGCGCTCTGCTGATAGGCGGCGGGCTCGTGGAGCTGGAGGTTGTGCTTGACCTTCGAATGGGGGTTGCTGATGCGCCCGTCGACGAACGGCGCCGCGGCGGCGATCCGCCGCATCTCCTCGACTTCCGTGCGCCCGAGCAGCTCGATTTCCTTGAACATCGTCGATCCTCATGATCCGGTTTCGAGACAGCGTGCAAGCAGCGGATGGCGCCCGGCCGCTTGCTCGAGCCAGGCGAGCCCGCCGGCGATCGCCGTCCGATTCTCCGTCCGGGACCGCGCCAGCACTTCGCCCCGCAGCTTCGGGCTATAAGCATGGTCGAGGCCCTTGGAATAGCGGCTCATATAGGGCCCGGCGGCGATGGCGGTCGCCTCGGCCGGCGTGATCGAGTGATCGAAGAAATCCGCGATTTCGTTGAGTTTGTCGCCCGGAGTTAAAAGAAAATCACTGAAATCGCACCAGCGCGCGTGGGCGCCGAGCGCGTCGGCCGCCGCTATGAGGGCGCTCATCTCGCAGGCCCAGCCGAGCGCCGCCTTCTGCCCTTCGTCGAGCTCCCACAGCCGCGCCGGCGCCTCACCGAGCCGGCCCGCGAGCCGTTTCAGCCGCTGCCCGCTCACCATCTGCAGCTCGCGGCGCGAGGCCTCGCCGGCGAGGATATTTTCGAGATAGCGCGCCGGCGCATCGAACATCAGCAGCGCCCGCGACCCCTCGGGCACCAGCAGCGGCGCCAGATCGCTGGTGAAGCTGGTCGCCTTGACCATCGCCCGCTGAGCCGGACGGAAGGTGCGCGACAGCAGCACGCGCGCGGTTGCGAGCCTGGGCTTCAGCCATTCGGGCGCCCACGGACTGTCGGGCGCGCCCGAGATCGCGGCGAGATCGTGAAGCGTACGCAGCAGCAGCGGCTCGCGCAGCGCGAACACGGTACCAAGCTCGCCGAGCAGCCGCGACACCAGGGTCGAGCCGACATGGCCGATATGGAAGATATAATCGGCGTCCTGGCGCGCGTTGCCGGGCAGCGCGCGCTCGAGCTCGGCCCAGGCGACGATCCGGCGCGGCGTCCCCTGGGTCAGCGACCGATCGTCGAGGAAACTCGCGGCGCGATAGTCGGCTTCCGGCCGCTCGACCAGCAGCAGCTGATCGGACAGGGGATCGAGCGCGTGTGGGAACCAGCGCGGGCTCGCGGCGAGCTGCGTCAGCGGCGTGGTTGTCGGAAGGGGCGAAGCGCTCTGCACGGGCCGTTTATAGGCAAAACGCGCGGGAACTCGACAGAGAAAGGGCCACCGCTTCGGGTGAAGCGGCGGCCCTTATCCGGTCTGGGAAAAGCTCAGGCCTGAGTCTGATCCTCCTCCGCGCCGGGCTGTTCGGTATCGGCCCCCGGGGCCTCGTCGGCGGGCGTTGCTTCCGCGTCTCCCGCCTCGACCGGCGCCGCTTCGGCTTCCGCGGCCGGAGTCTCGTCGATCGGCTCGGCCGTGGCCGTATCGGCCTCCTCCGGGGTTCCCGCTTCCTCTTCGGAGGCTTCCGCGAGTGGCTCGTCGATGAAGCCGGCCACATCCTTTTCGAACATCTGCGCCATCACGTCGATGCCCTGCGCCTGGAGCTCGGCTTCCTCGGGCGAGCGGGCGATGTTGACGCTGATCGTCACCGACACTTCCGGGTGAAGCGCGATCTTGACCTCCTGGACGCCGATCGCCTTGATCGGCCGGTCGAGCACGATCTGGTTCTTGGCGACCTTGTGGCCCTCGGCTTCGAGCGCCTCGGCAAGGTCGCGGGCGGACACCGAGCCGTAGAGCTGACCGGTGTTCGACGCCTGACGGATCAGCTTGACCTTGGCGCCGTCGACCTTGGTGGCGTCCTTCTCGGCGGCGCCGCGACGCTCGGCGTTCTGCGCCTCGATCTTCTCGCGATTGGCCTCGAACACCTTGCGGTTGGAGTCGTTGGCACGCAGCGCCTTGCCGCGCGGCAGCAGGAAGTTGCGGGCATAGCCGTTCTTCACCTTGACCACGTCGCCGATGGTGCCGAGCTTCTCGATCCTCTCGAGCAGGATGACTTCCATGACCCTGGCTCCTTATTTCACAACATAGGGAAGCAGGCCGATATGGCGGGCGCGCTTGATCGCCTTGGCCAGTTCGCGCTGCTTCTTGGTGGAGACCGCGGTGATGCGGCTGGGGACGATCTTGCCCCGCTCCGAGACGAAGCCCTGGAGCAGGCGGACATCCTTGTAATCGATCGTCGGCGCATCCTTGCCCGAGAAGGGGCAGGATTTGCGGCGACGGAAAAATGGGCGTGCCATGTCTCTGATCCCTCTCGCTTATGCTTCGACTTCGTCGCGGCGGGGACGACCGTTGCGGTCGCCGCGGTCGCCGCGATCACGATCGCCGCGATCGAAGCGGTCGCCCCTGTCTCCGCGCTCGTCGTCGCGCCTCTTGTCGCGGTCGCCACGGCGCATCATCACCGACGGGCCCTGCTCATGCGCATCGACCTTGATCGTCATGTAGCGGATGACGTCCTCGTTGATCTGCGTCTGGCGTTCGAGCTCGGCAACCACCGGCGCCGGGGCCTCGAAATCGAGCTCGACATAATGGGCCTTGCGGTTCTTGGCGATGCGATAGGCGATGTTGCGAAGACCCCAGGTCTCGGTCCTGACGATCTTCCCGCCATTGTCCTCGATGATCTTGGTGGCGGTCTCCGCCAGCGCGTCCACCTGAGCCTGGGCCAGGTCCTGACGCGCGAGAAAGACATGCTCGTAGAGCGGCATGCTGCGCTATTCCTTCTTTTGGCCGATTGTTGACGCCGCCCATTGCGGACGCCCCTCCGGCTGTCGTCTCAAAAATGAACCGGGGCGTGAAGCAGCGCTTCCGCCCCGGACCGGGCCATTTGGCGGAGGAGGCTGGAAAAATCAAGCCTGCTTGCACAGCGGGGCGCCGCTGGCCTACCAGCCCCGCGCGATCAAGGAGAAAAGGATGCGCGCTTTCATCTTCCCCGGACAGGGGAGCCAGGCGGTCGGCATGGGCCAGGCGTTGGCCGAAGCCTGCGCAGAGGCGCGAGCGGTTTTAGAAGAGGTCGACGACGCGCTCGGGCAGAGGCTGTCGCGGCTGATGGCCGAAGGGCCGCCCGATGCGCTGACTTTGACCGAGAATGCCCAGCCGGCGATCATGGCCAATGCGATCGCCACCTTGCGCGCCTCGGGAATCGATCTCGCCGCCAAGGCCGATTTTGTCGCCGGCCATTCGCTCGGCGAATATTCGGCGCTCTGCGCCGCCGGAGCGTTCGACCTCGCCACCACCGCGCGGCTGCTCAAGCGCCGCGGCCAGGCGATGCAGGCGGCGGTTCCGGTCGGGGAGGGGGCGATGGCGGCTTTGCTCGGCGCCGATCTCGCGATCGCCCAGGCGGTCGCCGACGCCGCCGCGCAGGGCGAAGTGTGCAGCGTCGCCAATGACAATGATCCCTCGCAGGTCGTGATTTCCGGCCACCGCGGCGCGGTCGAACGGGCGCTCGACATCGCCAAGGAAAAGGGCGCCAAGCGGGCAATCCTGCTGCCGGTGTCGGCGCCGTTCCATTGCTCGCTGATGCAGCCGGCCGCCGAGGCGATGGCCGAGGCGCTGGCGGTGGCGGCGATCGCAGCGCCGGCGGTGCCGGTCTATGCCAATTTCGCCGCCGCGCCGGCCGAATATCCCGACGAGCTTCGCCAGCTGCTGGTCGCGCAGGTGACGGGCATGGTGCGCTGGCGCGAGAGTGTGGTAGCGATGTTCGATGCGGGAGTCACCCAATTCGTCGAGTTCGGCGCGAAGGTGCTGGGGCCGATGGTCAAGCGGATCGCCCCCGACGCGACGGTGACCAGCGTGGTCACGCCGGAGGATATCGACGCGCTGGTGAAGGAGATTTGAGCATGTTCGACCTCGGCGGAATGACCGCGCTGGTCACCGGTGCTTCGGGCGGGATCGGTTCGGCGATCGCCAAAGGGCTGGCGGCGCAGGGTGCACGGCTTGCGGTCTCGGGCTCCAATGTCGACAAGCTCGAGGCGTTTCGTGCCACGCTCGGCGGCGATCATGTCGCGCTCGCCTGCAACCTCGCCGACGGCGCCGCGGTCGATGCGCTGGTGTCGCAGGCGGTCGAAGCGCTCGGCCAACTCGATATCCTGGTCAATAATGCCGGGGTCACCCGCGACAATCTCGCGATGCGGATGAAGGACGAGGAATGGTCCGAGGTGATCCTCGTCAACCTCGAAGCCGCCTTCCGCCTCGCTCGCGCCGCGTTGAAGCCGATGATGCGGGCGCGCTTCGGCCGGATCATCTCGGTGACCTCGGTGGTCGGTGTGACCGGCAATCCGGGACAGGCCAATTATGCGGCCGCCAAGGCCGGCCTGATCGGCATGTCGAAGGCGCTTGCCCAGGAAGTCGCCAGCCGCGGCATCACCGTCAACTGCATCGCACCGGGTTTCATCCGCTCGGCGATGACCGAGGTGCTTCCCGAAGCGCAGAAGGCGGCCCTGCTCGGCCGGATCCCGCTCGGCGCGCTCGGCGAGGGCGATGACGTCGCCGCGGCGGTCGCTTATCTCGCCAGCCGCGAAGCCGGCTACGTCACCGGCCAGACCTTGCACGTCAACGGCGGAATGGCGATGATCTGAGGGTGCTGGCGCGCGGCATTGCGCCGGCGGTTCGGGCGGATCAGCGCCACTTGCCTTTTGCCGGTGCGAACGGCTAGGGCGGGGCCAACGAAAAACGCCTCTAGGGAAAGGTGAACTATGAGCGAGACTTCGGACCGCGTGAAGAAGATCGTCGTCGAGCATCTGGGCGTCGAGGCCGACAAGGTCACCGAGGAAGCGAGCTTCATCGACGATCTCGGCGCCGACAGTCTCGACATCGTCGAGCTGGTCATGGCTTTCGAGGAGGAATTCGGGGTCGAGATCCCCGACGACGCCGCCGAGAAGATCACCACCGTCAAGGACGCGATCGACTATATCGACCAGAACAAGGCTTGAGGCTGTCTGAAGGCCCGTCGGGCCCGCCAGGCGGTGGCCGAGCCGATTGTTGAAGATAACGGCTCCCCGCCCTAGGCCGGGGGGCCGTTCGCATTTGGGAGTAGCGGAAAATGCGCCGTGTCGTGGTTACCGGTCTCGGGCTCGTAACGCCGCTGGGCGGCGACGTGGAGACCAGCTGGAGAAACATCCTCGCCGCCAGGAGCGGCGCCGGCCGGATCACCAGGTTCGACCCCGAGGACTATGCCTGCAAGATCGCCTGCGAGGTCAAGCCGGCCGACCATGACTATGGCTTCGATCCGAACCTGCGCGTCGACCACAAGGTCCAGCGCCAGGTCGATCCGTTCATCATCTACGGCATCGACGCCGCCGGCCAGGCGATCGAGGATGCCGGCCTCACCGAGATGAGCGAGGCCGAACGGCTCCGGGCCGGCGTTTCGATCGGCTCGGGCATCGGCGGGCTGCCGGGGATCGAGAGCGAATCGCTGGTGCTCGAGCACAAAGGCCCGCGCCGGGTCTCGCCGCACTTCGTCCATGGCCGGCTGATCAATCTCATTTCCGGCCAGGTCTCGATCAAATATGGCCTGATGGGCCCGAACCACGCGGTGGTGACCGCTTGCTCGACCGGCGCCCATTCGATCGGCGATGCCGCCCGGATGATCGCGATGGACGATGCCGACGTCATGCTCGCCGGCGGCGCCGAGGCGGCGATCTGCCCGATCGGCATTGCCGGTTTTGCCCAGGCGCGCGCGCTTTCGACCAATTTCAACGACGAGCCGGAACGGGCCAGCCGGCCCTATGATGTCGACCGCGACGGCTTCGTCATGGGCGAGGGCTCCGGGGTCGTCGTGCTCGAGGAATATGAGCACGCCAAGGCACGCGGCGCCAAAATCTATGCCGAGGTGGTCGGCTACGGCCTTTCGGGCGACGCCTATCACGTCACCGCGCCGCATCCGGAGGGCTCGGGCGGCTACCGGGCGATGGAAATGGCGCTGAAGCGCGCCGGGATGAACCCGATCGACATCGATTATATCAACGCCCATGGCACCTCGACGCCGCTGGGCGATGAGCTCGAGCTCGGCGCGGTCCGTCGGCTGTTCGGCAATGCGATCGGCAATATCTCGATGAGCTCGACCAAGTCGGCGATCGGCCATCTGCTCGGCGGCGCCGGCGCGGTCGAGGCGATCTTCTGCATCCTTGCGCTGCGCGACCAGATCGTGCCGCCGACCCTGAACCTTGACAAACCGAGCGAAGGCACCGCCGGAGTCGACCTGGTGCCGCACAGGGCCAAGGAGCGCACCGTGCGGGCGGTGATCAACAACAGCTTCGGCTTTGGCGGCACCAATGCCAGCTTGGTCATGAAGGCGGTCTGAGTCCCTGGTCGAACCGCGATGAAGCGCTTGCTGCTGCTGATCCTGCCGGTTGTCGCGGTCGTCGCTTTCGGCATTTCGTTCTGGCATTTCTGGGCGGGCCCCGGCCCGACCGCCGAGCCGATGACGATCATCGTCGAGGACGGCGCGAGCCTCGCCCGCGTCGCCGCCCAGCTCGAAGAGGCCAGCGCAATCCGGGGCGGAGCGCGCAGCTTTCGCGGATTTGCCAGAGTGTTCGGGTCGTCGGATCCGATCCAGGCCGGCGAGTTCCTGATCCCCGCGGGTCTCAGCGCCGACGGCATCCTGAACCTGCTCCAGCACGGCCGGCCGGTGCAGCGGCTCGTCACCATCCCCGAGGGCATGCCGTCGGTGCTGGTCCACGAGCGGCTGATGCGAAATCCTTATCTGACCGGCGCGATACCGGTCCCGCGGGAGGGCACGGTTCTGCCCAACAGCTACAGCTTCCAGCGCGGCGAAGCCCGCGCGGCCGTGCTCGAGCGGATGCGATCGGCGATGCGCACCGAATTGGCGCGGCTCTGGGCGGCGCGGCGGCCGGGCAGCGCGGTGACCACGCCCGAACAGGCGATCATTCTCGCCTCGATCGTCGAAAAGGAAACCGGCAAGCCGTCCGAGCGGCGGATGGTGGCCGGCGTCTATACCAACCGGCTGCGCCGGGGGATTCCGCTTCAGGCCGATCCGACCGTGATCTATCCGGTGACTCGCGGCCGCCCGCTCGGGCGCCGCATCCGCCAGTCCGAGCTTCGCGCCGACAATGGTTACAACACTTATGCCCGCGCCGGGCTGCCCGCCGGGCCGATCGCCAATCCGGGTCGCGAGTCGATCGCCGCGGTGCTCGATCCGGCGGCGACCAACGCTTTGTTCTTCGTCGCCGACGGCAGGGGCGGACATGTCTTCGCCGACACCCTTCAGCAGCACAATGCCAATGTCGCGCGCTGGTATGCGATCCGCCGCGCCCGCGGCGAGATGTGAAGGGACGGGGCGGCTAGAGTCCGTCCTTTCTTTGCTGAATCGAGTGGGGATTCCCAAAGCCGCTGAGTTGTGATTCAAGCTGCTGGCTGGAGTGGAGGCCAGCAGCGATGGCCAGAGCTTACTCGAATGATCTGAGGGAGCGTGTGGCGCGATCGGTTTTGTCGGGCCGGTCGGTGCGCGAGACGGCGGCGCTGTTCGGGGTGAGCGTGGCGAGCGCGGTGAAGTGGTCGCAACGCCTGCGCGAGACGGGGAGTGCGGCCTCGAGGCCGATGGGCGGCCGGCGGCCCCGTATCCTGGCCGGCGAGCAGTCCTGGTTGCTGGCGCGGATGACGGAGCAGCCTGATCTGACGCTGCGGGCGCTGGCGCTCGAGCTCAGGGGGAGAGGCTACCAGACGGTCAGCCACAACACGGTCTGGAAGCAGCTGCGCCTGGCGGGCTTCAGCTTCAAAAAAAACGCTATTCGCCGCCGAGCAGCTGCGGCCGGCGATCGCGCGACGACGCGAGCAGTGGAAGAAATACCAGGGCCGGCTTGATCCTCGACGCCTGGTCTTCATCGACGAGACCTGGGCCAAGACGAACATGACGCCGATCCGCGGCTGGAGCCGGCGCGGCGACAAGCTGGTCGCAAGGGCACCGTTCGGCAAATGGCGCACGCTCACCTTCATCGCCGCGCTGCGCCACGATCGGATCGATGCCCCTTGTGTGCTCGACGGACCGATCAACGGCCAGCTCTTCACCGCCTATGTCGAGCAGTTCCTGGTGCCAACACTCAGCCCCGGCGACATCGTCATCATGGACAATCTCGGCAGCCACAAAAGCGCCGCCGTCCGCAAGGCGATCCGCGCAACCGGCGCCAAGCTCCTCTTCCTGCCGGCCTACTCGCCCGACCTCAACCCGATCGAGCAGGTGTTCGCCAAGCTCAAGCTGATGCTCCGCAAGGCCGCCGAACGATCCGTCGACGCTACCTGGAAGAGGATCGGCTCCCTCCTCGACGCATTCTCACCCCAGGAATGCGCCAACTACCTGCGCAACGCCGGCTACGCTTCAATATGAAGAGGACTCACTCTAGCTCAGCCAGCCGCGCTTCACGCCCTTGTCGGCAAGCCAGACCAGCAAGGCCGCGATGATCAGGATCGCGACCGGCAGGGCGATCGCCTCATTTCCGGCCGCGCGCGCCGCGTCGCTGATCAGCAGGAACCAGCCCTGCTCCGCGAGCAAGGCGAGGAACGAGAGCAGCAAGAGAGGCCGCGCCCAGCGTTCAGCATCAGCAGTCCGAGGCTGCCGAGGGTGCCGCCGAACACGCCGATCGCAAAACAGGCGGTCGCCCATACCGGCATCGAATTGCCGACCGCTTCGTCGGTTTCGCTCATCGCCGGACCGGCAATGGCATCGACATGGACCAGGTAGAAATAGACGCCGACCAGATTCCATAGCAGCGCGAGCAATGCGACGATGCGCAGCCAGCCCGGTGCTCTCGATCCAACCATGTCGCTCATCATGGCCTCCCCTCGTTGTTTATCGGGAGAGACTGAGCGTTTCGGGGCCGAAATGCAAATTTCAGAAAGCCAGTCGTCGTCGCTCCAGGCCGGTCTGATCGAGCGTGGCGAGGGGCTCGACGGCGACCTTGCCGGCCGCCGGGCTGGCATGAATCATCATCAGATCGTCGACCATCAGGCCCGCCGCCCCCGCGCCGACGACCAGGTCGCCGCGATGCAGCGGTGCTGCGACCGACAGCCGCGCGCCGAGCTTGCTTAGCTGTTCGGGCAGGCGCGGTGCCGCAAGGCCGCAAAGGCCGAGCGCAAGCTGAACCAGCCCGGCGGCGTCAATGCCATCCGGCGAACGCCCGCCGGGCCGATAGGGCGCGCCGATCAACCGCTCGGCGACGATCACCGGATCCTCGTCATGCTCGTCGATCCGGCGCAAATGGCTCAGCGAGACGCAGCCATATTCGGTCGTCAGGCAGGCGCCCTGCTCCTCGCCGTGAAGCCGGGCGCCCATCGGCAGGCTGGCGAGCAAAGGGGAGGTTATCCTCCTGTCCGCCGCGACCGGCGCGCACCTCTCGCAGACGATGTGGGTCGGCGCGATGCGGCCGGCGAGCGCGATCGCCTCGACATAGCCGACGATATGATCGGTGCAGCAATAGCCCCAGGCCCAGCCGCCGGCATATTCGAGCACTGCGAAATCCTCGCCGGGCAGCAGCTCGGATGCCGCGTCGCTGCTGTCATTGGGCGCGGCGCGGACGAAGGTCGCATGCGCGCCGCAACTGCGCACCAGCGGTCGCGCATAATGCGGCGCGATCACCCGCCCGGCGAGCGCGATGTCGGCGAGATCGTGGCGAAAGGCGTGGATGCGTCCGTCGAGCGGCCGTGACGGGCCGGTCAGCGCGAAACGGTCAACCGTGCTGGAGGATGAGCCCGCGCTCGCGCCCGGCCTGCCGGCTCGACCCCTGGTGCTCGAGATTGCGTTCGAAGCCTTCAAGAAATTCCTGTCCACTCTGCGTCCTGGCAACGAAGACGTTGCGCCGGTCCGTCTCATCGCGGACGCGCCGCAGATAGCCGAGCGAGCCGAGCGTGTTCAAGGCGCGGGTGATGACCGGCTTTGAGACGCCGAGGATATGGGCCAGGCCGCGCACGGTATGCGGGCCGGGGGTCAGATAGACCAGCAGCATCAGCGCCATCTGGCGGTTGGTGAGATCGGGCTGGCCGGATCGCACATAGTTGATGAGCGTGTGCATCCAGCTCTTGAGGGCTTGGTCAGCCACTTTTCATGCTCCGAAGCGGGGTTTCACCGACTTAAACCAGCAACAGCGGCTTTCGTTTCCCCATTGGACCGGTTTTCGGTGGAAAACGGCGCAGTCGAGGCCTGATCGTCTAGCTTTTGTAACGCGCGCGGAGCACGTCCCAGGCGGCGCGCAAGCCCAGCGCGTCGCCGCCTTTTGGCCGGCCGGGCTTGGCCGCGGGACGCCAGGCGAAGGTGTCGAGATGCGCCCACGACATGCCTTCGGGCACGAATTTCTGCAGGAACAAGGCGGCGGTGACTGCTCCGGCAAGCGGCCCATCGGCGACATTGCCGAGATCGGCGATGTCGGAGGACAGCATCTCGTCATAATGCTTCCACAGCGGCATTCGCCATAGCGGGTCCGACACCGCAGTGCCGCCGGCGAGCAGCGCATCGGCGAGGGTGTCGTCATTGGCAAAGAGCGCCGGGAGATCCGGCCCGAGCGCGACCCGCGCGGCGCCGGTCAGAGTGGCGAAGTCGAGGATCAGCTCGGGGTGCCGGTCGCCATCGCCCTCGGCCGCCCGGGCGAGCGCGTCGGCGAGGATCAGCCGGCCCTCGGCGTCGGTATTGCCGATCTCGACGGTGAGACCCTTGCGGCTGGTCAAAATGTCGCCCGGACGGAAAGCGTCGCCCGAAACCGCATTCTCGACCGCCGGGATCAGCACATGGAGCCGGACCGGGAGATTCGTCTTCATCACCAGCCGCGCGAGGCCGAGCGCGTGCGCGGCGCCGCCCATGTCCTTCTTCATCAGCCGCATGCCGCCCGCGCTCTTGATGTCGAGCCCACCAGAATCGAAACAGACACCCTTGCCGACCAAAGCGATCCGCGGGTAGCGCTGATCGCCCCATTCGAGCTCGATCAGCCGCGGCGCGCGCTCCGGCCCGGCAGCCCGTCCGACCGCGGCGACCATCGGAAACTGGGCATCGAGCGCGTCGCCTTCGGTGATGCGGATCTTGGCGCGGCCTTCCTTGGCGAGCCGCTCGGCGGCATCCTGGAGCTCGGCCGGGCCGAGATCGCCGGCCGGAATGTTGACCAGGTCGCGCACCAGGAAGGTCGATTCGGCGATCAGCGCGGTCTCCTCGATCCGCGCCGGCTCATCGGTCAACAGCACACGCGGCCCCTTGGTCTCCTTCTTCTCGCGATAGCGGTCGAAGCGGTACTGGCCGAGCAGCCAGCCAAGCATGGCATGTCCGGGTCCGCGGCCGGTGACGCGATAGGTCCCCTCGGGCAAGCTCTCGGCGGCCTTGGCGAGGCACCAGGGCGAGAGCGCGTCGACGTCGGCGACGCCCAGCGCGGCCGACCAGGCGTCGCTTGGTCCGGGCAGGATCGCAAGCTGGAAGCCGTCGCCCTTGAACCCCTGCGCCTTTGCCGCCTCGCGCATCTGCGCGGGCTGGTCCTTGAGCCAGGCGTCGAACCCTTTCTTGTCGACGAGGACGAGCGCGATCGCGGGCTGGCCACGGTCGGGCTGGAGCAACGTTGAAGCATCTGTCATGCTCGCCCCTTAGCCAATGGCAGAGGGGGGTTCAAATGAGCCGGGTCCACGCCCTCTTTCTCGTTTTGCTTGCCTTTCTCGGCGCCTGCTCGATGCGCTCGGCGATCGACGCCTTCTCGTCACCCGAAGACCGGGCCTTCGCCCAGAATTTCATCGACAGGCTGCGCAGCGGCGACACCAAGTCGCTCGAAGTATCGTTCGAGCCCCAGGTCTGGCGCGAGAGCGCGTCGCAGCTCGGTCAGGCGCGCCGCCTGTTCCCGTCCGGCCGGGGCACCACCGAGCTGATCGGCTTTCAGTTCAGCACCAACATGACCAACGGCGCCACCCGGCGGACCAAGGACTACACATTGGTCACGCATGACGATGCGCATTGGACGACGACCGTCCTGCGTACCCAATCGGAGGGGAACGGGCCGCAGCGGATCATCGGCTGGAACGTCAATGGCGGCAGCGAGATGCCGGCCGCCTATCGGCAGTTCCAGACGATGGACAATATGGCGCGCGGCTTCTGGATCGGCGGACTCGTCGTCATCGTCTTCATCGTCGGGCTGGTCATCTTCCTCATTCGTCGCAGCCGACGGCGGCGGCGCGACCCGTTGATGGGGCAGGGAGGCGGGACGTCGTAAGACCGCCTCAAAGTCATTCGCGGGATGTTTCAGGGCCGGTTGTCTGCGGTTCCGACGAGCAGCTGACGCCGCTGCGGTTCGCCGATCTCCGCTCGCCGCGATCGACCGGTCAGCCAGAACAGGATTCCGAGCAGCGCCCAGCCCACCATCACCTTGAACTCGGCGGGGATGCCGGGCTCAGGGCTGAGCCATGGCGTGATGAAAGCGACGATTCCGATGCCGGCGGCGGCGAGGACGGCGAGCCGGATCGTCGCCGCGCCGCCCGGGACGGCGAATGCCCCGTCGCGGCGATGTCCGTCTCGGCGCAGCCGCAGCGCGGTCAGGCAGGTGACGGCATAAGCGAGCGCGAACGCGAGCGAGGTGACGTTCACGATCGGCAGGATCAGTCCGCGCCCGAGGAACGCGCCGAAGATCGTGACCAGGGTGACGAACACGAGGCAGACGATCGGCGCGCCGCGTTTGTCGACCCGGGCGAACCGCGCGGGAAGCACATGGGCACGGCCGAGCGCGAGCAGCACCCGCGCCCCGCCCATCAGCAAGGCGTTCCAGGCGGTGATGACGCCGAGCACCGCGGTGGCGAGGACCACCTGGGTGATCCACTCCGCACCGAGGGCGACCCGGAACACCGTCGCGGTCGGCAGCTCGAGCGTGACCAGTTGCTGCCAGGGCAGCAGGCTCGATATGCCGATGATGAGCAGCCCGTAGAACAGGATCGCGGCGCCGACCGCGCCGACCAGCGCCCAGCCGACCGCCTTCAGGGCGCTGGACCCCGATCGCTCCTCCATGGCGGTCGCGAAGGCGCTGAATCCTGAATACATGAACGGCGCCGCGGTCAGGACGGCGAGGAATCCGTGCGCGGTCAATCCGGCGTCGACGCCGCCTCCTGAGGTCAGATTGGCGGGGGAGCCGAAGAGGAGCGCGCAGGCGACGAACCCCAGCATCGCTGCAAGGCGGAGATAGGTGATCGCCTCCTGCATCCGCGCCGAGGCGCTGGTGCCGACGGCGTTGACCGCGAACAGCAGCAAGGTGGCGACGATGCCGATGACGAGATCACCGGCGAACACGTCCTCGCCGACGATTTCATAGAGGATGCTTCCGCGAATGTCCGGGAACAACAGGCTGATCACCCAGCCGAGCGAGATCGCTTCGAAGACGCACGCCGAAACATAGGTAAGGGCGAGCACCCAGCCGATCGTGAAGCTGCCTTTGGTTCCCGACAGCTCATAGGCATAGACGACCTCGCCGCCCGCGGCGGGCATGTTGGTCGACACCTCGGCGTAGCAGAAGACGATCAGCACGATCATCAACCCGCCGATCGCCAGCGCCGTCAGCGAGCCGAACGGACCCGCCTGGGCGATGAGACCGCCGAGCACCGTGACCCAAGCGACGCCCACGATTCCGCTGAAGGCCAGAGCGAAAAACTGGCCTGTCGTCACCACGCGCTTGAGGTCCGGCTGATGTTCCACGGCAGCATTCCTTTTGAGGTCGAGCTCGGCGTATCGAACAAGGACTCGACCTGATGTTCCGATTCTAACGGGTGAAGCCGTTCGAGGATGTCCTTTGTTTCCCGGCGAAAGCCGGGAACCGGCCAAACATGAGATCTGGACCCCGGCCATCGCCGGGGAACAGACCATCGTGGGGCACCAATCGCTGGAACCGGGACACTAAGGACGTGCCCTTTCCTGCGCAATGAAATCGTCTATGCGCCGCTCCACCAGATTGAGCGGCACCGATCCCCCGGTCAGCACGGCACTATGGAAGCGTCGTATGTCGAACCGGGTGCCGAGCGCCGCCTGCGCCCGAGCCCGACCTTCCCGGAAAGAATTGTATCCGAGAAAATAGCCGAGCGCCTGGCAAGGCAGGTCGGTGGAATAGCGAAGCGACTCGGACACGATCTGCGCGTCGGTCTCGATCACATGGGCACGCATATAGGCGCGCGCCCTGTCGAGCGACCAGCCGAGATCATTCATTCCGGTATCGACGACCAAGCGGGTCGCCAGAAATGACTGGCTCAGGAGATGGCCGTAGAGCTCGTAGGGCTCATAAAGGCCGACATCCTCCCCCAGCCACGAGGCATAGACCGCCCAGCCTTCGGTATAAGCGCCGGACTGGAGCGTGGATTCCAGCGGATGCAGGCTTGGCCGCTCGCGCGCCAGCGAGAGTTGGAGGTGATGGCCCGGCACCAACTCATGATAAATGAGCTGCTGGGCACTGATCATCGGCTTGTTCTCGAGACCCGATCCATTGAAATAATAAATGCCCCTGGGCTCGGCGGCCGACGGCGGTCGATAATAGCCGAAGGTCTGGCCGGGCTCGCTGGCCGGATCGAGACGCTGGACGCCATAAGGTGCGGCGGGCAGATGCTCGAACAAAGTCGGCAGCACTGGGACGATTTTCGCGATATAGCGTTCATACCGCGCGACCACGTCCTCAGGCGACGTGGCTATCCAGCGCGGATCCCGCCGTATCATCGCATCGAACGCGGCGCGGTCGCCGGCGAAGCCGATTGCTGTACGAATTTCCGCCAGCCGCCTGTCGATATCTTCGATGGCGCGCAGGCCGATGGCGTGGATCTGGTCTGGCGTCAGTGGCAGGCCGGTGCTGGCGGCAATGCAGCGCCGATACCGCTCGGCACCGCCTGGATATTGGCTCAAGCCGACGGCATTTGGCGCAGCCGATCGGTAGCCATCGTCAAACACCGCCCGCAGCGCCGCCAGAGCAGGCAAGACGCGATCCGAAACCCGCGCCTGCACCTCGCGCTGGAAGCGCGCCGCCTCGGCCGCCGGGACGCCGGCCAGGCGCGCCGGCGATATCGCGATATGACCAGGTGCGTCGCGCATCACGCCCTCGATCAGCGTGAGGGCGGAGGCGATGGCCGGCGTCGGCAGCAGGATGCCGCGCTGCCTTTGCGCGAGCGTCTTGATGCGCACCGCGTCGATCGCCCCGGCATAATCGTCGATCAGTGCGAGATAGGCTTGTCGTTCGGCAGACGTCGCGAGCCTGGCGGCGGCCAGGACTTGTGCGGTCAAATTGTGGAGGGCGCCGCCGCGGTAGGGCGTCACGTCGAAGTCGTGCCAATAATCCTGCGCGGCCGTGGCGCCGGCACGCAGATTCTGGAGCAGCGCCAGGCGGAACTGGGCTTGATCCGCGGTCAGGCCCTCCGGCGCGATCGCCGAAAGCGCGGTCGCAAATGCCGACGCGCGCGCGGCGTCGGCTTCGACCTCGGCAAGCGTGATTCGCACCACGTGCGTGATGGGAAGCCCGCGCTCGAGCCGGAGTTGAGGAGTGGTCGCCAGCCGCCACGCGAACACCTCGTCGGCGAGTGTCATCAACCTCGAGCTCGAGCTGGCGGCTTCCACGGGCGTCATTGCCGCCGCGCCGCCGGGCATGCCGGAGGTAAAAAGCAGAACTGAAGCCAGCCCCGGCCATATCCTGAATTTGGTGGACGTTCTTGCAGTCACGTCTTGTCTCCCGGTCATTGATCTACGCCGTACGGCAGGCAGGGTGCCCCGCCATCTCCCCGATGGCGATGTTTTTGGATTGGGGCGTCGATCTCACGTGGTTCGCGCGAATCTCGTCGATCACGGTTTCGAGCGCGGCGTCGGCCGGCTTCCCGATGAGAATCTTATGATAATAAGGCGCGAAGCGGAGCCGATCCTCGAGCTCTTCGTGGATCCCGAGCGCGTAATAGCCGATCTGGTGAAAATAGACGACGCGGGCCCGCACGAAGCTCTCGATTTCATCATGGCCTTCGTCACGGAATGGGATCTGCAGGAGGTTGATCCAGTTGTCGTCGACGCGGCGGACCGTTGCCGCGACCCGCGGTGCCTTTCGCGCCCAGACGCGAACCGCCATGTCGAAGGCGGGAAAGCTCGGATCTTCAGCCAGCCAGATTCGCACGATCTCGGCATGATTGGGCACGGCGGCAGCCCATCGCGCCCGCACCTGATCGATTTCCCACTGATTGCGCGCCTCCCAGTCGTGGAGCAGCGCGTCGAGCAGGTCCTTGCGATTCTTGAAGTGCCAGTAGAAGCTGCCCCGCGTCACCTTCATCTTGCGCGCCAGCCGGTCGACCTTGACGTCGTCGATGCCCGAAACGACGAACACCTTGCGCGCG
>Ga0187894_10002193_pt1 | contig 23647 bp, 23 predicted proteins | sample GBC1701081metaG_FD_136650 | JGI IMG/M metagenome (GOLD analysis project Ga0187894, IMG submission 136650) | White microbial mat communities from a lava cave in the Kipuka Kanohina Cave System on the Island of Hawaii, USA - GBC170108-1 metaG ... | reverse complement strand
GCGACGATCCACGCCGCCGAGCGTGCTCGCTCCCGCCAGCATTCTTCCGGTACGTGTGAGCGGGTTGGCGTCCGGATCGCCGATCACATCGCGCGGATCGTCAATCTCGATGATGACAACAGGATTGCCGGCGGGAGGGGCAAAGGTCGGCGTGAGCCGCGAGAACTGGAAGCGCGCGGTATTGACCATCCGCGACGAGATGATGAGGTTGTCGGAGAAGGCGTGAGACTGGCTGTTGCGTCCGGAGCTGAGGATCGTGTCCAGAGTGCGCCGTCCGCCCGGAAAGCCGCGTTCATCGCGGTTGCGCGCCAGTGTGAAGAGCGCGAACGCGTCGTGTTTTTCGCCGAGTTTGAAATCCACACGCGATTGAAAGGTATGCGCCACGCGAGGCGTCGTGATCGTCTCGCCGTAAAGCCCGACGGCCGATCCGCCGTTGACGATGACCGCCTGGCCGTTTCTGTTGCGCGCTGTCGCGCCCAAATTGGCGCCGTTCGGTCTCGGCAATGAGAACACGGGGTTGGCGTCAACGGGTACGAGCGCGACGATCTCCGCGCGGTCGTAGATGTTGTCGTACTCATAAGCGCCGAAGACGAAGATTTTGTTTTTGATGAGCGGCGCGCCGGCGCTGGCGCCCGGGTTATGGCTCTGAAACGGGATGCGGAAGCCGCGCGTCGGATCGGCGTTGCGCCTGTGGGAATTGGCGTTGAGGCTTTCGTCGCGGAAGTAGTAGAAGGCCTGTCCGTGAACCTGATTGGAGCCGCCGCGCAAGCGCAGGTTGACGCGCCCGCCCGACGCCCTTCCGTACTCCGCCGAGAACTGGTTGGTGATGACCTGGACTTCTTCGACGGCGTGCGCCGAAAGATTGATCCTTTCGCGCGCGCCGCGATCGTCGTTGTTATCCAGGCCTTCGACAGTGATGTTGTTGGAGAAAGCCGCGCCGCCGGTCAGCGAGAATATCCCGGCCTCTTCAGGCGTCGAGCGGAAGTTGTCCTTCACGTCGCCTTCGGCAAGATCGCGGACGCTCAACGCGGGCGGCGCGGTTCCGGGCAGTGTGAAGATCAGGTCGAGCGGATTGCGCGATTCCGTCGGCAGTTTGTCAATCTGCTCTTTCGTCACAGTGCCGCCGACAACTGTTCGCGCGGTGTCAACGAGCGTCGGATTCGCTCCGGCGTCGATTGTTATTTGCGCCTCGATGGCGGCGGGGCTGAGCGTGAAATCGCGGCGGACCGTCGCGCCCGCAATGGCGTCGATCTTTTCGTACCGCACGGTTTGAAACTCGCTGGCTTCGGCGCGCAATTCGTAAACGCCCGGCGCCAGAGTGGTCAAACGATACCGCCCTTCACGGTTGGTCTTGATCGATCGCTCATCGCCGGTGTTCATCTGTCGGACGAAGACGCGGGCGTTGGCGATCACATTGCTATTGACGTCGGTTACGACGCCTTCGAAATTGACGTGATCCAGATCATCCACTGATTTGATCGAGTCGGCTGAAACATACGAGGAGGCGCAGAGTACACATGCAGCCAAAGGAAGACGAGTCATGGCACACCTCTCAAGGAAAGAACTGGCTATTTGCTGAGTCAGTTGTTATTGGATTTTGCTTTTTGCTGAAGTGTTCGGCGCGCAATGATAGGCGCGGGCTGAGATGAAGGCAAGAGTGTTCCGGTGGATGCCAGGGATTTTACAAAGTCGTTAAGGGTGATCTTCTGTGAGTGAGGGTGAATCATTGCGAGTTCGACTATAAAAACCGGCTCTGCGATACGACTCGTCCAGCAGTTCGACGACGTGCTCGACGCGGCACTCGGCGTTGAACATTCGCGCGCCGGCGCCCAGTTGCATATGGCATCCGGGATTGGCCGTGACCAGAATTTCGGCCCCCGTGGCTTTCACTTTGCCGATCTTGTCCGCAAGCAAGCTCTCGGACATCTCGGGCTCGCTCAGGTTGTAGATGCCCGCGCCGCCGCAGCAATCCTGCATTCCTTCGAGCTGTTTGTATTCAAGACCGGGAATCGCGTTCAGAACTTGCTGCGGCGCGGTCATCACACGTTGGGCGTGATAGAGATGGCAGGGCGCGTCATAAGTGACGCGGCGATTGATTTCGGCGCCGCGGCGGATTTCGCCTTGAACCAGAAACTCGGTCACATCGCGGACGCTTTCGCTGAACTGGGTTGCGCGCGCGGCGTATCGCGGATCGTCTTTCAACAGCTCGCCGTATTCCTTGAGCAGCGCGCCGCACCCGGCGGCGTTGATGATGATCGTGGCCGATTCGTTCGTCGCCGTTAGAAATTGCTCGAAAGCGTCGATATTCCGCCGCGCCAGCTTGCGCGCGGTTTCGACATCGCCCGCGTGCGCGTGAAGCGCGCCGCAACAGACCTGCGTTTCGACATCGCTCAATTCGCAGCCATTGACCGCCAACACGCGTTTCGTGGCGTCATTGGCGTGCTTGAACAAGCCTTCCATCACACATCCGGTGAAGACCGCCACTGATTGCGGGTAGCGGGTAGCGGGTAGCGGATGGCCGATAGCTTTTCTCTCCTCTCCCACCGTCTCCCCGTCTCCCCGTCTCCCCGTCTCCCCGTCTCCCCGTCTCCCCGTCTCCCCGTCTCCCCGTCTCCCCGTCTCCCCGTCGGGCGCCGTTGTCATCAATAGCGACAGCGCGAAATCGGCCTTCCGTGAAATTGCGCGCACCATGCCTTTTCTGAAGGCGAACCTGACCAGGCGGTTGTCGCGTAAAAACCGCGAGAACGCGAAGACGAACTTCAAACGGCTCGGGTAAGGGAAGACGTGGCGCAGCGCGAGTTTGAGCAGAGTCTTTTGAAATGTCGATCCGCGCTCGGTCTTTTGTTCGAGGATCGTCTCTCGCGCCGATTCGAGCAGCAATCCGTAACGGACTCCCGCCGGGCATGCTGTTTCGCACGCGCGGCAACCGAGGCAAAGATCGATGTGGCGCTCGAAACTTGCGGAATCGGGTTTGAGCCGGCCCTCGGCTACGGCGCGCATCAGGTAGAGCCGCCCGCGCGGGCTGTCATTTTCGTTGCCCAGATGCTGGTAGGTAGGACAGGCGGGCAGGCACAGGCCGCAATGAATGCAGCCCAGAATCTTCTCCATCTCGGCGTCGAGCGTAGTGTGTAATGAACTCTGTTTCATCGTGAATCTTGATGATCGCTAAATTCCCCCGACAAACCTGCCAGGGTTGAGCAGCGCGTGCGGATCGAATTTCTCTTTCAGCGCGCGCATCAGGCTCCCGGTCGGGCCGGCTTCGCCCCAGACATCGAGCTGACTTTTGATCTCGTCGGGCGCGCGTAAGATGACCATCTGGCCTCCGCGCGATTGGGCCAGGCGGCGCATTTCGGCCAGCTTTCTGGGGCGCTCCCTGGTTTTGAGGCCGTCGAGCCATAAGGCGTCGCCGTGCACTCGAACGACGCCGTTAGCCGCGTGCGCGCGCAGATGCGTCCGCGGCAGCGTACGATTTATATCGGCTATCAAAGCGTTCAAATCAGCCGGCAGCGCGCTCAACCGGAGAACAAATTCCGTGTGCGGCGAAGTCTCGCTTGCATGATACGCCTGCCAAAAAGCGTTTGCATCGGCCTCGCTGAACAGCGTGTGTCCGAATCCCGATCCGAGTTGCGCCGCCTGTCCGATCTGGGAATCGACCGTCTCGGCCTCGTTCAGGAATCCCAATGCGAGCGCGAACTGTTTGGTTCCGATTGGCAGAGTCGCTTCGTCGTGAGGCGAAATCAACTCCATCACCGTCGGTTGAACATCAGAATCGGTGATGCGCGCGACCAGCGCGCACAACGATTCCGCGTTGTGCGAGTAAAACACAATCGTCTTTTCGCACGGTGGCAGCGCGCGCAGTTTGAAGCTCAGTTCGGCGATCACGGCCAGCGTGCCGAAGCTGCCGGTGTAGAGTTTGCACAGGTCGTAACCGGCCACGTTTTTGACCACCTTGCCGCCCGCGCGGGTGATCTGGCCGTCGGCATGAACCACGGTGGCGCCGATCAACCAGTCGCGCGGCCCGCCGTAAGCGCACCGCATCGGGCCGCTGCTGGCCGTCGCGACGACGCCGCCGATGGTCGATTGCTCGTCGCCGAAAGGATCGAGCGGAATGAACTGGCGGTCTTCGGCGGCGATCCGGTTGAACGCCGCGAGCGGGACTCCGGCTTCGATAGTCGCGGTCAGATCGGCGGGCTCATATTCAAGCAGGCGGTTCATCTTCGCGGTCGAAACGATCAGGTCGAGACGCGTGGGCCGGTTGCCTACCTCAAGCCAGGTTCCCGCGCCCGCTGGAATCACGCGCCAGCGCTCATCGTTTGCGAGCCGCATCATCTCGCTCAGTTCTTCGATGTTGTGCGGGAAAGCGACGACGCGGGTCCGCTCGTCATCAACGCGGAAATGGATGCTGGCCGCTATGACCACGCGATCTTCGCCGAACATTTCGCGCAGGCGATAGACGATTTTGTCCTGAGAAGCTTCGCGCGCGCGCGGAGCCTCGGGTTGAAAATTTTCCATAAACGGTTTTTTGCCCTTCGCGTGACAACGGTATGTGACCGGTGTGAACGGGCGCCGGAGTTATACCACGCCCGCGCGGTTTCGGCGAGAGCGCTCATCCGGATTGGCCGGCGAGCGCCGCGCGCAGGGCGTCAATCGCCAGCGTGGAGCAGTGCTCCTTGTTGCGCGGCAGACTTTCCAGCGCGCGCGTTACGTCCCGCGGCGTAAGTTTGCGCGCCTCTTCGAGCGAGATGTTCGTGATCATCTCGGTCAGCACGGAGCCCGCGGCGATGCTCGGCGGACAGCCTTGTACTTTGAAACTGGCCTCGACAATTTTGCCGCCAGCCACTTTGAGGTATAGATGCAGCAGATCGCCGCAGACCGGATTGGTCGCGACCGCGCTGGCCGTGGCGTCAGCCATCTCGCCCACGTTGCGCGGGTTTTCCAGATGTTCGAGAACTTTTGAGCTATACATTCTTCTTCTTTCGCATCTTCACCGCCACTTTTTCAACGCCGTCCGCCACGCTGCGCTACGCCGAATCCTTCTTCGGCCACGAATCCACGCTTTGAGCAAAATTCCCAGCGTGCCGAATACTTCACGGCGTCCGCAGCACGCTCGGCCAAGTAGGCTTCATCATAGACGGCCTGAGGAATGTGGATTTCGCCAAAGAGCTTCGCTAACAGGTCGAACTGTTGAATGCTTGCCAAACCAATCAATGGAGTCGTATTTGAGACGACGATCATTGCGTGTCCTTCACTTCCAAGTCGTCAACCGCCGCAAACTCGTCTTGCAATTCCTCCGCCGAATAGTTCACGTATGCGATCCCGCGCGCGCGCAAAAGATCAAGAAACTCTACACGCGAAATGTTCAGCAACTTCGCGGCCTTGCCTGATGAGATGCGGCCTTCGGTGAAGGAAGAAAGCGCCAGCCATTCGATTACGCGCCGTTGAATTTCAGCTCGATCAAATCCTAACTGGCTGAATGCGCCAGGCACGTGTATTTCGACTGTTAGCTCGGTCATAGCGTTACTCCTTTTCTTTTTTCGCAGCGCGATCATTCTACCGAACTCGCTCAATCCTTGACCACTCGACGCCACAGCAAACCGCCGGTCACAACAATCTCTATCACCTTTTGACCGTGCCCAACGTTTCGTCCAGCCAGCCGTTGATCACCGGCACGATGATTTCAAACGGAGGGGTATGGCCGCTGTCGTACAGATAAAGCCGCTTCGGCTCGCGCAGGAGTTTATAGAGCGGCTCGATCTGGGTCTTCAGCGGATTGACCTCGTCATAACGGCCGTTCAGCAGCAGCTTCGGGGCCTTGATGTGCGCCGCGAAATTCGTCGGTGGCGGCCTCGACCACCTGCTCGCGGCGTTTGACCGTCGATTGCCTGGACCGCTCGTAACCCGGCGGATGCTCGCGTTCCTTGAAACCTTTGAAGACCACGGCCCAGACGGCCCGGCCCGATTTGATGAAAGGCGCGAGCTGCATCTCGACCGATTCGGCCAGCGTGATGTACCCGCCGTAAACGTCTCCGGCGGGAACGAACTGAATCGCCTGGAAAGGCTTGCGCGAGCTTTTCGGAAGGTAGAGGTAAGCGAGTGCGCGTTCATCGTTCGCGCCGAGGTATGTGATCTTCTCGCGCCGCCACTCGGCGGTCTCCGTGGTTTCGATGATCCGCGCGTCGAGCGGCGACTTGTCGTAACGGTAATGGCTGAGCAGGGAATTGAAGTACGCCTCGCCCGGCGGCGTGTAGACCGGGACCTGTCGTGTCGTGTCGATCGGCTTCGCGCCCTGATCGCCCTTCGCTTCCGGCGGATTGAGCGCGCAACGGAAGCCGATCCGCTCCGAGTCGTGAAATCCCGGGAACGCGCCGATGTCGCTGAAGAGATAAAAGACATCCTTCCACGATCCGCCGGCGACCGTGAATCCTTCGGTCACTTCGTTCAAACACCATTCGGAGGCGTTCCTGGCCATCTGATAACAACCGAAAGGACTCATCCCGAATTCAAAGCCGGCGACCGGAGCCGTGCCGCTACTATTGAAGTTGGCGTGCCCTTCGACAGCCGAGCCGAATTTGACCCAGCCCCACGGCAGACTGTAGTCCGAATAGTAGGTGATCAGCCCGTTGCGCGCCGCCTTCTCCCACTGAAAAACGGTCGGAAGCTGTTTGCCGCGAAACGCCGCGTAGGCCGCCGCTTCGTACCAGGTGACGCCGGTCACGGGGTGTTCGTCCTTGCCTTCGGGGAAGTTTTGATTGAGCCATTCGCGCGGCCCCGGCAATCCGGTGCGGTCGCGAAACAGTCGCATCGCCTCTTCAAACAAGAGCGGTCGCCCGTCTTTGACGAACGAGTGTTTCCAGTGTTCCGGTTTGAAATAACCGCCGGCGTTGATGAACTCCTTGAATTCGCGGTTGGTCGTCTCGTACTTGTCGATGAAGAAGTCGTCGAGATCGACTCTGGTCCCGGTCGGTTTGGCCCGGCTGACCAATCTGTACGCGCCTCCCGGCACATATACCATGCGGTCGGGCAGCTTGCTTGTTTCGATCAGCTTGACCTTGAAATCGCTCGGCTCGTCGGGCGGAGCCATTGTGTTTCCGGTGCGCGACAAGACGCTGAAGATCGTCCGCTCGAAAGTCCCATAGCCTTCTTTTTCCAGCGACAGGATGTATTGGCCGCGCGCGACCTGCAATTTATTGATCGGGGTCTCGCCGATGAATTGGCGCGGCGATGATTGCCTGCTCGAATCCGTCGAGAAGCGCTTGAGATAGACTCGCGCGCCCGCCGGTTCCGAAGCCACCGAAAGATTGTCGGCGATTGAAGGCATGAGCCTGGCCACTGCCGCGTCATCCGGCAGATACCGTTTTACCTGCGCGGCCAGATCGTAAGCGTCGGAATATTTCTGTTCGCCCGCCAGCTTCTCCAGCAGCGGGATTTGATTTCTCGCCCATTTCAGATTGGCGGCGCGGCGGTAAATCCATCCGCCGGCGACGGCCAGCAAAACCGCCATCCCGATCACCAGCGTTCGCCACGGTCTCCCATGGACGCCAGCCGGTTTGGCAATCGCAATGTTGGTCGTGTAACCCGACGATCGTTCTCTCTCTTTGCCTCGCAGCTTCTGCTCGAACTCCATCTCCTCGCGAAGCGCCCTCAGATCGGCGAGCATCTCGTCGCATCGCCGATACCGCGCCGCGCGATCTTTCTCCAACGCCCTGCTCACGATTCGCTGCAATTCGGCGGGCGCGCCGGTCAGGCTGGTTGAAAGCGGAAGCGGTTCTTTATTGAGCAGCGCTGCGATTGCGTCGGCGGTCGTCGCGCCTTTGAACGGCCTGTCTCCGGCGAGCATTTCGTAAAGCACAACGCCCAGGCTGAAGATGTCGGTGCGCTCATCAAGCTTCTCGCCGCGCACCTGCTCCGGCGACACGTAGCCCACCGTCCCCATGATCAATCCGGGGGCGGTTTGCGTCCCCAAGGTAACGGACTGCGTTCGGGCCTGACTGTCGCTTGCGCTCGACGCGTCGCGCTGGGTGATTCTGGCGAGGCCGAAGTCGAGCACCTTGACGTAACCGTCGGGCCGCAGCATGACGTTTTCCGGTTTGATGTCGCGATGCGTGATGCCCGACGAGTGCGCCGCGGCCAATGCGCCGGCCATCTGGGCGCCGACATCCAACGCTTCGTTCACACTCAGACGCGTTTGCAGCAAGCGTTTTCGCAGCGTTTGGCCTTCGACGAATTCGGTGGCGATGAAGTGAATGGCGCCGGACTCAGCGTCAGCCCGGCCGATCTCGTAAATGGTCAGGATGTTCGGATGATTGAGCGCGGAGGCCGCGCGCGCTTCGCGCTCGAAGCGGCGAACGCGTTCGGAGTCGGCGACGAACCGGGCGGGCAGCAGTTTGAGCGCGATCTTTCGCCGCAGCCGCGCGTCTTCGGCCAGATAGACTTCGCCCATTCCACCCGCGCCGAGTTTGTCTATGATCTTGTAGGCTCCGACCTGCAATCCGATCTTCGCGTCGCCTTGTTGTCCGGCCAGGATTTCGGCGGCGAGGTTCAGCGCGGGAGTCTCGATGAAGTTCATCGCCTCGGTTTCGTAGCCGAGCAGCGTTTCCACTTCGCGGCGCAAATCTTCATCGCCCGCGCAAGCTTCGGACAGAAACGCTTCACGTTCGCCCGCGCCGCGTTCAAGGGCGTCGCAATAAAGCTGTTTGATCAACTCCCGCCGCTCATTCCCGTCCACGATTCTCTCCGTCGAGTTCGCGCAGCAGCCAGGCTTTGGCTCAGTTCCAATCGCGTTTGACCGTTTCGGGCGAAACCTTCAGGGCTTCGGCCGTCTCTTCAATGCTCAATCCGCCGAAAAACCTCAACTCAACCACGCGGCTGGCGCGCTTATCGGTTTCGGCCAAAGCCGTCAAAGCGTCATCCAGCGCCACCAGATCGGCGCCGCGTTCGGTCGAACCCGCCGCCGCCTCGTTGAGCGAGACCTGGACGGCGTCGCCGCCGCGCTTCTGATAGTTGCGCGAGCGCGCGAAATCCACCAGGACGCGCCGCATCAACTGAGCCGAGAGAGCGAAGAAGTGCGCGCGGTTCTGCCATTGCACACGGCTTGAATCAATCAGTCGCAGATAGGCTTCGTTGACTAAGGCGGTGGTTTGCAGGGTGTGGCCGGGACGCTCGCCGCCCATATAGCGATGGGCCATGCGGCGCAGTTTGTCGTAAACAAGCGGGGTCAGTTTATCAAGCGCCACCTCATCTCCACGATTCCAGGCGAGGAGCAATTCGGTGACTTCGTGTGTGTTCATCGGGCTACCTCCGTCGCCGCGCCGATTTTTTTTACCGGTCATGACCTTTTTGGCTGGTTGTTTCGCGCCTATGCAGACGAGCGCGATAAAACGCTCGCAGCCTCCCAACCAGCGGGCGGCGAGGAATGATTTAACCATAAACCTGAACTGTGCAACCAGAATTTGGAGGAAAAGACTGTGTTCAAGAAGAGAATTTTTCTGACTTTCATGTTCGCGGCGGCGTTCGTACTGGCTGCGACTGAAGCCTTTGCTCAAACCACTGTGGAAAAAACAACCGGTTGGTCCGCGCGAATGTCGGGCGCGCGCGCTTCCCAGGATCGTCTTCCGTCTCGCCAGAACGACGCCGATTCTGAGCGCCGGACCGGAGAGCAGGATTTCCGGGCGCCGAACAGCGGCGGCATCCTGGACATCATCGAACGCGAGAAGGAAGCGCGGCGGAGGGCGCTGGTCGGCGCCTGGAAGATCAGCATCCCCGAATCGGCGAGCGGGCTTCCCCCGTTCAAAGCTTTTCATACGTTCCATTACGGTGGCACGTTCACCGAGGTGTCCGATCTGTTGCCGGCGCTGAATGAAACCCCAGCGCACGGCGTATGGGATGTGGACGGCGACAAATACCTGCTCACCTTCGAGCTGTTCGTCTTTGACGACAAGAAGGCGCCAATCGGCATCGTCAGAGTCCGCTGCTCCATCCGTTTGGTGAAAGCCGATGAGCTGGCCGCCGAGGCAGTGGTAGATTTCATCGAACCCGACGGGACGGCGGCGCTGGACATCGATCGCACGCCATTCACTGGCAAGCGCATTTCTCCGTTGCCGTTGAAATGAAGGGATTCCGAACCGGCAGGCCGTGAGCAACTTTCGCGGTTCACGGCTTGCCCATTTCACATCAGTCGGAAATATCAGCATACGCCCGGTCTAATGAGCCGGCAGCATCAACTTCGGCCTCGTCTTCCTTCCAACGTCCGATCTGAGGTTATTTAAGTGAGGCGATGATTTGCGCCGGAGTCTGACCGCCCAGCGGTTTGCGTTTTAGGTCTTTATCGAATGTGACCAGCGTCAGTCCGTTGAGCCTCGCGGCAATATATTGATATGCGTCATCGAAATCGAGCTTGTACCGCTTCATCGCTTTAACCAGTTCCAGAGTCTTCTCCGGTGGGATCGACGCTAGCAAGACATCGCCGTCAACAAACAGGTCCCGCACAAAATCAAGCAATGTCTATTGTTTCTTGAGTCTGATCAGAATTACGCACAGCGAGTGGAAGGCGAAGTCAGTGATAAAAATCTCGTTGGACGGGATGAGGCTGAGCAATCGCCCGACTTCATTGGCTTTGGGCTGTCCGAGCAAACGCTCCAGCCAGATGTTGGTATCCAGAAGATACATTGGGAGAGATGGGAAAGATCAGTTCGTGCGCCATTCCAGCGCCAGTTTCTGAAGCTCGATGGAAGTGTACTGATCGCGGTATTCGGCGAGCGCGCCCGCCCATGACTGTCGCAATTTTCGACGCGCCTTTCTCTTGCGCTTTTTCGCAAGAAACTCCGCGAAATTGATGACCTCGGCTTGCGAGGTCGGGGGCAAAGATTTGAACAGTTCGTTCAATGTTTGAAGAGACAAACTCATAAGCATCCTCAGCCGTGAATCCGTATAAGTGGCGGAAGTTGAATTGATCCTCGACGACTACAAGCGTAGCAGCCCAATCCAGAGCGGTCAATCTGCACTTCCTGCTCAGACGCTCATTGCAAACTCGAATCGATTTTAGTATCAGCGGCGATCACTATAGCGGTTCCTGGAATTGCCAATGGTCGAAACCGGCAATCTGAGCGGCGCGCCCAGGAGAGACTTCGCCAGTTCCGACCGAATCGAGGGCCGGTTCCAAAGCTTGCGCGCCATACGTAAACGACCGCCAGGAGGGCTAATTCTTTTTCGACGGAACGTAATCTATGTCAAAGACATCTTTCAAATATTGCGCCAGCGGCGCCAACCCGACTGCCCCGCGCCGGGCATCCACATTCTCTTCATCCTCGATCGGGTACAACTCCATGACCTGTCTCGTTTGATTGAGCCGGAGTTGTGTGCCGTATCGCTGTTTCTTCCCTTCGCCTATCAGAATTCGATCTTCCAACATCGCCAGATCGGACGGGCGAGCTTCATTCCGGGCGGCGGCTTCCTTGATCAGCGGGAAGTATTTCTTCTGGTATTCGAGTTCGGCTTGTTGGACCAGCATAAACGCAACGCCGCTCGCCTCTCTGCCAAAGACGCTTGCCTTCGGCCAACCGTGTTCTTTGACGATCTCGTCCAACCTTTGCCTGTTCTTGCTGTCGAGCTCGTTCTGTCGCTCGACCAACTGCTTCAATTTCTTTTCCACTTTCTCGCGGTTTGAGCGGGTCAACTGGCCCAGCAGGTCCATTTTTTCCTGGCGCTGCTTCTGATCCTCTTCGCCCATTTTCACCAACTCGCGCCGCACAGTTTCATTCGGCGAGGTATTGCCGAGGTTCTGCGCGGAACTCGCCGGAGCGAGCAACAGAATCAGGACTGCAATCGAAAGGGTAATTTTGTGTGTCATAAGCGATGGTCCTGAAATTTTTAGGCGCTGGCCGACGCTTTCGGTTTCGCCAGCGGGGACAGGCGGCGCAATTTCTCGACGACCGCCGGAAGGATTTCAAGCACGTAATCAACGTCTTCTTTTGTGTTGTACTTGCCGAAGCTGAAGCGCAGCGAGCCGTAGCCGGTGTCGCGCGGCAACCCGATGGCCATCAGCACGTGCGAGGGCTCGGTTGAGCCGGACGAGCACGCCGAGCCGGTCGAGACGGCCACGCCTTTCAGGTCGAGCGAAATCTGCAGGCCTTCACCTTCGACGTGATCGAAATTTAGATTGGCGATGTTCGGAACGCGGCGCCCCGGGTCGCCATTGCGGGAAATGCCAGGGATGCGTTTGAACAACTCTTCTTCCAGATAATCTCGTAGCTCTCCGGCGTGTTCCATCCGCTCAGCCAAATGGAGCCGGGCAAGCTCCGCGGCCTTGCCCATGCCGGCGATCAACGGGACGCTTTCGGTGCCCGCGCGACGGTCGCGTTCGTGATGGCCGCCGTGCATCTGCGACGCGATCCGCACGCCTCGGCGGGTGTACAAAACCCCGACGCCCTTCGGCCCGTGAATCTTGTGCGCGGTCAGCGTCAGCAGGTCAACGCCGAGTTCTTTCACATCGACTGGGATTTTGCCGACTGATTGCACGGCGTCCGTGTGCAGGTAAAGATGCTTCCGCCCGGCTTCGCGGCGCTCTTTGATCAACGCGGCGATCTCTTTGAGCGGTTGAATTGTGCCGATCTCATTGTTCGCGTGCATCACGGTGATCAGCACGGTTTCGTCGGTCAACGCTCCGCGCACGTCTTCAATCCGCACGACGCCTTCGCGATAAACGGGCAGGTAGGTCACACGCCAGTCCTGTTTCTCAAGATGCGCGCAGGCGGCCAACACGGCCGGATGCTCGATCTGCGAGGTGATGATGTGACGGCCACGGTCTTTGTGAGCTTCGGCGACGCCTTTGATCGCCAGGTTGTCCGATTCGGTGCCGCCCGAAAGAAAAGTGATCTCCGTCTTGTCGGCGTTGAGCAGCGAAGCGACCTGCTGGCGGGCGTCCTCGACGGCCTGCTTCGCCTGCTGGCCCCACCTGTGCGTGGACGAGGCGTTGCCATAGACTTCCGTGAAGTAAGGCAGCATAGCCTGCGTGACTTCGTCGTCAACTCGTGTTGATGCGCTGTTATCTATGTAGATTCGTTTCATGGCGATTAATCCGGAATTTGAAGGTTCCGTGTTAGCAGCCCGATCGTGAGGGAGGGCGCGCCCGGATAATCAGCGCGCCCTCCCTCACGGTCGGGCTGCTGATACCTTCGATCAAGCCTAAGCATACCTCAAATCGCTGCTTGTGTTGAGTCGGGCGATGGTGTAGAAAGTGAACACCCTCTTGATCCCCCAATACCAGTTGGGCAATGGTTGAGTCAAACGCAGAAGGAGGAAGATTTATGAACGCAAGCTTTGTTCGCAAGGCGATGGCATTTGTGGCGTTCGGGTTTGCTTTGAATGTGGCTTTGCTGGGAATGTTCATCAATGCGCCGGCGCAGACCACGGGCCAGCGTCCGAAAATCGTCACGAACGACCAGACCGCTTACCGTTACGCTTATCAGCACGGGTACCGCGCCGGTTATGAAGACGGATTCACAAAAGGCAAGAGTGATTTCAACGAGAACCAGCCGCGTGATTTTTCGAACAGCGACGCCTACAACCGCGCTGATCGCGGGTACCAGACCCGGATGGGAACCAGAGCGGAATTCGAGGAATCCTATCGCACCGGTTTTGAGCTGGGGTACAACGACGGATTCTTCGGGCGGCCCTTCACGGTCTCCATCCCGCCGAACCTGCGCAGCGTGGTGATCGCCACGGTCAACGCGAACGACGCTCCCGCGCAGTCAGAGCCTGCTTCTGCTCCATCTTCTGCCCCTGCTTCTATTGGATCGAACTCCTCGCCATCCCGTCCGCGCACTACCGATGCGGATGACTCAAGAACAGACGATAGGCCTGCCGGGCGTTCATCAGGGCGCGCAGCGGTCATTCCTGACGGGATTGAGATGAAGATTCGCCTAAGTTCGCAGATCAGCACGAAGACGAACAGGGAAGGCGATAAGTTCACGGCCGTCGTGCTCGATCCGAGCGATTACGCGGAAGCGATTGTCGAAGGCCACATCGCCAAGCTCAATGAATCGGGCAAGGCCACGGGGAAAACCGAGCTTGCGCTGGCGTTCGATTCGATCCGGCTGCGCGATGGCCGCAGTGGCCGTTTCGCCGCTCAGGTCGAGAAGGTCTACCAGAGCGAAAGCGTCAAGACCGTTGACGAAGAGGGCAACGTTGAAACCAGCAGCCGGACCAAAGATACCGCCACGCGCGGCATCGGCGGAGCGGCTCTCGGCGCGATCATCGGAGGCATCGCGGGTGGCGGCAAAGGCGCGGCCATCGGCGCGGCCATCGGCGCGGGTGTCGGCGCCGGCTCGGTTTTCGTCCAGGGCGGAAAAGAGTTGGTGCTCGACCCCGGAACGGAAATTCTGATTCGCAGCGCGGCGCCGGCGCGGACGAGAGATTAGGAGGGAATGGGGAGTGGGGAGTAGGGAATGGGGAGTGGGGAGTGGGGAAAAGACGCTATTCCCCACTCCCCACTCCCCATTCCCTACTCCCCACTCCCCGCTCTTTTTATGATCACCCTTCTCACCGATTTCGGACTCAGCGATTACTTTGTCGCAGCCGTCAAAGGCGTCATCCTTACCATCAGCCCTGGGACACAGATAGTCGACATCACGCATAATGTGGCGGCGCAAGACCTTCAATCGGCAGCTTTCATCCTCGGCGCTTGTTACCAGAACTTTCCCGTAGGAACGATTCATGTCGCGGTGGTCGATCCCGGTGTGGGCTCATCGCGGCGCGCAATCGTCGCCGGAGCCGGGGGGCATTTTTTCGTCGGACCCGACAACGGAATCTTCAGTTTCGTGTACGCGCGCGAGACGGACGTTCGCGTCTTTCACCTCACGCGCGACCGGTATTTCCGCAATCCGGTCAGCCAGACATTTCACGGGCGCGACGTGTTCGCCCCGGTCGCCGCGCATCTTGCCCGCAGCTTGAAGCCCGAAGAGATCGGCGAAGAGATTGGAGATTACGTCAGGTTTGAAATCCCTCGACCTCGATTAGTCGAACCGCAAGGCGTGATCGAGGGCCGCATCATTCACATTGACCATTTTGGCAACTGCGTCACCAATTTCACTGAGGCCGACCTGAAGCCCGACGGGATCATGCCCTCGACTAGATTCTATTTCGGAGGACGCGAGATCAGGCAATTCGGAACGTTTTTCGCCGGGGCCATGAATCGGGCTGACCTCTTCGCCTATCCGGGCAGCGCGGGTTTTTGGGAAATCGCGCTCTGGTGTGGTTCAGCCGCGAAATTCATCAACGCCAGATGCGGAGATGAAATCACCCTTGATTGCGGATTGCGGATTGCGGATTGCGGATTGTGATATTCGGATGGCGCTTCGCCTCGCGAATCCACACTCCACGCTTTGTCTCCGAATCCATCCGTCATTCGCAATCCGCAATCCGCAATCCGCAATCCGCAATCCGCAATCCGCAATCGGGCGATCCGCTATGAAACTGATCAATTCGACCCTCGATCTTGCATCGCGCGTTCAGGTGATGGGCGTGCTCAATGTCACGCCGGATTCGTTCTCCGACGGGGGAAAATACAGCGATTTCGAACGGGCTGTTGCTCGCGCGATCGAGATCGAGACCGAAGGCGCGGACATTCTGGACATTGGCGGCGAATCCACCAGGCCAGGGGCGAGACTGGTAAGCGCCGAGGAAGAGTTGAATCGCGTACTGCCTGTGATCGAAGCGTTACGTGGCCGGTTGCGGATTCCGATCTCGATTGACACGACGAAGAGTCAGGTTGCGCGGGCCGCGCTTGGAGCCGGAGCGGAGATCATCAACGACATCAGCGGACTCAGGTTCGATCCGGCCGTAGCCGGAATCGCGGCGGAGACCGGCGCGGCTCTGGTATTGATGCATTCGCGGGGCGCGCCCGAAACGATGCAACAGATGCCGCCTGTCGATGACATCTTCGCCGAAGTGATTGGCGGATTGCGGCGGTCGATCGAACAGGCGTTGGAGCGCGGCGTGCGCCGGGAGCAAATCATCCTCGATCCCGGCGTCGGGTTCGGCAAAACGCCCGAACAGAACCTGCAATTGATCAACGGGCTTGATCGCATCGTCGCTGAATTCGGCCTGCCTATCCTGCTCGGAACCTCACGCAAATCTTTCATCAAACGTACGCTGGACAAGGCGTCTCTTGCGGGCGAGCGCGACGATGAACGCGAGCGTGTCGCGGGAACGGCGGCGACCGTCACAATCGGCGTTTGGCGAGGCGCGCGCATTGTGCGTGTTCACGACGTTGGCGAGATGGCGGCGGTGACGAGAATGACGGAAGCGGTTTTGGGGCGATGATTAGCACGGCGTTTCATTTGTCTAACGAACTGTTTCTGCTACCATCGCGGTGATTTCAATTTGTGTAGTGTGATGAATGCAGATCGATCAGGCGCAAGCATAACAAACGTAGTTGGGCTTCTCTATGAAACTGCGAATCAAACCCAGAATTCTCGTTCTTTTCGGATTGGGCGCTCTCCTGCTGGTCACGAGTGCGTTTTGGCTGGTGGATGCGGCGGACGATATTGGCCTCAGGCAGGCGCGCGAACTGATTCAAAACATCGCTGGCGCGAATCTCCAACCGGATCAAGTGCAGATCAAAAAGATTTCGGGCGGCGTTGGCGGCGGCGGCGTGGTTGTCGAAGCTCAGATCGAAACGGCTTTTCGCTTCACGAAAGGCAAAGACGGTTGGCGCATCGCCGAAGCTCGTCTGGGCGCGGGGCAATGGGAGCCGGTTGAACTGATCGAAGAGGCTCTGCGGCGCGAAAAGGTCCGGCGCACTAACGCCCTATTGAAACAGATCGCCGACGGGATCGGCGCGTACAAAAACGAGCGCGGGCAATTCGTGGATGCGAATCGGATCGCCGAGTTGATGGATTTCCTTTCGCCACGATACATGAAAGCTCCGCCGCTGGTCGATCTGTGGGGAGAAGCGTTCGAATACCGCGGCTCAGCCGCCAGCTATCGCCTGGTTTCATCCGGCCCTGACCGCAAATCGGGGACGAAGGATGATCTGGTCATCGAAAACGGCGAATTGAAAACCAGCCCGGAATAACAGCTATATGCAATACATTTCAGTCGAACATCAGAGAGCCATCAGCGAGCGTTACAAGGTCGCTTCGATCATAGTCTTCGCGTTTTGCGTATCTGTGGTCGTCTTCATCGTCATCGGGCGTTTTATCGAGCCGCCGGAGATTGTTCCGGGCAGTGAAAGACTGAATACCCTTATCCCCCCCGCCGTGATCGTTCTGGCGCTGGGCGTCATCGTTTTGCGGCGCGTATGGATGTCGGTGTTGGTGAGGGGAGTCGCGGCGCGCGCGGGAGTGAGCGCCGTGCTGAACCGGCTGGTGCAGATGACTATTATTTGCGCCGCGCTATCCGAAATAGTGGCGGTTGTGGGCCTCGTGTTTTATATGCTGACAGGCAATTACCGGTACAGTTTGATTCTGAACATGGTCAGCCTGATGCTGCTTTTTTACACGGCGTTTCCCCGGCGCGGCGAATGGGATCGCGCCGTGAGCGCCGCCGCGAACGCGCGAGCTTAGCCTGAATCAAAGCAGCCAACATTGGGACAGAGGAGTGAGGGTAGTTCAATGATGAAAGTTAAAAAGTTGGGGGCGGCGATTGTCTTTGGCGCCCTTGTCGCGGGCGGTGGTCACGCCGCGCTAGGGCGGCCACGACAGAACCAGGGACAGGATCCTGCGCCCAAATCATCACAGGTCGCGCCATCATCCGCTCCGGCGCCTGGCGAACAACGGAAAATTCCCGACGCGCGCGCTCGCCGGCAGGCGTATGTGCGGTTCATCGAAGCCCAACGTCTAAAGGGCGAAATCCAGCGGTTGCGCAATACCGCGCGCCTGCTCGATGAAGCTATCAAGGCGTACAAAGAGACCATTCAGCTCGATCCGCTCGCCGCCGAGCCGCACGTCGATCTTGGCGAGCTTTACTTCTTCTTTCAATCGCGCCGGGACCTGGCCCAAAGCGAGGCGGAGGAGGCTTTAAGGCTAGACCTGGATTGTGTGGGCGCCCGCCTGCTGCTTGCGCGTGTGCACTCCTACGCGGCGCGGGTGGAGCGAAATTCGCGCGCGCTATCGATCGAGCGCGCGATCAGCGCATACGAAAAAGTGACAGAGCTTGACCCGAGACACGCCGAGTCGTGGGCGATGCTGGCTGAATTGTACGGAATAAAAAACGACACGGGCAGGCAGATTCATGCGCTGGAAAAATGGGCCGGCGCGCCCATTCCGAATGACACACTGTTCTACAACACAGTCATGAACAGCGATCTCTCTTCGGATCAGGCTTACTATCGGCTCTCTCAGCTTTATCTGAGTCAGGGGAAAAATGGAGAGGCGATTTCAGCCGCCAAACGCGCTTACGAATCCAACCCTGAATCGAATGATTACGCGCGCAACCTGATCAGCATTCTGCGCCTGGCGGGCACGAGCGGCGAAGAGCTGCGCGTTTACAGCCGTCTGATGAAGTCCTCCGCCAGCCCGGCGCTGATGGTCGGTTATGGCTCCGCGCTGGTTCGCGCGGGAAATTACGCCGAAGCGATTAAGATACTGCGTGAATACGTCGCGCTCGATTCGTCGAACGCCAGCGCCGTCGGGCTGCTCGCCATTGCGCAAAGAAGGGCGAACCAGCGCGCCGCCGCCATCGAGACGCTCAAGGCCGGTATCGGCAAAGCTGATGCGGGTGTGCGCGCCGAACTGGCGCTGGAACTCGCGCAGACTTACGAAGAGGCCGGACGCAACGAAGAAGCGATTGCGCAATACGAACAGGTCTTCGAGGAGCTTGTGAGCAAGGCTGCGAGGACTCAGGCCACTTCGCCTCTGTTCGGCGAAGTGGTCAATCGCCTGGTTCGCGTTTACCGGAGGATGGGCAATCAGGCGAAATTGCAGAACGTGCTGGCAAAAACGCGCCGCGCGATCGACGAACAGAATCCGATGCTCGACCTGATCACCATCGAATCGCTGCGCGAAGACGGCAAGCTGCGCGAGGCTCTGGACTTGGCGCAGGCCGCCGCCCGCCGCCGCTCCGATGATCGCGCGCTGAAATTTACCGAAGCGATCATCCTCAGCGAGTTGAAGCGCTTCGACGACAGCATTGATCTGCTGCGTTCGATGATCAAAGGCGGCGCTGAGACCGCCACCGATGACGCGAGCATTTATCTCGTCCTCAGCAGCGTGCAGATGCAGTCGGGGCAGTTGAAAGCGGCCGAAGAGTCGATCCGCAAAGCGCTTGAACTCAACCCGGATGATCCTCAGGCGCTGATCCAGCTCAGCTCGGTTTTGGACCGGGCCGGCAAACACGAGGTTTCGGAAAAGACCCTGCGCGATCTGCTCAAACGCGAGCCGGACAATGCGACCGCGCTCAACAACCTCGGTTATTTCATGGTCGAACGCGGCATTGGTTATCAGGAGGCTCTGAAACTGATCGAGCAGGCCGTCGCGATTGATCCCACCCAGGGAAACTTCCTCGACAGCCTGGGCTGGGCCTATTTCAAGCTGGGCAATATCGAGAAGGCGCGCGAGTATCTGGAAAAAGCCGCGATCTATTCCAGGAGAAATTCGACGATCCACGAACATCTCGGCGACGTGCTGCGCGAGGCGGGGCGCTTGAGCGAAGCCCGCAAACAATGGGAAAAAGCCCTGGAGTATTCGGTCGAGGCCAACGAGATCGCAAGGCTTAGGGTGAAATTGAAGGATGCGAGATAGAAAATTTACCCTGCCGTCTTTCGCAAAGATAAACTGGACACTCGAAATTTTGGGTAAGCGTCCGGACGGTTATCACGAGCTTCGTACGTTGCTGCAAACCGTCAGCGCCGCCGACGAATTGACCTTCGAGCTTGCCGGGCGGGGAATCGAAATCCACTGTGATCATCCCGAAGTGCCGTGTGATGAGACGAACCTTGTTCATCGCGCGGCGACATTACTCAGCGATTTCACTGGCGCAGGCAAAGGAGTTCACATAGAGATCAGCAAACGGTTGCCGGTCGCGGCGGGCGTCGGCGGAGGCAGCAGCAACGCCGCCGTGACTTTGCTCGCGCTGCAAAAACTATGGGACGTTCGGATCGCCCCGCGCGATCTCTTCAGCCTGGGAGCGAAACTCGGCGCCGACGTGCCTTTTTTCTTCATCGGCGGAACCTGTTTGGGCGTGGGGCGCGGAGATGAAATTTACCCGCTGGCGGACATCAACGAGGAGTTTTTGCTGCTGGTGAACGCGGGGATAGCGGTTCCGACGCGCGATGTCTATGCCAATCTGCCACCTGAGTTGACAAACCCGGGAGCCGTCACTAAGATGCCTCTTTCTTTAGAGGCCGCTTACGCCGCTATAGCGAGACCGGGCGACCCTGTTCCGTTAAGCAATGATCTTGAAAATACCGTGCTCGCTCGCCATCCGTCGCTGATCGAGATCAAGCGGCGGATGAAGCAAGCTGGCGCACGCGGCGTTTTGATGTCGGGCAGCGGCTCGACAATCTTTGCGATCTTTGACAGCGCTGAGGCGCGTTCCGACGCCGAGCGCGATTTGAGTGAAGCCGGTTGGTGGTGCGCGCGGGCGCGCACGCTTGGCCGGGCAGAATATCTTCGATTGCTGGGTCAGTAGCGGGCGCTGGAGGCCGCCGTGGGACAGCTCGCGTTCGCCGCTATGAGATTTTCCGCTCGAATCGCTTTGGACGGCGGATCAGTACCGCGAGCGGTAGCGAGCCTGGCTCCTGGAGTAAGTTGTCAGCGAGAGCCACGCTCGCTACCGCTCGCGGTACTGATCCGTATCACATAGATTGCCCTGGACAGATCGCCCAAGCCGGATCGTAAAGACGGATCGTAAAGACAAAAGTTTGATGGGGAGTCGCCAAGTGGTAAGGCAGCGGCCTTTGGAGCCGCCATTCGTAGGTTCGAATCCTACCTCCCCAGCCACCGAAACAGCGCTGAGGATTGAGGACTGAAAGCTGAGTTGGCTTGACGCTCAGTACTTAATCCTCAGTCCTCAGCGCTACTTTATAGAGAGTCGTGAATAGCCTACAGATATTCTCAGGCAACGCCCATCGCCTATTGGCCGAAGAGATCTGCCAGTATCTTGGAATCGAGCTTGGGCGCGCGAATACCACGCGCTTTCCCGATGGCGAGTTCAACTTCCAGATACTGGAGAACGTTCGTGGCGGCGACGTTTTCATCGTGCAGCCGACCTGCCCGCCGGTTGACGCGCACTTGATGGAACTGCTGATCATGATAGACGCCTTCAGGCGCTCCTCGGCGGATCGTATCACCGTCGTGATCCCCTATTACGGTTATGCGCGCGGCGACAAGAAGGACAAGCCCCGCATTCCGATTTCGGCGCGACTGGTCGCGAACTTGATTACCACAGCGGGCGCTAACCGCGTCCTGACGGTTGATCTGCACGCGCAACAGATCCAGGGTTTCTTCGACATCCCGGTGGATCATCTCTTTGCGGCGCCGGTGATGGTTGACTATTTTATGAAGAATCCGATTGAGGATCTGGTCGTCGTCGCGCCGGATCCGGGCGGCGCTGAAAGAGCGCGGGCTTACGCCAAACGGCTCGACGCCGATTTCGCCATTGTGGATAAGCGGCGCGAAAAATCGCATCCCGGCCATGCCGATGCGGAAGTGATGAACGTCGTCGGCAATGTTGAAAGCCGCAACGCTCTGATCGTTGACGACATGGTTGACACGGCGGGGACCTTGACCAAGGTCGCCGAGGCGCTGGCCAAAAAAGGCGCCGATCGGATTTTGACCAGTTGTGTTCACGCGGTTCTCTCGGGAAACGCGGTCGAGCGGATCAAAAACTCTCCGCTCGAAAAAGTGGTGATGACCAACACGCTGCCCGTGAAAGATATTTGTCAAACGCCGCTTTTTGAATGTCTGAGCATCGCCCCGCTGCTTGCCGAAGCGATCAAATCAATTCACGAAGAGTCCTCGGTGAGCAGGCTGTTTATTTGAAAATTTATCCCGGGAACGCCGGACGGCGCTCCCGGGATTTCGGAGTTGGAATAATGAGTCTCAATAAGAATATCTCTCTGGAAGCGAAGCCTCGGAGCGAGCGCGGCAAGAACGCTTCGCGCCGCCTGCGCGCGCAAGGTCTGGTTCCGGTCACCGTCTACGGAGGCGGGGAGGAATCGGCCAGCACGACCATCGTCAAGCGCGAATTCGCGGCGCTTATGCGCGCCTACGGCCGCAACATGATCTTCACGCTGAACGTTGACGGGGCCACGACTCCGGTCAAGATCGCTGACATGCAGCTTGATCCGGTGAAGGGAACCTTGATTCACATGGACCTGATGCGGATTTCGCTGACCGAAAAGTCCAAGTTCGAGGTCCCGATCAAAACCGTAGGCGAAGCCGATGGCGTCAAAAACCTCATGGGGATCCTGGAAGTCGTGACGCACTCGCTCGAAGTCCGCTGCCTGCCGGGCGATCTGCCGGAAAGCATCGAGGTCGATGTGACCAGCCTCGGAATCGGCGATAACCTCAAGGTTGGCGATCTGAAACTCGACGAGAAGATCGAAGTGCTGGAAGACCCGGAAACCGTGATTGCGACGGTTACCGCTCCGAGAGTCGAAGAGCCGACGCCTGAGGCCGTGGCTGAAGGAGCGGCCGAGCCTGAAGTGATCAAGAAGGGCAAGGGAGAAGAGAAAGAGTGATCCGAGGATTGCGGATTGCGGATTGCGGATTGCGGATTGACGAAAGATCAAGCGGCTCAGAACCCACTCAATCCGCAATCCGCAATCCGCAATCCGCAATCTTATGTGGCTGATCGTTGGCTTAGGCAATCATGGCCCGAAATACGAATGGACGCGCCACAACTGTGGTTTTATGGTCATTGACGAACTGGCGCGCCGAGCGGGGCGGGAAATCCGGACCCCTGAATGTCAGGCTTTGACAGTCCGCGCGACAATTGGTCAGGAGGAAGTTCTGCTGATCAAGCCGCAGACTTTCATGAACCTGAGTGGGGTTGCGGTCGCCGCGTTGAAAAAAAAGTACGAAATCGGAGATACATCTTCGATCCTCGTCGTCAGCGACGACTTGGCGCTGCCGCTCGGCAGAATTCGCATCCGCCCAAAGGGAAGCGCGGGCGGACAGAAGGGCTTGAAATCGATTATTGAGAAGTTGGGCGCGCCGGATTTCCCGCGGTTGCGTTTGGGCATCGCGCCCGGCCATCCGATCACGGACGCGTCGGATTTCGTCCTGACGGAGTTCCCGAAGAAAGATCGTGACGCGCTGGCCGAAATGGTGGCGCGGGCGGCTGACGCCGTCGAAGCTGTTTTGACAACAGGCATCGTTAACGCAATGTCGAAATACAACTGAAAGACAAGGAGACAAGGGGAAGAGGAGACAAGGAGAAAATCTTTCCCCGTGTCTCCCACTCTCCCTGTCCCCTTGTCTTCTTCATCGCTCCTTGCTCGGCGACAACAGAGCGCCGGGCTGTTTCAACAACATCCGTAAGGAGGAATAGCATTGAGAACGTATGAAATCGCATTCATCACGGCGCCGAATACCACCGATGATGATCTCTCCAAACTCAATTCCCAGATCGAACACATCGTCACCGACCGTGGCGGCAAAATCACCAAAGTAGACAACTGGGGACGCCGCAAACTCGCTTACCGCAT
>Ga0187894_10002192_pt1 | contig 23653 bp, 26 predicted proteins | sample GBC1701081metaG_FD_136650 | JGI IMG/M metagenome (GOLD analysis project Ga0187894, IMG submission 136650) | White microbial mat communities from a lava cave in the Kipuka Kanohina Cave System on the Island of Hawaii, USA - GBC170108-1 metaG ... | reverse complement strand
GAGACACATGAAAAGCGTGCCGGTGCAGGTGAGGCGCACGCGGTTGCAGCTTTCGCAGAAATTATGGGTGAGAGGCGTGATGAAGCCCAGACGTCCGCCGGTCTCCTTGACCTGCATATAGCGTCGGTTTCCTGTTGATGGCGTGGCTACTGCGTCCGGAAAGCGAAGCCGTCCCTTCCGCTCGCAAGGTCCGCCCATGACCGTCACGATCTATCACAATCCTGCCTGCGGCACGTCGCGCAACACTTTGGCGATGGTCCGCCAGAGCGGCGAGGAGCCGAAGATCATCGAATATCTCAAAAATCCGCCGAGCCGCGAGAAGCTTGTCGAGCTGATCGGCGCGATGGGTATCCCTACGCGTGCGCTGTTGCGCGAGAAGGGCACGCCCTATCATGAGCTTGGTCTCGACGATCTGAAATGGACGGATGACGAGCTGATCGATTTCATGCTGGCACATCCGATCCTCATCAACCGGCCGATCGTCGTCACCGAAAAGGGCGTCAGGCTCTGCCGGCCCTCGGAAGTGGTGCTCGACATCCTGCCCAATCCCGCCATTGGCCGCTTCGTCAAGGAAGACGGCGAAGTGGTCGAACCGCGCTGAACGGGCTTCGTTCGGCGCGCTATCGCAGCGACCATCGGATCAAAACCATAACGAGCAGAATATTCGCGAGCGACATGCCTGCGAGCACGGCAAAGGCCAGCGATGCGCCGCCGGCGTCGATCAGGACGGTGCCCAGGATCGGCGCCGCGGCCATGGCGAGGAGGATCGGCAGGCCGAGACGCCCCATGAGGATGGCGTAATTGGTGGGTCCGAAGAGGGCCAGCGGAACAGTGCCGCGCACGATGGAGCTGATGCCGTTGCCCGCGCCATAGGCGATGAGGGCCAAGGCGATGATTGGGAATTCCAGCCACAGCAGGATGATGCCCAGCGCCAGGAGAACGACGCCCACGAGCATGGTCCATACGGGGTGAAACCGCCGGCCCGCGAACAGTTCGACCACCCGGGCGGCGACCTGCGAGGGGCCGACCAGCGCGCCGAGCGCCACGGCCATGCCGAGGCCCAAGCCCCGCTCCTGCAGCAGGACCAGGAGATGCATGGCGATGAGCGAGAGGATAGCGGCGCCGACGGTGAGGATGGTGCCGAGCAGCCAGAAGGCCACGGTCTGCCTGTCCGCCGGGAGCTCGCGAGAGGCTGCTTCGGACGAATTCGCGATCCCCGCCAGCGACGGCGCCGACTTCGGCATCAGGAACCAATAGGCGGGAAGCCCGATGCTCAGATGCACCGCGGCATAGGCGAAACAGGTCGACCGCCAGCCGGCCTTCTCCAGGAGAAACGCCGAGATCGGCCAGCAGATCGTGCTGGCAAAACCGCCGAAGAGCGTCACGGCGGTGATCATGCGGCGTGCCGCCTGACCATATTGCCGGCCCAAGGTCGCGAAGGCCGGGTCATAAAGTCCCGTGCCCATGCCGAGGCCTATCAGAAGCCAGGCGATGAGATATATCCACGGTGTGGTCGCGAGGCCGACGGCGATCAGTCCACCGGCGAGCAGGACCGAACTGGTTGCAAGCACCGGCCGGCCGCCATGTTGTTGAATGGTGCGGCCCACCTTGGGCGATACGATGCCCGCGGCCAGCAAGGCGAGGGACAGGCCTGAGACGACCAAGGCCGGCGGCCAGCCGGTATCGGCCGTGATTGCGGGAGCGAGAACGCCCAGCAGGTAGAATGACGAGCCCCAGGCGAGGATTTGAAAGACGCCGAGGGTGCATATGACAACGGCTGGTCGCGGTTCGGGTCGAGTCACGCTCACATCGCCTTGAGGTGCCGGCCCAGCGCGCGCGCCTTCTCGGCTTCTTCCTTTCTTTCGCTGTAGCGGTCGGTCAGGTAGCCGGAGACGCCCCGCGTCAACAAAGTGAACTTCATGAGCTCTTCCGTCACATCCACCACCCGGTCGTAATAGGGGGAAGGCTTCATTCGCCCGCTGTCGTCGAATTGCTCATAGGCTTTGGCGACGGAAGACTGGTTGGGAATGGTGACCATGCGCATCCAGCGTCCGAGCACGCGCAACTGGTTCACCGCATTAAAGGACTGCGATCCGCCGCTCACCTGCATCACGGCCAGTGTCTTGCCCTGGGTCGGGCGGACCGCGCCCACGGACAAGGGAATCCAGTCGATCTGCGCCTTCATGATGCCGGTCATGGAACCATGGCGCTCCGGCGAGCACCAGACCTGGCCCTCGGACCATTGGGTGAGGGTGCGAAGCTCGCGCACCTTCGGATGGTCGGCCGGCGCGTCATCGGGCAGCGGCAGGCCCGAGGGATCGAATATCCGGGTCTCGGCGCCAAAGCTATCGAGCAAGCGGGCCGCTTCCTCTGTCAGGAACCGGCTGTAGGAGCGGGCGCGCAATGATCCATAAAGAAGCAGAATGCGGGGACGGGAGCCCGTCGCTTCGCGTTCGAGCTTTTGAGCGTCGGGCTTGATGAAAACGTCATGGACGATGTTGGGGAGGCTAGTGTCGATCAGCATGGGAGTCTCGGGCGTCTCAATCATGATAAGGGCGCGCTTCTGAGGACTTTTGCGCGCGAGCCTGCCATGCCGCCAGCGCGAAGGAGAGCGCCGATATGATGACAGAAATCAATAGCACTGACGACAGCAAGCCGTAATCGCCGGTTCTTTGCCACAGATAGGCGGCGATGAAGGGCGCTCCCGCCTGAGATGCAAGGACAGGCAGCGATATGATGCCTTGCAACGCCCCATATTCGCTTTCACCGAGAAATTCCGGTGCAGCCGTTGCCTGGACGAGCGTCTTGATGCCCATCCCGGCTCCGAACAGGACTGGAAACAGCAGCGGCCAAGGCGAATCCGGCTTGGCGCTCATCAGCAACAGCATCGCGGCGACCGGCAATAATGTTCCTGCGAGGCCGGCGGCTGCTGTCGGGAAGATCCGATCGACGGCGAATATGAATAATCTGCCGACAACCTGCGCCGGGCCAATCAATGCATAGAGCGTGATCGCAGCCGTGGCCGTGAAGCCGTAGCTTTCCAGCATAGGGAGAAGGCTGAACAGCAGCGCCGTGTAGAAGAATGCGTAGCTGACATAGCTGATGATCAGGAGCCAAAACACCGGATGGCGGCCGATCCGAGAGAAGAGCGCCACGCTGCGCGACACAGCTTCTGCCCTGTCTATCGATCGAGATGCGCCGCCGGAAGCGGACGGCAGGAACAGGAGTGCCGTTATGGCGCAGATAGCGAGTTCGATGACGGCGAGGACAAGAAGTGCCTGCCGCCATTCCAGGTTCTGGCACAGCCAGTGGGTCAGCGGAATGAAGACGGTGCTCGCCAGCCCGCCGAGCAAGGTGATTGCCGTGATCCCGCGCCGGTAGTTGCCGGGGATCATGCGGGCGGTCACGGCAAAGGCCGCTTCATAGAGGGTCATTGCCGATGCGATGCCGATCAGGATCCAGACGGCATAAAGCTGCCAGAGCTCGGTGATGAGCGACCACAGCACGAGCGAGAGAGCGCCGAGCACCGCGCCCGCCGTCATCAGGCCGCGGCCGCCATGCCGGTCGATCCATCTGCCGACGGAATAGGCGGCAATTCCGCTCACCGCCAGGCCGACCGACAATGCGCCATTCATCTCAGGCTTGGTCCAGCCCGTTTCGGCTCCCATGGGGCCGGTGATGACCGCGAAGGCATGGTAAAGCGTTCCCCATGCCACCAGCTGCGAGAAGGCTAGGGCGACGACCCGCAGCCAGGGTATCGGAGGCGCACCCGCAGGCGTATCCGTCAGCAGCATGTCGCCTGCCGCGCAGGCTGCGATGAGGAAGACGTGCTTTCCGGCTTTCCGGCACAGCAGGCCGTCGCCTGCGCCTCGGCCGGTCTTGCGCAGCAGGGTTCCTGCGCTTCCGGCGCGGCACCGTCGCAGCACAGGCCGCCAGGCGCCACATCCTCGAGCGTTGCATTGCACACACCGGTCTCGGGCAGGACCAGGCGCACGTCATTGGCGGCCGCTTCATCGCCCGCGAGATGGGCGGCGATTGAGCGCACCTGCTCATAGCCGGTCAGCAGCAGGAAGGTCGGCGCCCGGCCATAGCTCTTGATGCCCGCAACGAAGAATTGCGGCTCGGCATGGGCAAGCTCGCGCCAGCCATGCGGCGGCACCGTTCCGCAGGAATGGAGATTGGGATCGATCAGGGGGCCGAGCGCGCGGCTGCTCTCGACCACCGGATCGAGATCGAGCTGGATTTCGCGCGCGAAGGAGAAGTCCGGGCGCTGGCCGGTCGCCGCGACGATGCGGTCGAAGGGACCTATGATGCGCAACCCTTGCGGCGTCAGGCCGTCGACCAGGACGCCATTGCCGTTCATTCTCAGGCGCTGGGCAGCGAAGGACAGCTCGATAGCGAGCCGCTTGTCTTCGACGAGGTTGCGCAACCTTTCGCCGAGCGCGCCGCGGGCGGGAAGCTGATCTGCCGTGCCGCCGCCGAAGATCTTGGTGAGCGAGTTGCCGCGTACCGCCCAGGTCATGGTGGTCGCGGGCTCCTGCTCGGCGACACCAGCCAGATCGATGAGCGCATTGGCGGCGGAATGGCCGCTGCCGAGGACGAGGGTGCGCAGGCCGGCATAGTTCTCGCGCTCGGCGCCTGAAATATCGGGAATGCCATAGGCGATCCGGTCGGCGAATTCCGCTTCGCCTTCGATGGGCCAGCCATGGGCGCCCAAGGGATTGTGAGTCTGCCAGGTGCCCGATGTGTCGATGACGGCGCGGGCGAGAACCTCGCTCACATTGCCGGCCGCATCGCGGATCGTGAGGGCGAAGGGCCGGGCGTCACGCTCGCGCGTGGTCATGCGGTCGAGGCCCTGGCGCGAAATTTGGGTCACGCTGGTATTGGTTTCGATGAAAGGGGCGAGCTCCGGCGTCGCCGCCAAAGGCTCGAGATAGTCTTGGACCAGATCGCGTCCGAGCGGCAGCCGGTTCAAGGGCGGCGACATCCAGCCATTGCGCTCGAGGAGGTGGGCCGCCGCCTCGTCGATACATTGCTCCCACACCGAGAACAGCCGCACATGGCCCCAGTCGCGCAAGTTTGCGGCGACGGCCGGAGCTTTCTCGAAGATCCGAAACCGTTCGCCGCGCGAAACCAGATGGGCCGCGGCGGCAAGACCAATGGGACCGGCGCCGATGATGGCGATGGGGAGAGGCTGGCTCATGGCGTCAATCTCCAAATTTCTAGAAACTTCGAATTACAAAGGCCAAAAAAAATCTAGGCGGCATCGGGCCGGCAGGATTTCTCCTTATCCTCGACGCAGCATTCCTCGGTGAGGAAGCCGACGAGCGCCTGCATGACGGGATAGTTCGCCCGGCAGATGAGCGTCGTCGCCTGCCGCTCCTGGGTGACGAGGTCGACCTGGATCAGCTTCTGCAAGTGGTGCGAGAGCGTCGAGGCGGCGACGCCGAGCCGCGCCTGCAACTGCCCGACCGGCAGGCCGCTTTCGCCCACGCGCACGAGGGTGCGGTAGATGGTGAGGCGGGTCGGATTGCCCAAAGCCTCGAGCTGGGTGGCGGCGTCATCGAGTTTCATGGCTGTGGATGTAATGCCTCTTGGACAGTTAGTCAATCCATATTTCTAGTATTATCGAAGTATCGACGAGATTGTCGGAACCAGACCAAGAGCGATGATACCCAAAGCAGCCAGGATCTCGATGCCGTGCCCGACTGCTGACCGCCAGCCCTCGCTCGCCGCGATCAAAGGCAGCAACCTGTCTCGGACGGCGATGCTCAGGACAGGAAAGAGGGCGACAGTCACCATCGCCCCGGCGGCAAAGGCGGTGGAAAGCAACAGGCCGGCCGCGATCAAACCGTTTGCCAGGGCAAAAGTCAGCATGAAGGCCGTGAGCGGACAGGGGATCAATCCTGCCCCGAAAGCGAGGGCCAGGCTCGACGGGTTGTCATGATGAGGATAACCATGAGGCCGAGCGGCCTTCCACAGCAACCAGAGCCCGATCAGCAGGATGAAGATATGGCTTGCGGCCTCGAGGACAGGAGCCCGACCAGCACCGCCTATCGTTCTTTGGATGATGGCGAACCCACCCAGCACAATGACAATGGCCGAGCCGACATGGGTTGCGATAAGGACCATGCTCGCCGCGACGGCGCCGCGCCATTCACCGCCGCCGGCATAATAGGTGGAGAGAAGGAGCTTACCGTGCCCCGGCAAGAACGCATGGAGCAGGCCGAAGAGAAATCCCGTGGCGATCAGCGCTGAGACACCGCCGTCTGCGCCACTCCCGAACTCCCTCACTATGTCGATTGCGCCCGAGTAAAGCCAATGCTGGGTGTCGAGAAGCCATTCCATTGGGCATCACGCCAGCGACGACCAGCCGTGGAGGCCCATATAGAGGCCGACCAGGATCATCAGGAGGCTGGAGAAATAGGGCGCACGCTGCGCCATCGTCGCAAACCATGTCCATCGCCTGGAAGCATGGCCGACGCTCAGCGCCGCGGCGGCGCCGACCGCGACGAGGGTGATGGCGAGGCCGATCGAGAAGCAGAGGACGAGCGCGCTGCCGAGAGCGAAGGCCTTCAGTTGCAGGCACAGCAGCAGGACGGTTATCGCCGCCGGACATGGGATGAGGCCGCCGGTCAGGCCGAACATCACAATTTGGCCGGTCGTCACGGTGCTGTTGGAGAATCTGCGCTCGATGTCCCGGGCATGCGCCAGCTCATGCGCGCTTTCTCCCGTGATGTTCTTGAGCGCCTCTTCCTTATCGTGGCTATGCGCGTGATGGTGATCATGCGGATGCCCATGGCGATGGCGTTCATGAGCCTGGTCTTTCCAGATGCGCCATATCATCCAGATCGCAATGCCGACGATCACGATGGCGGAGGCCATCTGAAAATAGGGCTCGATGGCTTCGGCATCCAGGCCCTGCCAGACATACATGCCGGCAAGCGCAATTCCCCAGACGACAATCGTATGGGAAACGGTGGCGGCCAGCCCGAGCAGGACGGACTGCCCGACAGTGCCCCTTATGGCGATGATGAAGGCGGCCATCATCGTCTTCGAATGGCCCGGCTCCAGGCCGTGCAGGACGCCCAGGAGTATCGCGCTCGGTATGAACAGCCAGGCATGCGCCGAGCTTTGCTGGAGGAGTTCGGCGAATGAGGGCATCACGACTCACAGATATTTGGCGATCGCCTTGAACTCGTCGATCGACTTGCGGCGCTCCCGGGGGAGAGGGCCAACGGTCTCTTCCAGGCAATGATCGAGGTGATCCTCGATCAGGGTCTTCTTCGCCTGCCGGATCGCGCTCTCCACCGCCGAAAGCTGTTGCGCGAGCTCAAGGCAGGGACGGGCCTGCTCCATCATCGTCACGATGCTGCGCAGGTGACCTTCGGCGCGTTTGAGGCGCTTGATGATCGCCGGATGCGATTGGTGTACGGCCTTCTCGTTCATGATCAATCCTATCCTCCCCCATAGGATATATAATAAACGGGCGGGATGCAATCAGCCCACCCGACATTGCGAAGGACCTAATTTACCGAGCCCAGCTTGGCGTTCATCTGATCGATCTCGGCCTGCTGGCCGACCATGATCGTGGTACACAGGTTCTTGATCTCGACATCCGTCACCGGCGCTTCCCGGCACATGAGAATGGCGCCCGAATGATGCGGGATCATGGAGAGGAGGAACTGCCGGTCCGATATCCCCCATTGGTTGCGGATCGCGAACCAGGCGAGCGCCAGCAGAAGCACGCTCAAGCCGATGATCGCGAGGTTGAGCCCACGTCTTTTGTACATGGCGCTCATGAGCAGGAGCTCGATCACGATCATGGGCGCGGTCATCAGCGCCGCCATATAGGCCTGGTTCCAGTTCGCGCGCGCATCTTCGAGCTTGTCGACCATCGCGTACATCAGGACATACATCGCGATGAAGGAGAGGACCGACATCGCGAAGAGGCGCAGATAGGGATGGCCGTGGCTCGCGGCATGCGGGTGGTCGTGGGTCATGGATCACCTCCAAATGTGACGATCGGCCGGCCTCGCGTGAGGCCGGCCGAAGACGCGCGCGCTAGTGATGCGCGCCTTCCCATTTCTTGAAATCGTCGATTTCCTGTTGCTGGGCGTCGATGATCTTCTGCGCCATCTTCTTCAGCGCCGGGTCCTTGCCGTATTTGAGCTCGACCTCCGCCATGTCGATGGCGCCCTGGTGATGCGGGATCATCATCATGACGAAGTCCTTGTCTGGATCGCCGGTGGATTTCATCGCCATCATGTCTTCCATCATCTTCTTGTGGGCTATCTCCATTTCTTCCTGATAGCCGGTGTCCTGGGCGGAGACGGCGCTTGCGCCGGCGATGAGACAAATTATGGCGATCAGCTTCGTGAGCTTGAGGGTCATGACAAGACTCCTTGAGATTGCACGCCTGAGCGGCAATGTGATTTCTGGGATTAGGTTCCGAAAAGGTCGATCGAGCGGCTAGCCGCGCGGCGGCCGTCGCAACGGCTCGGGGTCGGTGCCTTGCGCCCGTTCAGGCGCGGGCAGGGACGTAGCGGAAATCAGACGGCTCGGCCCATCGCCGCGTTCAGCAAGCGCAAACAGAACGGGCGGACATACAAAGCAGCACGGTTCGCCCGTTATTGATTTGTCTTGCCCGGAGCAGGGCTCGAAATCTGTGGTCATGACGGAGCCGGCGGCATGACTGGTCGTCGCCGAAGCCCATGCCGATGGCGCGGAAAGAGCCAGGAGGAGAGTGGCCAATCCCAATACGCGCAAAATTGTACCAAGTCGGTCCGTCATGCATCACCAGGGCCAAAGCATGAACTGAAAGCGCTTGGGATTCAGAAGGCCGATCAGGATATGAACTGCAATGAGCAGGATAAGTCCATAGCTCAGCATCTCGTGGAGAAGACGCGCGGTCTGCGCTGCACCAAGCGAAGTAAAATCATTCAATGGCCAAGCACCAAACAATAGAATTTTCGTGCCCAAGACAGGCTGTCTGAAGGAAAGGTAGCCAGCGATGGCCGTAAGGATCAAGACCAGTATTAAAGCTGCCTGAATTGCCCTCGCGACTCGCCACTTAGAGCTTTCGGCTTTGTGTTGCCCCCCGATGAAGAGGTGCAGCAATCGTATGATCGCCAGGACGAGGACAATGAAACCGAGAGTAATGTGGGCCGAATGCCAAAAATGCCCTTTGGTCTGAACGAGCGATAAAACGCATTCTGGAAGCCAGAAAGCGAAGGTCAGTCCGACAAGGATCACTGTAAGCCAATGCAGAGCCCATCTCACCACTATGGAGGACATGCTGGCCTCAATCCGCATTCGAGAGGTCGACGCGTCTAGACCTGAATTTGCAGGTGCCGGCCACCCGTGTTCGTTGCAGTGAGCGACCGACTGCTCGATTCCTTGAGATAGATCTACCCGCAATAGCGGCGGGCGGTGCGGTTCTATTTCTTCTGGATCTTGGTCAGGGTAATGCGGCCATTAACCCGGGCGGCCTCAAAGGTCACCTTATCACCGACTTTTACCGCCTTCATCATTGCCGGATCTGGCGCGAAAAAGACCATTGTCATGGAGTCCATGTTGAGATTTTTGATGGGCCCGTGCTTCAGCGTGATTTTTTGCTGAGCCTCGTTAATTTTCGTGACTTGGCCCTCTACGGGTACGGGTTGCGCCAAGGCGAAGATTGACATCGAAAGAAATGCCGCGGCGGTGACGATTGTTCTACGCATTGATTGGTCCTTTCCTGTGATCAGCGAACGATAATCTTTCCGAACATCCCAGCTTCGCGATGACCGGGTATCAGGCATGAGAAATCGAATTCGCCAGCTTTGGTGAATTTCCAGATCATCTCTCCGGTCTTCTTGGGTGCAAGCCGCTTGGCATTCGGATCATCGTGCTCCATGTCCGGATTCTTGGCCATCTCTTCGGCGTGCTTGAGGTTTTCTTCGACTGTCGCGATGACAATTTCGTGGTCAAGTTCGCCATTGTTCCGGATCACAAACTTGACTTGTTCGCCTTTGCGAATCTTGACCTCACTCGGAATGAACTGCATTTTTTGGTCGCTTTCCCGCATGGTGATGAGAACGATGCGAGCTGGCTTTTTGGCATCACCCGGTTGGCCATAAGCACGGTCTTCGCCGTGCTGGTGGCCGGCGTCGGCATAGGCCGTCGCGGGCAACAACAGCGGCAAAAGGAGAACAGGCAAAAGTCTTCTCTTCACGGTAATCTCCTTTGTCTAGTGGTTCTCATGTTGCGATCTGCGACCGGGTTTTCTCACCCGAAGCTCCACAGTCGCGGGTTGATCGCTCGAGGGGGGCTTGGCCCGCTCGACGTTCTTGGACTCGCCGGTCCATTCGTAGGCGACGGTCCCGTCCGGATGGGTGAACCATCCCGGATCCTTGTAGTCGCCGGAGGCCAGACCTTGTCGGACCTTGACGACCGAAAACATTCCGCCCATTTCGACCGGTCCGAATTGAGCAAACCCGGTCATCATGGGCAATGTATTGTCGGGAAGGGGCATTTCCATCTCGCCCATGTCCGCCATGCCGGCCGTGCCCATTGGCATATAGTCAGGCACCAGACGTTTGATCTTCTTCGCAACCTCTTTCTTATCGACACCAATGAATGTTTTGATGTCATGACCCATGGCATTCATCGTGTGATGGGATTTGTGGCAGTGAATTGCCCAATCGCCTTCCTTATCGGCCCGAAAGTCGAAGGCGCGCATTTGCCCGACGGCGCAGTCGATTGTCACTTCCGGCCAAGCCGCATTCTCAGGCACCCATCCGCCATCGGTGCACGAGACCTTGAAATCGTAGCCATGCATGTGGATGGGGTGGTTGGTCATGGTCAGATTGCCGAAGCGGATGCGTACCTTGTCTCCCTTCGAGCAAACCAGAGATTCGATTCCAGGAAATACCCGGCTGTTCCATGTCCACAAATTGAAGTCGGTCATTTCGGCGACCTTGGGCACATAGGCTCCAGGGTCGATGTCGTATGCTGCCATCAAGAACACAAAGTCGCGATCGACGCGCCGGAAGGCGGGATCCTTGGGATGCACGACAAAGAAGCCCATCATGCCCATGGCCATTTGGACCATCTCGTCTGCATGCGGGTGATACATGAAAGTACCACTCTTCTGCAGTTGAAATTCATAGACGAAGGTTTTGCCGGGCTTGATATGCGGTTGAGTAAGGCCTCCTACTCCATCCATGCCGTTTGGAAGCAACTGGCCATGCCAATGAATCGTTGTGTGCTCAGGGAGCTTGTTGGTGACGAAAATACGCACTTTGTCACCCTCGACCGTCTCTATCGTCGGGCCGGGCGACTGTCCGTTGTATCCCCATAGATGAGCGATCATACCCGGTGCCAGTTCGCGAGTGACTGGTTCCGCCACGAGGTGGAACTCCTTCCAGTCCCCATTCATCCTCCAGGGCAAAGTCCATCCATTCAGCGTGACGACCGGCTGGTAATCCGGCCCGGTTTTCGGCACCAGAGGCGGCTGGGTAGCGGCCGTGTCCGCAATCTGCGCCTCAGGTATCGCGGCCGCCTGCGCGCGGCCAGAGACTGCACCGGCGCTTGTGAGCGCCGCTGCGCCGGAAGTGCTCAGGAAAGTCCTTCGGGAAAAAGCCATAAGTTCACCTTTCCTTGCTGATCAATGTTCGCTGCCGCCGGCAGCAACGCTCGTGGAGGGGCCCTCGCTGGCCTCGCCGGACGATGCGCCGCCGCCGACAATGGCGGTCTGAAAATCCACAGATGCTATGAAGAAGTCGCGCTGCGCCGCGATTGCTGCGACGTTGCTGTCTATGCTTTCGCGAACGGTCGTCAGCAGTTCGAAAACGTCAATGAGCATCCCGTTGTAGCGCAACAACGCTTCATCGTTCACCGTCTTTCGCAGCGGCAGTATCCTGTTCTGGTACTGCCGCGCGATGTCGTAGCTTGCGCGGTATGTGAGGTAGGCTGAGCGCGCTTCCGACCGGACGTTGACGGCCTTCTCAAGAAGGTGGTTGACGGCCTGCATGTAGGTCTCTCTGGCACGCCTCACCTTGACCTCGCCGAAATCAAAGATGGGAATCTGGATTTCAAGCTCGAAGCCTTTCGGGTAGGATTTTTCCGTTTCGCCCTCTTCTTTGACACGCTCGTAGTTGCTGCGCAGTCCGCCATCGAGCATCGAGATGTAACGCGTCGATTGCGTCAGCCCGAGAGACTTCGCCATGGCGTCGAGTTCGAGCCGGGCGGCAATAAGGTCGACCCGCTTCCGGACCGCATCCGCTTCAACCTGCTGTGCGGTTTCAATGCCTCGTATGGCGGGAAGCGCTTGCGGCAGCTTATAGTCGATGTCGCTTCCCCAAAGGCCCAGCATGCGGGTGAGGGCTTCCCGTTCAGTTCCAGCCTGCAGTCGGGCGCGGGCAAGCTCATTCGAGATTTCAGCGTAGAAGGCACTGGCTCGAGCTTGCTCCAACTTGTTGGATGCGCCGGTCTCGCCCAGCTTGCGCGTGAGATCTGCCGCGGCGTCTGCCGATAGCCTGGCCTGCTCGAGGAAGGCTACTGTCTGTCGCGCGGCGGCTGCCCGATAAAAGGCGCGCCGGGTTTCTGCTGCGGTTCGGAAAGTGGCTTCGATTGCCCTTTGTTTCGCCGCCTCAAACTGAGTCCGTGCAACCTCTCGGCGCCTGGGCAGCGTGACCAGTGCCAGCAGATCGGCAACGATCCGCCGCTCGATCTCGAGTTGGCCGTCGGTAACCAATCTTTCTATTCCGATGATGGGATTAGGCGGGAGACTTGCCTCGACAAAGTCCGTCTCCGAAATCCCCAATGCGTTATATTCGGCTTGGAGCCCGCGATTGTTGAGGAGAGCAACTTGCACCGCACTATCAGCCGTGAGCTTGTTGGCTAATACCCGGCTCACCCGCGCCTTTACGGCCGCTGCTTCCTCCGGTGATCGTATTTTGACGACGTCTTTGTCGAGGTCAGTGGCAACCCGTGCTGCTACCGGAGTCATGCCCGCGTCGGGGCTGAACTTTGCGCATCCAGCGAGGACTGCAGGAAGCATGCTGACAAAGAGGGCCCGCCTGAGGAATACTGCGGAGCAGCTTCGCAGAGTGTGTGTGCGGTTCACTGCTGGGGCTCCTTCTCAGGTGCAACTTTCTGATTTCGCTCCTTCCAAGGCTGCGGTTCGACCGGTTTGTAGTCGATTGTTCCAGCGGTGACAGGTACATAACGTTGCCGCGGCACGCGCGAACTGGGATCGGCCGGCCCACCAGACGTGTCAAAGTCAGGTGGCTCGGAACATGCAGCAAGAAGCAGTCCAGCTGCCGCTGTTATCAGAATCGATTTCATTCGATAGCCTTCGGACGACCAAAATTGGCGATAAGAAATGACGAAGGTTCCACTCGGCTCCGAAAACAGGCGAGTGGAAGAATGCTCAGCGTGCGCCCAGGGAATAAGCCGGACCGGCTGGTCCTAAATCACCTATTCAAGACGGGGCGACGGCCGAGAGCTAGGCCGCGATCGATCTGGGGGGACGTTCAAGGCGCGCCGAGGAAGCTTCCTTCAGGTCGTCTTCAGGCGAAATGCCGTCCAAAGCATGGACAATCGAGACGAGAACTTCCGCGCATGCGTTGGGTTCAGCCGCGATATGGCATGCCGTGCCGCAGCACGAATCGGCCAAATCTTCGTGATGCCAGGCGTCGCTGTCGCAATCCTCTGCCTCAGAGCAGGAAGAGGCGTGCTCTGATGCGCGGACGGCATGAGAATGATCAGCTGAATGGTGTGTGGTTGATGCGATCTTGGTTTCGTGACCGGTTTTCAGCCCCATCAAGGCACCTGCCGTATTCCAGCCGACGCTGGTCACCAGGAGGGCGAGCGTGGCAACAAGAATCACAGCGCGGCGAAGCACATAGGCCATCGCCAGCAATAATATTAACAAATCTCCAATTGGCAAGGACCATTTCCGTCGGCCTCGAGAAAACGGCCGCACGATGCGTCAGGTTGCTCAACTAATGTGCATTTATGCGCTATAATAACAAATTGGGGATTGAAGTTCCTTTGGGAGGCGACGATGCAGCAACCATTCGGACGTACGCTCCTCTTAGTGGCATTCATGCCAGCTTTTCTCCTTCTTGCTGAATCTGGACACGCCCACAAGCGCAATGTGGTTTCCGGCGCTTCCGACCTTGCCCACCTTGTCACCGGACGAATTTGCACCACGCCTAGCGGTGCCACGTTCGATTTCGGTGCAAATGGTGAGTATAGATATCACGGACTGTGGAAAAGCGATGGTCACTACAGAATAAGAGGCGGGATCATTACCGTAGCGCTTCACAGCGGCCTCGTGCGGTCCTTCGCACTTTCGATCCAATCGGGCGCCCTGATGCTGGAAGACACCCCTGTTTCATGCAAAAGGCCAGCGGTCGCTCACTTGCACGAATAACTGTCGAGGATGCTGGCAGCGACACTGATTTTCTTTCCTGGCAGGCTCGAATGTCGCCTGACACATGAGGTTCGTGCGACTAGTCGAAAGCGAGCAAAAGACCGAACTCGCTCGCGCGCCGCAGCGCCCCGCAATTTCCGACATCGCCGCGCGATCAGGAGCGGAGATATTTGATGGCGGCGGCTATCCCAAGCAAGGCGAAGATGAAGATCGCGAGATGGTAGATCATCATGATTGCCATTGGACCCGCAGACATTGTGGTCATGTCCATCATACTGCCTCCTTTCTTGTACAATCCGGCCGCCCACGGTGCACAAGCAGCGCTCGTAAAGATACCTATCATCCTAGCACTCTTGTCCCGTGATTTTGTAACCGTTTGATTTCATGGACTATCTCGCGCAACCGCGGCCGCGTTTACAGATCGTTCTCGCAGCTGTGATACGAGCTGCGGTTGACTTCGGCCGGAATTCTTGTGAACAGTCAGTCGCGATGCGATCTCTGCAGGCCATTCTGGGCGTTCTCGCCATGCTCGTAGCTTTGAGCGGGCCTGTTGCCGCGCTGACAGTGCGAGTGCCCTGCGATGACGCATCCATGGCGGAAATGACGATGGCCGATGACATGGCCCCGTGCAAGCCTGCAGCCAAGGCCTGCGCCGAACCCTGTCTTGCCGTAGGCAATTGCCAAAGCCAGTGCGGGTCCACCGTGCCTTTTGTCGGGATTGCGTCGGATGATCCCGCTTCGCTGCTGTTCACGATGAAATTGCATATGGCGGTGAGCCAGCAACCGCCCGGCACCGATTCCCCCGTCGACGGTCCTCCGCCACGCATCTGATTCCTGTTGCGCCGAACCGGTTAGGGCTCCTCGCGCCTTATGCCGTTGTTTTCATCTGCAATGAGGAATCGACTTCATGATGTTGCGTATTGCGGCCCTTTTGGGCCTGATGAGTGTGCTAAGCGCAACCATTCTAGTCTTTTTTTACCCAGGACTTCCGGCGCTTTTTGCCGGCCAGGCGTATCGCTGGGAAGCGGTCACTGCAGAGGTTGCAGTGGCGCCGGATCAGCGGTTTTCCATTCGTCTGGTCGGGCCAAACGGTGCCGCAGTCGAAGGGGTCGAAATCATCGAAGCTCGTCTCGACATGGCGCCCGAAGGCATGGCGGCCATGGACGCGCCGCTCACTCCGGAGGGCAGCGGTGAAAAGGGCACCTTCAGTTACCGCGCCGATTTCACCATGGATGGCCGCTGGGCCCTGCATCTCAAGGCCAGGTCCCCCGAACAGGGCGAACCCATAGCGGGTGAAGTCATCCTGACAGCCGTCGACCCGGGAAAGAAGACCGAGTCTGAGAAGCAAGATCGCAAGGTCCTCTATTACCGCAATCCGATGGGCCTGCCGGACACATCGCCCACCCCCAAGAAGGACTCCATGGGGATGGACTATATCCCGGTCTATGCCGAGGAGGCTTCGGCGCCTCCCGGCACGATCAGGATCAGCCTCGACAAGGTGCAGCGCTCCGGCGTGCGGACCGAAGCCGCCGAGCGCCGCTCGATGAGCCGCATCGTGAAGGTTCCAGGCATCGTCGAGCCCGATGAATCCCGCGTTGCCGCGGTGACGGCGCGCTTCAACGGTTTCATCGATGAACTCTATGTCGCGGTCACCGGCCATCAGGTCAAAGAGGGCGAGCCGCTTGCCCGCATCTGGATCGAGAGTCCTGAGATCCTCCAGAAGCAGGCGGATTATCTCCTCGCCATCAAAGCCTCGGGCGGCCGGCAGACGCCGGACGTCCAGCGGGCCGAGCGCAATCTCATGCTGTTCGGTTTCCCCAAGGAGGCGATCGCGAGCCTGAAGGCAGGCGGCGAGGCGGTGCGCTCCTTCACCCTCAAGGCGCCGGCCTCCGGCACCGTGATGGAGAAGGAGGCCATGCGCGGCATGCGCTTCCAGTCGGGTGAGATGCTGTTCAAGACAATTGATCTTTCGCAGATCTGGGTGGTCGCCGATGTACCGGAACGCGAGATCGGACGCATCGCCGAAGGCCAGGCTGCAAAGGTCACATTGGCGGCGTTTCCCAACGAACGGTTTGAAGGCACCGTGCTTCTCCTCCATCCCGAGCTCGACAAGGCGACGCGCACGGCGAAGGTGCGGATAGGGCTGCCCAACCCGGAAGGACGGATAAAGGCCAATCTCTTTGCCGAGGTCGAGATCGAGACCGGCGGGAATGAGGCTGAGGCCGTCGCCGTCCCGCGATCGGCGGTCATCGACAGCGGCGAGCGCCAGGTGGTCATCGTCGAGCGCGAGCAGGGGCTCTATGAGCCTCGCAATGTGAAGCTCGGCCGGACCGGCGGGGGGTATACGGAAATCCTGTCCGGCATCGATGCGGGCGAGCGGATCGTCGTTTCGGGGAATTTCCTGATCGATTCCGAAAGCAATCTCAGGGCATCGCTCGATAGTCTGACCGCGGACGGGACGAAGCAATGATCACTGCCATCATCCGCTGGTCGGCCCGCAATATCATTCTGGTGCTGATAGGCGCCGCCTTTGTCACGCTTGCCGGACTCCATGCGCTGACACGCATTCCACTCGACGCCATTCCCGATCTCTCGGATACCCAGGTCATCGTCTACACCGACTATCCTGGACAGGCGCCGCAGGTCATCGAAGACCAGGTGACGTTCCCGCTGACGACGGCGATGCTCAGTGTCCCGCGCTCTCGCGTGGTGCGGGGCTTTTCTTTCTTCGGCGTATCCTTCGTCTATGTGATCTTCGAGGACGGCACCGATATCTATTGGGCGCGGAGCCGGGTGCTCGAATATCTCAATGTCGCGGCACAGAGGCTCCCGCGCGGCATAACGCCCAATCTCGGCCCCGATGCGAGCGGGGTCGGCTGGGTCTATCAATATGCCCTGACCGGCGAGGGCGACGACCTCAGCCAGCAGCGCTCGCAACAGGACTGGCATGTGCGCTTTGCCGTCGCAAAGGCCGAGGGCGTCGCCGAAGTGGCGAGCGTCGGCGGCTACGTAAAGCAGTATGCTGTCGTCATCGACCCGTTGCGCCTCAAGGCGCTCGACATTCCTCTCGATGCCGTCAGGGATGCCATCCGCGCCAGCAATCTCGATGTCGGCGGCCGCACCGTCGAGCTCTCGGAGACGGAGTTCATGGTGCGCGGACGCGGCTATCTCACCGGCATTCACGACATCGAACGCATCAGCCTCAGGGCCAAGGACGGAACGCCCGTCACTATCGCCGACATCGCGCGGGTGGAATTGGTTCCTGACGAGCGGCGCGGTGTCACCGAGCTCAATGGCGAGGGCGAGGTTGCGAGCGGCATCGCGCTGCAGCGTTATGGCGCCAATGCCCTCGATGTCATCAGTGATGTCAAAAGGCAGTTGCAGGAAGTCGCCCCAACCCTTCCCGAAGGGATGCAGATCGTCTCCGTTTATGACCGCTCGTCCCTGATCTATAGGGCGATCGAGACTCTCGGCCGCACTCTGGCGGAAGAGAGCGCCGTCGTCGCCTTTATCTGTCTGATCTTCCTTCTGCATGTCCGCTCCGCCCTCGTCGCCATCGTGACGCTCCCCATCGGCATCCTCATCGCCATCGCCATCATGCAGTGGCTCGGCATCGGCTCGAACATCATGAGCCTCGGCGGCATCGCCATCGCCATTGGCGCCATGGTCGATGCGGCGATCGTCATGGTCGAGAACGCTCATAAGAAGCTCGAACGCATGGGGCCTCAGGACTCGCGCGTGGATGTCATCATCAAGGCCGCCGAGGAAGTCGGGCCGGCGCTATTCTTCAGCCTCTTGGTGATCACCGTGTCGTTCCTGCCGATCTTCGCCCTCGAAGCGCAGGAGGGGCGGCTGTTCAAGCCGCTCGCCTATACGAAATCCTTCTCCATGGCGGCGGCGGCGATCCTGTCGATAACCCTCGTGCCGGCCTTGATGATCCTGTTCATCCGCGGCCGCATCGTGCGCGAAGCCAGGAATCCGTTGAACCGGTTCCTGATCTGGCTCTACCGGCCGGTCATCCGGCTCGTCCTCAAGGCCAAGACGCTGACGATCATCCTGGCCGTGGCCATCCTCGCGGCCTCCTATGTTCCAGCGATGCGGCTCGGCACCGAATTCATGCCCAATCTCAATGAAGGGACGTTGTTCTATATGCCGGTCACCTTGCCGGGCATATCGGTGACCAAGGCCGCCGAGCTGCTGCAGACGCAGAACAAGATCATCAAATCCTTCCCCGAGGTCGAAAGCGTCTGGGGCAAGGCCGGCCGGGCCCAGACGGCGACCGATCCGGCTCCTCTCGAAATGGTTGAGACCGTCATCAACCTGAAGCCGGAAGACGAATGGCGGCCCGGCTTGACGGTCGATTCATTGATCGCCGAGATGGATAAAGCGCTCCAGTTTCCCGGCGTGAGCAATGCCTGGACCATGCCGATCAAGGCGCGGATCGACATGCTGTCGACTGGCATCCGCACCCCTGTCGGGGTCAAGATCTTCGGCAAAGACCTGGCAGAGATCGAACGGCTGGCGCGCGAGGTCGAGGCGGTCCTGCGCCAGGTCCCCGGAACGTCCAGCGCCTATGCCGAACGTGTCAATAGCGGCTATTTCCTCAACATCATTCCCGACCGCGACAGAATCGCGCGTTATGGCCTGAGTGTCGAGGACGTTCAGGACACGATCGCGATGGCGCTCGGCGCCGAGCCCGTGACCACGACGGTCGAAGGCCGCGAGCGGTACACCGTCGTCATGCGGTTCCCGCGCGATACCCGGAGTGACCCCGAAAGCATCGCCTCCGATGTCCTGGTTACCATCCCCAGCGGCGCTTCCATCCCGCTCGGCGAGATCGCCAGGGTCGAGCGGTCGAAAGGGCCGACGACGATCCGCACCGAGGACGGCCAGCTCGTCACCTATGTCTATGTCGATGTTCGCGACAGGGACATTGGCGGCTATGTCGAAGAGGCGAGGCGCGCTGTCGCGCAGCACGTAAATTTTCCGGCGGGCTATTACTCCACCTGGAGCGGGCAGTTCGAATATCTCGAGCGCGCCAAGGAACGACTCCGCATCGTCGTCCCGGCGACGCTACTGATCATCTTCCTGCTGCTCTATCTCAATTTCCGCCGCCTTTCCGACACCTTGATCGTGATGCTGTCGCTGCCCTTCGCGCTCGTCGGGGGCTTGTGGCTCATGGACTACATGCACTTCAGCCAAAGCGTCGCGACGGTGGTCGGCTTCATCGCCCTTGCCGGCGTCGCGGCCGAGACCGGGGTCGTGATGCTGATCTATCTGCAGCAGGCTTGGAGCGAGCGGAAGGAAGAGGCGGCCGCTCATGGGCGCCCCCTGACTCAGGCCGACCTCCGCGCCGCCATCATGGAGGGTGCCGTCGAGCGCGTGCGCCCGAAGATGATGACGGTCGCCGCCATCATGGCGGGGCTGGTTCCCATCCTATGGAGCCACGGCACGGGCTCCGAGATCATGCAGCGCATCGCGGTGCCGATGATCGGCGGCATGGTGACATCGACGGTCCTGACCCTCATCGTCATTCCGGTCCTGTTCGCGCTGGTACGCGGACCGGAGTTGCACCGCGCGCAGCGTCACAAGTCCCGAGGGTATGCCTCACAACAGCCAGCATAGGAGGTTGATCATGACCCATTCACGCACCCGAACATGCACGCTCACATCCCGTCGGCTTGTTCTGCGCGGGCTGCTCGCCTCGGTCGGCCTGTCGGTCCTGCCTCAGGGCGCCTTTGCCGCCGAAGACGAACTCGCCAAGCGGTTCGAATTTCTGAGCAAGAACGGCAATTCAAATTGCTCGCAGGCCTTTCTCGACTCTATTCCATCGCTGCCCGACAAGGCCCGCCTTCAGGGCTCGTGCTGCGGTCCGATGGACCTGCATCGCTACCGCGAGCAGATCGCGGGCCTCAGGACTTATGCGGCTATCGTCGAGATTCCGTCCGATCCCTACGACATCGAGGCCGCCCTCGCGAAGCGCCTCCTCCCGGCCTACGACATCCAGCTTATGCCCGAGCAGCAGAAGGCCTATGACCAGGCGATGTCACTGTCGTCAGAGAAGGGGCCATGCTGCTGCCAGTGCTGGCGCTGGCATGTCTATGGCGGCCTCGGCAAGCTGCTCATCCGCGTTCACGGTTTCGATGGCAAGAGACTCGCCAGGGTCTGGGATCTGTCCGACGGCTGCGGCGGCGAAGATCATGTTCACTGACCTGTCCGTTTCCCGGAGGTCGTTTCTTCTTACGAGCGCCGGCGCCGCCTGGCTCGCGCGGCCTGCGCAAGCCGGCGGCGCGAAGGAATACCGCATCATCGCCAAACCGGGACGAAAGCATCTGCTGGGCGAGAACCGGCCTGCGACCGATGTCTGGACCTATGACGGAGAAATTCCCGGGCCCGTCTTGCGCCTCAGGCAAGGCGAGCCGGTCCGGATCCTCGTCAGGAACGATCTCGACCAGGAGACGACGGTCCATTGGCATGGCATCAGGCTTCCCAACGCCATGGATGGCGTCCCCGGCCTCACCCAGGCGCCGATCAAGCCGGGCGAGACCTTCGCTTATGAGTTCACCCCACCGGATGCCGGCACCTTCTGGTATCACCCGCATGCCAACAGCCTGGAGCAGCTTGGACGCGGCCTTGCCGGGGTTTTGATCGTCGAGGAGCGCGAGCCGGTCGGAGTCGATCGCGACGCCATCTGGGTGCTGATGGACTGGCGCTTGACCGGAGAGAGCCGGATCGCGCCCGGCTTCGGCAATGCCATGGAGGCGGCGATGTCGGGCCGCATCGGCAATACTGTGACGCTGAACGGGACAGTGCCGTCCGACCAGCCGGTGCGGGCCGGTGAGCGCCTGCGCCTGCGTCTCGTCAATGCCTCGCTCGCCCGGATCATGGCTCTGAGGATCGAAGAGCACCGCCCGATCGTGATCGCGATCGACGGCCAGCCTTGCGAGCCGCATGAGCCGGAAGGCGGGCGGCTCATGCTGGGGCCGGCGATGCGCATCGATCTCCTGCTCGACATGCAGGGAAAGCCCGGAAGGCGCTACGCGGTCATCGACGATTACTATGACGGTCTGGCCTACAGGCTGACGAGCCTTGCCTATGACGACAGGCCTCCGCTGCGCGGCATGGCCGACGAGCCATTCGCCCTGCCGCTCAATCCTCTGCCGGAGCCTGATCTCGGTTCCGCCGAGCGGCATGAGCTGACCTTGCAAGGCGGTATGATGGGCGGCGGCGCGATGAGCGGGATGGGCGGCATGATGTCCGGCATGAGCCATGGCGCGGCCTGGGCCATCAACGGAACGTCCATGACGGGCGACGGTCATGCCGGCATGGCGCCGCTCATGACACTCAAGCGCGGCGTGTCCAATGTGCTTACCCTGCGCAACGAGACCGCCTGGTGGCACCCGATGCATTTTCATGGCTACAGCTTCAAGCTCCTGAGCCGGAACGGAAAGCCCGTCCCCCACAAGCAATGGAGCGACACGGTCCTGCTTGCGCCCAAGGATGTGGTCGAATGCGCCTTCGTCGCCGACAATCCCGGCGACTGGATGCTGCATTGCCATGTCACCGATCATCAGACGGCCGGCCTGATGACGGTCCTTCGCATTGCCTGATCTCTATCAACCAACTAGGAGTAAGCTCATGAAGAATTGGATCCGTCTCACAGCAATAGCCGCCGTGCTCGCGCTGTCGTCGCCGGCACTCGGCGAAACGATCAAGGCGACCATGTACAAGGATCCGCAATGCAGCTGCTGCGAAGGCTACGCGGCCTATCTGCGCAAGAACGGCTTCGAGGTCGACGTCAAGCCGACCAACGATCTGGCCGAGATCAGCCGCAAGGCCGGCGTTCCCGAAAAATTTCAGGGCTGCCACACCCTGTTCGTGAACGGCTATGTCGTCGATGGCCATGTTCCGGTCGCCACGCTCAACAAGCTTTTGACCGAGAAGCCTGCGATCGCCGGCATCACCTTGCCCGGCATGCCGCTCGGGTCGCCCGGAATGGGCGGCAGCAAGGAAGAGCCGTTCACGATCTATGCCGTGACCAAGGACGGAGCGCCCCCGAGCGTCTATGCCAAGGAATAGGCCGTCCCTGCCTATGCTTGGGATGGCCCTCGGCTTGATGCTGCTCGCCGGCCTGGCTTACGCATTTCTGAAGCTTGCGCCGGCGGGAGGCAAAGAAGCGGATCAGGCTCGCATCGCGCTCGGGCGATCGCTCTATGCGACCCATTGCGCGCGTTGCCACGGCAAGAATCTGGAGGGCCAGCCCGACTGGCAGACGAGGCTGCCGAGCGGCCGGCTTCCGGCACCGCCGCATGATGCATCCGGTCACACATGGCATCACCCGGACCATGTGTTGATCGGCATCACCAAGGACGGCCTCAAACCTTATGCGGGGGAAGACTATGAGAGCGATATGCCGGCCTTCGCCAATGTGCTGAGCGATCAGGAAATCGAGGCGACCATCGCTTTCATCAAGAGCACTTGGCCGGAACGCGAACGCGAATATCAAGAGCGCATCACGGCTCAGGCAAAGGCTCAGTAATTTTCAGTGTGAGAAGGAAAACCGAAATGCGAATAAGAGCGAAGCTGCTTCTGGCGAGTGTCCTGCCCTTGACGATGTTCATCGCCCCGTTGCCTGCGGCGGCAGGAGACGAGAAGCCTTATGCGGGCTTTGAGAAACGCGCGATAAAGGCGCTCTCGGAACAGCAGATCGCCGATTTGCGGGCGGGCCGGGGCATGACACTGGCGCTTGCCGCCGAACTGAACGGCTATCCGGGTCCGGTTCACGTCCTTGAGCACGCGCAAGCCCTGAAGCTTACGCCGCAACAAGAGGACCGCACCAAATCACTTTTCGGCGCCATGAAGAGCGAGGCGATTCCGCTCGGGACACGCCTCATCGAGCAGGAAGCAATGCTCGACGATATGTTTGCGGCGAAGAAGATCACGTCAGCCGATCTGGTCAAGGCGACAGAAGCCATAGCGCTGACGCAGGCCCGTCTTCGCCAAGCCCATCTGAAGTACCATCTTTCCATGATGGAAGTTCTGTCCCAGGAACAAATCTTACGTTACCGCGAGCTGAGAGGCTACACGTCGCAAGATGGCTTGAGCCAGCCTCACAAACACAACTAAACAAAAAATCATGGGAGAATTATCCGGGATCCCATTTTTCAGGATTTTCCCTGTTTCTTCCCTGTATTTTACAGGACCGCCTTCGGCTTAGGGAGATTGTTC
>Ga0187894_10002191_pt1 | contig 23657 bp, 25 predicted proteins | sample GBC1701081metaG_FD_136650 | JGI IMG/M metagenome (GOLD analysis project Ga0187894, IMG submission 136650) | White microbial mat communities from a lava cave in the Kipuka Kanohina Cave System on the Island of Hawaii, USA - GBC170108-1 metaG ... | reverse complement strand
GCCAAAATGCAGATTTGTTAGACACCGATGTAAATCACGGATTAAAACCTTATAAAAGAATTCAGTTTGCAATACCATTTGGTTTAGGGATGCGTTTTAGAGTAAATGAGGTTATTGATATCGCTGGAGAATTTGGTTTTCGTTATACTTTCACCGACTATTTGGATGATGTGAGCGGTAACTATGTTGACTTAGGTGTGTTTGGAAACGATGTATTAGCAAGAGCAATGTCTTATCGATCAAGTGAAGTAGCAGCTACCAATCAATCTTATGTCGGGCGTGACGGTCAAACATACAATGTAGTGGCGGGTTATGGATCAGAGTTTGCAGGCGCCACGCCTGATGATCCAGGTAACGTACGAGGCAATAATGCTGATAAAGACATTTACATGGTTACGTCCATTCGCGTTACCTATATCCTCGGCAAAACATTTCATCGGGCCAAATTCAGATAATGCGTAAGAAACTTCTGATTGTTCCGGCAGCCTTTTTCCTTAGCATCACACTATGGGCTCAACGATCAGAACTCGGTTTCGGTGCAGGTACTTTCAATTACACAGGTGATTTAGTAAGAAATTACAATATCAAATATTCGAAACCAGCTGCCACCGCCTTTTATCGGTCTAACCTTAGTAAGGTCGTTAGCTTTCGTGCCAGTATAACTGCCGGTAAACTAGGCGCTTCTGAAAAACCCATCGATGCTTTCGCAACTCAGCGAAACAATTCTTTCGATATTTTTCTAATGGAGGGGGCACTTGCAATGGAGTACCACTTTTTGAACTGGCGAGACGACAAGCGACCGATGCGCTATACGCCCTATCTCTTTGCCGGAATGGCCTTGTTTGGAATTTCAGGCAATGCCTCCAAGTCGGCAGAATACAGTAACGTACAAGGGGCCATTCCTTTCGGGGGAGGATTTAAGTATATACTTAATCCAGCGTGGTATGCGGCTTTTGAGGTTGGGGTTCGGAAAACCTTTTTTGATTACCTCGATAACGTTTCTGATTTCAACGATCAAACTCAGAAAAATTACGGATATGGAAACCCGAATGACTTCGATAATTACTTTTTTGTTGGCATTACGCTAACGCGTACTTTTTATGATATCCCCTGCCCGACAAATCCTTATAAATAAGCAAGTTACCTACAGCTTCTTTTGCTGAAAAAACGCTAATTTTGCCACCCTTGGCTTCGTTTAAAGAACATATTGACTTCAATAATCTGCCGCTCCATATTGCCGTTATTATGGATGGAAATGGAAGATGGGCTAAAAAGAAGGGTGCTATGCGCATATTTGGGCACCGTAATGCGGTTCAGGCAGTGCGAGATGTCACGGAAGGTTGTGGCGAAATAGGAATAAAATACCTGACCCTTTATGCGTTTTCGACCGAAAATTGGGGAAGGCCAAAGGAAGAGATTGATGGTTTAATGGAATTGCTCGTCAACACCCTAAAACAGGAAATAAGCACCCTGATGGACAATCAGGTAAAACTAATTACCATAGGCGATACATCTAATCTTCCGGGGGATTGTCAGAAAAATTTACAATGGGCAAAAGATATGACAAAAAACAACAGTGGACTTACCCTAATCCTTGCCCTCAGTTACAGCGGACGTTGGGAGCTTGTGCAGGCTGTAAAATCCATTGTAGCCAACCTTAAAGCCGGTAGCACACCTGACGCAGAGATAAGTGAAAAACTTATTGAACAGCATTTGCAAACAGCAGGTATTCCTGATCCGGAATTACTCATTCGCACCAGCGGTGAGATGCGAATCAGTAATTTTTTACTATGGCAAATTGCTTACTCAGAACTATACATAACACCCACGCTGTGGCCCGACTTTCGAAAAGAAAATTTATACGAAGCCATCTGGGCGTATCAACAACGTGAACGCAGGTTTGGAAAAACAAGTGAGCAATTGAATCCGGTTAATTGAATGAGAAATATTGTACTGATTTTATTATTGATTTTTGTGGGGATTGATGCAGTTGCACAATTCAGAAAAAACCGTGATCGGGGAAATGCCAGCGCTGATACAAACCTGAACTATGCAAACCCGGCCGAGTACTTTATAGGGGGAATTGAAGTTACCGGATTAACAATACTCGATAAAAACTCCATGATTTCCCTTACCGGATTAAAAGTTGGCGACAAAATCAAAATTCCTGGTGATGCTGTTTCAGGAGCCATCCGCAAATTGTGGAAACACGGTTTAGTGGGTGACGCAACCATTAAGGTTGAAAAAATTGAGGGTGAAAATGTGTGGCTAGTAATTCAATTATCAGAGCGCCCCCGCCTTACTAATTTCTATTTTTCCGGAATAAGCAACGGTCAGCAATCGTCACTCAAAGAAGACTTGACACTTATTCGAGGAAAAATTGTAAACGATGCCATGTTGCGAAATACCGAACTGGCCGTAAAAAAGTTTTTTGTTAAGAAAGGCTATCTGAATACCGAAGTAAAAATTGTTCAGGAGCGCGACACAATCTCTACCGATGGTATCCGGTTGAAGATTGATGTAAGACCAAAATCAAAAGTAAAAATTAATAAAATTTCGATTGATGGAAATCAGAACATTGCCGATGGAACGATCAAAGTTAAAATGAAAGGAACTCATGAACACCCGCGGTTTATACTTCATCGAACATTATTAAAAGAGATCTTCACCTTTAAACCTTTTGAATTTTTTGGTGCTTCACACCCCGTAAGCTGGAAAGAAGTAAAAGAGTTTATGGGTGACAATGTTAAGCTGAATGTATTTAAAGGTTCAAAATTCATTCAGAGCGATTACGAAGACGACAAGAAAAGTGTGGTGGCATATTACAATTCAAAGGGTTATCGTGATGCCGAAATTATAGCAGACACCATTTACAATTTTGATAATCGAACCATCAATATTGATTTGAAAGTGTTTGAAGGCCCCAAATATCATTTCCGTGAAATCCTCTGGACAGGCAATTATCTTCACACAGAAAAAACGCTCAACGCAATTTTAGGTATTAAAAAGGGTGACGTGTACAACCGTGAACTCATCGATAAAAAACTCAGCTTTAACCCTAAAGGCCCCGATATTAGTGGGTTGTACATGGATGACGGGTACTTGTTCTTCCGTATTAATCCTGTTGAAATTGCCGTAGAGGGCGACTCCATTGATGTTGAGATGCGCATATATGAAGGCGACCAGGCTACTATTAACGAAGTAACCATTACAGGCAACGACAGAACCAGTGATCATGTGATCAGGCGTGAATTGTATACCGTACCCGGTCAAAAATTCAGACGCTCAGATATCATTCGTACACAGCAACGTCTGGGTCAGTTGGGATATTTCAATGCACAGAACATTGGTCAGAATTTAGTGCCTAATCCTGCCAATGCAACTGTTGATATTGAATGGCAGGTAGAAGAACAATCGAACGATCAAATTGAACTCTCCGGAGGATGGGGTGGATTTTATGGATTTGTCGGAACGCTGGGTCTTACCTTTAATAATTTTTCGTTGCGTAACGTCCCTAACATTAAAGAGTGGAGGCCACTTCCGGTTGGTGATGGCCAGCGGTTATCCTTGAAAATAACAGCCAACGGAAGAAGTTTCCAAAACTATGGTATCTCCTTTACGGAACCCTGGCTTGGAGGGCGTAAGCCGCAATCGTTAACTGTGAGCTTCAATAAATCAGTTTCAAGATATGCTGATTCGAACTTTGGCGCTACCAGCCTGACCGATCTAAATGCTTCCTTGAGTGTGGATAACATTTCTGTGGGAATTGGAAGAGTACTTGAATGGCCCGATAATTATTTTACTTTGCTCACAACACTTGGATATACGAAGTACACGGTAAAAAATGCGCCTAATTACGGATTGGGTTGCGCTAACTGCTCATCTCATGCCGTAACTTTAAACACTACCATTGCCAGGAACAGCATTGATAACCCGATGTATCCCGCACAAGGCTCTACCATTTCACTTAGCGGAACGTTTACACCGCCTTATTCCACCTGGAAAGATCTTGAAAACGCTACTCCAGAAGAGCAAAACGAATTTGTCGAGTATTATAAAATTATGTTCGACACAAAGTATTACGTACCGCTAGACAGGAAGAAGAAATTAGTGATTGAAGCAAAAGCTCACTTCGGATTTTTAGGAGCGTATTCAAAAGCGCTGGGTGTTGGTCCTTTTGAAAGATTCTTCCTGGGTGGTGATGGACTGGCCGGTGGAGTAGGTTCGTTTGTATTAGGTCAGGAAGTAATCGGTTTAAGAGGATATCAGAATAATCAAATTACTCCGCCTTATAATGCTATTCAAGGAGCAACCCAGAACGGTGTTAGAGGTGGGATAGTATATGATAAATTCGGGTTGGAATTGCGATACCCGATAACCACAGGTAATGCCGCCACCATTTACGCATTTACATTCGCAGAGGCCGGAAACAACTGGTACAATTATGAAGACTTTAATCCGTTTGAAATGTATAAATCAGCAGGTTTTGGCGCGCGTATCTTCATGCCTGCTTTCGGGTTAATTGGGCTTAACTGGGCATATGGATTTGACCCATTCCCATTAGGGAGCAGTAATCAAAGGAGTGGGCCTCAGTTTCACTTCACAATCGGTCAGCAAATCAGATAAAATATGCGCTTTTACCTTATTTCAATATTTTTTATCATTTTCGGCCTGAATTTTGTCAACGCTCAGAGGTTCGGATACATTGATACTGATTTTATTCTGAACAAAATGCCCGAATACAAGAAAGCCCAGGAAGAGGTCAACCGGCTTTCAGAACTTTGGGAAAAGGAAATTCTGGGCATGTCGAAAAGTATAGAAGGAATGTATAGCTCTTTGCAGGCTGAACAGGTGTTATTGACAGAGGCCATGCGGAAAGAGCGCTCCGATGCGATAAAAAAGAAAGAGGCTGAATTAAAAGAATACCAAAAAAAGGTATTCGGATTTGGAGGATTGTTCTTCCTGAAAAAGCAGGAACTGATAAAACCGATCCAGGACAAAGTGTGGGACGCTGTAGATAAAGTGGCAAAGAAAAATAGTTTAGCCATTGTATTTGATAAGTCCGGGGAGTTAGTCATGATTTATACGGATCCTCGTTACGATTATACCGACTTTGTACTGGACGAACTCGGGTTAGGAGACCCGAATGATGTAGTTAAAAATTAAACTGAATAAACTTAATCGTGATGAGAAAATTATTTTTTGTACTCGTGTTTGGCTTCGCAGCTGTGATTTCAAATGCTCAAACAACTCCCTTAAAAGTAGGATATGCCGATGTGGAATATATCTTCAGTCAAATGCCTGAAGCAAAACAAATGGATGCTGAATTACAAACGCTGCAAACACAATTGAAAAAGCAGTATGATAGCAAGGTGGCTGAGTTTCAGAAAAAACTTCAGGAGTACCAGCAATTTGGTGCTACAGTTCCCGATGCAGTGAAACAAAATTCAGAACGTGAACTGCAACAGTTACAGCAAAATATTCAAAAGCTTGAACAGGATTCACAGACTGATCTTCAAAGAAAGCAGGCTCAACTACTGGAACCTATTCAACTTAAAGTTGGTAAAGCTATTGAAGATATGGCCAAGGAGAATGGTTTCTCCTTTATCCTGATCTCTCAAATCGGTGGTGTGGATGTTATTTTATATGGCGATGAGAAACTCGATGTCTCTGATCTTGTTTTGAAAAAGATGGGCATTACGCCTGTTGCTGCTACACAGGCCACTCCTAAGTAACTAACAAAAAAAACTTATAAAAACCCCGTCCGAAACAGACGGGGTTTTTTTGTTATTTTAAAACATGATTCAACCTCCCGCTCTTCATAAAAATGACGTGGTAGGCATTGTAGCGCCCGGCAGAAAACTTGATACCGATACTGTTGATGCATCCGTTCATATAGTTGAGTCTTGGGGGCTGCACGTGCGTACCGGTAAAAACCTTTTCAGCCCCGGGCATTCTTACCTTTCGGGATCTGATGCAGAGCGCCTGAGCGATTTGCAGAATATGCTGGATGATCCCTCCGTTAAAGCAATTATTTGTGCTCGCGGTGGGTATGGCACAACCAGAATTTTGGATCAACTGGATTTCTCTTCCTTTCTGAAGAGACCAAAATGGATTTGCGGGTTTAGTGACATTACCGCGCTCCACTTGAAACTCCACTCGATTGGAGCACAAAGCATTCATGGCACAATGCCTGTACTTTTTCCCAAACCTGAATCTGTTTTATCGGTAGAGACTCTTAGAAAAATTCTTTTCGGGGAACGCGTTAGGCTGGAAACCAACCCTGATTCTAAAAATAAAGTTGGCGATGCTGAAGGTTTACTCATTGGAGGAAACTTATCGCTAATCGTTGATTCATTAGGGACATCCTCTGAGATTGATACAAGGAATAAGATTCTCGTGATCGAAGAAGTTGATGAGTACCTGTATCGCGTTGACCGGATGATGGTACAGCTTAAACGTGCGAACAAGCTTCAGCACCTGGCTGGGTTAGTAGTAGGCCATCTAACGGAAATGAAAGAAACTGAACTTCCTTTTGGAGAGGCAATTCAAAACATTATAGTAGATCAGGTTAAAGAGTTTGCGTACCCGGTGGGTTTTGGGTTCCCAGTAGGGCATGAAAATCCTAACCTTGCCTGGATACAGGGAAGCATTGGAAAATTAAAGGTTACACGGGAAAAGTCAATGATCACTTTTAGTTAACGTGGAAGCTCCTCTGAGTACTTCGGGATGAGATCGTGGAGATATCCTCTTAGTTGATTCAATACTTGCTTACCTGAACGGTTAACAATAGCTCTTCCATCTATTTCTTTTACGGGCGTAAGCTCACCCATGGTTCCTGAGCCAAATACTTCATCGGCTGTGTAAAATTCCGTGAGTGATAAATTTCTTTCTTCTACCGGAATTCCTTTGTCTCTGCAAATCTCCATTACAAGACCCCTGGTAATTCCATGTAAACAGGCATCCGGCAAAGGAGTCAGTACAACTCCATTCTTAATCATAAAAAGGTTGATATCATTGAGTTCTGCCACAAACCCATTATGGTCAAGCATCACGGCAGCATCTACATCCGCCACATTTGCTTGAATTTTAGCTAATATGTTATTCAGTAAATTATTGTGATGAATTTTCGAATCTAAAAATTGGGGGTTGTTCCTGCGCATAGAAGATGTAATTACGCGGATGCCCGACTCATTATCGTACACAAGCGGTTTCCATTCTGCCAGCACAATCAGGCACGTACCATTCGTATTTAATCTCGGATCCATGCCCGATGTAATTTTTTCTCCGCGGGTAAGCGTTAAACGTATGTGCGTTTCATCCCGCATACCATTCGCTTTAAGCGTATCGAAGATTGCTTTCCTAATTTCGTTTTTAGAAGGTATTTGTGTGAATGCCAAAGCGTGCGCTGAGTTCTGTAACCGATCCAGGTGACGATCTAAACAAAAGACTCCTCCCTTGTATACGCGCAATCCTTCCCACACTGCATCTCCTCCTTGCACCGAGCTGTCAAAAACGGAAACTTTGGCTTCGTTGCGTGGTACAAGTTTACCGCCAACGTGCACCAGTAGGGTTGAATTTTTAGGGTTGAATTTTTGTAGCATTTGATTCTGGCTTTAAAGCAACCTTCAATAGTTTATGATAATAGACTACAGCGGTTTCATACAATTGATGCAGGTGAGCGGGCAACGGCCTATCACTGGTAGCCTGTTTTTCAAAGCCGGTTGACCGATGAACGTTTGCATACCAGTATGGTGCCCACACCCCGTCATAGGGTTTCGGACCTGGTGGCCAACTTAACATTTCCATTTCGTATTTTATACCTGCTCGCTCGCATACCTGCTGCAATACAGATTCGGGGTTTTGGAGCAATAAACCCGAGTCGATCACAATCGGTGTTTGATCTTTTATCTTCTCAAATAATTGATACTCATGTTCAATGCCAATATCCCTCATAACAGGTTTTTCTATTACCTGAGCATAGCTCGCTATAAGTTGTTTTGGGTCACGGATCAAAAAAATATTGATGCACTTTTCCAGAAAATCATCATTCAATACTTCAATATGATGTGCCATGTTTTTAATGAACAAAACAGGCCTCGCTCTTTTCTGAAATAATTCCCGTGCTACAATTTTCTCATCTGAAGATTGTGAGCTCAATACCGCTTCTTTCCCGGGGTGGTCTGCATTCGTTTGAGAAAGATAACACGCATAAAAAGGCTCGTCAGAAACAAGTGTATCACTTCGTTGTGCGAAGGAGTACATAAGCGCAGTTGAAATGTTGCGCGGGCCTGATATGAGGTTTAGGTAAATCAACGTTGTTTATGAGCTACCAAACTACAATTTTTTCAGTATCCTTTATCAAAGAAGATATTCAATAAACGCATATAGGCCGAGCGCTATAAGTACAAAGCCGGGTATCTGTTTTATTTTTGATCCTGGCTCAAACATCAACACCATGCGTTTGGCTAAATACGCTACCATGATAAGAAGTGAAAGCGTTCCAAGAGAAATCCCTAAAAGATAACTGTGTAAAAGGCTATTGTCATACAATTCAACCCATCCTTGTACCCTCAGGTAGGCAGTAATGGTAATCCAAAAAGGTAACGCTAATGGATTTAATATGCTGAGAACGATACCTCTTCTGAAACCGCTTTCCTGAAATTTCTCTGCAAATACCGTTGGTTTTTGCGCTGACCAAACATTGAGAGTGCCAAGCAAAATCATCACAATAGCGCTTATTAACTTAAAGTTGTCAAGAACAACCGGAGAGGCAGTGATGAGATTTTCAAACTTAATTGCCAGCCAGGCATAAGGATACTCAACGATGGCTACCGCAATCGCAAAACGCCAGGCGATGTTGGTTTTTCGTTCGAGCCCTAATTGCAGTACAGTAAGATTTAGGGTTCCTGGCGGGATAGACCCCAGGAAGCTAAAAAGGAACGCCAGTAAAAAATTTTGAAGGACATCCATGAACTATTGAATAGCCATTTTGAATTTTTTGTAAATGTGTTTCCCCTCCTTCAATGACAGGTATGGTACGCCTCGCTTATGATTTTGAACGCTAATCGTAAACATGTTCTTCCAATGAATCGATAAAATACGCAATGCTTTCCATAAGGAAAATCCAGGATGATAGATATGCGAAGGTTCAGCTCCGCATCCGTTAAGTTCCATGATCTTAACCTTTCCCTCGTACAAATCTTCCACACTCCCGCATCGTAAATCATAGCGGCCAAAATAAAACCCATCAATCTGCCTGCTGATTAAGTCAAAGGTTTGCGACAACTTTTCATTAATCAAATGTTCTCCATTCAAAAATTTAGTTCCCAGGCAGTGATTACCGATCAGGTTCAGTTCGACAATTTCTCCGGTTGGAATAATCGTAGTAAGTTTTTCGGTAAACACCTCTTTCAAAGCTTGCCATTGAAGTTTAGCGCGGGGTTTCTCCAGTATTAATTCCTGAAGTGTTGAGATTCCGTTGCCTGTAACCGTTAGCATTTCCTTTACTACAAGCGAAGTCACTTTGCCTTTCTTTTCATCGGGGAAACGTGTATAGAAAACACCACACTCCACAGGCAGGTCAACTAATTCCTGAATTAAAAAGCTTGTTTTGATCTTTTTTATGTACTCGTCCACATCCCTTTCGCTAAAAATTCGCTTCACCATAAACCCGCGCTCACCTAAATCAGGTTTAAAAATTAAAGGAAATTGAAAGTGGTAGTGCCTGATGATGTCAAGCACTCGCTCTTTACCTGCAGGGTACTCAACGATCTTAGTTTTGGGCTTGTACTGATCCGGAATTAACTCGAGCACATCATATTTTGATTCACCCAACATCCCGCCCATTACAATGCCTGGATTTGATGCGGAGAAAAAAAATAATGACCTCGCACGCAACGATAACCAAAGCCAATAAATAAAAAAGGGTAATTGGACGATGCCGAATGGCCAGTATTCCCAGTTGGAGAGACGAATAAAAAAATTACTGTGAAGCAGCCCTTTCAATCTTATCGCGCTGCTGCGGTTGTCTCTTGATAGCGGATCGTAGAAGCCGCAATACCAAAATCGTGCGGGAGTTTAATGCCAGGCGCAATTTCACGGATTCCAATTTTTATAATCGCCATGTGATGCACAGCGTGTTCAATGTTATACACAAGCTCGCGTAGAAAATTAGTTTCTATGATTACAAACTCCTCTTTATCCAGGTCATACCCCGCCTCAAGTTTCAAATTCTTATCAGCCGGTTGAGATTGAATAAATTCATTAATCCGGTTGAGTGTTGACAATGCAATAAACTTATCACTCTCGATTAATTTATCGTGGGCCCGTTTATCGTAATTAACCAAGCCTTTTTCAAAACCCTGTTCAAGACAAATAAAAAACTCGAGCGTGTGGCGCATGTGTTGGCCAATAGTAGAGCGACCAAGCGAATCAACCGGTTTTGTAAAATCCTGCTCAGAGATTTGATTGATCAAATCTGTTAGCTGTGTTAAAATATTACCGCAGGCTTTATTTAGTTTCATACAAATGAATTGGGTATACAAATATAGGGTAAAAGAAAGCACAAATGGAATAATCCCACACTCAGTCGACAGAAGTTCTTTATGAACGGTCACTGAACAATTTTCTTCCAATTACGGTCGCCTGATTCTTTCAGCTTTTTCTCAGCCTTATTCCAGTCGGTCAAAGTATTGTTGCCCCAAAAATTATAGAACACATAAAGTTTACCCTCCAGAATCTTATAGGTGTCAGGATCTATTTTCACTTTCTCGCCACTTTCACCCATCGCGTACGCACACCAGCCGCCATACGCAGGCTCATATTTATCAGGAGAAGATTTGAATTTACTCAAATTCGATTGTGTGGCAAATTGATAGACTACTCCTTTATGGGTGGACTTTATTTCAGGCTTGCCCTCAAGTGGCTTACCCTCAAAGTAACTCACAGGATCGTACCCTTCTAACGCAACATTTTTCTTAACATTAAAATGCTTTTGCCGCAGAGCATCCGATTGAGCCACAACCTGCATGGTACAGATCGCGAGGAGGAGTATAACAGTTGTTCTCATAACTATGGCAAAATACGAAGAGAACGTAAAATTGGATTTATTATTAACCTGAAATGTCGCTGGGGTTACATTTGAATTATCCTGGTAAGAGTTTTTTAAGTGCATCCCAAACCAGTTCGGGCTCATATCCCTTCTGAATAGCATATTTTGATGCTTTATCCCTGGCCACGAATACATTGCTCTCGTGGAGGTCTGAAAGTTTTAGTTGTAGTAACTCTACCAACGCTTGTGCATAATCCTGTTCATCTATTTCTGTTAGGCCTATGCGGATGCAATTTTTAGTTAGGCCTTTACTCTCCAGTACATGGACAATCTTTATACGACCCCATTTTTTTATTCTGAATTTTCCTCCCGTAAAGGCTTTTGCATAACGTTCTTCATTTAGGAATCCCTCTGTTATAAGATACGCAAGCAACTCATTCACTTCTGATGAGTGCAGCCCCATTTCGTACAATTTGCTTTTTACTTCCTGATGGGAACGCTCCTGATAAGCACAATACCGAAGTGCTTTTTGCTTTGCCTGGTCTGCAGTAGGTTTCTTTACGTTCCGTTGCACCTCTATTTCACAAGACCTTTTGATCTTAAAATGCTGGTTACGAATTTACGTTCGTTATCTGTATTGAAAATTTTAAATGGAAGGTAAATCAGTTGTGCCTTGTTTACATACAGCACGTAAAAGTCTTTCCCAATAGCGGCACTTTTAATTTGATCCCACTTCATGGGCATTCCTTCGCGCGGATTAATCTTCATTAAAATTTGCTGACTGCTGATCTCGTATGAGAATCTTTCAAATAACATTTTACCCTGGTCAAGCTGAGTCACGCCATAAAACTGAATCCACCAGAATAAAAGGTAGAGCGCTAATCCGATAACGGCTCCAATAAACCACCAAATTGTTTGCGCGCCTGGTATTGCATAACCAAGGCATAATAGAAACGCCACAAGAGCTGCAATCCAGCCTTGCTTTTTCAACACACTTTTAAGCGCCAATTGGATGTAGGTCTTTTTTTCCAGTTTGTAATTTTTTGTTTTTACAATCATAAATTTCTAATCACTATCAAAAAAAATTTAAAATGCTTTCAAGCTCAAATCTAAACTCTTTATGGAGTGTGTCAGTGAGCCAACTGAAATAAAGTCTACGCCACACTTTGCTACAGTACGAATGGTCTCTTCTGTAATCCCGCCACTTGCCTCCGTCTTATACCTGCCGTTAATCAACCACACCGCTTTTTTAATTTCGTCAACTTCCATATTATCCAGCATAATGATATCCACGCCCCCTACCCTCAACACTTCTTCCACTTCTTTCAGGTTGCGCGTTTCAACTTCTATCGTTAGCTTTTTATGGGTGGCGCGAAGATACTCTTTTGTTCGAAGTATTGCGTGTTCAATCCCACCGGCCATATCAATATGATTGTCTTTTAGCATGACCATATCATAAAGACCAATACGATGATTTTGTCCTCCTCCAATTACAACAGCCCATTTTTCCAGCAATCTGAAATTGGGGGTCGTCTTTCGGGTGTCCAATATTTTTGCTTTTGTTCCTTTAACGAGTTGCACCAGCTCTTGTGTAAAGGTTGCAATACCACTCATTCGTTGCATACAATTGAGCACTAATCGCTCAGTGGTGAGAATCGAGCGAGCAGCTCCCTCTATTGTAAGTGCAACATCACCTTTCTTTGTATGATCACCATCCTTTAATTTAACATCGACTTGCAGCGTTGGATCATATTGATGAAAAATCAACTCCGCCAGCTCAACACCGGCCAGTATACCGCTATCTTTCACCAATAATTTTGCTCTGCTTGTTGCAGTTGAAGAAATGGAGGCAAGAGTTGAATGGTCTCCATCCCTAACATCTTCCATAAGCGCTGATGCAATAAATTGTTTAAGAAATTCGGTAGTAATGTATGAGGGTTTCACAGCACAAAAATGATCAGGATTTTCTGGATTTACAGGATGTCAGGATTTTTTTGTGATGTTAATCCGGTTTGACGGTATGCACATCCTGCAACAGGTCATTATTCCTTCACAAAAGAAATTTCCTGGATGAGCTGTTCTTTATCGATCGTCTTGATTTTCATCCAAACCCGGTAAAAATCGCTGCCGCTTTTATACTGACCTATAGCGAAGGGTTGGCCGCCTTTAGAGGAGCCTTGATGAATAATATTAAATTCATTCGGTGCATGAGCTTTGAAAAAATCACGAAGCACAAATTCAGCTTGAGCTTTACTGTAATTTTCTACTTTGCCCTCAATCGTAACATCAACAGTTTGATTCAAGTATTTTGAAAGTTCCTTGGCACTGCCAGTCTTGATCGCTTCTTTAACCTGATCAATCACATCGGTAGTTTGTGAAAAGGAATTGAACCCGGTAAAAAACCCTGCACAGAAAACCAACAACAATAAAAACCTGTTTCTTTTCATAGCAGTAAAACAACCCAAAAGTATGCCATACATAACAGATAATGAAGAACTATAGGCCATTTCCCAGGTGCTTCTGTAACTTAATTGATTACGATATGAATGCCAGAGGGCACCTAAGGTAACCCATTTAATCTTTCAATACTGGTTATATTTACCACCTAATTAACCTATTCTATGAATAAGAAAGTGTTGTTGATGATCCTTGATGGTTGGGGGATTGCTACCAATAAAAAAGTATCGGCAATCGATCAGGCTAATACTCCTTTTATGAATTCTTTATATCCCCATTATCCCAACAGTCGCTTGGAAGCATCTGGACTTGCCGTGGGTTTACCGGCTGGACAAATGGGTAATTCGGAGGTGGGACATATGAATATTGGGGCAGGACGTATCGTGTATCAGGACTTGGTAAGAGTTAATAAAGCTGTTGAAGAAAAGGAACTCGACCGCAATCCGGTTTTATTGGAAGCTTTTGACTATGCTAAAAAGAACGGTAAGAATTTTCATCTCATTGGTCTTGTATCTGATGGTGGTGTGCACTCCCACCTTGATCACCTGAAAGGTATTTGCACCATCGCGCATAACAATGGAATAAAAAATTTATTCATTCATGCTTTTACCGATGGCCGCGATACGGATCCGAAAGGCGGGCTGGAGTTTTTACATGATTTACATTCTCATCTAAAAAAAACCACAGGGCAGGTTGCAAGTGTAGTGGGCCGTTACTTTGCAATGGATCGGGATAAACGCTGGGAACGTATTAAGCTTGCCTATGATGTGATGGTGAGGGGGGTAGGCGAGGCGACCACCGATGTGTTACAGGCCATTCAAAAATCATACGATGCCAATGTTACAGATGAATTTATAAAACCGATTGTCGTGACAAATGGGGGTATGCCAATAGCAACCATTCAACCCGGTGATGTTGTACTTTGTTTTAATTTTCGTACCGATCGCGGTCGGGAGATTACACACGTACTCACACAACAGGATTTCCCTGAGCAAGACATGAAGGCCCTTAGTCTGCATTATATCACACTCACAAATTATGACGATACATTTAAAAACGTAAAAACAATTTTTGATAAGGATAATCTTGAAAATACATTGGGCGAAGTCGTTGCCAATGCCGGGAAGAAGCAAATCCGCATTGCGGAAACTGAAAAATATCCACACGTTACTTTCTTTTTCTCCGGAGGAAAAGAGGAGCAATTTCCAGGTGAATCAAGAATTCTATGTCCCTCCCCAAAAGTTGCAACCTACGATCTTAAACCGGAAATGAGTGCCAACGATATTAGAGACAAGATTATACCTGAATTAGATAAGCAGGAGGCCGACTTTATCTGTTTAAACTTTGCCAACCCCGATATGGTGGGCCATACGGGTGTATTTGAAGCCGCTGTTAAAGCCTGCGAAACGGTTGACTTTTGTGCAGGCAAAGTAACAGAAGCTGCTCTGAAAAATGGTTACACGATTATAATCATTGCTGATCACGGCAATGCAGAATTTATGATTAATGATGACGGCACTCCGAATACCGCCCACACGACCAATCTTGTACCTTGTATACTTGTTGACCGGTCATACAAAGGTTCGATTGCCAACGGAAAGCTGGGCGACCTCGCTCCTACCATTCTTACGCTAATGGGTATTCCCATTCCTCCGCAAATGACAGGGCAGATTTTAATCGAAAGCAATTGAACAACCCATCATGAATAGTTTTTTACTTCATACCGTTTTCTTCAGTTTACTCTTTGCTTCAATATCGTGTAAAACAAAAACAACAGAAAGTGCTTTGTATTATCCTGTTGATAGTTTGATAAATGCTCAGGTCAAGTTTCTTACAAAATCAAAAGCACTACTGACAAAAAAAGCGGAGATTGATGGAACAGAGGAAACAAAGTCCATCACACCTCCAGACTCAGCGACCTGGGCGCATGAACTGGACATTTTCTCAGAACTTAACGTGATTAATAATCCGGTTAATGCAGGAAGCTACCGTGTTGAAAGTGGGGTGAAGGATTCCAACAGTAACCTGACCATTCGTTCGTTCACCGGAAAAGAAACCCTGCCGGTCGTATATCTGAGAATATTTTATTTAGAAACTCCTTCTAACCTTAAAAGGGTTGAAGCTTTGTATCGGGAAGAGAATTCATTGTTGGAAGGATCGCGTTTTTTAATTCTGGAGTTTCAGGAAATAAACAATAAAACTATCCTCACATCCTACTCTATTGAAGGAAGTCAAAAAATGTTTCTGGGGGATCCCGTAAAATTCTCTATAAAGGGAACGATTACTATACCATCATGAACACGTCTGCGCGAATTCTAAAGGATTTTAAATTACGCTCCACACCAAGTAGGGAGGCAATTCTAACAGCATTCCTAAAACGCGATTATGCGTTGTCGCATGGCGATGTAGAACGTGAGGTTCCTGAATCTTTTGATCGGGTTACCGTGTATCGTACCCTCAAGACTTTTTACGACAAAGGACTTATCCATAAAGTATTAGATGATGAGGGGAGCCTGAAGTATGCCCTTTGCAATGCCGCTTGTACAACCGCAAATCATCACCACGATCATGTGCATTTTAAATGTACCAAATGTGGCCAAACTAACTGTTTAAGTGTTGAGATACCCATAATAAAACTACCGAAAGGTTACAAAGCCAGTGAGGTAAACCTGCTTATTCAAGGCGTATGCAATAATTGCGATTAATTAGTTTTAGTTGAAGGTTTCCTTTAACCTCTGTCTCTTATAAATCGGCCATGTAAGTTTTCGTGTTTAAATTATATTTGTACTTTTGAAGGCTATGGGTAGCCGAATTTGGCTGTTTAAGCTACTTTATGGCTAATCCTAAACTGTGAAATTAAGACCCCTTTGTTGAGCACATTAGACATACTTCTATTTTCTCTTTTTGGCGGTGATGAAAGAGAAACCGTGCTCTTTGGCATCTTCCTGGGGGTTATTATCATTTTTATGATATTGGATCTTGGGCTATTTCATAAGCAAGCTCATAAGATTACTACGAAGTCTGCTCTCTATCAATCCATTTTTTGGGTTTCAATAAGCACCGTCTTTGGGTATCTCATTTATTTTGGGGGGCCATATAAACACCTGGAGGCTGGCGCAGAGGTTATATTAAGCGGCTCAGAGGCCGCTGTTTTGTATTTTACGACTTACCTGACCGAGTATGCACTATCGGTCGATAATATCTTTGTTATTCTTCTTATCCTCAAATATTTCAAAGTAGATGAGTCCTATTACCATAAGGTTTTGTTCTGGGGAATTTTAGGAGCGATTGTATTCAGGGCCATTTTTATATTTGTTGGCGCTATTCTTATCCAGGAATTCCATTGGGTGCTATACATCTTTGGTGTATTCCTGATTTATTCGGGTATACGCATTTATTTTGAAGATGGAGATGAGAAAATTGAGCCGGAGAAAAACCCGATTCTTAAACTTTGCAAAAAATATCTTCCTATTTCCGTAGACGACAAGGGAGGAAAATTCTTTATATCGGAAGGCGGAAAATTCTTTTTTACGCCATTGTTTCTTGTGATCGTATTAATTGAAACAACCGATTTAATTTTTGCGGTTGACTCCATTCCTGCAGCTTTTGCCATTACGCAAAATGAATTCTTAATTTATACATCCAATATTTTTGCCGTAATGGGCTTGCGGGCCATGTTCTTTTTGCTGGCGGGAATTATTGACAAATTCTACCTTTTGCAAAAAGGGTTATCCATCATTCTTTTCTTCATTGGTGCCAAAATGTTGCTTGAAATATTCAACGTTCCGATAAACGTGTACTTGTCGTTCACGGTAATTATTGCAACGCTTACGCTTTCTATTGTATTTTCCGTCCTCGTTCCGCGTAAGGCTAAGGCTGAATTGGAATAGATCATTCAGTCTTTCAATCCTTCGGTAAAAAGATTTTTTGGTAAAATTTTCATCAACATTGGCAATGTTAAAAATCGCTGCGGTAATGAAATTATTACGAAAGTTGGTACGGTTTTTAAAATTACAATAAGTTCCTGACGGATTCGTTCGCTTTCCTCCTGAGTAAGTTCTTCAGTGCGTGCCTTTTTCAAGAGTTTCAATACATCTTCGCTATCCTGAATCTCCTTGAGCAACCTGCTTTTGTTTTTCTCTGCAATCTTTGAGACCCTGCCAACGAAATGCTCACTTACCCGATTGTAATCTTGTTTGCCCTGCAGATATTCCAATTGCTCCCAATGCTCAAGTACAAAGCCTTCAATGGCTATCATGCTGTTTTCAAGGTCTTCATCGGAGAAGCCCAGGTAATTGCAAAATTGTTTTAGGAAATCCTGCTCAGCTTGTTCCACTTTTTTATCGGCCCAGGTAGTGAGTATTGCTATCTCGAGAAAAAACTTCTTCAATATCCAGGAGTTTTCAGAGGGAAGATTGATTGAATCAATCTCAACTCCTTTTTCGAAAATCTGAAGGGCTTCTTTTCTTTTATCTCCAGGCAAATCAGTGCCTTGAATAAAGTATTCAAATAATTTTCTTTCCTCAGCATCAACCACACGATCAGAATGGGCCGCAGCTGCAATCACCTTTACAATTGAAAATCGAAGTTCTTCCCGTTCATACTTGAAAAAATCAGCCACAATTCTATCGGCATTGGTATGAATCCACTGACCAAAAATGAATACGTCCAAGAACAAGAGACTGTTGTGAAAAAAGTAGATCCAAAAGTTTCCTTTAAAATCTGTTGTCCGGTCAATTCTTTTCTCCAGTATTTTTTCAGCAAGTTCCAGGGGAGATCGCTTTTTCCCGAATAAGGTTTTGCTTGGTGTTGCGAGTTCAGGAAAAATATTGTTGTAAAAATTACCAATGTTTTCTATCGTCTTAAAAAAGACCTGCGATAGTTCCTCCGGGTTATTTACCGGCTTTTCGTAAAACAAAAGAGAGCTGCTGATCAGGCTTTCGGCCAGCAAAATTTTCATTTTGTCTTTCTCGCTCCATTCCTTTACATCGGGGTGATCGATATGGATAACCGTTTGTCCGTACATTAAACCGGTTGGTTGAATGATGCTATAGAGGGAGTGTTCAGGATGAGATCCCTTCTTTTTCAGGGTAAGATCCTTTAACAGATCTTTCCTGAATTCAAGATATTCTTTGAGCCAACCTTTCTCTTGAGGTTTCATCCGTGGGGTTGAAAGGATTGAAATTACTGATTTTTGAGCAATCTGAAAATGTTACTGAAGTGACTTGCGCCAGCCTTTTGTTTCCAATGATTTGGCTGAAGTCTCTACTTTTGCTTTCAGGGATGCTTTAAATTTATCAAGCCTCTTAGCGACTTGCTTATCACATGCTCCAATTATTTGCGCAGCAAGTATACCCGCATTGCGCGCGCCATCCAATGCTACTGTGGCCACCGGTACGCCTGACGGCATTTGTAAAATTGAGAGAACTGAATCCCAGCCATCTATTGAATTTGAAGACTTAATTGGCACACCAATCACCGGCAACGAAGTAATAGAAGCAACCATGCCGGGTAAATGTGCCGCACCGCCAGCGCCAGCTACAATCACTTTTATGCCTTTCGCGCGTGCTTGTGTCGCGTACTCCACCATGCGTAGCGGAGTGCGATGCGCAGAAACTACAGTAAGTTCGAATGGAATAGATAATTCCTCCAGAACCTCAGCAGCTTCTTTCATGATGCGCAGGTCAGACTGGCTGCCCATGATAATTCCTATTACTGGTTTTGTCATGCAATTACTTTAAGTGTTTGCTTTACAAAGGTGGCCTTCTGTTTTAAACTTTCAATGTCCTGATCAATTATTGTTACATGGCCCATTTTTCGAAAAGGCTTCGTAAGCTGCTTTCCATACAAATGAACATGCACACCCGAAACCTTCATTACATCTTCAAGTCCCGCGTATTTTGCCGGCCCTGAAAAATTGGGTTCACCTAATAAGTTTACCATGGCACTTGGTATAAGAATGCTCGTATCACCTAACGGCAATCCTATTATTGCCCTCAGGTGCTGTTCATATTGCGAGGTAGTGTTCGCTTCAATGGTTTGATGGCCGCTGTTATGTGGCCGCGGTGCTACTTCATTCACCAATATCTCACCTTCTCTTGTAACAAACATTTCAACGGCAAGTAATCCCACCATATTCAATTGCTTAATTACCTTTCGGGCTACTTCATCTGCTGCCTGAAGGATATGACCGGGTAATTGAGCCGGGGAAAAAAGGTATTCAACCAGATTTTGCTCAGGATGAAAAACCATTTCAACCGCTGGGTATGTGGCAATTTCTCCATGTTCGCTTCTTGCTACAATAACTGATATCTCTTTTTGATAGTCCACCAGTTTTTCCAGCAAGCCAGGTGCATCAAATGCTTTTCCTAAATCTGCTTTTGTTTTGAGTAGTTGTACTCCACGCCCATCGTATCCTTCTCTTCCCAGCTTATTAACAGCCGGTAAAAACTTTTCATATTGGTAAACATCTTGCTTGTTCTCGGTTAAAAAGAACTCAGCCGTTGGGATTCCTCTCTCCTTATAAAAAGATTTTTGGGCCCGCTTGTCTTGAATTAACTCAATTATATCGGGTTGGGGAAACACTTTCTTGCCCATCTTTGTAAGATCTCTCAGCGCTTGTGTGTTAACATTTTCAATCTCAATGGTGATAAAATCGCATGTGCTGCCAAATTTCATTACCGTATCGTAGTCGGTGAGTTTGCCAACATAAAAATCGGCCAACCCTTTACAGGGTGCATTCTCATCGGGATCGAGTACAGCGAAATAAAGATTGAGATCAATACCAGATTGTATGAGCATACGACCCAGCTGGCCTCCGCCTAAAATTCCTATTTTAAAGTTCTGATCAAATGATTTATTCAACTGCAGTTCATTTTGATCTGCAAAATAAGCAGACTTATTTAAGTAATTCTACTTTCAAAATAGTATCACCTACTTCCATGTTGTGTACCACATTCATTCCCTGTTCTACTACTGCAAAAATTGTATAGCGGCCATCGAGGTGAGGCGTTGGTGAGTGCGTAATAAACCACTGCGTACCTTCCGTGTCTTTCCCGGCTGAGGCCATTCCTACAGATCCTTCTGTGTATCTTCTCATTGAGAACTCTGAACGGATTGAGTAATCTTCACTGCCCCACCCGTCACCCCGGTTGCATCCCCCCTGAATCACAAAATTGGGAACTACGCGATGAAAACTCCTGGCATCGAAATAATGGCTGTTCACAAGCTGAACAAAATTCGCCACCGAGCCGGGAGCTTCTTCCACCAGCAGGCGAATGATAATATCTCCCTTACCAGTTTTGATGATCACTTTTTGATCCGCTGGTATTGTCTTCACCAGGTTCCAATCAACCGGGTGATTAAATTCATTCTTCACTTCATCGGATACTTTCTTTCCTTCAAAATGAGCAATAGCCGCTTCCAAAGGCTGAAGTGCCTCGTTGTCTTTTGGAAGTGACAGTTTGCTTTTCGCTGTATACAGAAAAGAATAATCTTTAATAATTTTTTTGTAGCCCAATGTTGAATCTGCGAGGGCAGCCGCCACAATTCCGATAACTGCCGGGTCTCCGGTTTCAAAAGCTTTTTTGTAAATGTCAACAAAGATTTTCTGCATACCGGCATTAAATTCTTTGTGGTTGTTGATGGAGAACAACGCTGTTGCAGCCGATGATTTAATTACAGGAATCTGGGATTCATGTAATTGCTGGTTGATAAAACTATATGCCAAGGTTGATTGACCAAGAGCCGCGAGCAGCGCAGCTTTCCCATACGGATTTTTCATTTGCGCATAAAGCCTGACAATCTCTTCCGTTATTTCTTTGTCATTAGAAACCTTCAAAACAGCCTCAAATAAATTTCCCTGAATTCTCCAGTTTATAGCAGCACGAGCTCGTGTAACAAGCTCTGCAAACTCATCTTTCGTTGCAATCGCTTTAATGACTTCCGATGCCGCAACACCCACATGTTGATTGGAATCGTTTAGTGCAGCAAATAAATTTTGCTTCATGTCTGATGTTGCAAAGGTCTGTAATGCCCTTGCTGCATTTGCCCGAACGCGGTAATCTTCATCCTGATCAATAATTGTTTTAAGTACATTCAAGGATAATTGAGTATTGATTTTTCGCAAGGCCAAGGCTGCGGCCATTCGCACATCGGGTGATTGATCTCCTGATGCGGCTTTTTGTAAAACTGTTTCTGCCGCTGAAATATCTTTTGGCCCTCGTGCAAAAAAGTGAGCGGCACCAAGTCGTGTTTCATTATTATTGGTGTTTCCCAGAAATTGATTCGCACTAAGCACAATCGAACTATCTGCTACGCCTCTCAACCCTAAACGGTAATACGACCAGGCTATCCCTTCACGTAGTTCTGTATCTGCTTCCTTAACCTGCTTAATTGCATTTTCTTTCGTACTTGTTTTTCCACAGGCCTCAATAAGCTCCCGTTTTACGTTGTTATCTTTTTCCGAAACAAGCGCTGCCAATAATGCATCAAAGGACTTCATCGTTCCTGTTTGACCCAGCGCAAATGCAGCGGCTGACCGAACCAATGGATCCGTGTCATTATCCAGAACGTTGGCAAGACTACCAATTGCAAGTGTATCCTGAATCGAAGCAAAAGCCAACACTGCATCTCTTCTGTAAGCCGGATTCTCGTGATTAAAAAATTGATATAAACTATCGGAAAGTCTTCGATCCTGCAGGTCCGCAATCTTCACAAGATTCTCATCCGAGAATTTATTAATTCGTTCTTTAGTGCAGGATAATAAGATAACGCAAAAAAGGAGTGTAAAGAACCGGATCATATCAGTAGAAAGAAGGAATCGCAGCAGCCCGTTTCACGACATCGTCAAACTCAACCCCTGTCATGCGTGTGGAGTAAAGAAGTAAACGTACTTCCTTTACGTGCACCCTGCCATCCACTTCCGACATTTTATATAAAATTGCGAACGCCTGCAGTTTTTCCTGATCGGAACACCGGCTTAGGTATTCTAATCCTCCCTGATAAATATCGCGTTCTTTCTTCACGGTTAGGTCTTTCTTGAACTGACTGAATATGTCTTCGGAAATTTTTTCCCTGCTTTTAATTTTATCTAACGCTGCCAGTTCATTATCATCCACCACGCCATCTGCACTTACCAGTAAATGAACGAGGTACAATAAACCAAATTGATAGTTCTTGTTCATAGGAAAGTTTTATCCTTAAATATAGAAAGGATTAAACGAATATTTATCCTAGGAAAGGATTTGAAACACAACAAAGGAGGAGACATATGCGAGCACTGACATATATGCAAGTTGTATCAGAGGCCATTTCCATCCCTTTGTTTCGCGGTACACAACAGCAATGGTGCTCATGCACTGCATAGCGAATGTATAAAAAACCAACAATGAAAATCCTACTGCCGGAGTGAAACGGGGGCCACCTGTCTCTGCATTGATTTCTTCCTTCATCCTGACTTTGATGGTGGTTTGATCTTCGGTACTGCCTATGCTATAGATCGTTGCCATGGTTCCCACAAACACTTCACGTGCCGCAAAAGATGTAATTAATGCGATACCAATTTTCCAGTCGAACCCGAGTGGCCGGATAATCGGTTCAATTCCTTTACCGATAATTCCTGCGTACGAATTTTCAAGTTTATATGCAGCTACTCTGTCTTCAAGGCCTTGTTCGGTAAGTCTCAGGTTTGCCGATTCTTCCAATACATTTTCTCTCGCCTTTTCAATTTTATTACCCGGGCCATAACTAGCCAAAACCCAAAGCACAACGGAGATTGCAATGATCACCTTGCCCGCTTCCATCACAAATGCTTTTGTTTTTTCAACAATGGTATACCCCACATTCGACCACTTCGGCCAACGGTAGGCCGGCAACTCCATCAATAAATAACTTCTTTCCTTTACCTGTATAATGTATCTCATTACCAGTGCTGAAAGCATGGCAGCTGCGAATCCTAAAAGATATAAACCCATGAGTGTAAGGCCCTGGAGATTAAAGAACCCGAAGACTAATTGGTCGGGTACGATCAATGCAATGAGAATGGTGAATACCGGAAGACGTGCCGAACAACTCATAAGCGGAGTGACAAAGATTGTAATGGTCCGTTCCTTCCAGTTATCAATGGTGCGGGTGGCCATAATTGCCG
>Ga0187894_10002190_pt1 | contig 23659 bp, 18 predicted proteins | sample GBC1701081metaG_FD_136650 | JGI IMG/M metagenome (GOLD analysis project Ga0187894, IMG submission 136650) | White microbial mat communities from a lava cave in the Kipuka Kanohina Cave System on the Island of Hawaii, USA - GBC170108-1 metaG ... | reverse complement strand
GCGCTGCGTGATCTCGATCAGATCCGATCCTTCGTTTCCAGTGGCGGGTTGCTGGCTCTTTTCGATCTTCCCTGGATACCGGTGTATCTGGTCTTCTGCTTTGCCCTGCATTTCTGGATCGGCATCACCGCCAGCATCGGGGCGCTCGTTCTGTTGGCGCTCACTCTCATCACCGAAATCCTGACCCGCAAGCCTGCGGCAGAGTCGACCCTTTGCGCTGCCCGGCGCGACGCGTGGACACAAGCCTGCATGCGCAACGCGGAAGCGGCCACGGCGATGGCGATGAAGGAGCGGCTGCTGGCGACATGGGAAAAATTCAACTTCAAATTCCTGGATGCCCAGGAACGGGCGCATGACATCAGCGGAGGATTCGGCGCGCTGTCGAAGGCGGCGCGCATGCTGCTGCAGTCCGCCGTTCTCGCGGTCGGCGCTTATCTGGTCATCCATGGAGAGGCGACTGCGGGTATTATCATAGCAGGCTCGATCCTGGGCGCCCGCGCCTTGGCGCCGGTCGAACTGGCAATAGCGAATTGGCGCGGATTCCAGGCGGCACGCCAGGGCGCAAGGCGGCTCAGCCGGGTGCTCGAGGACCTGCCGACGCAATCTTTGCAGCTTTCCTTGCCCAAGCCCTCGGCAAATCTCACCGTCGAAAACGCAAGCGTTTTGCCGCCCGGCACTCCCTCGCCTGTGATCGCCGAGGCGAGTTTCGGCATTTCAGCGGGTACGGCATTGGGCATCATCGGCCCCAGTGCTTCAGGCAAGTCGTCGCTTGCGCGCGCTCTGGTAGGCGTGTGGCCCTTGGCCGGCGGCAATATCCGTCTCGATGGTGCCGCGCTCAAGCTGTGGCCGCCGAAGACGCTGGGCACCAGCATTGGCTACTTGCCTCAGGAAGTCCAGCTCTTCGACGGGTCCATGGCGGAGAACATCTCCCGCTTCGCTCCCGACGCCGCAGCCGAGGACATTATTGCCGCGGCGAACGCCGCCGGCGTGCATGAGATGATACTGCGCTTCCCTTCCGGCTATGAAACGCGCATTGGCGAAGGAGGCCTGTTGCTTTCCGCCGGTCAGCGCCAGCGCATCGCACTAGCCCGTGCGCTCTATCAGGAGCCCTTTCTCGTCGTTCTCGATGAACCGAATTCAAATCTCGACTCCGAGGGAGAAGAGGCGCTCACCCGGGCGATCTTGGGCGTCCGCGAGCGTTCGGGCGTGGTCATCGTCATCGCTCATCGGCCGAATGTGCTCGCGGCGGTCGACATGCTGCTTGTGCTCGCGGAAGGCCGCGTCCAGGCCTTCGGCAGCAAGGCCGAGGTGTTGCAACGGGTGCGCCGGCCCGCTTCCGTCGCGGTTGTGGGAGGAAGGTCTTGAGGCCGCCCGCTGTCCAGCATGAAGGGGATCCGTCGATAGGCCGGCACATCAAGCTTGGCCTCGCGGTCGTGGTTCTGCTGCTGGGGGGAATGGGCAGTTGGGGTGCCGCGACCAAATTGGCGGGCGCCGTCATCGCTCCGGGAACCCTCGTTGTCGAAAACAATGTCAAGAAGGTGCAGCACCCGAGCGGCGGCATCGTAAAGGAGCTGCGCGTCAAGGAAGGCGACACGATCGCCAAAGGAGATCTTCTGATTTCGCTCGATGGCACTCAGGCGAAAGCCAGTCTGGGAATAATTCTGGGTGGCCTCGACGAGCTCGAGGCCAGAAAAGCGCGCCTGGAGGCGGAGAGCGAGGGGACGGAGGGCGTCGTCTTTCCGGCGGAACTCTTGGCGCGGGCGCAGGAGCCGGATGTGCAGAAGATTCTATTCGGCGAGCAGAAGCTGTTCGCCTTACGAAAGGCGGAACGGGCCGGTCAAAAGCGGCTCTTGCGCGAGCGCATCGCGCAGCTCGGCAAGGAGGTCGAGGGGTTTACCGCGCAGGCCGCCGCCAAGGAGCGTGAAATTGCTCTTGTCACCAAGGAGCTGGCCGGCACGCAGCATCTTTACCGGCAAGGGTTGATGACGCTCTCGCGCCTCACCGACCTCGAGCGTACCGCCGCCCGCCTCGATGGCGAACGTGGCCAGCTTGTCGCCAGCACGGCTGAAGCCAATGGCCGGATCGCCGAGATGGAATTGGAGATCATCCAGATCGATCAGAAGCTGCGCTCGGAGGTCGGCGCCCAGCTCGCCGATCTCAGGACCAAGATCGCCGAGCTCGAGGAACGCAAGACCGCTGCCCGCGACCAGTTGGACAGGCTCGACATCAGAGCACCGCAATCCGGAATTGTTCATGAGCTCGCCGTGCACACGATTGGGGGCGTCGTGCAGGCGGCCGAACCCTTGATGCTGATCATCCCCTCTTCGACGTCATTGGCGGTCGATGCCCGGGTTACACCGGGGGAAGTCGATCGGCTTCATGTCGGACAGAAGGTTGCATTGCGCTTCTCGACCTTCAATCAGCGGACGACGCCTGAAATCGATGGCCGGCTGATGCGGGTTTCGGCCGATGTGCTGAAGGACGAGCGGACCGGGCTCAGCTATTACACGGCCCGAATCGATATTTCAGCCGATCAGCTCGGCAGGTTGGGCATGGTCAAGCTTTTGCCCGGCATGCCGGTCGAAACCTTCATTGCGACGGAAGAACGGACCGTGCTCTCCTACCTGCTGAAGCCTCTGTCGGATCAGGTGCTGCACGCCTTCCGCCAGGAGTGAGCTCCAGCTCTGGCACGCACCCGCGCTGCGGCGCCTCACTTGAGCTTTGTTTTGGTCTTGGGGAAATCGCGCCAATACTCGCCGGTGCCTTTGCGGATGACTTTGTCTTGCTCCAATATTTCGAAAGGCGTGAGCGTCGGCTCGGGGCGCACCTCGTCGATGAGCGCCAGGATGTCTCTCCCCTCCAACAAGTCGAACAGATCCTCGAAGCGATCGATCACGAAATAGGTCGCCTGGAGGTCGTCGATATAATAGCCGGTGCGGAGCACGCGCTCTAAGTCGAAGGCGATCTCGTGGGCGGAGTTGTCCCCCGCCACATATTTCGCTTCGCCATAGGATGAGACGATTCCAGCGCCATAGATGCGCACACCTTCGGGCTTGCGGATCAGCCCGAACTCGATCGTGTACCAGTTGAGACGGGCGAGGAATTTTACCGCCTTTCGTTCCATGCCCTGAAGCCCGACCCGGCCATATTCGTTCATATAGTCGGCATAGGCCTGATTGGTGAGGAGGGGCACATGGCCGAAGACATCGTGGAAGATATCGGGCTCCTCCAGATAGTCGAGCTGCTCGCGGCTCCTGATGAAAGTCCCGGCCGGAAACTGGCGGTTGGCGAGCATCTGGAAGAAGGGCCTGGACGGTATGAGGCCCGGCACCGCGACGACTTCCCAGCCGGTGATCTTGCGAAGCCGGGCATTCATCCGGTCGAAATTGGGCACGCCTTCCGGGCCGATGCCGAGTGCCGAGAGGCCGTCGAGATATTCCTGGGCGACACCGCCCTTCAGCGTCCCGAGCTGGCGCTCGAACAGCGTGCCCCAGATGGCGTGGTCCTCTTTGGTGTAACCCTCCCATCTCTGGTCGATGATGCAGTCTTCGACGGTCTGGGCGGTCAAAACGGTGTGCGCGGACATGACGTTCACTCCTCGGAGCCGAGCCCGCCAGTGGCAGACTTAGGCCGGCGCAGATGGTATGTCCGAATATATAATGGCTGGGCGCATGCAAATCAGCGTTTTTGGACGTGCAATGCAGAAAAGGAGGCGACTCAGATCACATTGCGCTCGAAAAGCGGCACATTCCTGGCGATTCGCTCGAAGCCAAAGCGCTCGAGATCGATGGTGCGGTAGCCGCCATGGATGATGAGCTCGGCAATGGCATTGCCGGCGCCCGGTCCCTGCTGCAGGCCGTGGCCGGAAAAGCCATTGGCGAAAAGGAAGTTCGAAACCTGTGGATGCGGCCCGATGACGGCATTCTGGTCGAGCGCGTTATAGTCGTAATGGCCGACCCAGGCATTGACGACCTTGATCGCCTCGAAGGCCGGCACGCGGGCGGCAAGCGTTTCCCAGATGCGTTCCTCGAACCAGGCGTAGTCGACTTCCCAGTTCATCTCGGAGGGCTCGTCCGCTTCCTCGGGCGACAGGCCACAAATGAACTGCCGGCCCTCGGGACGGAAATAGATGCCGGAAATATCGACGGTGAGCGGCGCCTTGTGCAGCGCTTCGCTGGCGCCAGGGCAATCGAGCACAAAGACATAGCGCTTGCGCGGGCCCACCGGGAGCTCGATGCCCGCCATGCGGGCGAGCGCGCCGGCGCCGGTGCCGCCGGCATTGACCAGCGTGCCGCAGGCGATCTCGGTGCCGTCGGTGAGGGTCAGGGAGGAGGCGCGGCCTCCCGTCTTCTTCACTGATGCGACTTCGCCCTGGATGATGTCGACGCCCCGCGCCGCGGCCGCCTTGCGGAACAGGCCCATCAGCGAATAGGGATCGAGCCAGCCCTCACCGCTCTTGCCGAAGCAGCCGAGCACCAGGCCGTCGGTCACGAGCCAGGGAAACTGTTTCGCCAGGCCTTGCGCGTCGAGCAGCACATTGTCGGCGCCGTTTTCGACCTGGATGGCATGGTTCTCTTCGAGGATCGCCCTGCCGTTCTCGGAAGCGAGGATCAGATAGCCCTGCTCGTGAAAGCCCACATCGGCCTCGGGACCGAACTCCTCCTTGAGATGGCGCAGGATGTTGAGCCCGAATTTCGACAGGCGGATATTCTCGGGCGTCGAGAATTGCTGGCGGATGCCGCCGCAGGAGCGGGCGGTGCAGCCATTGGCGTAGCTGGTGTCGCGCTCGATCAGCGCGATCGTGCCCGTGAAACCTTGCTTCTTGAGGAAATAGGCGGCACTGCTTCCGACGATGCCGCCGCCGACGATCACAACATCATAGGTTTTCATGGTGCGGCACTCTGCCCAAAGACGAAAGCACTCTCAAGCCTTTCATCCATCGGCCGGGCTTGGCAGATATGACAAGAATGAATAGGGTCTCGCGAATTTGTCAGGACGGGATATGACTATCAGACCTCGCCGCAGCGTCCTCTATATGCCGGGCGCCAATGACCGGGCGCTCGAAAAAGCCAGGAGCCTCCCCGCCGATGCGCTCATCCTCGATCTCGAGGATTCGGTGGCCCCCGAGGCCAAGCCCGAAGCCCGCGACAAGGTGATCGCCGCCGTCAAGAGCGGCGGCTACGGGCCTCGCGAGCTCATCATCAGGGTCAATGCGATCGAGACGCCGTGGGGAGCCGATGACCTCAAGGCCGCCGCCGCGGCGGGGCCGGACGCCATATTGGTGCCCAAGGTCTCGCGGCCGGGCGACATGGCAAGCGCCGCCAAGCTGCTCAAGGCCTATGGCGCGCCCAACCATACACGGCTCTGGGCGATGATGGAGACGCCGCTCGCCATCCTCAATGCCCGCGACATAGCGAGCGTCGCCGGCGATGCCGATTCCCGCTTTTCGTGCCTGGTGCTCGGCACCAATGACCTGCTGAAGGAATCGCGCGCCAGGGCCTTGGGCGATCGCTTCGCCATCATCCCGTGGCTCGCCTCGAGCGTGCTCGCGGCCCGCGCCTTCGGCCTCGATGTGATCGACGGCGTCTATAACGACTTCAAAGACGAATTGGGCTTCAAGGCCGAATGCGAGCAGGGGCGCACCCTCGGCATGGACGGCAAGACGCTGATCCATCCTTCGCAGATCGAGCCGTGCAACCGGATCTTCTCGCCGTCCGAGGAGGAGGTCTCCTGGTCGCGCAAAGTGATCGAGGCCTTCGCGTTGCCGGAACACAAGAGCAAGGGGGTCATTACCGTCGAGGGGCGCATGGTGGAAAGGCTGCATCTGGTGATGGCCGAGCGGGTCGTCGCCATTTGGGAGGCTGTTGCGCGGTGAGTTCACCGTTCGCCATCGATCCGCTGGAAGTGGCGGCGCTGCTCGCCGATGAAATTTCCGGCGCCGACCATAGGCCGGCGGAAATACCCCGGCTCATCAGGGCCATCGACACACTGACCTATTCCCTTCATTCCATCGATGCGGATGTCCCGGCTGCTGAAGCGGCCGGGCTGGAGCTGCCGCTATTCGACTACCGAGAGGCCTATGAGGCGATCAAGCAGCGCTACCCGACCTTGGGGCACTATTGGCTTGCCCTTCATGCCATCGTCGAAGACGGCGCGGACGGAGAGCTGGCGGTTGGCGACGCGATAGACGATCTGGCGGATATTCTCATAGCCCTGCGTGAAGTTCGGTGGATCAATAAGCGCGCCGATCGCAGGAATGCGCTTGCGGCATTGCGCTTCCGATACGATATGCATTTGTGGATGCACATTCATTCCCTTCGCCAGTATCTTGAAGAGATGAGGCACGATGACTGACACGAAGACCAATCCGGGCAATTTCTTCGAGGACTTCCGCCTGGGCCGGGTGATCCGCCATGCGACGCCACGCACCGTGACCGCAGGCGATCAGGCGCTCTACACCGCGCTCTATGGCACGCGCTTCGCCGTTCAGTCGTCCGATGCCTTCGCCCGCACCATCGGCTATGGCCATGCGCCGGTCGACGATCTCCTCGTCTTCCATATCGTCTTCGGCAAGACGGTGCCCGATATCTCGCTCAATGCCGTCGCCAATCTGGGCTATGCCGACGGCCATTTCCTGAAGCCCGTCTATCCGGGCGACACGCTCAGCGCCACATCGGAAGTGATCGGCCTCAAGGAGAATTCCAACGGCAAGACCGGCACGGTCTATGTGCGCTCGACCGGCCTCAATCAGGAAGGCGATGCGGTCCTGAGCTATGTGCGCTGGGTGATGGTGCGGAAGCGCGACGAGAAGTCGCCGGCGCCCAAGGCCGTGGTCCCGGACCTGCCCAAGGCCGTGCTGCCGGCCGATCTCGGCGCCGGCTGTCCCAAGATCGCCGGCAAGGTATGGGACGACGCGCTCTCGGGCTCAGCCCATCGCTTCAAGAACTACAAAAAAGGCGAGCGCATCGATCATGTCGACGGCATGACGGTCGAAGAGGCCGAGCATATGCTGGCGACACGGCTCTATCAGAACACCGCCAAAGTGCATTTCGATCAGCTCAGCGAAGCCAAGGGCCGCTTCGGCCGGCGGCTCATCTATGGCGGCCATGTCATCTCGCTGGCCCGCGCGCTTTCCTTCAACGGCCTCGGCAACGCCTTCCATGTGGCGGCCATCAATGGCGGCCGCCATGTGGCGCCGCTCTTCGCCGGCGGCACCGTCTATGCCTGGTCGGAGATCGTCGAGACCGCCGATGTGCCGGCGCAGTCCGATCTCGGCGCCTTGCGTATCGTGACGCGTGCGACCCGTGACCGGCCCGCCAAGGATTTCCCGACCAAGGAAGCGACGGCGGATGAACCGGGCGTCATCCTCGAATTCGACTATTGGGCACTGATGCCGCGGTGAACTGCGGTCCCTGAAAGGTTGGACGGCCATGTGTGGAATCGTCGCGATTTTCTCGCGCGGGAAGCCGATCGAGCCCGGGGCGCTCGCTCGGGCAACCGACCGGCTCCGGCATCGCGGCCCGGATGGAGAGGGTTTTTGGATTTCGCCCGATCGGCGGACCGGCCTTGGCCACCGGCGCCTTAGCATCATCGATCTTGCGACCGGCGATCAACCGATCGCCAGCGAAGACGGCCATACACGCATCGTGGTCAATGGCGAGTTCTATGGTTACGAGGCGATCCAACGCGAACTCGAGGCATCCGGTCACCGATTGCGCACGCGCTCGGACAGCGAGATTGCGTTGCATCTCTACGAGGACCTTGGTGCGGAATGCCTGAACCGGCTGCGCGGCGAGTTCGCCTTTGTGCTGTGGGACGAAAGAAGCCGCACTGTCTTTGCCGCGCGCGATCGCTTTGGAATCAAACCGCTGTTCTATGCGTGGCACGACGATACGCTGTTTATCGCCTCGGAAGTGAAGGCGCTCTTTGCCGCCGGTGTGCCGGCGCGGTGGGATGCTGAATCCTTCTACCATGCCTTGACCTCCGCCGGCGGGCAGGAGCGCACGCTGTTTGCGGGCGTTCTGCAAATTCCGCCTGGCCATTATATGATCGCCACCCAGAAGCGGGTGCGGATCAGCCAGTATTGGGACTTCAACTTTCGTGAGGAACGCTTTCCGCCGCCGCGACGTTCGGACGAAGACTGGGCGGCGGAGCTTCGCAGCGCGCTCGATGAGGCCGTCCGCATTCGCCTGCGCGCCGATGTGCCGGTGGCCTGCTATCTCAGCGGCGGCATTGATTCCTGCGCGGTGCTCGGGCTGGCGGCGAAGCATCAGCCTCGCCCCATTCGCGCCTTCAACATCAGTTTCGACAGCCCGCGGTTCGACGAGAAAGAGATCGCCCGAGAAATGGCGGCCAAGGCAGGCGCAGAGTTCGTTTCGATCCCCGCCCGGCAGGACGATCTCGCGGATCATTTTGCCGACGCCATCGAACAGGCCGAGACGCTCTGCCACAATGCCCATGGCGTGGCCAAGTATCTGCTGAGCCGGTTTGTGCGCGATGCCGGATTCAAGGTCGTCCTCACGGGAGAGGGCGCCGATGAGATCCTTGCGGGCTATCCCGATTTTCGATTTGATATGCAGCGCGCCGGAATGCCGGCAGTCCCGAATGGCTTAGTGTTGCCGCTCGACACGGTGAGAAAGCGGCTTGACGTTGCTCCCTACTGGATGGAAAAGCGGGCTGCTGCTGCGCAATCCATGCAGGGCTTCATGGCGAAGGAATTCCTGGAAAAATTCCCCCGGAGCGATTGTTACCGCGCCTTGATCAGCGAGATCAATGTGCCGGCCCAGCTTGCGGGACGGCATCCGCTGAACCAATCGCTCTACCTTGGCGCAAAGACCAGGCTGCCGACCTATATTCTCACGATGCTGAGCGATCGCATGGAAATGGCGCACTCGGTCGAGGGCCGCCTGCCTTTCCTCGATCATCATGTCGTCGAAGTCATGAGCGCCCAGCCGGTGAGCCAGAAGATACGCGGCACGACCGAGAAATACGTGCTTCGCGAGGCTACGCGCGATGTCGTCAGCGATACCGTCTATCGCCGGCGCAAACACCCCTTCGTCGCGCCTCCTGCCACATTGCGGCGGGGGGAAAGATTGAATACGCTGGTACAGGACATGCTCCGGGCACCGGCTCTCGCCGCCCTCCCTTATCTTGATCAGAAGCTGATCGTTGCTTTCCTCGACCGCCTTCCTTCATTCGATGACAAAAGGCTGCTCAGCATTGATCGGGCGCTGATGCGGCTTGCGAGCGCCTGTGTCCTGCAGGAACGATATCGCCTGGCCGCATGACGGATCGACAGAACGAGCAGCGGAAAAGACCGTCACTTGTGACCAGTGCCGCTCAGAGACCAGCGCCGCGCGCAGCGTCCTCGAGCGCCTTCATGGCCAGCAGATAGGGACCGGGGCCGTGGCTCAGGCGCGCGACACCGGCATGCGCGAGCTCGTCGCGTGACGGAGTCGTTTTGCCGACCATGATATTGAGGGGAAGCGAGGAAGCTTTGACGAGGCGTTCGATCAGAGCGATCTTGTCGAGGCCAGGCGCGAAAAGCCCGCTGGCGCCTGCTTGCGCATAGGCTTGCCCCCGCGCGATCGCCGCATCGATCATGGCATCGTCATGCGCCTCGGGCGGGTGCTGGAAAAAGATATCCGTGCGGGCATTGATGAAGAAGGGAACATGGGCGGCATCGGCCGCCCGCCGCGCCGCGCGGATGCGCTCGACCTGGTCGGCCGCCGGGCGGAGCGTCCCGTCGGCGGGAAAACTGTCCTCGAGATTGCAGCCTATGGCGCCCGCTTCGATCGCCATGCCGATGGTCTCGCCGACCTTTGCCGGCGTGTCGCCATAACCCGATTCCAGATCGACCGTCACGGGAAGGTCCGTCACCTTGACGATGCGCCGCAGGTTGTCGATGGCCGCGGCGAGCGGCAGATGCTCGCCATCGGCAAAACCCTGCGCATTGGCGACCGACCAGCTGCCGGTCGCCAGCGCGCGGGCGCCCGCGGCCGCGACCGCCTTGGCGCTGCCTGCGTCCCAGATATTGAAGAGAATGAGGGGATTTCCGGCACTATGCAGCGCGTGGAATTGCTCGGCCTTGCTGGTCTGGTCGGTCATCGTATCACCTCTCGCTCAATGATCAGTGCCGGGTTGGCGGCACGCAGCTAAGCACCCGGTGATGACAGTTGCTGTCAGGATTTTCAACAAACGGGCCTAAATCAAGCCTTGCATCCATGAACAGGAACAGAACGCTCAAGGTGACGAGCGACAGCGCCAACCGTCTTCAAATCTCTATATGGAGGTTAAACAGGCCCCGCGGCCGCAATGGCCTGATGATCCTCCTGGCTGGCGCCCAGATCCGTGGAGAGCTCGGTTGCAAACCGCTTGATCAACGTTCCGAGCGCCAGGAGATCGCCGCTGCTGCGCTCAAGCTTCAAACCGCAGGCGCTGATCGCCCCCACGACCTGATCGGTGTGGTCGTAGACGAGGGCGCCGACGGCGAATACGCCGTCGAAATCCTCTTCATCATCGATCGAGAAGCCACGCGCGCGGGTGATGCTCAGCTCATGGCTGAAGCTGCGCCAATCCGTGATGGTCTTCTGCGTGCGCAGGGGCAGCCCGATCCCGGCAAGAACATCCCCGACCTCCGAATCGGATTTGGTGCTGAGAAGGACTTTGCCCAATGCGCTGCAATGCGCCAGCTCCCGGCGGCCCAGATAGGGCCACACCATCACACTGTCCCTGTCGCCGGTCTCCTCCCGGGCCAGCGCCACGACATAGCCCCGGTCCAGGATGCCGAAGCGCGCGATCAGGTTGGTCTTCTGGCTCAGCCTGTGCAAAGCGGGCTTGACGACCTCGGCAAGCGGCCGCTGCAGCGTCGCGGCATTGGCGAGGCGCAGGAACATGGTGCCGAGCTGGTAGCGCCGCCCCGGGCCTTCGCCGTGATCCGAAAGATATCCCCGGGCGACGAGGGTCTGAAGTATCCTGAAGGCATTGCTCTTCGGCGTGCCGACCGTGCGCGCGACCTGGCTGACGCTTACACCGGCATCCTTCGCGGAAGCGACGAATTCGATCACTGTGAGAGCCAGCACCAGGCTCTTGACCTCATATTTGCCGTCTTGATTTGCCGCCATCAGATCCAACCACCGTCCACGACGAATGTCTGTTTCGAACACATCCGGCTGTCATCGGCCGCAAGCCAAAGGGCCATCCGCGCTATGTCGGGCGGATATAGCCGGCCCGGCAAAGCCTGTCTTTCCTCAATCTGGCGCTCGCCGTCCGGTGTCAGCCACAAATCGACCTGCCGCTCAGTCATGATCCATCCCGGCGCGATCGCGTTCACACGGATCCTGTCGGGCCCAAGCTCGGTCGCCAGCGCCCGGGTCATGCCGTGAACCGCCGCCTTGGCCGTGACATAGCAGACGCAATCGCCATCGGCGACCGTCCAGGTGATCGAGGAGAGGTTGATGATCGAACCGCCCCCCGCCTCCTTCATTTGTGGATGAACCGCTCTTGCCGCAAACATCTGATGCTTGAGGTTCACCGCCATCCGGTCGTCGAAATAATCGCTCGAGATGCTTGCCAGCGTATGCCGGTCATCGTTTCCGGCATTGTTGACGAGCACGGTGATCCGGCCGCGCGACTGGCCCAGCTCGGTGACCAATTTCGTCAGCGCGTCGACGTCGCGCAGATCGAGATGGCGGTAGAGAGGCTTCTCGAGCCCACGCGCGGCAATGCCGTCGGCGACGGCATGCGCTGCCTCATCATTGATGTCGACGAAGGAGACACGGCACTGCTGATCGGCGAAATGCTCGACGAGCGCGCGGCCAATTCCGGAGCCGCCGCCGGTGATGAACACATGCTTGTCCTTGAGGCTTGGGTATGTGCCGCGCCCGTCCAGCAAATCGTAGTTCATGTCACAGCCTCATGAATCAATGGGATTGGTTGGGCACGCCGGCGCCGCGCGATCCGGCGAGAAAGTCGAAATCGCAGCCCTGGTCCGCCTGCAGAACGCTGCTGCTGAACAGCCGCAGATATCCGGTCTCCGGCAGCGGCGGCGGGCGCCACGTCTTGCGGCGTTCCGCAAGCTCGCTTTCTTCCACATGCAGATGCAAGAGCCGTTTGGCCACGTCCAGCGTGATCCGGTCTCCGTCCCTCACCTGGCCGATCGGCCCGCCGGCCGCAGCCTCGGGCGCGCTGTGCAGCACGACGGTTCCATAGGCCGTGCCGCTCATGCGGGCATCGCTGATCCGCACCATGTCGACAATCCCCTTGCGCAGGACCTTTGCCGGCAATGCCATGTTGCCGACTTCGGCCATGCCCGGAAAACCGCGAGGTCCGCAATTCTGCAAAACGAGAATGCAGGTCTCATCGACATCGAGCTCGGGGTCGTCGATGCGCGCGTTATAGTCGGCGAAGCTCGTGAAAACCACGGCGCGTCCGGTGTGAACCATCAGCCCAGGAGTCGCTGCAGAGGGCTTCAGCACCGCGCCGCTGGGGACAAGATTGCCGCGCAGCACGACGATGCCGCCCTCTTTGACGAGGGGGCAGTCCAGCGGCCTTATCACGTCATCATTGTAGCAGGGAGCTTCAGCGAATTCTTCCGCCATCGACCGGCCCGAGACGCACTGCGCGCCCCCGTCGAACAGGCCGGCGCGCCACAGCCGATTGATCACCACGGGAATGCCGCCGGCGAAATAGAAATCCTCCATCAAGAACGAGCCCGACGGCATGAGATTGACGATGGTCGGTATGCCGGCGCCGAACCGGTCCCAGTCCTGAAGCGTCAGCCGCACGCCCATGCGGTTGGCTATGGCGATCAGATGGATGACGGCATTGGTCGAGCCGCCGATCGCCGCGTTCACACGGATCGCATTCGCGAATGCGGCCTCAGTGAGAATGGCCGAGGGCTTCAGGTCTTCGCGGACCATGGCGACGATGCGCCGGCCCGACAGCTGGGCATGCGTTTGCCGGCGCGAATCGACCGCCGGAATCGCCGCATTGCCCGGCAATGCAATGCCGAGCGCCTCGGCCATCGAGGCCATGGTCGAGGCCGTCCCCATGGTGTTGCAGGTGCCGGGGGAACGGTTCATCGCACCCTCGGCCGACAAGAAGCTCGTGAGCGAACGAGTACCGGCTTTCAGCTCCTGATGATAGCGCCACACATCGGTGCCTGAGCCGATGAGCTCGCCTTCATGCCGGCCGCTCAGCATCGGTCCGGCGGAGACCACGATCGCGGGAATATCACAGCTCGCGGCGCCCATCAGCAGTGCGGGAGTCGTCTTGTCGCAGCCGGCGAGCAGCACTACGCCGTCGATCGGGTTTCCGCGAATCGATTCCTCGACATCCATGCTGGCCAGGTTGCGCAGCAACATCGCCGTCGGCCGGAGATTGGATTCGCCCAGCGAGGTGACCGGAAACTCGACCGGCATTCCGCCGGCTTCAAGCACGCCGCGGCGCACCCGCTCCGCCAGATCGCGCAGATGGGAATTGCAGGGCGTCAGCTCAGACCAGGTGTTGCAGATGCCGATGACCGGCCGACCGTCGAAAGCATCGTCCGGAAAACCCTGGTTCTTCATCCACGATCTGTACATGAAGGCGTTCTTGCCGGTGCCTTCGAACCAGCTCGTGGATCGCAGTTTTCGTTTCATCTCTTGACTTTGGAAAAGAAGCGGGTCGCGCCGCGCATGGCCTTGGAGCGCGCAACCTGAAAGCCGACCTGCTTTCCAAGGCTTGTGTCGAGCATCGCATCCACGAATGACTTGCCGATCGCCGTCTCACGCCGCTGCATGGCGACGTCGCCGGCCATGTCGGCAAGAACCCGCTTGGCCGCATTGTGTCCCGGAGCCCCGGTCACGCCGCCGCCCGGGTGGACGCCCGCGCCGCAGAGGTAAAGTCCTTCGACCGGCGTGCGGTACGACTCGGCTCCGGGTGCTACCCGGGCGGAGAAGAGATTCTGCAGCCCGACCATGGAACCCTGGAAAATGTTGCCGCCGCAGAGGCCATAGGTGCGCTCGAGATCGAGGGGCGTGATGGTGTAGAGACCGCGCACATGGTCGCGTAGATTCGGCGCGAAACGGTACATGATCTCCATCACCTTGGCGGTCCAGGACTGCTTGTGATCGTCCCAGCTGCCGGATCTGAGATGGAAGGGAAGCTGCTGCACGCCGAGGATCAGCGTGTGCATCCCTGGGGCCGCGAGGCCGGGGACCGTCACCGAGGGGATCAGGGCTTCTACGACATAGTCGTCCGGGAACTCGCCGGCGACCTGTGCCGTGGCCGCGTCCTCGTAGAGCTGCGGCGTGGCGTTGAGGATGGCATGTCCCTTATGCTGCGGGCCTAGCCCCGCGCCAAAGCCATTGTAGTGCGGCAGCTCATCGATCAAGACATGGATGCGCGCCATCGATCCGCGCGCATCATGGCGCGCGGCACGCGCATTGAGGTCGCCCGGTGCAGATTTCTTGGGAAGGAGGACGCTCAACGTGCGCCGCGGATCGGCATTCGACATCACGATGTCCGCCGTGACGGTTTCGCCGCCCGTGATCCGCACGCCTGAGACCTTGCCGCCGCGGGTGAGGATTTCCTCGACTTGCACTCCGGTTCGCACCACGGCGCCGAAGGCTTCGGCCCCCTTGCGCAGGGCCTGAGTGATGGCACCCATGCCGCCGACCGGCAGCGCCCAGCGGCCGAAGACATTCTCGAACTCGCCGCAGGCATGATAGCCATAGACATAAGAGGTTTCCGGCGTCGATGGGCCACCCCAGATGGAGACCATGCCGAGGAACATCATATATCCCTTGAGGCGCTCGGATGTGATGTAGCGATCCAGCAGGTCGCCCGCCGAAAGCAGCATAAACTCGTTGAGTAGCTCGGTTTCGCCCGCCTGCTCGAAGCGCCAGAAGATCTCCGATCGCTGCGGCGGATCGGACAGCAGCCAGTCGCGCGAGAGATCGGCGAAGCGCTTGAGCCTCGCGCCGAACTCGAAGAAGCCCTTGGCGTCAGGCTTCGAATGGGCCTCGATGGATCTGAGCGTCGCATCGACATCCTGATGCAGCATGACATGGTCACCGTCTTGCCACAGACCCAGCCCCTGGATTTCCGGCGCGATCGACTTCAGGCCGAACTTGCCGAGCTCGAGGTCGGCGATGATCTCGGGACGCAACATGCCTTGCACGAAAGAGCAGGACGACCATTGGGCGCCGGGGATGAGCTCCTCGGTGACGCAGGCGCCGCCGACGACGTCCCGTGCCTCCAGGAGGCACACGGATTTTCCGGCGCGGGCGAGATAGTTGGCCGCAACGAGGCCGTTATGGCCGGCGCCAATGATGACGACGTCGAACTTGCTGCTCATGCTCTCTTATCCTTCGAAAACTGGAAGACCATGCGCTGGCGATAGGTGCCGCCGGGCCTGAGCACGCAATCGGGGAAATGCGCAAAGCCAGGCGTGCCCGGAAACTTCTGCGTCTCGAGCGTGAAGCCCGCATATTTGCACAGGGCCCGGCCACGCTTGCCCATGACGCGCTCGCTCAGATATCCGCCGGTATAGAACTGGACGCCCGGCTCGGTCGTTTGCAAGGTCATGCGGCGGCCGGATTTCGGCTCGTGGACTTCAGCGCAGGTCCTGAGCTCCGTCCCGGCGCCATCGAGGCACCAATTGTGATCGTAGCCGCCGCCTTCCTCGAAGACGCCGGCGCCCACGCGCGACAGTGCCCCGAGATCGGCTCCGATCTTCTTGGCCTTTCGGAAATCAAACGGCGTTCCCGAGACCGACAGGATCTCGCCCGTCGCCAGGAGCTCGGCATCGACCGGCGTGTAGAAAGGGGCGGCCAGACGGATCTCATGATCGAGGATGTTTCCCGAGCCTTGTCCGGCAAGATTGAAATAGGAGTGATGAACCATGTTCATCAAGGTCAGTCTGTCGGTCGTGGCCTCCATCACGATCTCGAGCCGGTCGTCGTCGGAGAGCGTGTAGGTGGTGCGCAGGTCGCATCGGCCGGGAAAGCCCATCTCGCCGTCCTCGGACGTGGCCGAGAAGATGACGGCCTGGCCCTTCGGGTCATAATCCGCCGACCAGAGCTTTCGGTCGAACCCGGCCTTGCCGCCATGCAGATGGTTGTTGCCTTCATTGCGGTCGAGCTGATGCTCGGTGCCGTCCAGCATGAAGCGGGCGCGGGCGATGCGGTTGCCATAGCGGCCACAGGTGGCGCCGAAATAGGTGTTGGTCGCGACATATTCGGCGAGAGTGTCGAAGCCGAGCACGATGTCATCCATTGTCCCGTCGCCGGCGGGGGTCCAGAGCTCGGTCAGGCGGGCGCCGAAGGTGATGAGCTTGGCGGAAAGGCCATTCTTGTTGGCAATGGTGATGCGGCGCACCTTCTTGCCTTGAAAGCTTCCGAAATCCTCTTCGGCAATCATCCAGCCTCCCACACTTTTGTTCTCTTTAAGAGAACGTTATTCTTGCGAGAGTATCAGGCACGCAGCCGCATCTTGTCAAGCATACCTGAGCTTTTCCCTATAAATCTGGCAAAAACGATAAAACAGCCAAGATACTTGACAATGGCCGATACGATGTTAATACTTTTTATGAGAACAATGTTCTATTTAAAAGAACAGTCTCGGGAGGGTACAGCACGTGATTGACTACGCGAAATACACGGGGCTTCTCTATTCCGCCGTGCTTTCCGACACGCTGGATGGCCTGGGATATATGAACCAGGCGATGAAACCCTTCATTCGTCCGGTCGACGACGGGCTCGTGATGATGGGACGCGCGCGCACCGGCCTCTATATGATCACCTATGCCCACGCGGCCGGCGAGAACCCCTATCAGCTCGAGATGAAGCTGATCGATGGGCTCAAGCCCGGCGAGGTGGCGGTTCTTGGCTGCAACGGACCGACCGACCGCATCGCACCCTGGGGCGAGCTCCTGTCGACGGCCTCGCGCGCCCGTGGTGCCCATGGTTGCGTGACCGATGGCCTGGTTCGCGACCTCAGGCATATCAAGGCAATGAAATTCCCCGTTTTCCACGGCGGCATCGGCCCGCTCGACAGCAAGGGTCGCGCCCGCATGGCCGAGATCGACACCGAGATCCTGTGCGCCGGGGTGACGGTGAAATCGGGCGATCTCGTCTTCGGCGACATCGACGGCGTGGTCGTCATCCCGCAGGCGATCGAAGCCGAGGTGCTCGCCCGCGCCATGGAGAAGGTCACAAGCGAAAGTGCCAGCCGCGATGAGCTGCGCCAAGGCAAGCTTCTGGCGGAGGTCTATGAGAAATACGGCGTGCTGTAGCGCACGCCGCAAGGGAAACAAACACAAAGACAAGGGAGGAAAGTGGAATGGAAAAGAAGCTGAAGATGAATCGCAGGAGCATGGTCAAATTGACCGGAGCGGCCGCCGCCGTGGCTGTCGCCAGTCCCTTCGTGTCCAGGCGCGCAATCGCTGCGGAGGCGATCACGATCTTCACCTGGGAAACCTATCACGAGGATCCGTGGATCGCCGAATGGACCCAGAAGACGGGCGTTCCGGTCAAGGTCGTGCGCACCGGATCGGTCGACGAGATGTTCGCCCAAACCCAATCCGGCGCGATCCAGGCCGACATTATCTATATCGATTCCGGCTCCCTCAAGCGCTACAAGGACGCCAATCTGATCGCCCCCTTCGATGCTTCGAAGGTTCCCAATGCCGGCAACGTGACCGCCGGCCTCAAATGGGAGGAGCGCAACGCCATAGACGGCAAGGTCTGGGCGCTGCCTTACAACTGGGGCACGCAGCCGCTCATGTACAATGAGTCCGAGGTCGAAAAGCCGGACAGCTGGGCGGCGCTGTGGGATGCGAAATATGCCGGCAAGGTCGGCATGTTCGACGATGCCTATATAACGCTTCCCATGATCGCGCTCTCCGTCGGCGCCAAGGACCCTTACAATCTGAACGATGCGGAGTTCGACAAATGCCGCGAGGCGCTGAAGGCGCTGAGGCCCCAGGTGCGAACCGTCGCCCGTGGCTTCAACGATGCCGAAGTCTCCTATGCAGCGGGCGAGGCGGTCATCGGCTACTGCCAGAACATCGCGATCGTGTTCAACCTCCAGAACAAGGGCAAGACGTTCAACTACGTGTTTCCCAAGGAAGGCACACCGACATGGATCGACAATGCCGTGCTCACCGCCAGGGGCGCGCGTGATGAGGTCTACCAGTTCATCAGCGACAACCTGACGCCGGAATGGCAGGCGCGGTTCATCACCTTCTCCTTCAACAACGGCGTGCTGACGGCCGAAACCGCGCGCAAGGCCGGCCTCAGCGAAGACATTCTGAAGAAGACCAATATCATCGATCAGGAGGGGCCCGATTTCTGGCCGAAGATGTCGGTGCTCCAGCCGCCGGAGAACATCGACAAACGGCTTGAAATCTGGAACGACTTCAAGTCCGGCACGCTCTAGCTGCCAATAATGCGTCATCGGGAGGCGACGATGAAACAGGACTCAGACGTCGTTGTCGCGCTCGATGGAGCGAGCAAGCACTATCCGGGCGCCGCCCAGCCGGCGCTGAGACCCACTACCCTGGCTATCGAGCGCGGGGAGTTTTTCTCCGTGCTCGGGCCCTCGGGCTCCGGCAAGACGACCACGCTGCGCCTGATTGCCGGCTTCGAATCGCCGGATTCCGGCCGGATCCTGCTCGATGGACGCGACGTGACCAGCGAGCCGCCCTATCGCCGGAACGTCAGCACGGTCTTCCAGTCCTATGCGCTCTTCCCGCATATGACGGTCGCGGCGAATGTCGGCTTCCCGCTGCTCATGGCGAAAGTGCCGGCCGGCGATATTGCAAGCCGTGCCGCGCAGGCGCTCGAGCTTGTCGAGATGGGGTCATATGCTCAGCGCTACCCGCATCAGCTGAGCGGCGGTCAGCGCCAGCGCGTGGCGCTGGCACGCGCGCTGGTCGGAAAGCCGGCGGTCCTTCTTCTCGACGAGCCGCTGGGCGCTCTCGACCTGCGCCTGCGCCAGCAGATGCAGCATGTTCTGGTGCGCCTGCAGCGCGAACTCGGGATCACTTTCATCTATGTCACGCACGATCAGAGCGAGGCGCTGTCGATGTCCAATCGGGTGGCCATCATCGATGACGGCGTCATCCGCCAGCTCGACACGCCACGGAACATCTATTTCACTCCCAAGGACGAATTCATCGCGCGCTTCATCGGCAAGTCGAACATCTTCGATCTCGCGGTCGAGGGCAATGGCGCAACCCGCACCGGCGTCCTCGGGCCGCTCCGGTTTCCGGTACCTCCAGACATGGCTCCGGGACGCGGGCGCTTGAGCCTTCGTTTCGAAAGCATCGAGATCGCCAACGGCACGCACAGACCAACAAAGCCCCTATCCTTCGAAGGCACGATTTCCGACGTGCTCTTCCTGGGCAGCGTGGTGGAAGTCAAGGTGATGACCCGAGCCGGTGAAGTTCTCGCCCATGCGCCGGCGACCCGCGCGGCAACTCTCGTGCCGGGCACGAATGTGATTCTCGGTTTCGATCCGGCCGAAGGCTCCTTCTTCGGCGCCGGGGCATGACGGTTCTCGCAGGCGTCCCGGTTGCCTCCGGTGTCGCCGGGCAAGCGAGATTTTTTGGGCTTCCCATCTATATCTGGCTCGCCCTGCTGGTCCTTCTGCCCAACATTCTCCTGATCGTCGTCAGCTTCATGAAGTCATCGGGCGGCATCGTGCAGATCGATCCGACCCTTGCCAACTATTCGCGCCTTGCGGGCTCCAAAGCTTTCTGGGTTCTGATTCTTCGAACCATCTCGACGGCCGCGGCCGCGGCGCTGCTCGCGACCATCATTGCCTTCCCCATGGCCTACTATGCCAGCCGCAAACTGCGCAATGGCCGCCTCATCGCGCTCTTCCTGGTCGTCATACCGTTGTGGATCAGCCTGCTCATGCGCGTCTTCGCCTGGAAGATCATTCTCGGTGAAAACGGTCTGCTCAATTCCTTCCTCGTGTCGATCGGTGTTCTGGACCAGCCGAGCCCGGCCTTTCTCTACACATCCTTCTCGGTGCTGCTGGCCTTCGCCTATGTCTCCATTCCTTTCGTCTTCGTGACGACCTATTCGGCGCTCGAGCGAATCCCGCACAACCTCATCGAGGCAGCGGAGGATTCCGGCGCGAACCCATGGGCGACCTTCCGCCATGTGATCTGGCCGCTGGCGCGGCCCGGTGCCGCCATCGGCTTCGTCCTGGCGTTCCTGCTGTGCATCGGCGATTACATCACGCCGTCCATGGTCGGGGGGCTCGAGGGCACCATGCTCGGCATGGTCATCGCCTCGCAATTCGGTCTTGCCGGCAACTGGCCCTATGGCGCGGCGCTGGCGTTCGTGATGATGATCGCCGTCTCTTTCATCCTCGCCGCCATCGTGCTCCTTTCGCGCACGCCCGGCGTCCTGATGGGAGAAGATGACGGCGGCGCGCCGAAAAGCAGCCGGCGGCAGAATGCCATCGCCCGCATCCGCTCCGCCGCGGCCTTTGCCGCCTTCTGCCTGCCTTACGTGTTTCTCTATCTGCCGCTCCTGCTCATCGTGATCTTCTCGTTCAACGCCAGCCCGTTGCAGACCTTCCCGCTCACCGGCTTCACGCTCGACTGGTACCGGGATCTCCTGGGCAATGTGCCCTTGCGCGCCGCCCTTCTGCGTTCGCTCGAAGTCGGGGTGCTGGTGCTCATCGTCTCCATTGCCTGCGGCACTCTCTTTGCCATCATCCTCGCCCATGGAAAGCTCAAGGGCTCTCGCGCCATCGAGTTGCTGCTCGCCGTGCCGATCGCCATTCCCGGCGTCGTTCTCGGCATCACCATGGTGCTCGCCTGCCAGCTCCTGCGGGTGCCCGTGGGCCTGCCGAGGATCGTCATCGGCCATTCGAGCTTCGTCATGCCGGTCATCATGATGATCGTGCTGGCGCGGCTGCGCAGGCTCGACCCTAGTCTGATCGAGGCCGCGATGGATTGCGGGGCCGATCGCCTGCGCGCCTTCGCTTATGTCCTCTTGCCCTTGATCCGCGGCAGCATCATCGGCGGCGCGCTCCTCGGTTTCACGCTTTCCATCGATGAAGTGGTGATCACGCTGTTCCTGACCGGCGTCGAGCCGACCTTGCCGGTCTGGGTCTGGAATCAAATGCGCTTCGGCTTCACGCCCGTCGTGAACACCGTTTTCACGGCGATCGGAGCGGTGACCTTGATCGCCGTGATCCTGGCGCAGCGGTTCTTGGGAGCCAGGGCTTAGGCTCAAACGATGCCCATATCCATCAGCAGGAACAGGGCGCTCAAGGTAACGAGCGACAGGGCCGTGCCGGCCGCGATGGCGCCCGAGACCGCGGCCGTTCCGGTCGCGTAACGCTCGGCGAACAAATAGGCATTGGCGCCGGTCGGCATGGCGGCGAGGACGAGCGCGATCTGGGTCCAGAAGGGCTCGAGGCCGACGATATGGCGCGCGATCAGCCAGACCGCGAGCGGCAGGAGGAGCATCTTCAAGGTCATGAGCGTGAGGATGCCGCGCCATTGGCCCTTGAGGCTGTAGGCGGCGAGCGACAGGCCCAGCGCCACAAGTGCCGTCGGGATGCCGGCTTCTCCCAGGAGCTCGAGGAAACGGTCGGGTACCGGATGAAGGCCCAAGCCCGTCACTCGCCACAAGGAGCCCAAAAGCAGCGCCAGCACGATCGGGTTGCGGATGAGCTGGCTCGCCAGCTGCCGGGCGATGGTGAGAACGGAAGGGAGGTGGCCGTGGCCCGAGGACTCGATATGGATCACGGCGGCCAGCCACAATATCGGCGCGTGGATGGACAGGACGAAGCCGACCGGCAGAGCGGCGCGGTCGCCGAAATGCGCCAGCGTCAATGGCAGACCGAGCATGGCCAGATTGCCGAATGAGGCGCCCATCGCCGCCGAGGCCGGTGCGGCGGCGATGAGTTTCGTGGTGCTGGCGATGACGGTGGTGACGAGCCAGACGAAAGCAATGCCGCCGAACAGCGCCACCCAGAGCGGCCAGGGCGACAGGCTCTGCTGATCGATCACCGCGACGGTACGGAAGAGCAGCGCCGGCATGGCGAGATTGAAAACGACCTGGCTCAGGCCCTGGCCGGCGGCGGCGCCGATGAACTTCGCACGCGCGCAGATGAAGCCGAGCGCGATCAGGCCGAAGACCGGGAGGATGGTGGTGAGGACGGAAGACATGAAGTGCCGGCACAATAGCCGGTCAGCGCGCCAGATAATAGCTCTTGCCGAACCAGCGAAGAGTCAATTCGTGGAGACGAATAACGGCGCCGACTGCGGGCGGTTGCCAACCATTCCAAGCCTCAACCATAGTTGTCCGACCGTCTGGAAGATCGACGAAAATCCGAATTAAGGGCGGGCCCTGACGGGATATTGCATTCAAGCGGACGAACTTGCCTTCGATCGTCCGTGTAGAGACAGGCTCGTTCGTAAACCAGACACCGAGGACAGCGGCGAACGCAAAAACAAAGGCAAAGGCGTAAAGATTGCGGCGGACAAAATCAAGAATCAGCCACCGTGTGATGCGCTGGTTGCTTGGACGCTTCACGCCGCGTGCTCGCTTTCCCTGGCGTCGATCATTCTCACCAGGTCGGTCATGATGCGGTTGAGATCGAAATCCTTGGGCGTATAGACCCGGGCGACGCCCAGTTGCTTCAGCACCAGCACGTCTTCGGTCGGGATGATGCCGCCCGCGACGACCGGCACGTGACCGAGGCCTGCGGCGCGCATGCGGTTCATCACATCGCGCACCAGCGGCACATGCGATCCCGACAGGATCGAGAGGCCCACGACATGGACGCCTTGCTCGAGTGCCGCCTTGACGATCTGCTCCGGTGTCAAACGGATACCGTCATATGAGACCTCGAAGCCGCAATCGGCGGCGCGCACGGCGATCTGCTCGGCGCCATTGGAATGGCCGTCGAGGCCGGGCTTGCCGACCAGGAATTTGGGCTTCATGCCGAGCTTGGCGGAAAGCGCCTCGACCGCCTCGCGCACATCGGCGATGGGTTGCGAAGCTTCGCCCCGCATGAGCAATGTCACGCCGGTGGGGGCGCGGTATTCGCCGAAGACGCGGCGCAAGGTCTCGCCCCATTCGCCGGTGGTGACGCCCACCTTGGCGCAGGCGATCGACGGCTCCATGATGTTGCGGCCTTCACGCGCGGCGGATTCGAGGTCCTTCAAGGAGGTGGTGACAGCGTTCTTGTCTCGCGCTGCGCGCCAGGCCTTCAGTTTCTCGATCTGCTCATATTCGACCGTCTCGGGAACGGTGAGGATGGCCTCGCCGTCTTCCGCGGCGAGCGGCGACGGCTCGGAGGAGGTGAAGGCATTGACGCCGACGACCTTCGTCTCGCCCGCCTCGATAGCGCGCAGGCGCTCGGCATTGGACTCGACCAGAGCCTTCTTCATATAGCCCGCTTCGATTGCGGGGATGGCGCCGCCCATGGCGAGGACGCGCTCGAGCTCGACGCGCGCTTGCGCCTTCAATTGCTCGACCTTGGTCTCGATCTCCTTCGAGCCGTCGAAGATGTCGCCATAGTCGAGAAGGTCGCTTTCATAGGCGACGATCTGCTGCATGCGCAGAGACCATTGCTGGTCCCAGGGCCGGGGCAGGCCGAGCGCTTCGTTCCAGGCCGGCAGCTGCACGGCGCGGGCGCG
>Ga0187894_10002189_pt1 | contig 23665 bp, 26 predicted proteins | sample GBC1701081metaG_FD_136650 | JGI IMG/M metagenome (GOLD analysis project Ga0187894, IMG submission 136650) | White microbial mat communities from a lava cave in the Kipuka Kanohina Cave System on the Island of Hawaii, USA - GBC170108-1 metaG ... | reverse complement strand
TTTGCAGTGTGGCTTATTGGTTGGTATGGCGGATCAAGATATACAAAATCATTTTCTTGTGCTACTTCTAGCGCCTTTGTAAAGTCTTGACATTTTATTGAGATATTTTTTGATTGTATGGTGTGACTTACTGCTAGAAGATTTTCTTTGTTAACTATATTTGGATTTGAGTATTTGCCAAGTGGGACATTGAATTCTCCCTTGCTATTTACTCTGTACAATCCATTGAAACAGGTCTTGTTTAGAAAAATGAGTCTTGAAACCTTATCGATCTGGTTTTTAGAACTGCTTTCTCTTACTTTATAGTAATACTGTTTTGGATTTTTGAAATAATTTTTTGAATGATTTTCTAGAGCTAAGATCAGATCTTCTACTCTATCACGAATTGTAACGTATGATAAAATTAAATCAGAATTTAGATCTGATACAAAGCTCATGAGTTTTGGATTTTCAGAAAGAAGATGAAACAAAACTGCACCTCCTCCCAAAAATGGCTCAAAATATGAATCAAATTTTTTTGGTATGCACTTCGACAAAATAGGCAAGAGCTGTCTCTTTCCGCCAGCCCACTTGACAAAAGGCTTTGGAGCAAGTGATAGAATTTGCTTGTATTGCTGTTTCAATAAGGAATGATTGCAAAATTTTATTTCGCATCATATGACAACAAAAGATCACACGCTGAGCAACATTTTTTTATCAAAGTAGATGAGACGAAAAACAATAATGCTATAGTAAAAGACCATAAGCTCCGAGCGGGATTCGATCCCGCGACCTTTACCTTACCAAGGTAACGCTCTACCAGGCTGAGCTATCGAAGCATGACAAGTTCGCTTTACTGAATCCTTATTAACCTTACTTGGTTTTGAAAAAAATTTTTTATAAAACGTTTAATTTCCACAACTTTCAGCTAATAAAACGCAGGAGTCGCCGAGCCTGGCCAAAGAAGGCCTAGCCTTTGGATGCGCGGGACTTAAGATCATAAAACATGGGTGATCCCGTCTCTTAGGGGTTCGTGGGTTCAAATCCCACCTCCTGCACTTTTTTTATTTTTGATGCTTTATTCCACGTGCATTTAAAACTTCGTAAATATCAGGAAGCGAAAACACAAAGCCTATGTGAAAACAATCTTTTTCCTCACATAGCATACAGTACAGCTCACCATTTTGAATCGCAACCTCTGCAATTCTATTTTTGATATTGTCCTTAATTACAACCCTGTTGTCATCTACCGCAATCTTCTCTAGCTTGGGTGCATATCTTGCAAATGTTTCATCCTTTTGCATTAGATCCTCCATCATGTAGGTAATGTATCCGGCAAAGCTGTTGATACCCTTCATCACAAGGTCTTGTTTGTTCTTCTTGTAAACATCGTGGAACTTGTTGTATACAGCTTCTGAAACTGTTATTGATTTGAAACCTGCTTTTGGCATTTTACTAATACCTTACCGTACTTTCAAGTACTCCAAGTATTTAATGTTTCTGGGATTAAATTTCTAATCCACCCAATAGCAGATGTTGGTATGTGATAATATGGTTCTTCAAAAACTCGAAATCGGGTTTTTAAGTATTTAGTATTATTGCTACGCATTTTTTATTTATTATAATTGCCTTTTGAAGGCAAGTGCGCTCGTAACAGACTACAGACCATGCCAAAATACCAGACCAACAGGGTGGGTCTGCATCTACAGCCCCCTGCTGGTTAAGTTTTTGGTAATGCTTTATACGAGATGACCATTTTTCAAAACTCGTGGCTCGTGGCTATCAAACTGAGAAGATAAAGGGAAAACTAATTGATGTTTTACGAGATTCAAAGACCGGCCTTTCTGGCATTGAGCTAGCTGAAAAGCTTCGAATCAACAGAATTACTATGACAAAATTCCTTAAGGTCTTTGCAGCGGAAGGTCTTGTAAAGCAAAAAAACATCGGAAGTGTAAATCTATGGTTTATGGAAGAAGGAGTTGACCAGCTCCGTTTTCCTGCAGATTTCTTTCAGGTTAAAAACAAGTACCTACAATACCTCTTCTCAGGCGCGCATAGGGAATCACACAACATACTTAGAAATTCTCTTCATTCCGGAGCAGATCCAGCAAAAATTATCACAGAGGTAATCATTCCTGCCATAGATGCTGTTCAAGATTCCTATGACAAAGGCAAGATTAGCAAATCAGAAAAAAATTTTCTTGAAGGAATAATTTCAAATTCAATACAGATTGTCAATCTAACTGAGGTAGAGACTGATCCTAAAAAGAATGTGGTAGTTTTCTCCACAGATTTTCAGGGAGTACTTTTAGCACAAGCATCTTCTGCGGCCTTTCATGTTGGAGGATGGAAAGTATCACAACTTGGAGACATGTCTTCTGCAATAGATGTTATGTTTGATATTGATCTGCAAAAATTTCTAAACAAAATATGGAACAAAAAGCAAGGTTTGATGATAATTGTAATGTTTTCAAAAGTAGAAGGCGGATTAAAGTTTTTTTCAGAGGCAATAAACGCAACCAAGACAAAATTTGGCAAGACTTTACACCTAGTTCTTTGCACAAACGTTGCAAAAAAGACAAAGATTAAGGCAGACTTTGTATCAGAGGACCTGGGAACCGTGTTACAGTGGTGCCAGACAGTTTACGAAAGCTCGCAGCTTTAGTGACCTAAAATTTTTAATATCTTAAAGGGAACTTTTGCAAAGTCAATTCCCGTATCAGCCGATACTAGCATGACATTTTCATCAAGTGGAAAGCTCATCACTATGGCTTTTTCTCTGTATGACATTGCGAACTTTACTGATCCGAGTTGTTTATCAAACTCGCGTCGCATCTTGGTACGCAAAACAAGCTCCATAAACAACATCTCATCATCTTTTGTGTCCTCAAGTGGCTTCTTGCCTTCCTTCATGCCACCTGCAATAAGTCTGCCCTTATCGTTTATCATTCCTGCAAATCTTATCTTTGGATCTACGTCCGTGACCTTTTTGCATATGGTCTCAAAGTCCATGAGGTTTTCTCCCATGAGAGAACATGTAATCTCTTGCTAGATTGAATATCAACAGCATCAGTTTAAAAGACGATCTATTTATTGAGATCTTTTATCTATCATTGACATGGCAGCCCAGTCAGATTATAAAAAATCACTAGAGTATTACAAACACCTTTCGTTATTCTGGACAGACATAGTTTATCTCATGTCAAGCAAGCCATCTGCATTAACATCGGCAGGACCAATGCGAAAATTTGCTATGCAGGCCAAAAAACTTGCCACCGAAATGATAGAGGCAAACGAGGATCTAACGGAATTTAATACAAGACTTGCTGAATACTACAAACAGCTTTCAGATACATGGATTGAAGCACAAAAGAGAGTTAATAAAAAAATCACTGAAATTCCTCAAGACATGGAACATCTTGAAGCATCAAAGCGTGTATGGATTGATATGTTTGAGAATGATTTTACACAACTTTTTGACTCGGAGAAATTTGGTGAAAACTTTGGTAAATTAATATCAAGTGAACTCGAACTATCAAAACATTGGAACAAGATGCTTTCTGTCTTACTTGAAACAGCAAACATTCCAACTAAAAATGACATAGATGAAATTTACAAAGAATTGCATTCATTACGAAAACGAATGAGCAAGCTAGAAAAAAATGGCAACCAAACTAAGGTGAAAAATAATGGAAAATGAACTCAAAATAGATCCTAAGCTTGTTGCTGAATTTTTTAAATTTAACAAAAATATGATTGAAGCACCAAAAATGGTGCCAGTACCTGATGAAATAAATCTTGAAATGACACCTTATGATGTTGCATATTCTGAAGACAAAATGCGTTTGCTTCACTTTAACTCTCCAACACAAAAACAACACCAAACTCCACTTATCATAGTGTATGCACTCGTAAACAGATACCATATTTTGGATATACAACCACACAAGAGTTGGGTTCGAAATCTCCTAAATCAGGGATATGATATCTACATGGTGGACTGGGGAACCCCATCTAATATTGACAAATATCTCGGTTTTGATGATTATGTAAACGGCTACATTGACAACTGTGTAGATTTTGTATGTAATGAGGCCTCTGTGAGCAAGGTATCAATGCAGGGATACTGTACGGGCGGTACTCTGGCTACGGTATATGCCGCACTTCACCCAAATAAGATCAAAAACCTGGTCGCTACTGCCCCAGTAATTGATGGTGAGCGTGACACAACCGTTGTTGGTAATCTTGCCAAGCACATGGATGTGGATAACATGGTAGAAACAATTGGTAACATGCCTCCAGAATTCATGTACTATGTTTTTTCTGTTCTCAAACCCTTTGAGCAAGGAATAGAAAAATACATTAACTTTTTCAGAAACATTGACGACAAAAATTATGTTGATAGCTTTTTGCGTGTTGAAAAATGGTTAAACGACACACCTCCAATTCCTGGAGAACTTTTCAGACAGTGGATCAAAGACATCTACCAAGATAACCTACTGATTCAAAACAAAATGTATGTTGGTGGAAAGCTTGTGTCGCTTAAAAATATTACAATGCCAATATTTACACAGGTGGCAGTGGGGGATCATCTTGTCTCTCCAGAGTGTAGCATGCCTCTACACTATGCTGTCGGAAGCGAGGATAAGACTCTCAGAATTTATCCAACAGGGCATGTTGGCATGATAGCAAGCTCATTTTCGCAAAAAAATGTACTTCCGGAGCTTGGTGAGTGGCTAAAAGAAAGATCTAATAAATAAAAAAGGAAAAGCTCCTTACACTAGTTTCGTGTAGGTGTGCATGCAGAGATCCAAGATTGTAGTATGTTCTCGTTTAGTTCAGCGAATGCTTTTGCAGTATCTTTGAATGTTTTGACATTTTGTTTTGTTGTGTCAATTGCGGCTAATACTACTTTATTTTGTACTGTTCGTGCCTTGATCATTTCTTCAGTTGTATCATTTATCAGTTTTACCACGACTGCTGGTACGTTTGTGTTTATTCCAGCTTTGGTTGCAAATTCTTGCTGTAGTGAAATAACTGATTCTATTGCGTTTTTCCATGCTGCAGTGTATTCTTGCTGAAGATTTGTTATAGATTGTAGATACTGTGGTGTTGTCTTTTCTACTTCATCAAAGTACTTGTCTATGTTTTGCTTGAACACTGTATAGATCTCTTTTGATTCTTGTGCTGTTGTCTTACTCATTTTTTCACCTCACTTTTCTTTGATTTTTTCTCGACAGGAATGATTACTACTTGAACGAGGTCTCCCTCTTTTAGTCCAAGGGCATCTCTTTCCGCTTCGGGAATCGAAATTCTTCCATTGCTTCCAACTGATGTTTTAAATGCGCCCCATGACAGAAATTGTGGCAATGACTGTGCAAGTTTAAAGGCACTATCCATTGCTTTTGATTGCATGTTTCCAACGTTTTCCATAAAGTCAGACTGGGCTTTTGCACTCTTGCCTGCAATCTCTTTTAAAGTCTCTACTGGATCAAATTCTTGTTTTTGACCCATCATTGAGCCAAAGGTTTTCATGAAATCCATCTGGGCCTTTCCACCTTTTTGTATCCATTCCTTAAACATAGTTGCTGGATCGTATGGGTTATTATTACCGTTCATAGGTTATTGTTGCCAACATCTGTATATATACCTATTGGTATTAATTGGTAAATAAAACCAATTATTGGTTTAAAAATTTAAGCAGAATATCCGAGAACTTGGCTGGATCTTCAACATAGGGGGTATGACCACAGTCTTCCATCTCAGCAAACTGGCAATTTTTGATAGATGAAAGAAACTCCTTTGAATATTTGATGGGAATGAGGGAATCATGCCTTCCCCATATGACTAGGGTTGGTGCGGTTATCTGTCTAAGTCTTTCTGATAAAACAGCAGAGTTCCTCAGACATAAAACCGTGGACATAAAGGCCAGTTTTGCGTTTGGAAGTGTCATCCTTTGAACAAAACCATCTATGGTACGTGTGTCTATCTCTTTGTGGGGCCCTGCCATCATCTGGAAGGCAGTTTTTGCACCATCTTGGCTTGGATAGAGAGCTGCCATCATATAGGCGTCTAATGTAGGAGTGGATTGCTTCATGAATCCTGAAGGGGATACTAGGACAATCTTTTCGATTATCTTGTTTTGAGTCATTGCACATTCTGCAACAACCTGGCCTCCAAGTGATGAGCCAACTAAACTTGTTTTAGTGATACCAAGTGCATCCAAAAAATCAAAGAGGAATTTTGCAAAAAACTCTGGTGTATAGTCCACAGAAGGCTTGTCGCTATAGCCAAATCCTATAAGATCGGGTGCAATTACATGATATTTTTTACTAAGACGTGGAATTACGTACTCCCATCTTTCAGCCGAGGCTCCAAGTCCATGAACAAGAACAACATTGCCATCTGATCCACCCTCCTCAAGATATCTAATCTTGCTTGCACCAACTGTGACAAATTTCTCTTCCATCAGGTACTATTCGTTCGTAGATTCATGAAGAAGATAAATCTTTTCTATAACAAAAGTGGGCCGAATGGGATTCGAACCCACGACCTTTCGATATCTGAAAAGCTTATCAGTCGAACGCTCCAGCCAAGCTGAGCTATCGGCCCAAGAACTTTCCCAAAGTAACGGCCATTTAAGTTTGCTGGCTTTTCCACTTGATGGAACAACCCATAGATGGATCAAAATCTTTCGCTATTTTCTTTCCCTGTAGCAGCTTTTCTATATTAAGAATCATAGTTTTTTCTGTCGCAATATCTTCTGGACTCATAGCATCATCTATCCTACCGTGAAAAATGAGCCTTCTTTCATGGTCAAATAGGAACGGATCCGGCGTACAAACAGCCCCATATCTTTTTGCGACTTGCTGAGTTTCATCCACAAAATATGAAAATTTAATACCTTTTTCCTTTGCAAACTTTTTCATATTTTCAAAGCTATCGTCTGGATAGTTTGTAGGATCGTTACTGTTTATTCCTACTATGGCAATTTTATCCTTGAATTTGTCATAAATCTCGACTAGCGCCTTTGTCTTTGCCTGTACATATGGACAGTGGTTGCACATGAAAACCACAAGCAAGGCCTTGTAATCTTTGAACTCTGCAAGTGAATGCTTTTTATCATCTATTCCTAAAAGTTCAAAGTCAGGTGCTTTGTCACCTGCCTTTAAAACAAGTTCTGATTTTAGTAATACCATAAAAAATTGTTTGACTTATATCAATAAAATCTTTGCCAAAACAAAGGCAACAATTAAAATCTACACGACTTGCATTCCCTGTGATGGGCTGGTAGTTCAGCGGTAGAATACCCGCCTTGCACGCGGGGGGTCTGGGGTTCAAATCCCCACCAGTCCATCTTCATTTTAGTATAAGATCGATAGAAAAACATCAGCTTAAGCTTGTGGAATTGTACTATAAGGAAATAACAAATGAATAACCTTAATTCAGAATATAAGAAATGACCGTAGGGAAAGTTATGAAAATTAATGAAATGCAAAATCTTATCTGTGAAATTTTTGCCACTTTAGGCGTACAAACTAATTTTGTGTTTGTACAACCGACTACTAGTAAAAGCATTGCTGGTGCAATCGGTTTGAAATCAAATACTGGTTTGGTTGAATTTTTAGGATTTAAACCACCAACGGTAGCTGGAATTATTGAAGTTAATGATGGTTATTTAGATAAAAGAAAATTCACAGATTCGGAGATTCGGTTTGTTCTAGCTCATGAATGTTCTCATATCTATAATAATCATATAATAGCCACAACATTCTGGTTTTTACTAGAAAAATATCTGAAAGGTGAACAGAATGAAAATTATTTTGTGATTGAAGCAGCCAAGGCTCTACTTGCCATACGTTCCAAAAGTGGTTTACCACCAAATGCAGAAACATTACGAGAACAGGAATATGAGGAAGACAAGATTGCAGTTCTATCGTTTACACATGATTTGGATTCAGCAATATCTTGTTTAACAAAACTAGTAGACGGTAATTTAGATCTACTATCTCACTTATGGGAATTATTCGGAGAAGTAAAACCAGCTATGACCATGCGTGAAAGAATTGAGGTTTTACGTAGAAACGTATCAAAATAGATCGAAAACCGATTTTTTGCAGGTATAAAAACAATCTAGGATTTGACAGCACCTCTGAAAGATGGATTTAAATATTATATTGGTTCCCTGCTGTATAGGAGAATTCGAAAATGCCAGCCGAAGAAGTAGCAGTTTACATTCCTTTGATAGTGGGATTGGCACCTGGTCTAGTATACTGGGGCATAATTACCGCTCGTAAAAGCAGAAAATAGATGTATTAACATCCTAACATCTTTTTCTTATCTTTTGATCTAACGAGAGTTTAGTAAAACCTTCTGATGCACATTGTTTAGATTATGATATATTGTACGTGATTAATCACTTTTTGACTAGTATTAGCGTATGAAGAAGGCCATTTTCCTAGCTGTCTTGCTAACGTTATCAATATTTGCACCTATTTCTGGATGGGCACAGTATACTCAGCCAAGTAGCAGTTTGACAGTTAAAGTCCTAACTACGTTCAGCTACAAAGCAGAAGACGGCTCAACTATAGTAATAGGTGAGGTACAAAACACAAACAATTTTTCAGTAACTGGAGTCAAACTTGGCGTTTCCTTTTATGATGAAAAAGGGAAAATTCTAGAATACAAGACAGGCACAACTCTACTCAAAGTTATTCCACCGGGTGGAAAGGCTCCATATTCTATTATCTCAACAAAAAAGGATCCAACCATAACAGATGTTTCAATTAATTTAACAGGATTCAACTCTTCACCCGCACGACCACAGGCACTTCAAATTTCACCTGGCACTATACAAATTTCAGATCAACTTACTTTTTCAGGAACCATAATTAACGGGGGAACAATACCTACAACTGGCACAACAATTTACTTACTTTCATATGATGCGTTTGATAGGGTTGTTGGTATTGTAACAGCAACTCCATTGCCGGGTAATATTGGCCCTGGTAAAATTGCTAATTTTAGCATGACCTCAACTCCAAATTCGATCACAAGATCATACAAGCTTCTTGCAGAGTCTGATAATTTTCAATCCTCCTTGGTTGATGTTAAAGATATCAAAGTAAAGTTAAGCTCGCTTACAAAACTTGTTACAATAGCTGACATTTCCGTTACAGATCCACAAGGCAACAAATACAACACAATACCCGTGGGCAGTCAAGTCAACATAACAAGTAGTGTATGGATGAAGTATGCAGCTGATCAATCCACCGAACAACCGTATGTCAGCTATGTACAGATTAAACGTGTTGGAGGCGGTGTAGAATTCATAGGAACAGCAGAAGGTGTATTTCATGGCGCGGAAAAACAAAATCCTTCTGTAATGTGGGTCCCTGATAGTGACGGGGCATTTTTTATAGAGGTATATGTTTGGGATCCGAACGCAGTAGCACTTTCTAGCCCAAGTTCTATAATAAACCTGATGCTTGTTCAATAGAGTTAATTTAAAAGAAGACAAAGTACTTTCATGTCGCAATTCAAACTAGTTGCTCTCGGTGGGACATTTGATATAATACACAAAGGACACATCACATTGCTGCAAAGAGGATTTTCTATTTCATCAAAGGTTATAATTGGTCTTACTAGTGATGAACTGGCAAGAAAAAAAGGTAAGCATCTTTTGCACGACTATTCTCAAAGATTTGAATTGCTCGAGTCCACAATAAAGAAAATTTTTCCAAATTCACATTATGAGATAAGTAAACTTGACAATGATTTTGGTCCAGCAGTTCTAGAAGGTGGAGTAGAAGCTTTGGTTGTAAGTGAAGAAACAACGGAAAAGGGTACAATACTAAATGAATTACGGCATCAAAGGCACCTTGCGCCAGTACAAGTTGTTAGTGTTCCACTGGTACTTGCAAAGGATGGCAAGCGCATCTCAACATCACGAATTAAAAACTCTGAGATCGATTCTGATGGTAACTTGCGCTGAATTGACAAATAACTTGTCTATCTTTGAGTGATTGGACTAAATCCAAAAAGCTCTAAGGTCAAACAATGAAAAAGTTGGCTAACCACATGTTAAACAAAATATCGACTGAAGTAACTGAGTTGAAAGAGGGTCTTAACCCTGAAAATATCGCTTATTGGTACAAAAAGGTGATACAAGAAACAAAAGAAATGGCACCTCCATGGCTAGTTGACAAGATAAAAGTTAAACAGGATCCGATACTTCACATGAAGTTCAACGTGGATATATCAAAACGCGCTGTAATGTATTTTATGATAGCAATTAATAACAACATAGACGAGATGCCATATTCGACTAGATTGTATTTTCTTAAAGTTCAAGAAATAATGACTGATGAAATGAATAAGACTCTAGTCTAGTTCATTCTTTTGTGATTTCAACGGTATTTTCAATTACTACTGTATTTGTTATTCTGTGATTTTTTTCGATAACAGATTGAATAAAATCAGCAAAAGACTCAGCTTCGGCTTTGTCCTTTAAAAGAATACTATGAGCAGATTTGTCTTTAAGTGACACAACCATTTCATTGTCTATGACTTCCAAAATTCCAGTGATGAACGTTTCTCTGTCTTCCTTGGTATAAATCAGACTTGAAAGTTTCTGTGCTTCATATTTATCATCACAAAAAATTCTTTTTTTCATTTTTCTTATTTAAACAAAAATTTATCTACTTGATCTTTTGCTTTTTCCCTTTTTTTCTTAAAGTCTATGATGAAAGGTTTTGCAGCATTCTGTAGATCAGTTTTACACTCTCCACACAATAGCTCGCCACTTTTACACTTTCGTGCTCGCTCATTGGAATCTTTTTCAGAATCAAAAAAGTAGCGTAAATACCAAAAGACGGGGCAGATGTTGAAGTTGGCTCCAAGCTTGCGTTGCATTTCAACAGTAGGCTGACCGCCCGTAAACGAGTTTGAAATTTTTTTGTCAACTATTTCCTCATCATCAGTTGTAAAGATGGCAGTTTCTGGAAGAGACGAAGACATCTTTCCCTTCATACCAAGACCTGGTAGGAACTTGGAATGTATCTGAGCAGGTTTTGGATATCCTATTTTCTCTGCAATATCTCTCGTTACGCGCCAGTATGGGTCCTGATCGATGGCAGCAGGTATGAGTACTGGTGTAGGCTCGCCTTCAATTACAGAAGGAAGAAAACAAGGTGCAGCTTGAATTGGGGGAAAGCCAATCATACCAATGTTTGTAGAATTTTGAAAGCCAAAAACTGCCTTGACTGTAGAGTATGTTATCCTTTTTGCAATTTCAAGAGAAATTGGATATATCTGTTTGATGTCCTTGGAATCTACGAGGATTTTGGTTTTCTTCGGGTCAAAACCTACTGCAATTATATCAAGAATATTTTCATTTGTGTATTTTGATACATCATCAAACGATTTCTCATCACTATAAAGGAACTTTTCGTCATCTGTAATCTGAAAAATCAAATTTACACCAAATTTTTCCTGTAGATATTTTGTGAAAATCCAAGGTAACAGATGACCCATATGGACCGAGCCAGAAGGGCCTCGACCGGTGTAAAGATAAAACTTGTTTCCCTTTTCATATTCTGACAAAATCTTATCCATGTCTCTGTGGCTAAAAAAATATTCTAGCTTTAGCATAGGATGCAGCTCGCCAGTAACCTTTCTTATTCTATCAAGCAATTGTGGAGAAATTTTTTCTGTTCCAAATTTTTGTATGAGTTTGTCATAGTCAATGTCTCCTTCGACACTCCAAGGAGTGACTGTGAATTCATTACCTGACATTCATCATTCAGACAGGTTAAGGTTTAAAAAGTCTTTTCTGCTCTTTGTGATATGTCACAAGTTCTTCATCCAATAGAACATAAAATAATCAAAACACTAAAGCGAATGCCAAACCTCACTTATGAAGAACTTGCAAAAAATGCTCAGCTTGCTATGGATCAAGTAAGGAGAGGGATTGAGTGGCTCAAATACAAGAATCTGGTAGAAGTTAATGAATCCACAGTATTTTCTGCCAGCCTTGGGAAAAATGGCAAAGAAGCACTTGAGAAAGGCCTTCCTGAAAGAATGCTTGTAAATTATCTTGCTAAGCACAAGACTTGCACCTTTGAGGTGGCAAGAGGTGTTGTTCCTGAATCAGAGTTTAATGCAGCCATAGCAAATGCAAGGCAAAATGGCTGGATTGAGATCACAAAAGAACAGGACTCCAACATAATATCTCTAAAAGATGATAAACCTTCATCAGAAGAAGAACTAATTCATCTTTTTGCTGAAAAAGGCAGAGTTCAGGTTTCAGAAATACAAAACAAGACTGCACTTGAATCTCTAAAAAAAAGGCCAAATTTTGTTGTTCTTGATTCAGTAAAATCTAAGGTAGTAAATCTAACAGTGCAAGGACTTGAAGCTGCAACAAAGCCATCTGAGAGTGGAGGAGAAAGAAAGCTTACAACTGAGATGCTTACAAGTGGAAAGTGGAAAGAAACTTCTCTTGCTCCAATTGATGTGGAAGCGGCAGCACCAGAAATTTTTGCCGCAAGATCACACCCACTACATGATGTCATAAATGAAGTTAGAGAAATTTTTGTCAGTCTTGGATTTACAGAAATACTTGGAACTCTTGTCCAATCAAGCTTTTGGAATTTTGATGCACTTTTTACTCCACAAGACCATCCTGCGCGTGAAATGCAAGACACATTTTATCTTAAGAACATGTATGCAGGCAAGGTTGCTACTCCAACTCAGATATCAAAGGTATCAACATCTCACAAAAAAGGTTGGAAATACAACTGGAAGCTTGAAGAAGCAAAAAGACTGGTTTTACGAACCCACACAACATGTGTAACAATAAGACATCTGGCAGACACGAATCTAGATGAAGCAAGAATATTTTCTGTAGGCAGAGTGTTCAGGAACGAGAAAGTAAGCTACAAACACCTAGTAGAATTCAATCAGGTAGAAGGAGTAGTAGTAGGTAAGAATGTAACACTTAGAGACTTGATGGGATTGCAACGTGAATTTTACTACAAGATGGGATTAAAAAAAATCAAATTTTGGCCCACATTTTTTCCCTATACTGAACCTTCTTTGCAATCAATGGTGTATAATGAAAGGCTTGGTAAATGGGTAGAACTTTTTGGAATGGGAATTTTTAGACCCGAGGTCACAAAACCACTTGGAATAACAAATCCAGTACTTGCTTGGGGAGGCGGAATAGAAAGAATAGCTATGCTAAAATTTGGATTAGATGATGTTCGTGAACTTTACAACAATAACCTTGGTTGGTTGAGGAGCGTGCCAAAATGCCAGTAGTAACTTTGTATTTTAATAGACTACAAAAACTTGTAGGGAAAAAGTTATCACAGGAAAAAATTATCTCAACACTTCCATTCATTGGATTAGATATTGAAGAACAGACGAAAGATCACATAAGTGTAGAATACAGTCCAAACAGACCAGACTATTCTACTGACTATGGAATAGTTTCAGGCTTACAAGGACTTCTTGGGATCAAACGCGGCATGCCACGACTCAAAATCACCAATGGAAAATATGCAATCAAAGTTGATTCCTCTGTGAGAAAAATAAGGCCATTTATTACTGGCATTGTTGCAAAAAATGGGAAACTCGATAACGAAACAATAAGACAGATAATTGCGATGCAAGAGGATCTGCACGATGGTATAGGAAGAAAGAGAAAGAAAACATCTATTGGTATTCACGATCTTGACAAAATTTCATTTCCATTAACCTACACAACAGCAGGCAGGAATCACAAATTTGTACCTCTTACATCGTCTCATGAAATGACACTTAACGAAATTATTGAAAAAACCGATGTTGGACAAAAGTATGTGAACATACTTGACAACTCCGCTAGAGTGCCTATTATTTTAGATTCGGCTGGTAACACAATCTCATTTCCTCCAATAACAAATTCAGCCCTTACAACAATATCGGAAAAAACGAAAAATCTTCTAGTCGAAGTTACAGCTATCAATAAAAGTGCCGCTGAAGATACACTTGCAGTAGTAGCAAATACACTTCAAGAAGCAGGATTTGATCTCTTTTCAATGAAAATTTCAGGAGCAAATAATTCCTCCACATCATTACAATCCAGAAATATAACGCTGGAAGTTGATCTGGTAAACAAAATACTCGGCCTTGATCTAAGCCCCACTATTATTGCATCATCACTCAGAAAAAGCAGACTAGACGCAAATCCAAAAGGAAACAAAGTGCTCTGTTCAATTCCACGATATAGAACGGACATTTTTGGGCCGATGGATCTTGTAGAAGAGTTTGCTCTTGGGTATGGAATAGAAAACCTAGAGCCTACGGTTCCTCAGTCTGTTTTAGCAGGACAGAAAAACAAGATCACAGCAGCACTAGACTCCATAAGTTCTGTGATGATAGGCCTTGGTTACTTGGAAGTAATGAATTTTGGTCTTGTAAGCAAACAAGTTCAATATGATTTTACAAAACGAGATCAATCAAAGATAATCTCAGTTATAGATTCTAAAAGCCAAGAACACACAATTCTACGCGATGCAATACTGCCTGGATTAATACACACTTTATCTAGGAATATACATGAAACCTATCCGCAAAAATTATTTGAAACTGGTATAGTATTTTCAAAAACTCATGAAGTTCAAGAAGAGACTCATCTTGCGTGTGTTTGTGCCCATAATGATGTTAGCTTTAGTGAAGTAAAATCAATCTTGCAATCTGTGCTTAAGATGGGCTTTGGTATAAATTGCACAACTGTAATGTCATCCAATCCAATGTTTTCAGCGGGTCGAACTGCTGACATCCGCGTTAATGATAGGACGATTGGTATTATTGGTGAGATTTCTCCAGAAGTTATTGAGAACTTTAAACTACGGGTTCCTATTGCCGGGTTTGAAATCAAGCTCACTGGATTAATATTTGACTAGGAAACAAACTATTACGCCCTCAAATGCACGCAGACGGACTGGAATGATATAACATGATTTTTGGTCCACCCAGCCGTGCGACATGGGTACCCCGGCATAAGAACAAAAATGAGGGTACGCTAAAGCTACCAGTGACTTTTTGTGGGTCAGAGCCGGGGAACATTTTATTAAATATATTTTTGACAAACTGTACGATAGATCCATTGATATATTTGCCTTGTATAACTATAACATGGCAACTGCATATGTTTTAATAAACTGTGAACTTGGTTCTGAAGAAGCCATAATTGGACAACTGAAATCCATTGACGGTGTTAAAGAAGTGCATGGCACCTTTGGTGCATATGATATTTTGGCCAAGATCGAATCGCCATCAGTAGAAGCGTTAAGAGAAGTAATAACTTGGAAAATTCGCAAAATAGAAAAAATTCGTTCTACTCTAACTTTGATGGGCATCGAAGGCCAAAGTTAATCCATCCACTTTTTGTGGATCCATATTTTCAATGCAAAGACCTTTAACTTTGGGTTCAATTTTTGCAAATGTGCTTGTACATTTCATTTTTGTCATAAAACAGGATGAATTAGAAAAAAGAACTTGGGAATTTGAATATATTTCACGAATGGCGCAATTTTACAAATCGTGGATTGAAAAAACTTTCTCAACAAAAGTAGATGTAAAAGCGGACCAAATGCCGGTAAAATCCGGACGTTTGTTTAATCGGGTCGATGTCAATTCACTTCTTGAGGACCATAGAAAAAGAGGGGAAAATATTTACCACTTTTACCTGTGTTACTTTAGGCCGTTGTGGACTGATTGTACATGTGAGGGTTATCATGCAGAAAACTTTGGCATGATCTGGTGGCAACAAAGCCCAAAAATAGACGATATTTCTTTTCTTGCAGAAAAAAACTGTACAAAAGTCTCACATGAGCTTACCCATGAATTTCTGAGACAAGCTGGTAACAAAAAGTATGTTGAGATGGTACACGATATCTGGGATAAGCATATTTTCGCATTATTGCCGTTTGAATACTATGATGATACATTTACAAAAACTACTAAACTTTCAACTTTTACAACCCTTGATACAGCTAGTTTTCGGTTATAGTAGAATCACCACTTTCTTTTAATCTTAAAATTTTACACTAAATCATGTTAAGTTGTAGAGGAGAATGCAAAACAACTTTTAAAGGCTCACTTGGAAAAACAATTTTTCGTTACATGAATGGTCAAAAAAGGTGTGGTGTATGCGGAGTCTATTTCAAATGGGGTGGATCAAAGTGTCCCTGTTGTAGCGCTGTATTACATGTTAGGCCAAGACACTCACGTGCAAAAGAAAAGTATTACGAAAAATCAGGCATCAAATGGTTGTAAAAGACTAGCACTTTGTCACAGAATATATTCTGTTTTCAAAACTTGCTGTCTTGAACTCTATCTTGTTTTCTGGGTCTCTTTTGCGTGATTTGCTTAACTTTTCAAGATTTACAAGTGCCTCGCCTTCAAAACCTACCGAAGAACCATAAATGCCATCCGTAAGGAGAGTGCCATGCTCACCTTTCTTGACATCATCTACAATCTCATAGAATTTTATTGCCTCCTTTTTGGATATAGGACCACCAGTTGACTTGTTAAAGCCTAGTGCGATGTACATCCCATTGTTTTTTACTGCAACTGGAACCTTATGGACTTTACCAGATGCACCTTGAATTTTTTCATTAAGTAAAATCTCACATTTGTGGAACATGCTTGAAATATAAGCACAAAAACGATAATTTGCATAAAGCCCAGCAGCATCTTCCTCACAATCAACAAAAACCTTGTGAAGTAGTTCAAGGGCAGAGTCATTCATACTTTGCAGCCGATCTTCAATCCTTCCCTTTTTGATAAGATCAGATTCACAGTCTCCAGCAACTTTTTCAAGAATAAAGTGTGGCAGGTTATAGTTTTTCAGTGCAGAGACATAAGTTCCTGTCTTAGAGGCACCAAAACTTGGGAAATTGCCACGACTCAAATCAATTTGCTCCCAATACTATTTAATGTGAGTGTAGATTTTGAAGTCGCCAAAAGTATCTAACCTTCGTCGCTTTTCGCTTATAACTGTTCTCCAAAACAAAGATCAGAAATGGTGGGGCCGACCGGAGTTGAACCGGTGACACACGGGTCACTACAGCTCCAAACTGTACATCATCCTTTCGTCAGTGAAGCTAGTTAACCACTGGAGCCCTTAGCGGTGATCATGTGATCTATCCTGTCGCCATGCCTGGCTAGGCTACGACCCCACGCAATGGAGATGAAAGCACTCGAATTTTAATTTACTTAACCAACGAAGATTTATTTGTTATAATTCGATCTTTGCAATTAGAGGATGATTCTACAAAATTTAGCTCAAAATTATCGCTACCCCCTTAGTGTTAGTGACCTGCTAAATTATACTGAAGACAAATTTACATAGAATGACTCGTCTTTTACTACTTTTATTGGGGACTATTCCAGTACTTGCTGCAATTTTTATTGCATTACCACAAATAACCAAACCAGAAATTCCAATAACCGCGGTAGATTCAAACGATGTAATTTCGATTGAGTATAGTAAACAACATTTAAAGAAAGTTATTTTTGGACTAACTGAAAGCATAGGTGCACAGAAAACCGAGCTATTGACTATTCAAAATGATGGAAAGGTTCAGTATAGTGTGACAATAAACGGTTATCCAGAACCTGACATAAAATATACACTCGAAAAACCTACGATAAAAAAACTGACTGCATTAATAAAAGAGACAGGATTTATGCAAATTCCAAAGGATTCTTTTTCCATAAGAAACGATGTTGATGAATTTGAAAAGTTTGGAATAAAGGTAACACTTAACGACAGATCAAAGAGCATCCAGTGGCCAGAACAGAATGCAACTGACGAATTCATTCCACCACTTATCAATGCAGTCAAATCAGAGCTTGATGGAATAATTAGTGAAATAATAGAATAAATAACACTCGCATGCAACATCAAACATGATATCGCTCTCTGGTGACATTGCAGACTCAAAAGGAATCATTAACGAAGAGATTGAGTCATACTCCATTAAACGTGGAACATCAACTTTAAAGCGTGGCCTTGCTCACATGCTGAAAAATGGAGTAGTGATGGATGTCACAACAGTAGAGCAAGCTCAGATAGCTGAAGATGCAGGAGCAGTTTCTGTGATGGTTTTAGACAAGCTTCCGTCTGATGTAAGAAAAGCAGGTGGTGTTGCAAGAACTGCGAGCATACGAATTATTCAAGAAATTATGGACTCTGTTACGATACCTGTAATGGCGAAATGCAGAATAGGACATGTCTATGAAGCAAGAGTTTTGCAAGAAACAAACGTGGATATGATTGATGAATCAGAGGTGTTGACGCCAGCGGATGAATTACATCACATCTGGAAGTGGGACTTTACTACACCATTTGTAAATGGAGCAAGAAATCTTGGAGAAGCATTACGTAGGATAGAAGAAGGAGCTGCAATGATAAGAACTAAAGGAGAACCAGGAACAGGAAATGTTGCAGAAGCGGTAACTCACATTAAAAATGTAAACGACGAACTCAGAAAGATAAAATCGATATATGATTCGGGTAATGAACAGGATCTAGTTGGTGCTGCACGAGAACTGAGGGTTTCGTACTCGCTTGTAGAAGAGACTGCAAGCCTTGGAAGACTACCGGTTGTCAACTTTGCAGCTGGTGGTATATCTACGCCTGCTGACGCGGCATATCTTATGACTCTTGGTTGTGATGGAATCTTTGTAGGCTCTGGTGTATTCAAAGCGGACGATGCAAAGGAAAGAGCCCAAGCAATAGTTCTTGCAACTACCTTCTGGGAAGATCCAGACAAGGTTAAGGAAGCTCAGAAGATGATAGACGAAAGACAGTCAATGCTTGGACTTGACTCCAAAAATCTTGAGCTTAAGATGCAAGAGCGTGGTAGTACTGCATGAGCGGACTTAATATTGGAGTCCTTGCTGTGCAAGGAGACGTTGCAGAAAACATAATGGCCACAAAAATGGCATTAGAAGAACTTGGACTAGAAGGAATTGTAAACGAGATAAAATATCCGGAACAAATTCCTGATCTTGATGGCTTGATAATACCAGGAGGAGAAAGTACTGTAATTGGTCAACTTTCACTTGTAAATGGCTCTCTAAAACAGATAAAAGAAAAAATTGCTTCTGGCATGCCTGTACTTGGAATTTGTGCAGGGATGATATTGCTTTCAAAAAAGGCAAAGGACAGAGTAGTAGGAGAAATGGACCAACCACTATTAGATCTTCTAGATGTAAAAGTTGAACGAAATACCTTTGGTAGACAGCGAGATTCTTTTGAATCTGAAATTTCAATGGATAAGATAGGAATACCAAAATTTCATGGAGTGTTTATCCGGGCTCCATCAATTACTGAGACTGGGAAAAATGTTGAAGTAATATCAAAGTTTAACGAAAAAATTATTGCAGTAAAACAAGGAAAAATTCTTGGGACTTCATTTCATCCAGAACTGACAAGTGATCTTTCACTACACAAATATTTTGTAAACCTAGTTAACGGCAAAAACCAGTAATGCTCTTGTTGTTAGGCTAGCAATTTCCGAAACCATTTGGACCATTTATATTAAATTCTAGGTAATACCTAATGTGATTATATCATGGAAATAGAAAGCACCCCGGAACTTGTATCGTATGTTTATAAGAAAGCCGAAGAGAATATTTCAAAATTTAGAAAAATGATAAATGAACCGCTCATACTTTCGGAGAAAATACTTGTAGGCCACCTTGAAGACATAAATGATGCAAAAAATATCGAATCTGGAAAAAGCTATGTCTTTCTGCGACCTGATCGTGTGGCTTTGCAGGATGTAACTGGTCAAACAACCATTCTGCAATTTATGCAAGCTGGATTGAAAAGAACCGTTCTTCCTACTACAGTACACTGTGACCATCTAATTCAAGCCAGAGTAGAAGGAGATTCTGATACAAAGGCGGCAATTAATGAAAATAGTGAGGTATACAAATTCTTAGAATCAGCAAGCAGAAGATATGGAATTGGTTTTTGGAAGCCAGGAGCAGGTATTATCCATCAAGTTGTTCTTGAAAACTATGCATTTCCTGGTGGTCTTATGATTGGTACTGATTCTCATACCCCTAATGCAGGTGGTCTTGGCATGCTTGCTATTGGTGTTGGTGGATTGGATGCAGCTGAAACCATGGCAGGATTGCCATGGGAACTTCTTTATCCAAAGCGTATTGGGATTTATCTAACTGGAGAACTTAATGGATGGACTGCACCAAAAGACATTATACTTTATGTTGCATCAAAACTTACAGTTTCTGGCGGAACAAACTCCATCATTGAATACTTCGGTCCTGGTGCAAAATCAATAAGCTGTACAGGTAAGGCAACAATAACAAACATGGGAGCGGAAATTGGCGCGACGTGTTCTGTATTTCCATATGATGAAAGAATGGAAGTGTATCTTAGAACTACAAATCGTGGCATGCTTGCAGATCTTGCAAACAAATACAAAGATTTGTTGACTGAAGATCCAGAAGTTGAACAAAATCCTGAAAAATACTTTGATAAAGTAATTAGAATAGATCTTTCAACGCTAGAACCACACGTAGTTGGTCCACACACCCCTGATCTTGCTAGGCCAATTTCACAAATGGCAGAAGATGTGAAAAAAAATAATTATCTTGATAATATCTCAGTTGCACTGATAGGAAGTTGCACAAACTCTTCGTATGAAGATATGTCGCGAGCCGCAAGTATGGCAGAACAAGCGAAATCTAAAGGAATTAAAACCAAGATACCACTTCTTGTAACTCCTGGCTCGGAACAAATTAGAGCTACAATAGAACGCGACGGTCAGATGGAATCTCTCAAATCTATTGGTGCAACCGTTCTTGCAAACGCATGTGGACCATGTATAGGACAATGGAATAGGCCTGAACTCAAAAAGGGAGAATCAAACACGATTGTCACCTCATATAATAGAAATTTTCCAGGAAGAAATGATGGAAAAAGAGAAACAATGAATTTCATAGGTAGCCCAGAATTGGTTATAGCACTAGCTCTAGGTGGAAGGTTATCGTTTAATCCACTAAAAGATTCACTTGAAGCACCAGATGGTTCTAAGTTTAAACTAGAACCTCCAAAAAAAGCACCGGAAGTACCCAATAAAGGATTTCAAAAAACTGAGGGCATCTATATTGCGCCAGCAGAAGATCCAGGTTCTGTCGAGGTAATAATTAACAAAAATAGTGAAAGACTACAAAAATTAGAACCATTTTCACAATGGGATGGCAATGACTTTGTAAACCTTCCAATTTTAGTAAAGGCAAAAGGAAAATGCACTACCGATCACATATCTCCAGCAGGTCCATGGTTATTTTATCGAGGGCATCTTGACAAGCTAAGCGATAACCTGTTTCTTGGTGCAGTTAATGCTTACAATAACGAAGTAGGAAAGGGCAAGAACACGCTTACTGGAAAAATACAACCATTTCCTGACATTGCAAGAGAGTACAAAGCTAAAGGAACCAAATGGATAGTTATTGGTGATCGTAATTATGGTGAAGGAAGCAGCAGAGAACACGCTGCCATGTCTCCAAGATTCATGGGATGTGCCACTGTTATTGCAAAAAGTTTTGCTCGCATACATGAAACCAATTTGAAAAAGCAAGGCATACTTGCTCTAACGTTTGTTAATCCTGATGATTATGAGAAAATAAAAGAAACAGACCGAATTAGTCTTGTTGAACTGAATCATTTAGAACAAGAAAAACCAGTCAAGTGCTTCATCCATCACGTAAATGGAACAAAAGAGGAGATATTGCTGAATCATTCTTACAACAATTTCCAAATTCAGTGGTTCCGTGCTGGTTCTGCACTGAATGTTTTACGCTCAAAAGAACAATGATATAATTCTTTCAACAAAATTAACATTATCAGTAGATATTTTCTTTAATTAAGACACGTTAAAAACTAATCAGCAATAATTTACAATAAATTCAAATATTTTGAAGTCTATTATAGTGCATGAAGTCAATTTCAGTTCAAGAGATTTACGGAAATGTTAAGACACTACATGAAAACTACACGATTCCAAAAAAGAAAGCCGCTGACATAGAATCAGAATCTATGCCATCAACATAGATTCCTAAAATTTTGTGATGGTATGTTAGGACAAAAGTTTGATGCAAATGCGCTTTACAACAGAATCGTTCATTATTATATAGACAAAAAAAGCTATTCAAAGGAAAAAGCAAACGCAATAGCACAAACAATTGTGGCAAGGGAAATGCAACGCCGAATCTGCAAAAATATGAAATGTAAACATTCAATGGATGATCATGTTAGAGCGCAAGAAACCTGTCTTGTCTTGGACTGTAATTGCAGACGCTTTGTTAGATAGGCTTCAGACCTTAAGAATTATCTTGCCAAATTGATTACTTGATTCAATTTTTTTATGCGCTAGTATAGCATCTTTCAAATCAAAGACTTTGTCAATCACAGGTCTAATCTTTCTTGATTTCATAAATTTGTGGAGGGAGAGGAGTTGTGATTTTGTTCCAAGATAGGCTCCAATAATCTGCGCTTCTTTGCTGTACAAGGCACGTATGTTTATTGTAGCCTCTGAGCCAGATGTGGTACCACATGCAAGCATTATGCCGCCAACTTTGAGAACCTCTATGCTATCAGACCAGGTTTTGGCGCCTACATGGTCTATTACTGCATCGACACCACAATTCTTAGTATGCTTGAGAACTTGGGTAATGACATCTGATTTACTCCTGTCTATGACAAGATTAGCACCCAGTTTCTTTGCTTTGGTGACTTTATTTGCGCTAGAAGCTACGGTAATCACTTTGATCCTCATTGCTTTGGCCAAAAGTATGGCTGCAGAACCAACCCCACTATTTGAACCCCAAATTAATATTGTGTCACCTTTCTTACAATTTGATCTTTCTAACATGTTCCACGCAGTCAAATAAGACACATTAAGTGCACAAGCTTCTGCATCAGAAAGCCATGTTGGTTTTCTAACTATGTTAGCTTGCGGAACTTGAATAAATTCTGTATAACCACCACGATACTTACCAAAACCACCAATAATTGAATATGAAACTCGTGGAGTGTCACTTTTTATGGCAGGATAAACAACAACCTTTTCACCTTTTTTGAAATTTCCAAAACTTTCCATCAAAGTACCACAAACATCAGATCCTAAAACATGTGGAAACAAAACTTTCCTTCCTGTTAATCCTTTTCTAACCCAAACATCAAGGTGATTTACTGCGCAACAACTTACCTTAATTATTGCATGACCACTTTTTGGTTTAGGGCGTTCTATTTCCTCATAAGATAAAACATTTGGTCCACCATGCTTTCTAATTACAACCGCTTTCAATGGTTAGGTGATTACAAAATCACTATTTTAGGTTGTGCATAACCCGCAGGTCTTTTGCAAATGGTTCAAGGACTGCTGGAATCTGGAAATCTATAGAATCCTTCAAAGATAAGCCCATTTCCTTTTTCTTATTCCATATATTAGAGTTGAATTCGACTATTTCTTTAGTGAATTTTGATAAGTCTTCTTTATTTTCGGATTTTACAAATCTTTCTTTATGAATGGTTTTGTCAGAATAGAGAGATTGCCACAGATAATCTGTAATAAATGGAGTAATCGGTGCTAGT
>Ga0187894_10002188_pt1 | contig 23679 bp, 21 predicted proteins | sample GBC1701081metaG_FD_136650 | JGI IMG/M metagenome (GOLD analysis project Ga0187894, IMG submission 136650) | White microbial mat communities from a lava cave in the Kipuka Kanohina Cave System on the Island of Hawaii, USA - GBC170108-1 metaG ... | reverse complement strand
GGCCCCGTCAACCTCGCGTCGCCGAATCCGCTCCCGTACGCGGACTTCATGCGCGCGCTGCGACGCGCGTGGGGCATGCCGATCGGGCTGCCGGCCACGGCCTGGATGCTCGAGCTCGCGGCGCTCGTGCTGCGCACGGAGTCCGAGCTGGTCCTGAAGAGCCGGCGCGTCGTGCCGGGCCGGCTGCTACAAGCGGGCTTCTCTTTCTCGTACGCAGACTGGCCCGCCGCGGCGCGCGACCTCGTGTCGCGCGCACGAGCCGGCACCGCATAGCCAGGGGGTTCGAACCGATGCGAACGCTCGCTCTGGGAATCGCCGCGGCGTGGCTGGCCGGTGCGGCGTTCGCGGCCGAGAAGGCGCCGCCCACTTCGGAAGAGGAAGCGGCGACCGCGCGCGAGTTCGGCGCGCGCGACGTGTTCGACCTCGAGTTCGCGAGCGATCCGCAGATCTCGCCCGACGGCCGCCGCGTCGTCTACGTGCGCACGAGCTTCGACATCCGCAGCGATCGGCCACGCGCGAACCTGTGGCTGCTGGACGTGGACGGCGGCAGTCACCGCCCGCTCCGCTCGGGCCATGAGAGCGAGCAGTCGCCGCGCTGGTCGCCGGACGGCTCGCGCATCGCCTACGTGTCGGACGGCGAGGGCAGCCCGCAGCTGTTCGTGCGCTTCATGGATTCGGGCGAGTCCGCGCTGATCACGGATCTGGTCGAAGCACCGAGCGCGCTCGCGTGGTCGCCGGACGGCGAATGGCTCGCGTTCACGATGTTCGTGCCGAAGCCGAAGGAGCCGCTCGCCGAGCCGCCGACTCCGCCGGAAGGCGCGGTCTGGGCGCCGCCGGTCAGCGTGATCGACACCGTGATCTACCGGGTCGACGGCGCGGGCTATCTCGAATCGGGCTTCACGCACGTGTTCGTCGTGCCCGCGGACGGCGGCGCCGCGCGCCAGCTGACGCGCGGCGATTTCCACGACGCGGGTCCGCTCTCGTGGAGCCCGGACGGCCGCACGCTGCTGTTCTCAGGGAATCGCGCGGCCGACTGGGAGCTCGATCCGGCCGAGAGCGAGCTCTTCGCGGTCGACGTCGCGAGCGGGGCGCTGACGCAGCTCACGCACCGCAACGGCCCCGATGCGAACCCGGTCTTTTCGCCGGACGGCAAGCAGATCGCATTCGTCGGCTTCGACGATCGCGGGCGCACGTACGCGGCCTCGCGGCTCTACCTCATGCCCGCCGGCGGCGGCGCGCCGCGCGAGCTGATGCCGCGCTTCGACGACGACGTGCTCGATCCGCGCTGGGCGGCCGACGGGCGCAGCCTCACGTTCATGCACGACGAGCGCGGCGTGCGGAAGGTCGCGAGCGTCACGCTCGACGGTCGCACGCACGAGCTCGCGAGCGGGCTCGGCGGCACCGACCTCGGGCGCCCGTACACGAGCGGCAGCTACAGCGCCTCGCGCAGCGGCGCGATCGCGTTCACCGTGAACACGCCGCAGCGGCCCGCCGACGTCGCGGTCGCGAGCGGCGGCGCCGCGCGCACGCTCACGCACCTGAACGAGGACCTGTTCGCGCACAAGCGGCTCGGCGCCGTCGAGGAGATCAGCTGGCAGTCGTCGCACGACGGACGCGAGATCCAGGGCTGGCTGGCGACGCCGCCCGACTTCGACCCCGACCTCCAATACCCGCTGATCCTCGAGATCCACGGCGGCCCCCACGCGGCGTACGGCCCTAACTACTCGACCGAGATCCAGCGCTACGCCGCCGCCGGCTACGTCGTGCTGTACGCGAACCCGCGCGGCAGCACGAGCTACGGCGAGGCGTTCGCGAACGAGATCCACCACGCGTACCCCGGCCACGACTACGACGACCTGATGACCGGCGTCGACGCCGCGATCGCGCGCGGCTTCATCGACGAGCAGAACCTGTTCGTCACCGGCGGCTCGGGCGGCGGCATCCTGACCGCGTGGATCGTCGGCAAGACGAATCGCTTTCGCGCCGCCGTCTCGGCGAAGCCGGTGATCAACTGGTCGAGCATGATGCTCACCAGCGACTTCCCGAACGGCTACGTGCCGTATTGGTTCGCGAAGCCGCCGTGGGAAGACGCCGGCGAGTACTGGCGCCGCTCGCCGCTCTCGCTGGTCGGCAACGTGAAGACGCCGACGCTCTTGCTCACCGGCGAGCAGGACTACCGCACGCCGATCTCGGAAGCGGAGCAGTACTACGCGGCGCTGAAGCTCCGGAAGGTCGACACGGCGCTCGTGCGGATGCCCGAGGCTTCGCACGAGCTGGTCGATCGTCCTTCACGGCTGATCGCGAAGACCGACAACATCGTCGCGTGGTTCGAGCGCTACCGGACGAAGCCGGCGGCGCAAGCGCGTTCGGTGGAGACCGAGTGATGCGCCGGCGCGCGCGCGTCTGCGGGCTGTCGTTCGCGCTGCTCGCGCTCGCCTGTGTCGGCGCCGCGCGCGACGACGTCGCCGCGGCGCGTGAGCGCTACGAGCGCTGCGTCGCGGCCGCGGGCGAAGCGAAGTGCGCCGCCGAGAAGGAGCGCGTGCTCGCGGCCGAGCGCGCTTATCAGGCCGGCGCCCAGCGCGCGTGGGGATGCGGCCCTGCGCAGCCGGACTGCCCGCCGACGCGCTGAGCCGGACGCCGCTTCAGGGCTCGCGGACCCAGCCCGGCGGAACGCCCGCCCGATGCGCGTTCTCGCGGAACGCGTCGCGCTCCGCGCGCGCGCTGATCAGATCGGACGTCGTCTTCGCGCAGGTAGCCGCCTCGGCCAGCTCGGCTTTCCGCTTTCGGCTGCCGTCGCCCGGCGAGCGATTCACGTGGTCGTTCTCGCAGCGCTTCGCCTCGGGGACGAGCTCCGCGACGCGCGCGTCGAGCCGCTCCGCCTCGGCGCGCCACTGCGCCTCGGTGAGGCCGTCGACCACGTCCTCGGCCCGCGGCGCCGCCGGCGCGGACGAGCCGCGTCGCTCGATCACGCGCTGGTACGAGCCATCACCGCTGGCCTCCGTCACGCGAACGCTCGCGCGAAACGGCTCCGGCACGAGCTCGCGGTCGTCCGTGTAGTGGACGACGCCGCGCTCATCGACCCATTCGTAGATCTCGTCCGCGGCCGCGGACCCAGCGAGCGCGCAGAGCAGCGGGACGGCGAGGGCGAGACGAACGCGCATCCCCCAATCCTCGGCGGCCGCTCCGTAGGCCTTGAGCCTCGATCTCCGGGCTGCACACGGTCAGGGGCGCATGAACTCGAAATCCGCGTCCGGGTCGAGGCTCCGCGCGCGGAACTCGAGCTCGGCAGCGACATCGCGCCATTCCCGCGTGCGCAGCCACAGCGCAACCACCTCCTCGAGCGCCAGCCGCCCGACTACATCCCCGGCCGCCTTCGCCGCCTCCGCCTCGGCCATCAACGCGTCGAAGTGCTTCCTCACGAGCGCCCGTTCCGTGTCCACGCGTGAACCTCCCAGAAGGGACAAAGGCAATCTTCGGGCCGATCGGCACGCCGATCCAGCGCGATCGACGCGCATGGGTGGGGGCAGAGCGTCACGGAGAGCTGAGGCAGAGAAGCACGACGGGACACGCCGCTCACCGCTTCCGCAATCGAGACGACGCGAAGCGTGCCGGTCGATCGACTCAATGCCTACCGATCGGCAGCTCTCCCAAACCCCGTGATCGAGGCCCCGAACGCGGAGCCGCGAAACGCGCACCCGCGAACTGACCGATTCATCGGGCCCGCGTCCTCAGCCCGGCGTCACCAGAATCGTGATCTCGCCCTGGCTCCCGCGCTTGCTCGCGACGCGCGGCCGCGCGCCGCTCGTCAGCTCGCCGTAGAACTCCAGAAACCCCTCCGCGCTGTGCAGCGCGGTGTCCGGGAACGCTTCCGCCTCGCGCACCGTCACCTCGAAGCGGCCGTTCGGCAGCGCACGCGCGTCCCAGGTCATGAAGTCGTAGAGCATGCGCGCGACCCCGATCACGATCTGCACGCCCTTCAGATCGAGGCCGCCCGACGCGCGCGCGAAGCCCTGATAAGCGCCGCCCAGCAGCCGCTTCGCGCCCTCGCGCCCGCGCGCGCGCAGATACCCGACGGGATCGTCGCCGCCCTCGACGCGCGCGAGCAGCTCGAGGCAGCGCCCATAGGTCGCGATCGGCACCCAGCTGACTGGCGTCACGAAGCTGTCGAGACAGCCGCGATCCTTGTCGGTCAGCTCGCGCCCGACTTCGTCCAGGTCGATCGCGTTCTGATCGACCAGCCGTAACACATCGGTCTGAACCGACTGGAACGCCGAGCCCTTGATCGAAGCCGCCATGTCCCGCCTCCCGGTACGCGCGCACGAATCGGCGCGCGCTCATTGCGGCTTGAATCGGCGCCCGCGACCGGTTCCCGGCCCGGCCCGAGCCAGCGGATTCGATTTTCGATTCCGACCCCGATTTTTTCCGCTGCTACGGTCGCCCGATGCCGATCGACCACGCCGCCCGGCGTCGCGCAGCTTGGATCTCGCTGCTGGTCGGGGCCACGATCTTCCTCGGCAAGATCGCGACCTGGCAGCTGACGGGCTCGGTGGCGGTGCTCTCGGATGCGCTCGAATCCACCGTCAACATCGCCGCGGCCGGCTTGCTGGTGTTCAGCATGTTGGTGGCCGCGCGACCCGCGGACCGCGATCACCCGTACGGGCACGGCAAGGTCGAGTTCCTGTCGGCGGGCATCGAGGGCGCGCTGATCGTCGTCGCGGCGGTGTTGATCGCGATCGAGGCGCTCCAGCAGCTGATCGCGTCGGCGCCGCTGCGCGGCCTCGGGCTCGGGATGATCTCGCTCGCCGGCCTCTCGCTCGGCAACGCCGCGCTCGGCTACTACCTGTTACGGACCGGCCGCGCGGCGCACTCGCTCGCACTGATCGCGGACGGCAAGCACGTGATCGCCGACGTCTGGACGAGCGCCGGGGTGCTGCTCGGCCTCGCGCTGGTTCAGATCACCGGCTTCGCGTGGCTCGATCCGATCGTCGCGCTCGGCGTGGCCGCGAACATCGTGCGCGAGGGATTCCTGGTCGCGCGGAGCGCGGTGCGCGGCCTGATGGACGAGGCCGACCCGACGCTGCTCGCAGCGCTCTCCGGCTCGCTCGCGCGCGAGCGGCCGCCGGAGTGGATCGACGCGCACGGCCTGCGCGCGTGGCGCTCGGGCGCGGCGGTTCACGCCGACCTGCATCTCGTGGTGCCGCGTTATTACGACGCCGAGCGGCTGCACGGCATCGGCGAGCAGGTCGAGGAGCGGCTGCTCGCGGGCCTCGCCGAGCCGGGCGAGGCGGTCGTGCACTTCGATCCGTGCGGTCCGGTCCACTGCTCGAGCTGCGAGATGCCGGCTTGCCGCGTGCGGAGCGCCGCGTTCAAGACGCGCGCGCCGATGACCGTCGCCCGCACCACGCGCACCGATCCCGACGCCGATCACGCGCGGCCTCCGCACTAGCAAGCGCTGGCGGAGCGGCGAGCGGAGTCGAACCGTGGCCTCCGCGTGTCTTGCATCCTCGGCGTGCGTGAGTCGCGCGTCCTGAGTCGGTCTCCTAGGGAAATGTGTCACGCGCCCAGCGCGCGCTCCCACAGCCACACGCTCGCGAGCACGCTAATCGCGAGCGAGCCGCCCGCGAGCAGCGCGCGCGGATAGAGGGCGCTGCGGCGCAGCGCGAGCGCGAGCGGCAGGAACGCGGCGACGATCGCGAGCTGGCCGAGCTCGATGCCGAGGTTGAACGCGACGAGCGCGAGCGCGCGCGCGCCGCCCGGCAGGCCGAGCTCGGCGAGCACGCTCGCGAAGCCGAGCCCGTGCACGAGCCCGAAGCCGAACGCGATCGCGCTGCGTCGCGCCGGCAGGAACGGCCGCAGGTTGTCGAGCGCGGTCAGCACGATCGACGCCGCGATCGCCGATTCGACCCAGCGCGACGGCAGCGCGACGACACCGAGCGCCGCGAGCGCGAGCGTCAGCGAGTGCGAGAGCGTGAACGCGCTGACGACGCGCAGCGCGTCCAGCGCGGCATCGCGCCCGCGCGCGACCGGCAGCCAGCGTCCCTCACTGCGCCGGACGACGGCCGGCAGCAGCAAGCAGAGCAGAAACAGCACGTGATCGAAGCCGATCCAGATGTGCCAGACGCCCTCGCGTGCGTAGTCGGTGAATGCGCGCCAGCGGCTCGGCGACGTGAGCGCGAGGCGCGGCTGCGCGGGCGAGAGCACCGCGCTCGCGATCTCGCCGCCTCGGGACACGCGCACGAGGCCGCGGTGCTGCGGGTCGAGCGCGAACAAGAGGTCGTAGTCGAGCGCGAGCGCCGCGTCGTCCGGGCACGCGATCTCGAGCGCGAGCACCGCGTAGGCGCCGTCCGTGTGCGCATCCACCTGATGACTCGCAACGCGCGCGTTGCACGCGCGGCCGGCGGCCGTCACGCGCAGGTGAGAGAGCGCGTACGCGTCGACCGCGCTGCGCCGCGCGCGCAGCTCGCCCCAGCGGATGCGGCCGTCGGCGTCTGCGTCGAGGCCGACCGCGAGCTCGAGATCGCGCAGCGCGATGTCCCACTGGCCGCGCGCATTCGCACCGTCGACCGCGAGCGAGAGGTAGGCGTCGCTCGCCTTGTGGGCGTGCGCGGCGAGCGGTACGCCGAGCGCGAGCCCGAGCGCGAGAAGCCAGCGCGCGCGCGTCATCGCGAGCTCCGCACGCGCGCGGCGAGCGCGCCGAGGCGCGCGTCTTCCAGCCTCGACGTTGCGAGCAGCTCGAGCGCGGGCTGCGCCGCGCTCGCGTCGCGCGCCGCGAGCGCGGCCTCGAGCAGAACGCGGACGTCGCGCGGCTCGCGCTGCAGCGCGAAGTTCTCGCGCGCGAGGCAGAGCGCGTCGCGCGCGTCGCCGAACGCAAGCGCGAAGCGCGCCTCCTCGCCGGCGTGCAGCCGCTCGCCGCGCAGGCGGCTCGCCGCGAAGCGCGCGCGCAGCTCGCGCTGCGTCGCCTGCCGACCGGGCGCGAGCAGCGCGCGCTCGGCCAGCGCGCGCCGCAGCAGCAGGCCGTCCGCACGCCGGTCGTCGCCGAGCAGCGCGAGCGCGTCGCTCGCGCGCCGCGCATCGAGCAGGAAGTCCGCATACGCCGAGACGGTGTAGGCATCGCGCGCGAGCGCGAGCGCGGCCTGATAGCTCGCCTCTGCGCCGCGCGCGTCGCCGCGCCGCTCGCGGATCTCCGCGAGCGTGACGTGCGCCCATTGGCGCTGAGCCGCGGGCGCGGCGGGCGCACGCTCGAGCGCCGCGGCGAGCGCGCGCTCGGCGGGCGCCGCGCGCCCGGAGAGGCTCGCGACGTCGGCGAGGCACGTCGTCGCGCTGAGCACATCCGCGAGCCGCAGCAGCGGCACGCAGCTCGCCTGCGCGAGCGCGAAATCGCCGCGCACCTTCGCGACGATCGCGCGCGTGAGCCACGCCTGCGCGTTGCGCGGATCGCGCGCCAGCAGCGCAGCGAGGTCGCGTTCCGCGCCGGCGAAATCGTGGCGGTTCTGGCGCAGCGTCGCGCGCAGTAGGAGCGCCTCCGCAGGCGGCCGTGCGCTCGCGAGCCACGGCGCGATCGCGCCCTCCGCGAGGCCCGCGTAGCGCGGGTCCCCGTCGCTCCGACCGGCCTCCACGTAGCGCCAGCCGAGCGCGGCCGCGCGCGCGAGATCGTGCGGCGCTCCCGCGAGCGCGCGCCGCTCGGCGGCGAGCTCGCGCGCGAGCGCGCTCGAAGCGGCGGGCAGCACCTCGAGCACGGCGTCGTCCGACGCCGGCGTATAGGGCGCCGCGAGCGCGACCGGCGCGGTGAACGCGAGCCCGGCCGCTGCGATCGCCGCGACGAGAGCGGCACGCGCGCCGCGAGCGCTGCGAGGAGCTCTCGTGGCGTCTCCACCGAAAACGGAAACCGCGGAGAGAGGCGAACCTCTCTCCGCGGTCGTGGGTGCGCAGGTGCCTCTCACGCACCCACTACGGAACCATTCACTCGCCTGGATCGACGTGGCGGCGATTTCGCCCGTCGAACGGCGTCGGCAGGAACGGGAAGCTGTCCGTAACACCCTTCTCCGCGACACCCACGCCGTCGCCGACGTAGTTCGCGATGAAGTTCGCTCCGCCGGCCGCGCGCACGACGATGTCGGTGACGTCGTCGTTCGGGCGCCTGCCGTTCGGGAAGCCCGCGGGATCGCCGAACGGCGTCGGCGCGGGATTGCCGGCTGCGTCGTGCGCGAACGGGCCGAGCCGGCGGATCTGATTCGGCGGCGTCGGCGGCACGTTCAGGTCGAGGCGCAGCAGATCGGAGAGCACGCCCGGCGCGCCGTTCGAGTATTGGAGCAGCAGCGAGACGATGTCCTCGCGCGGCGCGTTCGGAACCGGCACGCCCGACACCAGCTCGAGCGCGTCGCCGACCGCGAGATCGCGGTACATCGAGACGAACTGCGACTCCTGCTCCGGCTTCAGCGCGTTCCAGCGGTCTTTGCTGCCGAAGCGGATGATCAGCTCGTTCACGAGCGGGTTCGCCATGCGCGAGACCTGCACGAGCCGGTTTTTCCCACTGACGCGCTTCACGCGCAGCGTGCGCGCCCACATGCCGATCGTGCCGTTCGAAGGGCCGGCCGGCTGGCGGTCCAGCGTGACGCGCGCGATCGGCAGCTCGAGCGCGATCGAGCTCACGTTGAAGCCGCTGAAGGTGTTGTTGCCGAACGAGTTCATCGCATCGTTCGCGTCTTCGGCGACGGTGTTGACCGGCAGCGGCGGGCGGCCGGGCGCGCCGGGCGGCGTCTCGACGCGCAGGTTCACGGTGTCGAACACCGCGCCCAGGTCGATCGCGAAGGTCTCCGCACGCTGGCCGGCGAACGCGCGCGCGCCGGTCGTCGAGTCCGTGAACACGCCCTTCGCGGCGAGCGCGGCGTAGTTCGGCGTCGTGCGCGGGCCGATGTTCGAGGGCACGGTCGGCAGCGCGCGGCCGCCGAACAGCGCGGTGCGGCGGCAGTCCTTCAGCTCGCCGTCCTTCAGCCGGCAGTCGCGCAGCTCGGTCACCGTGTAGCGCTGGATGCTCGCGAGCGCGGCTGCGCCTGGGCCCTCGAGCTCGGTCACCGGCGCGAGCGCGACCGGCCGAATGAACTTCGCCGGGTCGGTGACTTCGGTCTTGAAGCGAAACTCGTAGACGAGGTCGGTGAGGCCGCCGCCGCTGCGGTCGTTGTCGACGATGATCTGGTAGACGACGTCGTCGTCGAAGTCGAAGTAGTTAGGTCCCGAGCCGGGCTCTTGGCCGGGGATCACGTTCATGACGAACGTCACCTTGCGATCCGCCGGCGCGCGATCCAGGTTGGCGGGGTCGTAGGAGACGAACGCGTAGACGTCGGTGATGTCGGCGGCCGGATCGAGCGCGATCTTCGGCGCCTCGCGATGGCTCGCCGCGCCGGCAGGCCCGGCGCCGAGTAGCGCGCAGGCCGCGAGCGCCGCGGCGGCGCTGCGAATCGATTGCATGAGATGCTCCTGTGAGTCTCGATCGCGGAGACCGCGGCGAGCGACCTGCCCGATGCGATCCGCGAATTCGCGCTGATTACGGAGCCGCACGCGAAATCGGATCGGTCCCGCGGAACGAGGCGAAGCGGGGACGCTCCTCCTTTCTCCGCTTCGACGAACGCAGATGGAAAGGAGGAACCCGCGCTCAGCGCTGGGCGAGGACGACGCTGCCGGTCGGCTGCGGGACGCCGCCCTCGGGCTCGAGCGTCACGGCGATCACGGCGTCGGCGGCGACGTCGGTCGCGAGCGCGCTGCGGTGGCGCGCGTCGCCGGCGGCGTCGGTGTCGAACACGCCCGCGCTGCGCGGCACGCCGCCCTCGATCGCCCACGCCTGATAAGTCTTGCCGGCGGGCGCGCTGGGCAGGCCGCTCACGAGCAGCACGACGCGGTTGCCGCGCACGAACGCGCGCGCGCGGCCGATCTCGCCGGCGAGCGCGAGCTCGCGCGCGTCGCTCGCGGCGACTGCGTTGATCAGTTCGTTCAGCTCTGCGTGCTCGCGTGCGAGCTGCGCTGCGCGCGACTCCACATGCGCGAGCTGCTCGCGCGCCTCGAGCTGCGCGAGCTTCTCGCGCTCGAGCTGCTCGCGCAGCTTCACGCCGGCGCGCCACTCGTTCGCGCCGAACAGCGCGGCCAGCGTGAGCGCGACCCAGCTCGCCGCGCTGGCGAGCCGCACGCGGCGCGGCGGCCGGCGCAGCTCGGCCGCGCCCTCGGGCGTCCGCCGCGCGCTCGCGCGCTCGATGCGCGCCCGCAGCGCCTCGGACGGCGACGCCGGCGCGAACAGATGCGCGAGCTTCGCGACCACGTCGTTCCCGCTGCGCAGTGCCTCGAGGCAGCTCGGGCAGCCCTCGCGCAGGTGGGCGGCGAGCCGCGCACGATCGCTCGGATCGAGCGCGCCCAGCGCCTCGATCCACGCCAGGTCCGTCAGCTCGCCGTGCGCCATGCCGCCGCTCGCGTCCGCCACGCGTCCTCCGCCCTACGCCGCGAGTACGAAGCCCGCCGCCCGATCGGATGAATGCCGGCGGGGCACCCGGAGAATTTCACGCTCCGCGTCGATCCGATCCGGCGCCCGGCTCCGTACCGCCTGCACAGCCCTCGAGACGCCCGGAGATTTCGGCCCAGATGACCAGCGCGACCCGCTCGTTCCCCGGCCTCGCCGCGGGCGCGCGTGCCGACATAGGATGGGGCGGCGCGCGGAGGCGACGGATGGAAGAACCCGCAGCAGCGGACGCCGAGCGCGACCGCGGACTGATCGCCGCCGCCGCGGCGGGCGACGAGCGCGCGCTCGGCGAGCTCTACGACCGCCACGTCGGGGCGATGCTCGGCGTCGCGCTGCGCATCCTGAAAGTGCGCCAGGACGCCGAAGACCTCGTGCACGACGTGTTCGTCGAGGCTTGGCAGCGCGCCGGCGACTTCGACGCCGCCCGCGGCAGCGTGCGCAGCTGGCTGCTCGTCCGCACGCGCAGCCGCGCAGTCGACCGCCTGCGCTCGCTCGAGGCTGCGCGCCGCCGTGGCTTGCTCTCGCGCGCGGAGCACATCGGCGAGGAAGCGAGCGCGCCGCCGGTCTGGGACGGACTCGATCGCCAGCGCGCGAAGCGTGCGCTCGACGCGCTCCCCGATGCCCAGCGCACACTCGTCGAGCTCGCGTACTTCGAAGGCCTCACCTGCAGCGAGATGGCAGCGCGCTGCGGCATCCCGATCGGCACCGTGAAATCTCGCCTGTCGGCCGGAATGGCGAAGCTGCGCCACGAGTTCGCCGAGACGGGCGAGGGACGGAGAGCTTCATCATGAGCGCGCGAGAGGCGAGGCTGTTCCAGCCGGACTTGATGGATGCGGACGCCGAGCCGGCCGCTCCGAGCGCCGAGCTGCGCGCGAGCGTGCTGCACAGTGCGCTCGGCCACGGCGACCTCGCGAGCTTCGCGCGCCGCTTCGCCGAGATGTTCGATCTCGCCGAGCCGCGCGCGCTCGAGCTGCTCGGCTGCGTGCAGCGCGCAGGCGAGGCGCCCTGGCAGCGCGTTCCGCTGCCGGAGGGCCAGCACGTCCAGCTGCTTCACTTCGCCGGCGGGCCACGCGTCGCGAGCGCGGATTGCGGGCTCGTCGCGCTCGCGCCCGGCGTGCGCTTCCCGCTGCACGAGCACGCGGGCGACGAGTGGTCGTTCGTGCTCTCTGGCGCGGCGGAGGAGGAAGGCACCGCTGCGAGCTGGCTGCCGGGCGATCTCGTCCACCGGCCCGCCGGCAGCCGCCACGCCTTCCGCGTGACGAGCGGGGAGCCGCTCGTGTTCGCGGTCGTGCTCGAGGCGCCGATCCGGATGGTCGGCGGCGCGGCGACTCGGTAGGGTGCGCCGCTTCGCAGCTCCGCTCCTCTCGCTCTCGGATCAGCTCAGCGCATGACGCCCTCGCACTAGCCGGATCTCGTCGCTCCGTCTCGCACTCACGCAACCGGTGTGCTCGCACACCGATTTTTTGCGGGACGCGTGAGCGCCCGAGGTCCGGCACGTGACCTCGGGCTGCTCGCTCGCTTTCGCTCGCCGGTCCTCGCGCGCCCGCGCCGCTCCCGTTCGGGATTCCGGCCGTGCCGAGCTTCGTCTGGCGCGTGGAGGCGCTCAGGCTTCCAGCGCTCTCGCTGCCCTGTGCGCGCTGCGCGCGCGTCTCTTCGTTCCACACGACCGAGCGTTTCCGCGTGAACGCGAACGGCGGGCGGCTCGACGTGTGGCTGCTCTACCGCTGCGCGTGCTGCGCGGAGGTGCATAGGCAGCGCATCGAGCGCCGCGTGCGCGCCGCTGCGCTCGCACCCGCTCTGCTCGACGGTTATCAGGCCGACGCGCCGGCGCTGGTTCGGCGCTGCGCGTTCGCCGCCGGCGGCGGCGCGGAGGTGGCCTACCGCGTCGTGCGCGAGCCACTGCCCGAGCGCGGCGTGCTGTGCGCGCGCATCGAGCAGGCGGAGCCGTGCGGCGTGCGCTGGGATCGCCTGCTCGCGCGCGAGCTTCGCTGGTCGCGGGCGCAGGTCGAGCGCTCGGCCGCGAGCGCGGCGTTGCGCGTCAACGGAGCGAACGACCTGCGGCGCGCCGTCGCCGATGGCGACGTGCTCGAGGCCGACGCGGTCGTCACTTCACGCGCTGGAACTGTCCCGCGCGCAGCCGAGTGAAATAGTCGTCGAGTGCGGCGCTGATCTTCCCGGAGAGCAGCACGACGCCGATCAGGTTCGGGAACGCCATCCCGAGGATCATCAGGTCGCCGAAATCGAGCACCGCCTGCGCGGCGAACACGGCGCCGGCCCAGGTGAAGAGCAGGAAGATCACCTTGTACGCGAGCAGCGAGCGCAGCCCGAACAGGTGCACCCAGCACTGCTCGCCGTAATAGCTCCACGAGATCATCGTGCTGTACGCGAACAGGAACGCGGTCAGCGACAGCACGAACTCGAAGCCGGGGAAGACGCTCGCGAACGCCCATGACGTCATCGCGATGCCGGAGCCCGCGTCGGGGCTCGCGTATGCGCCGGTCACGACCACGACGAGCCCCGTCATGTGGCAGACGATCACCGTGTCGATGAACGGCTCGAGCAGCGCGACCAAGCCTTGGCGCACCGGCTCGCTCGTGGTCGCCGCGCTGTGCGCGATCGGCGCCGAGCCGCAGCCCGCTTCGTTCGAGAAACCGGCCCGCCGGAAGCCCGTAATCAGTACGCCGACGAAGCCGCCGAACGCCGCGTCGGGTGAGAACGCGCCGCGCACGATCGTCGCGAACGCGGCGGGCAGCTCGGGCGCGTGCAGCGCGAGGATCGCGAAGCCGGCGATCAGGTAGATCCCGCACATCGCGGGCACGAGCCGCGACGCCACTTCGCCGATGCGCTTGATGCCGCCGATGATCACGAGCCCGACGAGAACGCTCAGGAACGCGCCGAACGCGACCGCGCCGCCGGTGTTCGCGAACGCCGGCGCGACGTTCGCGAACTGCGCGAACGACTGATTCGCCTGATACATGTTGCCGCCGCCGAAGCTCGCGCCGATGCACATCACCGCGAACACCGCGGCGAGCGCGGTGCCGAGCCGCGGCCAGCCGAGCTCGCGCAGGCCGGCTCTCAGGTAGTGCATGCCGCCGCCGGAGACGTGCCCGTCGACGCGCGTCACGCGGTACATCTGCGCGAGCGTCACCTCGGCGAACTTCGACGACATGCCGAGCGCGCCCGCGAGCACCATCCAGAACACCGCGCCCGGACCGCCGAGGCCGACCGCGGTCGCGACGCCCGCGATGTTGCCGAGGCCGACCGTCGCCGAGAGCGCCGCCGAGAGCGCCTGGAACGGCGAGATCTCGCCTTGGTCGCCGGCGCGCGTGTAGCGGCCGCGCACGACCTCGGTGCCGTGGCGGAAGCCGCGCACGTTCACGAATCGAAAGCGCAGCGTGAAGAACAGCGCCGCGACGCCGAGCCAACAAACCACCGCAGGCAGCTTGATCTCGCCCGGCTGGCCGTCGTCCCAGAACGCGAGATCGAAGAAGATCACCGCTTCGATGTTCTTGACGATCAGCGTCTGGAAGAGCGCGTCGAGGCGGCCGAGAAAATCGCTCACGGCGGGTCCCCCTGGCGCGCCGGCTCTCGGAAGTGCGCGCGAATGCAATGAAATCGGCTAGGGGGTCCCGTAGAGTTAGCGGCTTTCGCGCCTGCAGCAGCGGCCGGCCGCGCATCGGGGAGGGTTCGTGACTTCGCGCACGCTTTCGGAGCACGCGTCGAAGGAGCTGATCGCGCGGCACGGCGTGCCGGTCGCGCGCGAGGAGCTCGCGTCGGATGCTTCGAGCGCGGCGGCGGCCGCGGCGCGGATCGGCTTCCCGGTCGTCGTGAAGCTGTGCGGCGACGCGATCGCGCACAAGACCGAACGCGACCTCGTGCGGCTCGGGCTCGCGAGCGCGGATGCGGTGCGCGCGGTGGCCGACGAGCTGCTCGCGAAGCAGCGACCCGAGGACGGCGCGGTGCAGCTGCTGGTCGCCGAGATGGTGCGCGGCAAGCGCGAGCTGATCGCGGGCCTCGTGCGCGACGCGCAGTTCGGGCCGTGCGTGCTGCTAGGGCTGGGCGGGATCGCGGCCGAGGCGCTCTCCGACGTCGCGTTCGCCGCCGCGCCGCTCACGCGCGCGGAGGCGAAGGGGCTGATTGCGCAGCTGCGCAGCGCGGCTCTCTACACGAAGCCGTGGCGCGGCGAGCCGGCGCTCGATCTCGAGACGCTCGCCGACGTACTCGTCGGCCTCGGCAAGCTGGGCCTCGACCGCCCTGACGTCGCGAGCGTCGATCTGAATCCGCTGCTGATCGCGAACGGCAGGCCGATCGCGGTCGACGCTCTCGTCGAGGTCGACGTCGAGGGCCCGGCGCCGTCGCCCGCGCCGCGCGCAACCAGCGGCGACGAGCGCGCGCTTCGCGAGCGATTCGAGCGTCTGTTCAACCCGCGCGGCGTCGTGGTCGCAGGCGTCTCGTCTCACCCGGGCAAGTTCGGCTTCGTCGCGTTCCACAACCTGCTGCGCTTCGGCTACGACGGGCAGCTGTTCCCGGTGAACCGCGAGGGCATCGACGTCCTCGGCTTCCCCACGCTGAGCGACGTGTCGCAAGTGCCCGAGGACGCCGCCGACCTCGTGTTCGTCTGCACGCCGGCGCAGACCAACGCCGACTTGTTACGAGCGTGCCGCGCGCGCGGGGTGCGCGCCGCGTTCATCGCGAGCGCGGGCTACGGCGAGGCGGGCGAAGCGGGCAAGCAGGCCGAGCGCGAGCTGGTCGCGCTCGCGAACGACCTCGGCATGCTCGTCGCTGGCCCGAACGGGCAGGGCGTGATCTCGACCGAGCGCTCGATGTGCGCGCAGATCGTCGCGCCGTATCCGCCACGAGGGCGCATCAGCATCGCGAGCCAGAGCGGGAACCTCGTCTCGAGCTTTCTGAACTACGCCGTCGAGTCGGGCATCGGCGTCTCGAAGGCGATCAGCGCGGGCAACTCCGCGCAGACGTCGCTCGCCGACTACGTCGAGTACTACGGCGTCGACCCCGACACGGCGGTCGTGCTCGCGTATCTCGAGAACGTCGGCGACGGCCGCCGCTTCGCGGACGTGCTGCGCGCCGCTTCGCTGCGCAAACCGATCGTGCTCGTGAGAGGCGGCGCCGCCGCGGAAGGACAGCGCGCCGCGGCGAGCCACACCGGCGCGCTCGCGAGCGACGACCGCGTGTTCGACGGGGTCGTGCGCCAGTGCGGCGCGCTGCGCGCGCCGAGCGTCGAGCACGCGTTCGAGTGGGCCGCGTCGTTCGCGACGCAGCCGCTGCCGCGCGGGCGGCGCACGGTCGTGTTCACGACCGCCGGCGGCTGGGGCGTGCTCGCCGCCGACGCGTGCGCGCAGAACGGGCTGTCGTTGATCGCGCTGCCCGACGACCTGAGAGCCAAGATCGACACCGTGGTTCCGCCGCGCTGGAGCCGCAACAACCCCGTCGACCTCGCCGGCGGCGAGACGCGCGACACCGTCGCGCAGGTGATGGACTGGATCGTCGCGCATCCCGACGTCGACGCGCTGATCCATCTCGGCATCGGCATCCAGGCCGGCCAGGCGAACGCCTTCAAGTCGGGGCGCTTCTATCCGGGCCACGGCCTCGACCGCATCGTCGAGTTTCACCAGCGCCAAGACCGCCGCTACGCCGCCGTCGCGCGCGAGGTGAGCGAGAAGCACGGCAAGCCCGTGCTCACCTGCAGCGAGCTCGTGAACACCGATAGGCACTATGGAAACAGCGGCCCCGTCGGCGTGAAGGAAGAGGGCCGCCTCTGCTACCCGAGCGCCCACCGCGCGATCGCAGCGCTCGCCGCGATGTGCCAGTACGCGGAGTGGCGGCGCGCGCACGGAGCGTGACGCACCCACGCGCGTGAGCGCCGCTTGTGGCGATGCGTCGAACGCCGAGCGCCGCAGCGCTCACGCCCCTGAAAGCGATGCGCCGCGCTTTCGTGCGACGGCGCGCGCGCTACGCCAGGCTCCGCGAGCCGCGCCGAACGTCGCGGTAGATCGGAGCCCGCGATGATTCTGTTCGAGCACCCGCTCTCGCCGTACGCGCAGAAGAACAAGATCGCGCTGCGCGAGAAGAACGTCGCGTTCGAGCTGAAGCTGCCCACCGGAATCGGTGCGGGATCGGGGTACGACGCGGACTTCACGAGCGCGTCGCCGCGCGGCGAGGTGCCGGCGCTCGTCGACGGCGCGACGCGAATCTTCGATTCGACGATCATCCTCGAGTACATCGAGGACAAATGGCCGACGCCGCCGTTGCTGCCGCGCGAGCCCGCGGCCCGCGCCCGCGCGCGGATGATCGAAGACGCGATGGATACCCACTACGAGGCGATCAATTGGGGCCTCGGCGAGATCCGCTTCATGGGCCGCGCGAAGGGCGAGCTCGCGGCGAAGATCGAGGCGAACGCGGCGCGCCAAGTCGCGCGATGGCAGCGCTGGCTCGAGCAGCAGCTCGGAAGCGCCGACTGGTTCGGCGGCGCGAGCTTCGGCTGGGCGGACCTCTCGGTGATCCCGTACGTCAACGGCTCCGCCGGCTTCGGCCTGACGCCGCCGAGCGGGTCGAAGCTCGCCGCATGGGCGAAGCGCGCGAACGCGCGCGCGTCCGTCGCACGGACCGCGCAAGAAGCGGCCGCTTCGATTGCAGGCATGGGTGCCGTCGGCGACCTGATCGAGAGGGGCCTCTTCAAGCGTGAGTACCGCGATCACCGGCTCGAGTGGATGATCAAGACGGGCGGACTCCAAGTCGTGCTCGACGGCCTCGCGAAGGACAACATCCGATTCTCGCCTGACTTCGAGTCGCCCTAAGCGATTCGAAGCGCGCGGAATCGTTGGCCTTTCCGTCGGCGCGGATCGCTCGTTCCTACAATGGGAAACGTTTTTCCGCCGCGTCGCAGGCCTGAGGCGAGAGCCCTCGCAAGCGACTGAATCCATTAGGGGTTTTCGAGTTCCTTCCGCCGGCACGCGGCTTGCTCATGTCGCGTTGCTGACCTGGGAGGGATCGCGATGCGTGGCGTGTTTGCTCGGAGCCGCTGGTCCCTTGGCGCGGCATTCGTGTTGGCGCTGTCGGCACAAAACACATCGGCGGTCACGCTCTTCTCCGAGGACTTCGACGGCTACACGCAGTTCCCGGTGCAGTACCCGACGGGTGACTACGTGAACACCGGTCTGCCCAAGGTCTCCGAGGGCGCGGATGAAACGTGGTATGCCGGGCGCTTCGAAGGCGTGTCGATGGGCACGGCTGGCTCGATCGACGCCGACGTCGCCGTCCAGCGCTACGGCGACAGCTTCAACGGGACGGGCCCCGGGAACCAGACGCCGGTCGGACGATTCGAGGACGACGCCGGTCTCATCTTCCAAATCAGCACCGTCAGCTTCACCAGCGCCACGCTCGACTTCGACTGGCGGACGTTCAGCACGACCACCGGCGATCTCGTTCGCGTTGGCTATTTCGCGAGCGCGACGCCGATCTCGTTCATGAGCTTCAACGGCGGCGGCTATCTCGACGCGCGCACCGGGACCTACGCGTGGTCCAACTGGACGGAGCTGATGGCCGACGGCCAGCAGGGGAGCTTCGAGCACGAGTCGTTCTCGCTGCCGACCGGGGTCGCCTACCTCTACGTCGCGTTCTGGATGGACAACGGCGAGGGGGACTTCGGCAAGCTCGACAACGTGTTGGTCACCGCGCTGCCCGAGCCGACGACCGTCGTGCTGCTCGCGCTCGGGCTCGCGGGCGTCGCGGCAAGCCGGCGCCGAGCGGCGTAGAAGCGCGGCAGGCCAAACGCCGAGCCCCCGCGCACCGGCGGCACGCGGGGGCTCCCCAACTGGCGCAGGCTATTTCTTCGCCGCGGGCTCCCAGCCGAGGATCGACTTCGTCTCGAGGAACTCTTCGAGTCCCTCGATCCCCCACTCGCGCCCGTTGCCCGACTGCTTGTAGCCACCGAACGGCGCGTTGAAGTCCATCTGCGCGCCGTTCAGGTGCACGTTGCCCGTGCGCAGCCGCGAGGCGACACGGCGCGCGCGCTCGAGGCTGCCCGACTGCACGTAGCCCGACAGCCCGTAGACGGTGTCGTTCGCGATCCGGATGGCTTCCTCTTCGTCCTTGTACGGCAGGATGGAGAGCACCGGCCCGAAGATCTCTTCGCGCGCGATCGTCATGTCGTTCTTCACGCCGCCGAACACGGTCGGCTTCACATAACAACCCTTCGCGAATCCTTCCGGCCGCCCGGTGCCGCCCGCGACGAGCTTCGCGCCCTCGTCGATGCCCTTCTGGATCAGGCCCTGAATCTTCTTGAACTGAGTCTCGCTCGCGACCGGGCCGATCACGGTGCCGTCCGCGAACGGATCGCCGACCTTGATCTGCGCCGCGGTCTCGGCCGCGACGCGGCACGCCTCGTCGTGACGGCTCGCCGGCACGAGCATGCGGGTCGGCGCATTGCACGATTGGCCGCTGTTCATGAAGCACTGCCGCACGCCGGCCGCGACCGAGGCCGCGATGTCCGCGTCGTCGAGGAGGATGTTCGCGGACTTCCCGCCGAGCTCCTGCGCGACCCGCTTCACGGTGTTCGCGGCGTTCTTCGCGACCGAAATGCCCGCGCGCGTCGATCCGGTGAACGAGACCATGTCGACGCCCGGATGCGAGGAGAGCGCCTCCCCGACGGTCGGCCCGTCGCCGTTCACGAGATTGAACACGCCCGCCGGCACGCCCGCGTCGTGCAAGATTTCAGCGAACAGGATCGCGTTCAAGGGAGCGATCTCGGTCGGCTTCAACACGATCGTGCAGCCCGCCGCGAGCGCCGGCGCGACCTTGCACGCGATCTGATTGATCGGCCAGTTCCACGGCGTGATCATCGCGACGACGCCGACCGGCTCCTTCGCGACCAGCGTGGTCCCGCGCTTCTCCTCGAACTCGAACTTCTCGAGCAGCGCGATCGCGGTGCTGAAGTGCCCGAGCCCGGTCGCCGCCTGCGCGGCTTTCGAGAGCCAGATCGGCGCGCCCATCTCGCGAGAGATCGTCGTCGCGAGCTCGTCGTATCGCTTCTGGTACGACGCGACGATGCGCTTCAAGAGATCGAGCCGCTGCTCGCGCGTCGTGCGCGAGTACGTCTCGAACGCGCGCCGCGCGGCGGCGACCGCGAGGTCGACGTCCTTCTGCCCGCCGAGCGCGATCTGCGCGATCGGCTCGTCGGTCGCGGGGTTCATCACGTCGAGCAGCTTCGGCTCGGCGGAATCGACCCAGCGGCCCTCGATGTAGTGCTGGAGATGCTTTTGCATGGGGGTCCTCACGTGCGGCGCGTGGCCGCGTCGGATCCGTTGTGGCCGGTCGACTATAACGGGGTCCGCCCGCGTGCTGCCGGCGCCGCTTCGCGCCGCCGTCCTCGCGCGCTTGCGTCGAGCGGCGTAGCCACCCGCCGTTCTCCCGCCGCGCTCAGCTGAGCTCGACCGCATCTCCGACGCGCAGCTCGCCGCCGCTCGCGATGCGCGCGTACGCGCCGACGTTCTGGTCGAGCTCGTGCACGACGGTGCGCATCAAGCCGGTGTCCTGCGGCACGTCGCCGAAGCCGTGCGTGATCATCACGCAGCGCGGGCAGGGCACGATCACCTCGAGCGAAGCCGTGCCGATCGCGAGCTTGCGCCCCTTCCACGCGATCTCCGGCGTTCCCTCGCTCTCCGTCGCGATCACGAGATTCGGGCGGAAGCGCCGCACGTCGATGCGCGAGCTCGGCGCGATCGCGCGCAGCTTGCGCAGCGTCGCGTCCGTGACGACCAGCAGCGGGTATGCGTCGAAGTAGGTGCCGGGCGGCGACTCGAACTCCATGATCTCGCGCGGGAACTGCTCGAGGTCGGGCAGCGGCTCCTCGGGCGTCCGCCCGAACACCGCGCGCAGCTCGCTGAGCACGTCGGCGTGATCGGGAGCGCCGCGGCGGTAGTGGTCGAGCGCGCTCGCCGGCAGCAGCGGCCACAGCGTCACCTTGCGCTTCAGCGCGGCGCTGAGCCGCTCCGCGGCGTTCGCGTCGCCGGGGCGCAGCGTCGAGCCGTCCGGCAGCGTGATCTCCGGCGCCGGCGCGGGCTGGCCGAGCGCGGGCTCGCTCGCGTAGCGCGCCTGACAAGTCATCAGCGCCGGGATCTTCTTCGCGCCGCGAATGCCGCCGCGCTCCTCGTCGCGCACCGCCCACGCACGGTCCCCCGGAATCCCGTTCGGCCCGAGCGTCGCGTGCTCGATGCGCTCGCCCTCCATCGATTTCACGGGATGGCGCCAGAGCTGGGACACGTGGCCGACGAGCATGCGAGCCTCCTGGTGCGACGGCCCGACGGTCGCACCGCTCGCTGCCCGAGGCCATCGCGGCGGGCGGAGTCGGTCTCGAAGCCGTTGATCGAAAAATCTCCGCTCTGGCCGAACGCCATGCGAACGTGCGGCGTAGCTCGACCCTGCTCGACCGCTCGTGCCCTCGAGGGGTAACGATGAGCGAAAAGCTCTACGCGCCGCCGCGCGCGGGCCTCAATCAGGCGTCAGTGCTCGGAGGAGGCCGAGTGACCGTTTGGGGCTCGCTCGCCCTCGCCCTCGCCGTGTTCTTCATCCCGAGCCTCCCGATCGGCTTCCGCTTGTTGGGGAGGCCCGGCGGCAACACGGCGGCGCTCTTCGTCGAGCTGGGCATGTTCGCGCTCACAGCGCTGATGCTCTGGATCGCGCGCGCGAAGGAAGGCCGCAGCTGGGCGCAGCTCGGCCTCGCACGCCCGCAGGCGCTCCAGACGCTCGGGCTGACATTGCTCGGGTTGGTCGGCGTCGCGGCGACTCTCGCAGCGTGCGTCGGTCTCCTCTCGCTGGTCGGGATCTCATACGGCGAGGGCGACGGCGTCGAGCGGCCGCTGTGGTTGCTCTCGCTGATGATCGTCCGCGCCGGCACCGTGGAAGAGCTGACCTTCCGCGGCATCGCGATCGACCACACCGCCGAGCTCACCGGCAGCAGAACACTCGGCTGGCTGCTGCCGCTGATCCTGTTCGGCCTGCTGCATTTCTCTCAGGGTGTCGCGGGAATCCTGATCGCGACGACCACCGCCGCCGTGATTACTGGGCTCTATCTCTGGAAGCGCAACCTGTGGGCGAACATGGCGCTGCACTTCCTCGTGGACTTCATCCCGAACATCCTGCTGCCGCTGCTCGGCGCGGGCGAGGCGTAGCTGTCGAGCCGGATTCGTCGGAGCCGAGCGGAGTAAACGCGGTAGCCTGCGCCGCCATGCCCACTGCACTCGGTCATCTGCGGATTTGTGATTTCACCGGACAGCTCGCCGGCGCCGGCGCGACGAAATGGCTCGCCGCGTTCGGCGCCGAGGTGATCCGCATCGAAGACCCCGTCACGATGGGGCTGTGGGACATCCTGCGGCCGATGCCGCCGTTCGTCGACGAGCGGCGCGGCGTCGACTTCGGCGGCGGCTTCAACAATCACAACGTCGAGAAGCTGGGCATCACGCTCAACCTGAGAACCGAGCGCGCGCGTGAGATCCTCGCCGAGATCGTGAAGCGCTCCGACGTCGTCAGCGAGAACTTCGCGAAGGGCGTGCTCGAGCGCTGGGGCTTCGGCTACGAGCGGCTGCGCCAGCTGAAGCCCGACATCATCTACGTCTCGAACTGCGGCTTCGGGCATCGTGGGCCGTACTCGGACTTCAAGACGTGGGGCCCGATCGTGCAGGCGATGTCGGGGCTGACGTTCCTCAGCGGGCTCCCGAATCAGGAGCCCGCCGGCTGGGGCTACTCGTACATGGACCACACCGGCGGCATGTACATGGCGATCGCGATCCTGCTCGCGCTGCTGCATCGCCAGCGCACCGGCGAAGGACAGTGGGTCGACATGGCGTGCACCGACGCGGGGTTGACGCTCACCGGCACGTCCGTGCTCGACTGGACGGTGAACGGGCGGCCCGCGCGCCGCGACGGCTCGCCCGACAGCAATCACTCCGAGCATCCCGCGATGGCGCCGCACGGGATCTATCCCGCGCGCGGCGACGACGAGTGGATCGCGATCGCATGCCGCAGCGACGCAGACTGGCGCGCGCTCGCGGCGACGATCGGCGCGGACTGGGCGCGCGACGCGAAGCTCGCCGCGCTCGCGGGCCGCTTCGCCGCGCAGGGCGCGCTCGACGCGCAGCTCGCGAGCTGGACGCGCGGCTTCGAGAAGTATGCGCTCGCGCGCGAGCTGCAGGCCGCGGGCGTCCCGGCGGCGGCGGTCGCGAAGCCCGAGGAGCGCATCGACCAAGATCCGAACACGAACGAGTTCGGCCTGTGGCCGACCGTGAAGCACTCGAAGATCGGAGACGTACGCGTCGACGGGCTGCCGGTGCATCTCTCGAAGACCGACTGGAACATGGAGCGCGGCGCGCCGTGCCTCGGCGAGCACACCGAGCTGGTGTTAGGGAGGCTGCTCGGGATGTCGCCCGACGACGTCGCCAAGCTGCGCGCGGAGGGCGTCGTATGAGCGCGGCGGGACAGGCGGGCGAAGGGGCACTGGCCGGCCTGAAGGTGATCGAGCTCGCGAGCGAGAAGTGCGCGTGGGCCGGCAAGCTGCTCGCCGACATGGGCGCCGACGTGATCCTCGTAGAGCCCCCTGGCGGCGACGCGACGAGGAACTACGGCCCCTTCCTCGCTGACCAGCCGGGCGCCGATCGCAGCCTCTACTGGTGGCACCACCACACGAGCAAGCGCGGCGTCGTCCTCGACCTAACAGGCGAGCCTGGCCGCGCGCGACTGCGCAAGCTGATCGCCGGCGCCGACGTCGTGCTCGAAGCCGAGGCGCCCGGCGCGCTCGCCGCGCTCGGCCTCGACTACGCCGAGCTTTCGCGCGGCAAGCCGGGCCTGATCCACTGTTCGATCACGCCGTTCGGCCAGAGCGGCCCGCGCAAGGACGAGCTCGCGACCGACCTCACCGTGCTCGCAGCCGGCGGGCCGGTGTGGATGAACGGCTACGACGACCACGCGCTGCCGCCCGTGCGCGGGCTCGGCAATCAGGGCTGGGCGACGGGCTGTCACTACGCGGTGATGTCGATCCTCACTGCGCTGATCTACCGCGGCGTCTCCGGCGAGGGGCAGCACATCGACGTCAGCCTGCACTCCGCCGCCAACGTCACGACCGAGGTCGGCTCCTACGGCTGGCTGGTCGCGAAGCAGACCGCGCAGCG
>Ga0187894_10002187_pt1 | contig 23698 bp, 27 predicted proteins | sample GBC1701081metaG_FD_136650 | JGI IMG/M metagenome (GOLD analysis project Ga0187894, IMG submission 136650) | White microbial mat communities from a lava cave in the Kipuka Kanohina Cave System on the Island of Hawaii, USA - GBC170108-1 metaG ... | reverse complement strand
TACTTTTATTTACGTCGCCCGTCAATTAAATATCCCTTTTTCCTTACAAAAACTATGGAAATACACGTCTACGATACCTATGTAGAGGCAAAAGACGGACACACAATGCACTTTGATGTTATCACATCGGAAAAAGATCACGGCAAGGCAATCGAATATGCCAAGCAGTGGCTCAAAACCGTAGGTGAAGCGGAAGCAAAGGTAACAACAGAGGAATGCCAATTTTGCCACTCACAGGGCGCTCCAAAACCAGTGGAAGATGCAATCAAGACAAACGGCTTTTTCATCCAAAAGATGGAAGGCTGCCCATAACCTCTTTTTCCCTTTTTACTACATAAAACATGGTATATTTTCAAATATGGTATTCTACAAAAGACACCAGTGACAAAAAAGCCTACTTACAACAAGATGACAGTGGAAGGAGACAAAAAAACACAGTGGATTTGCGGCTGTTTTGAGACGATTGATAACTATTTTTGGTTCTGTGATGAGCACAAAGACACGCTCAAGAAAACAATAGAGGCTCAAATCGATGAGCTCGACATGACACGGATCCTAGAATAATTCGAGAGATTAAATATTACAGCACAAGTATTGCCACAAAAGCGCTGACAAATACTATTGCGACTGTGTTTAGAAGTTTTATCACGGTGTTCAGTGCAGGCCCTGCAGTGTCCTTGTATGGATCTCCGATTATATCGCCAACTACTGCCACTTTGTGCTCCTCGCTTCCCTTTTTGCCCTGCATCTCCACGAGTTTTTTGGCATTGTCCCATGCGCCGCCAGTATTGGCCAGATGGAATGCCAAGAATATTCCTGTGACCACTGCACCCATTAGCAGCCCTGCCACTGCTGGCGGACCTAACAAAACTCCAAGTACTATTGGAGCTGCGATTGCCATGCTTGCAGACTTCCACAGTTCCTTTAGCGAGGCAACAGTTGCAATATCCACACATTTTGCATAATCAGGTTTTGATTTACCTGTCAAAATCTCTGGGTCTTGTTTGAACTGTCGTCTTACCTCATCTACCATTTTTGATGCTGCGCGAGAAACTCCGCTAATGAGTTGGCCCGTAATTATGAATGGGAGTAGTGATCCCACAAGCAACCCGACTATGATTGCTGGGTTTGTAAGAGTATAATCTGAAAGCTTGGCAAAGTTTTCTGGTGAAAGATGTGCAAACGAGGTTCGTGCATGCTCTTCTAGGAATTGCCTTGCCTCATACTGGAATGCTTGGATCATTGCCAATGCAGCAAGTGCGGCGCTGGCTATGGCAAATCCCTTAGTTACAGCCTTTGTCGTATTTCCCACTGCATCGATTTGGTCGGTTACTTTACGGTTTTCTTCGCCCATTCCAGTCATCTCTACTATCCCTCCAGCATTGTCAGCAATAGGACCGAATGCATCAATTGAAAGTACGATTCCTGCAAGGCTTAACATTGCCATTGCCGTAAGGGATGTTCCAAATATTCCATAGAGCAGCGCTTGTGACGGGTCTGGCGCTGCCGAAGATGCGATTGAAAACGAAATGATGATGGCCACAACCAAGGCAATCATAAATGGCCCAGTAGACTGCATTCCCTTGATTATCCCCATAAGTGTCAGTGATGCATATCCCCACTTGGCAGCGTCGCTTATTTCTCTGACTGGCTTGTACCTGTAATTTGTGTAATAATCAGTGATTCTTTGGATTACCGGTACCAGTATTACACCGACTACAGTGCTACCAAAGAGCGCGTATGCGAGTTTGTCATTGCCAATGAAAAAGTATGTGAATGCAAAGTTTAGCGATATTGCGATTGCGGCAGTGATATAAAACGAACGGTTGAGCGGCTTCATTATGTCAGATACATCCTTTGAGGTGATTGTCGCAGCGCCAATGATTGATGCTATGAGACCAGACGCTCCGATTAGGATTGGGTAGATGACAATTTTCGGCATGCCTATGAGTGCACCAATAAGAAGGGACGCCAGCACAGTAACGATATACGATTCATAAATGTCAGATCCCATTCCTGCGGCATCGCCTACGTTATCACCCACATTGTCTGCTATTGTGGCCGGGTTTCTTGGATCATCTTCTGGTATGTTTGCTTCAACTTTTCCTACCAAGTCTGCGCCCATGTCAGCTGCCTTTGTGAATATCCCCCCTCCAATTCTGATGAATAACGCGATGAGGCTTGCACCTATACCTACTCCCGCAATTGTAATCGGGTTTGGAAATACCATGTATAGTAACGCCAGTACGAGAAGAGCCATAGCAGGGACCGCAAGACCAACAGTTGCACCACCCCTAAACGCCAGAGCGAATGTTTTTCCAATTCCGCTGCTGGTGGCATTTGCCGCCCTCACTGCGGCCTTTACTGTGATTTTAAGTGAGATCAGACCTGCGACTGCAGAAAGCGCAGCACCCACTGCAAACGCAATTCCGTTTGATGATCCTATGAAGTAGCCGATTACCACCGACAGCCCAATTGCTATCGGGATAATTATTTTCATTTCACGCCTTAGAAAAGCCGCAGCACCAATTCTTACTGCATCAGAGATATCCATCATTTCCTTGGTTCCGGCCTTTTGCTTGCCTACCCAGAGAGCAAATCCTGCGGCGACAGCAAAAGAAGCAATAGCTGCACCGATTGGAATTATTTGTTGCAGCTCCATTTTACAACTGCATGCCTAATTGTGGTAAATATAAATGATTGAGGCAAAATCAGTGTTTTCTTTTTTGGTAGGGAGAAAAGGTTTTACCTTTTAGGACTTGGCGCACCAGCTTGTTAAATCTCCTCCCATGGCTAAGATATGGAAACCTTAGATGAACCAGTTCATGCGCTATTGTGTCATCTAGTGCCTTTTCGTCCGGGATTTTCTTGACATTGATAAAGACCAGATTGTGTTGCATGTATGAAACCCCATAATACTTGTACGCAGTTGTTCTTCTCCCCGCAGTGAGTTCTTTTGGCACATTCAGTACCTCCTTTGACGTAAGTAGTGTTTTTGGTTCTGGGGTGGAAAGCCTGTTTGAGTATATTCCTATTTTTTCCAGTATGCTTAGCCGTAGATCTGGATTTAGATTCATTTGATCTGGCTGTGGAATTTTCGTATTATGTGGCAGTGTCAATTGTTGTGTAAGAACTTGTTGAAATTTGATGAATGTGTGGGCAAATTGGGTTTATTCAGTCCAGATATTATGGCTCGTCGTGGTCGGCAAAGTATGCCAAGTGTCTGAAAAACACTTGTTTCCCGCAGATACGTGGGTTCGAATCTCATCCACGACAGGTTCAACATAATCATACACTAATCACTATCATCTTTTAATTATAATGTGAGTAATCGCTAGTAACCTTATGAGGTCGATATTTCAACTCAGCACTAGGAGATACTCTGAGGAAATAGATTTAGTCAGAAAGGCCATGCTAGAACTAGAAGAAAAATGCGGCGTGAAAAACGGATACGAGATAGGTGAGCCGTTCACAAGGGCTGGTTGGACTTTTTTTAATGTCAAATTAAGTGTTGAAATGACAACCATTATCGAAAAATCCGGTATGATGGAGGGTGCCCTCGGATACAGAATTGCAGAGCAGCTGAAAAATTTTCTTGGCCATTACCTAGAGTCAAAGGGAAGTAATGTAAGGATAAAAAAACTAGACGAGTAACGTGCCGTCTTTTGGTTAGAATCATCATGGCTTGTAAGGGTCGGCTAGATAGGCATGTCGAGAGTTTGAAAAACTCTATTTGAGCATCCCTCAGATTCGCGAGTTTGAATCCCATCCCTTACAGGTCAGTATTGGCACGGCATAGTTTGTTAATATATTTTAGAAAATTAATTCATAATTTGAAAAAGGGTCAGAGTTTAGTGTGTAATCATGTATCATACAGCCACCGTCTCATCATACCCCTAGCTCATCAAGTTCAGGATTTCTTTTGTTTTATTTCTAATTTCGTCTGTCACCACAACCACTACCAAACCCTCGTTTGGTTGCCCGTACAAGATTACAGTGTTATTTGGCGCATAAATACAGACTGGCATTACAAGTAGATCTTCTTCTCCGTTTACGACGATTTGGACTGGTCGGGTTAGTTTCATCGCCTGCCTTATCACGTTGATGCTTTGTGCAGTTATCTGTCCTGCAGGATTGTCGCAGAAAAGCTTCGTTTCCGACGTGTTTTGTGGCATGTTTCGTTTCGTCCTTTGTTCAAGGCCGTCAACTATTTGCAATGATGGAGTTATGCCAAACCTCAACATTTTTTCAGTAGTCGCATCTCCAATCGTAACAAGATAAGTCCCAGGCAAAAGAAATTCCAAGACGTTTTCTTTTGTCACATTTTTTTCTTTTAGCAGAGTGCCCAGCGGGTTTTTCAGGGCATCACGTAGGGTTTCAGGTAGCTTCAAAGTTATGCCTGTGTAGTGGCCTGCATTTCTTCTCTGAGTTTTGCGGCCAAGATGCTGCACTGTGCCGCGACGTTTTTTGCCGCCATTCGTATCGCTTCTGCGCTAGGAGATGTCGGATTTGTGATTATGACAGGTTTGCCCTTGTCAGATCCCTCCATTATTCCAGAATTGAGTGGGATCTCGCCAATAAATGGAATATTGTATTTTTCGCTTATTCTTCTTGCTCCTCCTTCCCCAAAGACATAGTGTTTGTCACTGCATTTTGGGCACACAAAATAGCTCATGTTTTCAACCACACCAATCAACGGGACATTTAGCTTGTTGAACATGCCAATTGCTTTTACTGCCACATTGCTTGCGACATCTTGTGGTGTTGTCACGACCAAAATTCCAGTAATTGGAATTGTTTGAGCTAACGTAAGAGGTATGTCTCCAGTTCCAGGTGGCAGGTCAACTATTAGATAATCAAGATCAGACCAGTTTGTGTCAACTAGGAATTGCTTTAGAATTCCTGAAATTATTGGTCCTCGGTATATTGCCGCCTGGTGTTCTTGTTCTGCAAAAAACCCAAATGACACAACCTGGATTCCATTAGATACCGCAGGCTGGAGTTTGTTGTTGTCAACTTCCATGAATGCTTTTTGCATTCCAAGCATTAACGGTATACTCGGCCCATAAATGTCCGCATCGAGAAGTCCAACTTTGGCCCCAGACTGTGCGAGTGCCAAAGCTAGGTTTAATGAAACTGTGGATTTCCCAACACCGCCTTTCCCACTTGCAACGCCGATGATGTTTTTTACAGTCGACATGGCCTCGGCCGCATCAAGTGCACGGCCCTCCATAACTTTGGCCGTAACATTCATGTCAAAGTTTTTGATTCCGTCAAGTTCGGCTACGGCGTGTCGGACGTCTTGCTCTATTTGATCGTTGAATGGGCATGCGGGAGTGGTAAGCTCAAGTGTAAACTTGAGGTTGCCTTCGTTTAATTCTAAATTCTTTATCATTCCCATTGATACGATGTCTTTTTTGAGATCAGGATCTATTACGGTCGCAAGCTTCGCAAGCACTTGATCAACTCCAACCATGCAAAAAAAAATCCGTTTACATTATTTAAAGATAGGTTGATTTTCAAAACGGCGAAATTTTTTGGTCGCAGTTAGGCATACCTAACCAAAAATCTTTTTGCAGGTTTTGCCTTAAATTCAGCATCAATTTAGAGTGCAATGTTAAACACACACGAACTTGACATCCAAGACCGTTCAAAATACATCAACATCATAGTGGGTGCCGTAATAGGTGCGGCAATAATGTTTCTGGCGCAAGACATCATAGAATGGTTTATGGGAGTTGACTTTGAAAACCCCTCAGCTACTAGCAGCGATGTGCCATCCAGCATAGTCACGCTACTTGGGAGAATGCTACCATTTGCAAAATGGGTAGGAGGAGTAATGGTGGTTTTCGCCATATTAATCGGCGTTGGAAAGTTGCAATTTGTGGGGAGACCGCGGATTACTAAAACACAAGATAGCTAGATTTCATATGAGCAAGATACTGCCAAAATTCTTTTTTCCCCAATTTTTTAGTGTGTTGCCGCTTGTCGCAGTAGTAGTTCTGTATTTTTATTTTCTGCCCCCAATTCCATTATTTCTGTCGTCTGCGTTTTTTGGCTTCTGGTTTTTAGGATTCTTATTAGATGTGAAGAGCACCGTTAAAAAATATCAGTTCATACCAAAGCACGAAATCAACGTCATATTTTCAGCATTGTGCTCTAGGTTTGGGCTGAAATTTGGTTGCATGATCCAGTTTCTTTTAGAGGTCACAGTGGTGGTTTTTGTGCCAATTCTTTTCATTTACATGCCAGATGCTGCCGCAAGCTCAATCGTGTCAGCCATGTTCGGAATATCACACACGTTTGCATCTTACTCTAACAAAAGAATAACATTGTGAGCACCAACACAAATGGAAGTAAACGGTGGTTTAGAATCACCGTTGATTATCTGCCCGGATTCTTGGCTTTTATCTTATTTCACCATAATTTTCATGAAAATTCCAACAAAGAATCGCCGTGGGATTTTTGATGCTGGAATCATAATACTGGGCGTAATCATAGTCATTGTAGCTATAATTTCGGCCACTCTTGCATGGAGTGATATTTTGCAGGTAGCATACGTGAATCTGATTACATCGATGCCTAAATTTGACTATCAGGTTCATGGAGGGAACGAATCTGGAAACAAGAACTTTGAGATTTATTCCACGTTGCGGACAATTTCATTCCTCCTCATTGTGTTCACGCTTATGTTTGCAGGCATATCGATAATGTTTGAAAAGATTAACATTATGCCTCCAGAGACTGGGTTCAAAATAATATCAAAGAGCATCTATTTCGTTTTCTTTTTCTTCTTCTTTCCACCGTTGTGGGACATTTCATCTACGGCAGTAGAGCAGCTGTCTGCCTGGATTCTAAACTCACAAGACACGGAAAACCCATCCAGAAACATAGAGATTCTGTTAAAGAAACTCGGCAGCATAGAATGCGTTGATCCAAACGATCCTGAAGGGGATTGTCACTTTACACTTGATAAGCTCGTGTCTGGGATGACTGACCCGTTTGGAGCGCTCAAGAATATCTTTCAGACATCGTTTCTTGGCGTATTCAAAGCAATTACGTTTCTCTCATTCATGTTTGTATCGTTCTTAATTGGCACCATAAGACAAGTTCTGACTGCCATTATCATCATCGGTCTACCCGTACTCATGATACTTTCTCTGATGCCATTTTTCAAGCGGATTGTAAACAGATTCATTGACGCTATGTTAGGTCTTTTGATTGCGCCGATATTTTCATCGCTGGTGATTGTTGCGGGAGCGGCATATCTTGGTACGATAAATGGTCCAGACCCCATAATGGAATGGTTTGCAGCGCTCGCAATCATGGCACTTGCATCACTAGTTCCAGCCATGACAGTTCCTATAATGGGGCCCCTAGTTGGAATGGTACAGGGAATAGCTGGTCCTGCATTGAGTACAGGTGGGATGCTTGCCAGCATGGCAGGCTTTAGTGCCACACGTGGCGTAACATCCGCGGTGTCAGGAATAATTCAGAATGCAAGAAATGACGGCCTTTCAGACGCAAGGTCGTCTACCACAGGGTCTGGTGTGACTTCGATAATTAGAAACATGCCAGATGAAATTAACCGTGGTAAATCCACTGACCGCATAGAGACACTTGTAGAAAACAGGAATGATGGAGTCGGCGTGATACCAAGCGCCATTCTTGATTCACTTGTGATTGATCAAGATGCTCACGACACGTCCAGAGCACACCTAAATTCAGGAAGGAGCAAAGACGAACCCAACAATGAAATGACAGATGACACTGCCAACGCATTCTTGCCACCAAGAGCACTTTTTGACGCACTTGGTGTAAATCCGTCCAACAATGCAATCGATGACGGACTTTCTGCCGAGTCAAGCGACAAAAACGGGACAAATCTACACGTTGATTCTTTTTTTAAGAGATTTTTTAAAAAGTTTTCAAAAAACAAAGCCGGTCTTTAGCTGGACTGCATGGAATACATCGTGCTAGTTTCCTTGCATATGTGAGCTTTCAAGGACTTAATTTGCGAAACAGATTCGGCGTGGTGTTTGTTTGCTTCTGCGTACGCAGCTACCGCACGGATTGCAGATTCTAGTTTGAATGCGTATCTGAACCTCTCGCTTGATGGCGTGTCCCAGACTAGTTCAAACCTATCGTTTTTTTGCGCAACAAAGCTTCGGAGCCATTCAAACGATATATCCAAGACCAAACCGTATTTGAGAGATTCAAAAGCAATTCCAAAGGATGTTATGTATAATATCCCCCTTCCATGATTACTTGCCTTTACCTCAAAGGCCTTTACTATTTTTTCGTTTGCAGATAATTGTATCATACTAGATCGAAAAATCTATTCTTCGTTCAGGATCTTTTGCAAATCTGGCCGCCTCAATTTGCCAAGTCATCAGCTTGTCAGTGATTGTTGGGAGTAAAAACCAGACGTTTCCCTTGTTTGCCGGAAGTTTCACAGCTGGAAGCCCGAATTTGAAAGACACTTTTTCACCAAACACGACAACGCCGTCATCTACTGACTCTATTCTATATTCAATTTGGTGTGGCCTAGCGTGAAGTTCATGCCAAGATTTGAAAAATATGTTATGAGTTACGTAGATGTTTTTTGTTCTATCAAACCAGCAGTCATTCCATGTTTCAGAGTCATATACATGTTCAGGGATTTTTTCAAATCTCTTTCTTTCCATGAGCGGGTTTTTGATGGTGATGTTTTCTATGATTGGATCAGATTTCAGGCCAATTCTTTTTAGTAAATTGAGATAATCCTCTTGTATTTGACGGTATTTTGAGCAGACCAATTCTGGTTTGTCGCTGTGCAGGATTAATTCAGAGGAAGATTGGTTTTCAGCCCAGATAAGCCTAGTAGCGTGTTTACCGACTGGAAGACAGCTCAAAATTTCACCATGTTCCAGATTCAGAATCATTCCAGATCTATTGTTTTCGATTGAAAGTCCCAAATTTGTCATATACATTATGCACGTTCCAAATTTTGAGCCTACTTGGAACGATTCCAGGATTTTTTCCCCGGATAGGAGTGACTTCACACGCTAAATGAAAATATTCTATTTAAGATATAACGCTACCCAGCCTTGAAAAACTGCGCATGCGCATAATACATATCAAATGGTTTGCTGTATATTATGAGAACGTTATACGTCTCAACGTCAATGCCAGTGATGTCATAGTTTTGTGAGCCCTGTGAGGCCTTGAGCTTTCCTAAGCTAATTCCAGTTGAAATTGAACCGTCTTTTGTCAGATACAGGTGTTGATCAATTCCGCTGGTGACCCCGAAATCTTCCAACCTCAGAAAGGCCATTGTGCCAGAATCAAATACAGCCGCTGTGCCCTGAGCTGAGAAGCCTTTGAGTCCTGCGATCGTGGTTAATTTGACAAGCTTCAGATCACTTGAACTAGATAATTTTTTTAACTGATCCTTACTTTCTGCAATAAAGCTTGGGCGATTCTTTGCCTCTTGCAGTATTAATTGTCTAGTAATAGACGGCATTTGCTGGATCAGTGCATACCGATCACCCTCGTCTAACACAACCAGATTGTCATACGAAAACCCGTCTTGATAAGCACTCAATGCCTCCGAAAGTTTGTCTTGCGGGATTGGCGGCATATATGTTGCCGCCACAACATAGTAGACACCGATAAGAAACGTCCCAACTATCACAGACAGTGTAACAACCCTTAACATGTAACTAGACCATCGCCTTAGATTTAGTGAGACTGTTTAGTTCTTGTTGCATTGCAATTGCGAAAAATGCCCCCATTACAATCCCAAATACAAGATGTAGCTCAATAGAACCAATCATTATCATACTTGTATTCGATAATAGTTGGCCTGCTTCCCCGACCACAGATTCATTTGACTGGATTAACGGAATGATCAAGATCATACTTATGGGCACAAAAAAGACACAAAACACAACAATCCCCGTAGATATGCCTGCGATTGCGCCCTTTTTGATTGATAAAACCTCCAGTCTTCTGTGAATTCCCGAGCCAAGACCAAAAACTGTGCCTATTAACGACGCCGTTAGCATGTGTGAAACCATTCCGACCAAGGTCGCGTCAAGCCCATTCATTCCGGCGGCAAGCCCCACGACCTTGTAAAATGTGCCCTGGTTTGCACCAAGCCCAAGATCAATTACAAATATGCTAACAAAGATTGCAAATCCCCCCACGAGCCCAGATACGCAACCAATTTTGGCCCTCTTTGAAAAAGTGAGGCGAAAGTTAGCTGTCATGTAGATGGCCAGTTTTCACTCTCGAATTCTTTCCAGTTTTCCTTTTTTTCCTTTTTTGTTTTTCCTTTCATTTGATATTCATCATACAACATAATTGAGCTGAACAGGCCCATTATGGCACCGTATAAGACATGTAGTATTAATGAGCCCCACAGAATCTTATCAAATGTCTTCATTAGCAGAGCTGCAATCTGCATGTCTTCTCCAGATATTGAAGAAAGGCCCAATGCCTGAGACGACACCATCGGAAACATCACATATAATGTGATCGGCATGAAAAATATTGCATAGACTTCGATTCCAGTAACTGCGCCGCCAACTATTCCTTTTGTGACTCCAGATATGCGTAAGAGTTTGTGCAGTTTTGAACATATGCAAAAAATGGATCCTATCGCTGCTGCGGTAAGCATGTGTGCAAAAAATCCAAACGTAATTGCAGGCAAGCCATCAAGGCCGATAAGCATCCCAATTATTTTGTAAAATGTACCAAACGGCACGCCGATCTCACTGTCTATCCAGAAAAACGAGCTGAAAAGCGCAAAGCCACCGACTAGTCCCGCAACGCACCCAGTCTTGGCCATTCTATAGATTTCTACACCGCGGATCATTGCACATCACCGAAAGGACTTAATGTGCAGGTGCAGAGAATCAATGCGCTTTTCAACCCTATAGTTATACATCAAACAAATATAACACATATTGTTAAAACAACTAAAATTCGTTTAATTCTTGTATATATTTAGTGAAATTTATTCAAAAGCTAAGATACAGACAAAAAATACCTGACAAATGTTAGATAACATAAAACCAGGATAGTAGTGCAAGTAGTGCTCTGGAACGCAAGTTCCCTGCCCATCGACCCGGTACGAGCGCATCGGTGTTTACTTACTTGTTACTATCCCTAACATGCGATCGCACTCGAATCAATAAAGGTGATCACGCCTGCCTTGAACATTTGTGAGAATCTGAAATCAAAAATGAACATGTGTTGAATTTGTTTAAAAGTAAGAGATTGGATAGGTTACCTGAACAGCCCAAGACCGAATTTGAAGGGTTTTTGTGTTCTTTCTGTCTTTTTGCCAAGATTATCCAGATATTCATATGTTATTTGCCGGCCATGCCCCACCATGTTTGAGGTTTTCAGGTCTCTAAGATTGAACCATTTTCCGTTCTCTAGTTTTATCAGTGCGTCATCTGCCAATGCAAATCCAGATCCTTCATCATGGAATATCAGCGAGCCACCTGCTTTCAGCTCAAGCTCGCAGTTGTAGTTGACAGTGGTTCCAAAAATAGCGATGGTTTTTGCTCTCACTTTGACGTTGTTTATCAGATTATTTACGACTACGGTATCGGCATCAAGTAGTACTGTCTCCCTGGCAGTTCCTGCGACAATTTTTCCGTTTGGAGCATGAAGTTCTGTGAAATGCTCTTTTGTGATATAAATTCCAACGCGACCTTGCGGATCTTGTAGTGTTTCTTTTATCCCAAGCAGGTTTCCCGCTATGATGTCTCCATTTTGTACGGTTATTTTTGCACCGTGTTCAATTATAAAGTGATTTTGGATTGGATCAAGCATCGTAAAGTTTCCATTTGTTATCGTGATGTTTGTTTTTGCTTCATCATCTTTTGCAAAATAAGGGTTAGTTATGCTTCCGGCCATGATTACACTCCCATCGTATGCAAAACTGCCTGCCCAGAACTTGCCCTTTATGAAAAGCTCGCCAGACTGCTTCCTTTCAAATTCCATCTCACCAAGCTCTTTTGAGCCGAAAAGCTTGGATCCGGCAGCATTGTTTCTTTGCAAGAGAACTGCCCACTCATTGGCAAGTCTCATTTCTCTTGCGACATCTCCGGAAAGGAGTAGATTTCGCCTTCTTTTTTCTTCTTCCGAGTCGCCAGTGTAAACTTTGGCCTTTTTGAGCTTCTCATCATCCGTATCTGGATAGACTTTACCTACCTTAAGGTCCTCGTATGCTTGGATTATTTTTTTTATTTTTTCTTCGTCCCCGCCCCTATCAGAGTGATGATCCAAGACTAGCTTACGAAATGCGCTCCGAATTTCTATTTCCGATGCGCCGTGCTTTACGCCTAAGATATCATAGTTGTTTTCCAAGTGACATTGTTTTTTACCCTGATCAGATTATCTAGTTTTTCTATTTGCCAAAGCGCTTAGTTTTTGTTCGCACATGATCACAATTTGATTGCGTCTTGAATCACAGCCAAGCTTAGAAACCTAAAATTTGCTTGATCTCTTAATACAAAATTTGGTTAATATACTAACGTGAGACCCCACAAGACAAGTTTGGCAAACGAGGCGTTTTTCATCCAGTGCATAGCCTCAATCGTCAAGGTGCTTAATCAAGAAAATATCAAGCCATGATCAGTCCTCGAAGAGCCATGCTGTATGCAAGGGGCGATGCGGTACTATTTTTAACATGAATTTCATTTATGATGAATTATAATTTCTCAAAGTGAATTAACCATTAATGACATATCATGCGATAACAGATACTTTGCTGGTTTGACCCTTACACCTAATTTTTGATATATGGCTGTATGGCCAAATGTCCCACACATAAAGACACATTTTCCAGATCACCTGCTGTGGATATTATCTCAAAAAAAAACTAGCTTTGTGTTGGAGTAGTAGAGAACACCGAGAGCTCCTCCCTAGAAGGGACTATCTGGCCATACAGGCGATAATCCTTGGTAAGCATCAGGCATTGTCCCTTCTGAAAGGATTTGAGCAGTTCTGATTCCTCATCGGAAAGCGACATCGCGGTTTTTATTTTGTCTGCTGCCTGCTCGGTGTTTTGCATGAAGATTTTCGTGCCAGCATTGTCTGCAATCGCTCGTCCAAAATCGTTTTCTATCACATCCTCAGGCCTTTGTGTGACAAATATGAAAACCACATTAAACTTTCTTCCCACACGTGCGATCATGTTCAAGAATTTGCCAGAAGTGTTTTTCATGAAGAGCATCCAACCTTCGTCAATCAATATTATTTTTGGGATTCTTGACTCGATCTCATTTATTTTCTTCCATATCCTGCCAAGAGACAGCAAAAGGAGCAAAAAGACTCGATCTTGGCCGTCAGTTCCACGAAGCGAGATTATTACTCTATCAGAGATCTTTGATTCCCCCTCAAGAACCGATGAGATCTTGCCTTGCACCAAATCGCTTAGGTATTCTTTTGCCTTGTCATTGACTCGTTCATAAAACTCCTTGATTGACCTGCACCCAGTGGCTTTTGCACGGAATTCCGTGCGTATTATCTCATCTACATTTTTAAGATCTGCCAAGACATCTGCTGCGTCGGTTGCATCAAATAGCCGGAAGGGATCAAGTCCGAGTGTTTCTTGCTCTGTCACCCGTATAACGTCAAGCCTCAAAAACCTGCCTGCTTTTTCATACTCTCCGTTTGGATCAATTATGAAGATTTTTGCATCTGGAAATTTGTCGCCAAGCCTTTTGAGAATTGTTTTCGCAGTGACGGATTTTCCTGCGCCCGATGATGCGAGAAGTAAGACGTTATAGTTTTCTCGAAGTGTGTAATCATAGATGATTGGTGCGCCTGTACGAATGTTTAGGCCCAAAACCACTCCATTTGGGACCTCAATCATATCGGCACTGACAAAAGGATAGAATATGCCGCAAGAGACAAGATCAAAATAAAGCGTTTTCCCCACCCCGTCGACTAGCATTTGTTTTTGTAGTGTCAGAGTCGGATCAAATGAGACCATCATTGTTCGCATTGCAGTTTTAAAGTCCTTGTCACGAAGCCTCAGCTTGTCTAGGCCTGTCGCTTTGATCATTGAAACAAGTGAGATTGTAAATAATTTTGTTTGCTGTTTTGACAAGGCATCAAGCACTGCGAGCCCTTTTTCTGTTCTGTATTTCAGATCATGCGACCTTGCCGCACCCGAGGATACAAGGCCGACGTATCTCTGCATTTGCGATACTGCCCTGTGATTTTCAATCGGTTTGAGCCACACTGAGACCATATCAGATTTTGACAATATTGAGTGCGCCCAAGCGGCGGGAAGTGAGGATGGTACTTTGTACAAGGTGTAACAAGTCGCAAAAACAGAATCGGCCAACACCAAATGGTGTAGGGCCTCGGATCTTACCTCCCATTTGGGCTGTTTTGCCACCATGGAATACTCCAAGCCCACTTGATCGAGGATTTGTTCCATAGGCTCGCTTGAAACTATGAACGTTCTTGGGACAGGTATTGATTTCTTCTCGTTTCCTATTTCCAGATCCAGCGAATCTTTTTGCATGACTATTCTTATTGGTTTTTGTACTGCGGCAAGAAGCCGATAGAATTTTGCCAGGGCGGCTAGTTTTTTATCGTCTGGAAGAGAACCGAAATTAGTCGGTTTGATTTCATATGTGTGTTTTACATGTCTTGTTTTTTCATGTAATGATACAAGGCGGGACAGATCCACATCAAGAAAATCTTTTCTTCTTTTAAGGGGTTTGGGAGTGTTTCAAACTATTAATCCTACAAAAACAACACAAATTATGGAAGTAATGCATGTCTTGCTGTCAATTGCTTTTGCAGTGATAGCGGTTTTCATATTTGTGACAACCTATCTGTATAGAAAAATCCAATTACAAAATACAATGCTGGCAAGGAAACAAACAAACGCGCATCAGATGGGCGTCAATCAAACTAAAGGAGACATGTACCAGATTCTCGGCACGTTCTCAATACTTGCTGACTATGATCAGCTTGGATTCATATCAACTACGTCAAAACAAATGTCAGTGGATGTTATAGGAATTAAAAATGACGGGGTCGATTTTATCGAATTCAAGAAAAAGGGCGCAGATCTAAAACCAAATGAAAATAAATTAAGAAATCTGATCGAGGCAAAACAAGTTCGCTATCAGGTAAAAGATATAGAGCTACCAGAAGGACTCAGAGTCGAAGACAGATCCGTATGGTAAGGACAAAAATAATTAAACAACAACTTTATAAAGTACAGTACGGTACGATACGGTATGACAGATGAATTAAGACTGGATAGTCTTGAAGGCGTAGGTCCTGTAACTACAAAAAAACTAACAGATGCAGGCATACATAACATCATGGATCTGATTGTTAGGGGTCCAATAGACGTAGCAGATGTGACTGGCATGGACAAGGAGACAGCTGAAAAAATCGTGACCAAGGCACGACATACGTTAATGGAGCAAGGCCTTATTACAAAGGACTTTGTTACCGCAACTGAAATTTATAAAAGAAGACAGGATATCGGCAAAATCTCTACTTCAACGCAATGCCTTGATCAATTGCTTGACGGTGGACTCGAAACCCAAGCGCTAACCGAGATTTATGGTGAGTTTGGTTCTGGAAAGACACAGTTTTGTTTAACAATGTGTGTCATGTGCCAGAAACCAAAAGAGGAAGGTGGTCTTGGTGGAGGAGTGTTGTATATTGATACCGAAAACACGTTTCGACCAGAAAGAATTGTTGCAATAGCAAAGGCAAAGGGACTAGATCCTGAAAAGGTACTTGACAACATCATTGTGGCAAGAGCATACAACAGCGCACACCAGATACTAATTCTAGAAGAGGTAGGCCCGATAATCGAGCAACACAACATAAAGCTGATCATCGCAGACTCGGCAGTTGGGCTGTTTAGAGCAGAATATCTTGGACGCGGGACATTGTCTGAGAGACAGCAACGACTAAACAGATTCATGCATCTCTTGGTAAGAACCGCGGAAACCTACAACTGTGCAGCAATTGCGACAAACCAAGTCATGGCATCACCTGATGTCTTCTTTGGCGATCCGACAAAACCAATTGGTGGAAACGTCGTTGCACATACCAGCACATATAGGATTTACTTCAAGAAATCCGGTAAGAAGAGAATTGCCAGGATGGTAGACAGCCCCCAACACCCAGAAGAAGAGGTAATCTTTACGGTTACCGAGGGCGGAATCGCGGATCCTGAGGACGAAACCAAAAAGAAGAAGAAATCTGAAGAAGACTAAATCGAAGTTTAAAATAAGGGCTCAAAACCCTCTTTTTTTATGACTACAAAGAAGCCATCTGGGCACTCTCATGGTTTTAGACACAAATCAAGATCAGCACTCACAAAGGATGCCCCGCGAGGAGTGTCATTTCTGCTCAGAGAATACAGTGTCGGAGAACAGGCTCTAGTAATCATCGATCCAAGACAGCACAAATCACTTCCACATAGAAGATACCATGGAAAAGTAGGAACTATTCGCGCTGTAGGGAGAAGGGCAGTCACCATGGATGTAAAGTTAGGTAACAAGACGAAAACCTTAATCACTAGATTAGACCATATCAAACCATTCGGTGTGAAATAATGGAACAAGTAAAGAAAAGCCAGCCAATATCGCTGGCCGAAGTAAAAGATATTTTGGAAAAAGAAGATGCTGAAAAAATGGATCAGATTCAGCGTTGGACTCATGATTATGTTACCAAGTTTGCCAAAGTTGACGCAAAGACTGCAAAAAAAATGAAGCAGGAGCTCAAAAAAGAATGTGGCCTAACAGACGAAGAGGCAGTTGAGATCATAAACATAATGCCAACATCACTGGCAGAACTGAGGGCATTTACCTTCGGATGGAAAAAACTAATCCTCGCTGAAACGCTAGAAAAAATTCTACAGACACTCAAGGGGAACTAGTAAGGTAAGTGATTTTCTTGGAAAGGAGTTCTAGTCCACCACGTAAGTATGAAGAATATGCATATGTCCTAGACTATGTCACGCGCGGTAAATCAATGACAGTACGCGGCCGTGAGGGAATCATAATTACTGCAATCGGAGAAGACCGACTGACCCTCCTAGAGGTACTTGGGATGCAGAACACCACGTTTGAGATCGGCGAGAGGATTTACATTGGAAAGGAAGGCAGGACAAAAATAATGTCAGTTCTTGGCAAGCTTGACTTTAAGAGCATCTCAGCAGCAGCGCAAAGCGAGCTACGAAATGTTGTAAATACCATAGTCAAAAACAACGAGAAAAGATTCATCGATTACATCAACCACGCACAGCCACTCACCCCCAGAATTCATGCGCTAGAACTAATCCCGGGAATAGGAAAAACATACATGAAGACAATCCTAGAGGAGCGAGAAAAGCAGCCGTTTGTGGACTTTAACGACCTGCAAAGTCGCGTAGGCCTAAAAGAGCCACAAAAACAGATCACTGAAAGAATCATGGATGAGATTACCGGAGAGGTAAAAGTAACGCTCTTTGTCAAAAAATGAAAAGGCAGAGACTCGGGCAACACTTTCTTTTATCACAAAACATCGCAAAATCCATAGTTGATGCTGCTCAAATTACAAAAAGAGACACGGTTCTTGAGGTAGGCACCGGCAGGGGCATCCTGATTCCATATTTGTGTCAAAAGGCAAAGTCCGTTGTCTCAGTCGAGACAGACGATCGGCTCTACTCTGATGCAATACTCAAGTTCTCGCAGATTTCCAATCTTGAGCTGATGTATGGCGATGGGTTTGACGCAGATGTCGATTTTACCGTGTTTGTGTCAAATCTTCCATACTCTGAGAGCAAAAGGGCAATAGAATGGCTTGCGCAAAAAAAGTTTTCACGCGCAGTCATCATGGTTCAGACAGAGTTTGCGGAAAAGCTTCTTTCTATTGGTAAAAAGGAGATGCGAGCAATCTCTGTGATTGGAAATCATGCATTTAAAATAGAAAAGATAATCTCTGTTGGCAAGAACAATTTTGCTCCACCGCCAAAGGTCGACTCGGCAGTATTACGCCTAGAACAAAAAAGAGTTCTTTCTGCCAAGACAGTTGAATCGGTAACCAAGTTGTTTTCGTATAGGCGCAAGACAATAGGAAATATTTTCAAGAAATTTGGGAAAACCATACAATCAGATAAAAGACTAGAAGAGATAGACGGAGACGAGATAATCAGGCTTGCAAAACAGATTAACTGATACATACGTTCCAGCAGAGGATACGTTTTTTTTGGCAGAACATATTGCAAAAGAAAGAGGGCATGCGGCACTTGAGATAGGTACAGGCTCTGGCTATCTGGCAAAAATTCTGGAAAAGAATTTTGCCCTAGTTGTTGCAACAGATATTGACTTTACCGTCTTCAAAAACCATGAAAATAGGTTGCAAAACAGCATCTGTTGCGATGGTGCATCTACACTTGTGGCAAAATTTGATCTTGTCGTATGTAATTTGCCATATTTACCATCGGAAAAAATAGTGGACAGAACAGTAGATGGTGGGCCTGACGGACTTGTGATTCCAATAAGAATAATCAAGTCTGCAAGCACTTGTTTGGGCCCTGGTGGAAAAATGTTGTTCCTTACATCGTCGCTTGCAAATTATCAAGAACTAATTGAAAAAACGGAATCTCTTGGCTTTACAGTCAAGGTGTTAGCAAAAAAGAAAATGTTTTTTGAAGAATTAGTTATGATAAAAGCGGTCAAATATTCTCCTTAATATCAAATCAAAATTTGGTGTTTGTCGTAGTCCCATAGCTCGGCCAATTGGGCTCGCCCGATGGACGAGTGTCCCCCCATGGGTTCGTGGGTTCAAATCCCACCTACGACGTCTTGAAAATGTTTAAGGGTCACAACGGCACATGTAATATGGTTCTCAACTCAGAAGGCGAGTAAAGTACCGTGGGGGGCACGAGAACCTTTTTTATCAATTTTAAAAATTACTTTCTTAGCTTTGATTTTGCAATCTCTGCAATCGCTTCAGACATTTTTGACGTGCTTGCATTGCCACCAACATCATACGTGACATATTTTCCCTCGTTGATTACCTGTTCTGTTGCGGCAAAGACTGCGTTTTTTATTTGTGGCTCACCGAGATATTCTGCCATCCACGCACCAGACAAAATAGCAGCAGTTGGGTTTACCTTGTTCATCCCCTTGTATTTTGGCGTGCTCCCATGCGCAGGTTCAAACATCGCGTATGAATCACCCATGTTTGCAGAATACACGTTTCCTATCGAGCCGATGTTTCCAGATGCACATTCCGATATTATATCCATGAATAAGTTTGTGCTCAATAAGACAGATTCGTTGAACCTTTCCGGGTTTTTGACCAGCTGTTGCGTCATGTTGTCAATATAGTATTCCTCGACAGATATTCCGGGATTGTCCTTTGATGCATTTTCAACCTCGCTCCAAAATATCCCGTCGGTTTCTTTTAGTATGTTGCGCTTTGTTATGGCAAAGATCTTTTTTATGTTGCGTTCCTTTGCCCATGAAAACGCTGACTTTACAATTCTTTGGCAGCCCTTGCGCGTAGTCTTTCTTATTGCAATGGCAGCATCCTCAGAAATCCTAAATTCAATTCCTGCATAGAGCCCCTCTGTTGCTTCTCTAAAGCACACAAAGTCCAGTTTTTTGTTTGGCGACAGCCTGTCATACGTCTTTATTGGACGAATGTTGCTGTGAAGCTCAAATTTCTGGCGAATTGTAACTGCGACGCTCCTTGGCGCGTTTGGCCTAGGGATTGTGGTAGTAGGTCCCTTGTAGCAGGCATCACTTTCCTCCAATAGTTTCATTGTGGAATCTGGGATGTAAGTAGCACCGCCATTTTTTTCCCACTGCTCAGAGCCAGCATCGCACAAAACAAGCTCGGACTGGGAATTGCATTCTTTTAGGACATGCATCATTGCATCGACAAGCTCAGGGCCTGTACCGTCTCCTCTTATAATTGCGGCTTGTTTTGCCAAAACATTTCAGAATTGTAGATCTAGGATATTTAACTCTAGCGAGGGATCTTTTTGCAAAAAATGTCAGCGGTAAAAACCAAAAAGCCAATCCTTAAACGATGTTTCGGTTAATCATCACACAATGATAATCATTCAGCTGTCAGACATCCATGTCGGCTCGCAATTCAGGGAAGACGTTTTTGAGACGGTAATCAGAGAAGTAAACTCGCTCAAGCCAGACGCAATCATAGTCACCGGTGATCTTACAAACGAAGGACTCTCAAAAGAGTATGAAAAGGCAAAAAAGCTGCTCTCCAGGCTCGAGACTGGAAAAATCATCACAATTTCAGGAAACCACGATTACAGAAACACGGGATACCTCTTGTTTAAGAAGCATTTTCCGTTTGAGACGGTAAACGAGCTTGGAAACGACATTGTTGTGGTAACATTGGGAACTGCAAGGCCAGACAGGGATGAGGGCGAAGTCGGGTATAGACAAAATTTGTGGCTTGAGCGAACCATGAAAAAATATGAGAGCAAGATCAAGATCTTGGCAATGCACCACCACCTAGTAGGAATCCCAGATACCGGTTCTGCGCGAGTCGAGGTAATCGATGCAGGGGATGTGCTAAGAACCATTCTTGCCACCAAGGTCAATCTGGTCTTGTGCGGCCACAAGCACAGGCCGTGGATTTGGAATTTCAAGGAGCTCGCAGTTGTAAATGCCGGGACCGCGTCCTCCGAGCGCGTACGCGGCTTGTTTGAAAACACCTACAACATAATCACGATAAAAAACAAAAAGATAACAGTTGACTTGAAAATAGTCGGCGGCAAGCGAATGCGCCTTGAGAGCATAGTTGAGAATTATACCAGGTCTGGCGAAGAATGACTTTATTTACAGAACTTGTTCAAGCCCCTTTGAGCGGGGGTCGCCTAGCCTGGTAGGGCGTGGGATTGCTAATCCCATGTCCGCAAGGACCCGTGGGTTCAAATCCCATCCCCCGCGCTTTCTAATGGGGATAATAGCTAAACCTGAAGATCTTGCATTATGACTGATTTTCACCTTTTAATTATGCCTGTAGATTTTATCTTTTAAAATTACAATTTTTCTACATATCATATGCAAAAGCTAACGTGAGATCTAGCGAAATCTTAATTTTTATGATGAACCACTAAAATCTTGGAGTGTCCAATATGGCTTCAATAAATGACCGTAAATCATACCGAATTGATCTGGCATATGCTGGCATACTTGGACTAACAGTAATTGTGACAGCTTGGTGTGGCTTACAACATGAACTATGGAGTAGTATGCTAACATTTGAATTAAAACAGGCAAATACTGCACACCGAGAATTTGTAATGAACGAGTTAAAGGAAAGACAAGAAGTTATACTTGATGCCATCACATTTACAGAATACATTAAGGCAAAGCATGACGGCAATTTGGAACTAAGCGAACACTACAGAAAAAACTTTAGCCCCGAAATGAAACAAGTTTTTGACAAGTGGTTGGGAAGTGATCCTTTTAACAATCCTGACTCGATTCCACCATATTTGATACCAGAATATCAAAAGGCAGAACTTGCAAAAGCCGAAGAGTCACTAAAGATTGCAGAGGAAAAATCGCAAAATGCAAACAGAATGAGCATTATTGCCTCAAACTATGTTTTCTTTACTACAATATATGCAGGAATTTCATTTTTTGAAGGGATTGGACGAGTATTTCCTGCAAAAAACATACAAATGATATTTCTCATATTTGGAATAATACTATTTTCTGTTACTACGATGATTTTGTTTATGACGATGCCAATTGCTCCAATCTTTTGATATTTTGCACTTTTCACCTCTAAATATAGGCAGGCCAAATCTTTCTAAAATATAGAAATATAGGAAATATCAGAAATAGAAAGATCTGTCTAATCTTTTAATAAGAAAAGAGGTGCTGTGGCATCGAGGGGGCGATCAAACTGTTGCACAGCCCCCTACACACAACAGGGAGAAAAACCTCCATTGATACAACAGAGCCCTGTACCATGTCGACTTGTTCGCAGGGATTGCGCTTACGACGTATACAAGAAAACTGCAGAGGAATATCATCTGCTAAAGAAATCAAAGAGTGACAAAAAAGCCAATAAACGAAACAAAAAGCAATGATGACTCTAGAAAACTATTGTGGAAGACGAAATAATATCTGCAGTAACTGATGATACCTGGAATGAGTTGAATGATCAATACGTGCTAAAGGCACCCGTAGAATCAGCAGTTGTGCAGTTCTAGGTATCGGGCACACACATTCCGTCTACTATTTTGTATCCCTTTGGGCAAACTCCAGTTCTTCCAACCATTTTACCAAACTGCTCATATGCAATGCTGTATTCGTTAATTTTTTCCCTAATGTCCTTGACATTATCAAATGATTTTACGATTCTAGTGGCGCTTTGCTCTAGCTCCCGGTCTTGGAGAAATCGAGCATCGCCCATTATGGTGTCTGCTGCCTGCACCAAATTCCGCAGTTCCTGAATATCTGTTGGGTTTGAAGCCAGTTTCTGCAGGCTTCCAAGGACCATGTATGATAACGTATTGCATTCTTTTTTAAATGCTGTATGATACTTACTTTCAAGTGCCATATTGCTGCCTCGGAACGTTTGAAATCGTATCTTCCAAATCTGCACGAATAAAACATTCCACATGATACCACTTGGAGCCAAGTATGACTGAATGCTCATCTAAGATCATCTCATTTTTGCAATACTCGCACATCACGCAAAGATAGTTCTTTTCCTCAGGTGGGTGTGGTGTGTATGTGGCACTCATGTGAACTCCTCCACCAATGTTTTAGTTTCCACTTTGGTAGTTAGCGGCAACTTGAACTTGATTAATGTTCCATGTTCAGGTTCACTTTCGGCCCAAATCTGTCCACCGTGAAGCTCAACTATGTTCTTGCATATGGCAAGGCCTAGTCCGTTGCTACTTCGCTCCCTGTTTTGCGATATGTTGGACTGGTAGAATTTCCTAAACAAGCCATCGACTTCGCTTTTTGGAATTCCGCATCCGTTGTCTGATACTGATACTATTACATCCGAGTCTTGGAGCTCCGTTTCCACTAGTATTCTGCCGGTGTCTTTTGGTACAAAGTCCACTGCGTTTTTGATTAGGTTCACTAGCACCTGCTCTATCCTATGCCTGTCTGCGCTTACCTCCAAATTCTTTCCGACATGGTTGTATAGTGTTACTCCACGTTTTTCAGCCAAGGGCTGCGTTTTTGTAACAGCGCTCTCTGCTATGTCACACAAGTTCACTGGCTGTATGCTCAACTGCATCTTTCCAAGCTCTGTCTTGTGAACATCAAGTATATCCTGGATTAGTATGAGCATGGACTCGGTTCCAGAAATGATGATCTTCATCTTTTCCTTTTGAACCTCAGTCATGGTTCCGAATCTTCCCTCCCAGAGCATCTTAGAATAGGATTGGATTGGAACCAAAGGGTTTTTGAGCTCATGCGCAATCATTGCAGCAAATTCGTCTTTTGCCTTGTCGATTTTTGCGATTTTCTCTTTTTCGTTTTGGATTAACATCCTTGCGTATCGCATCTTTTTGAACACAAATGACGATAAGCTAGTCAATATGATGTGGATTATCGTAAATGTAATACTCACAAACATTAGGTCCGTCTTGGTGCTGGTTCGCTCACCAAACACTTGAACATCATAAATCAAGTATAGTGAGCCTAGGATTAGAATC
>Ga0187894_10002186_pt1 | contig 23700 bp, 22 predicted proteins | sample GBC1701081metaG_FD_136650 | JGI IMG/M metagenome (GOLD analysis project Ga0187894, IMG submission 136650) | White microbial mat communities from a lava cave in the Kipuka Kanohina Cave System on the Island of Hawaii, USA - GBC170108-1 metaG ... | reverse complement strand
TGCACGGCCGTTTCGTACCATGAGCGCTGCAACGTGAACCGCGCCGCCATTCTGGTCTCCCTCGCCGCCGCGTTCCTCGTCGTTGCGGACGACGCAGGCGCGGCGGGGCCGCCCCGCCGCTCGGAGCTGCCGATCGACGTCGATGCGGCCTCTTCCGACTTCGACTACCGCAACAACACGCTCCTGTTCCGCGAAGTCATCATCACGCAGGGCGACGTACAGGTGCGCTCCGACCAGGCCACGGCCACCGGGCTGGACTTCGAGAACAGCCAGTGGGTGTTCCGCGGCAACGTACGTATGAAGGTGGATGGCGGCTCGCTCGCTTCGGACGAAGCGCAGGTGAGCTTCGTCGGCAATCGCATCGCGCGCGCCGTGATCACCGGCTCACCCGCCTCCTTCGAGCAGAAGCTCGAGAACGGCGAGCCCGCCAGCGGCCGCGCCGGCACCATCGAGTACGACTTCAACGACTCCACGGTGCGCCTGCGGCGCGACGCGTTTCTCACCGACGGACGCAACGACATCCGCGGCGAGACGCTCGTCTACAGCATCCGCGACCAGCGCGTGCTGGCGAACGCCGAGGAACAGGGCGACGAGCGCGTGCACATCACCATCAATCCGGGCAGCCTCGAGGAAGCGCAGCGCCAGAAGGAAGCCGGGGAAGGCGAGCGCAAGCCCGAGGCTGGAAAACCCGAAGCTGGAAAACCCGAAGCCGGACAACCCGAGGCAGACAAACCCGAGGCAGGAGCAGCGCCACCGGAAGGCAGGCAATGAGCTCAACGCTCCGGGCGGTCGAGCTCGCCAAGAGTTACAGGTCGCGACAGGTGGTGCGTTCGCTCTCGCTGGAGGTGGCGAGCGGCGAGGTGGTCGGCCTGCTCGGCCCGAACGGTGCCGGCAAGACCACGGCCTTCTACATGATCGTCGGCCTGGTCGCGTGCGAGCGCGGCCGCATCTTCCTCGACGAGACCGAGATCACCACGCTGCCGATGCATCGGCGCGCGCAGCTCGGCGTGGGCTACCTGCCGCAGGAAGCCTCGGTGTTCCGCAAGCTCAGCGTCGCCGACAACATCATGGCGATTCTGGAAACGCGCGAGGGCCTGGACGGCGCGGGACGCGAGGAGCGCCTCGAATCGCTGCTCGAGGAATTGCACATCGGCCACGTGCGCGCGAGCCCGGGAATGGCCCTGTCCGGCGGCGAGCGGCGCCGTGTAGAAATTGCGCGGGCGCTCGCGGCGGAACCTCGCTTCGTCCTGCTGGACGAACCCTTCGCAGGCGTCGATCCCCTCTCGGTGATCGACATCCAGCGCATCATCCGGCACCTCAGCGGGCGCGGCATCGGCGTCCTCATCACAGATCACAACGTCCGGGAAACATTGGGAATTTGTGGCCGTGCATATATTGTCAACCAGGGAACCGTAATTGCGTCAGGTTCGGCAGAACAGATCCTTGCCAACCCGCAGGTTCGTGAGGTGTACTTGGGCCAGGACTTCCGTCTCTGACCGCCGCATTCCCACCGCACCGCGACAACACCGAATCTCGAGATGCTGAAAGCGACGCTGCAGCTCAGGCTGGGTCAGCAACTGACCATGACCCCGCAGCTTCAGCAGGCCATCCGGCTTCTGCAGCTTCCGGCGCTCGACCTGCAACAGCACATCCGCGAGGCACTCGAGAGCAACGTGATGCTCGAGTCCCTCGACGATTCCACCGAGCCGACCGGAACCTTCGAGTCGCTCGACGCCGAGCCTGCCCCGCCCGCCCCGGAAACCGCCGCCGAGCGGGCACCCGAGCCGGAGCGCGCCGAAGTCGAAATCGCCGATGACGCCTGGGCTGAGCAGACCACCGGGCCGTCGGAAACGCCGTGGAGCGGGGACGGCGACCGCTCGCAGGAATTCTCCGACCAGCGCGGCCAGACCTTGCAGGAACACCTGGTGTGGCAGATCGAGCTCGCGGGCCTGGAGCCGCGCGACCTGGCGATCGCCCGCGCAGTCATCGACGCGGTAAACGACGACGGCTATCTGCGCGACTCGCTCGAGGAAATCCGCGCCAACCTCATGCCCGAGGTGAGCTGCGAGCTCGCCGACGTCGAGCGGGTGCTGGTGCAGGTGCAGAGTCTCGATCCGCCGGGTGTCGGCGCCCGCTCGATCGGCGAATGCATCGCGCTGCAGCTCGCCCAGCTCGACGCCGGCACGCCGGGCCTGGAGCTCGCGCACAAGCTCGCGGGCGGGCACCTCGACGCGATCGCCGAGCAGCAGTACGCGCTGCTCAAGCGCACTCTGCGCGTCAGCGACGAAGACCTCGAGCACGCCCTCGCGCTCGTGCGCTCGTGCCACCCGCGACCCGGCTCGGTCATTCACTCTTCGACCGCCGAGTACGTCGTCCCGGACGTGTTCGTGCGACGCACCGATTCGGGCTGGTCGGTCGAGATCAATCCCGCGACCCTGCCGCGCATCCGCGTCAACCAGAGCTACGCCGGCATGCTCGGCCGTTCCTCGGACCACGCCAACCTGCGCGCGCAGCTGCAGGAAGCGCGCTGGCTGCTGCGCAGCCTCGAGATCCGCAACGACACGCTGCTCAAGGTGGCGCGCTGCATCGTGCAGCGCCAGGCCGCTTTCTTCGAGCACGGCGACGAAGCGATGCAGCCGATGATCCTGCGCGACGTGGCGGAGTCGGTGGAGATGCACGAGTCGACCATCTCGCGCGTCACCACCGCCAAGTACATGCACACGCCGCGCGGGGTGTACGAATTCCGGCACTTTTTCTCGAGCCAGGTCGCCGGCAGCGACGGCACCGGCACGTCGTCGACCGCCATCCGCGCCAAGATCCGCAAACTCATCTCACAGGAGGACCCGTCCAGCCCGTTGAGCGACAGCAAGATCGCCGAGATCCTGTCGCAGGAAGGCATTCCGGTGGCACGCCGCACGGTCGCGAAGTACCGCGAAGCCATGCAGCTCGCCCCATCGAACGAGCGCAAGCGCGCCACCGCAGCCCGTTGACCTCCAACAAAACCTGTCAAGGAGAGGCCTCATGCAACTCAACCTCACCGGTCACCACGTCGACATCACCCCGGCGCTGCGCGGGTATGTGGTGAAGAAGCTGGAGCGCGTTTCGCGCCACTTCGACTCGCTGATCGACGTGCACTGCATCCTGACGGTCGAGAAGTTGCGCCAGAAGGCCGAAGCCACCGTGCAGCTGCGCGGCGGCAGGATCTACGCCGACGCGGTGGACGAGGACATGTATGCGGCCATCGACGCGCTCGCCGACAAGCTGGACCGGCGCGTGAAGAAGCACAAGGAGAAGCGCACCGATCATCACGCCGCTGAAACGCAGAAGATGCCGCTCAGCTGAATTCCGGCCACGGCCGGACCGGGTGCCGCGGGGCGGCGACCCGGCAAGAGAAAAGGGGACGCGAGTCCCCTTTTTCTTTGGCGCCGCGGTGCCGCCGTCCGGCCCGCGCTATCATTGTCGGAACGCGCCTCGCGCCTGGTGGCGCAAGCCTGCAATCACACGGTCGTTCATGCGCCTTCTGATCGTCAGCGGACTGTCCGGCTCCGGCAAGAGCGTGGCCCTGCACATGCTCGAGGACCTGGATTTCTATTGCATCGACAACATCCCGGCTGCTCTCCTGAAGCCACTCATTTCCCACACCGTGCGCACGCCCGAGCCGGCCTACGAGCACATCGCCGTGGGGCTCGATGCGCGCAACCGGCCGGCGGAGATCGCCACGGTACCGATGCTGGTGCAGGAGCTGCGCCGCAGCGGCATCGCCTGCGAGGTGTTGTTCCTGCACGCCGACGACGACGCTCTGCTGAACCGCTACGGCGAGACGCGCCGCAAGCATCCGCTGGCGAGCGACGGGGTGAGCCTGCGCGAGGCGATCGACGCCGAACGGCGCCTGCTCGAGCCGGTCACCGACGCCGCCGACCTGGTGATCGATACCACGCGCATGAGCGTGCACGAGCTGCGCGAGCTGATCCGCAAGCGCGTCGAGCAGCGCAGTGAAGGAAAGCTCTCGATCCTGTTCGAGTCCTTCGGCTTCAAGCACGGCATCCCGGGCGACGCCGATTTCGTGTTCGACGCGCGGACGGTGCCCAATCCGTACTGGGAACCGGCGCTGCGGCGCCTCACCGGCCGCGACCCGGAGGTGGTGCGCTTCCTCGAGTCGCATCCCGAGGTCGGCACGCTGGTGGACGAAATCGCGCAGTTCGTCGAGCGGCGCATTCCCGACTACCAGCGCAACAACCGCAGCTACCTCACGGTCGCGATCGGCTGCACCGGCGGCCAGCACCGCTCCGTCTACATCGCCGAGCAGCTCGCCGAACGTTTCGCGCGCCGCTTCCGCCACGTCATCGCCCGCCACAACGCTCTGCCCGACAGCCTGACGAACCCCACAGCCGCCGGCGTAACGCGCGCCTGATCCGCTTGCGTGAGCCCTAGCGCAGCTGGCGCGCGCTCCTTTCCGCCACTCGCCAGGATCCGCCGGTCACGGACGTGATGTTCCCGCGGGCATCGCGCGAGAACCCGAGAAGGCGACGGGCATCGTCGCTGACGAACAGATCCGTGCCGAACGGCAGCCAGCGCGTGCCCCAGAGCTCCAGCACGCCCTCGTCGCCGACCTGCACCTCGAACATCGAATCCTCGTCCTCACCGCAGCTGAAGCAGGCCAGACTCGAGCGGTACTTGCCCGCGTACTCGCGCAAACGCTGCGCATCGGCGGCCTTCGCAGCCGGCACGGCGCGCTGACGGGTCGCCGGGAACAACCCGTCGAGGAGCGCGCGGCGTACGCGAAAGCGCAAGTCGCCGCCCTCGCCGTGATGGACGATGAAGAAACCGGAACGCTCCTGCGGTACCAGCACCAGTAAAGCCGCGAATCCCGCGATGTCGCCACCGTGCTCGACCAGGCGGCGGTCGTTGACGAGGTCGAGCTGAAACCCCAGGCCCCAGCCCGGGACCGCGGGATGGTTGGTGGCGTGCTGCCGTTGCATGTCTTGCACGCTGCGGCGGGACAGGACATCGTCGCCGTCCTTGCCGCCCTCGTCGCCGCGCAATTCGAAGGCGATGAAACGTCCCATGTCGTCGAGCGTGGCCACCAGCGAGGAAGCCGGCGTGGTCACGTACCATTCGTGCGGCACGGCCTCGGCCTTGCCACCCTCGATCCGATATCCCTGCGCCACGCCGCGCTCGTCGCCGCGCTGACGCATGATCCGCGACGATCGCATTGCCAACGGAATGAGGATCCGTTGCTCTACGTAGTCCGCGTACGCCTGGCCAGACACCTGCTCGACGAGCAGACCGGTCAGCGCAATGCCGTAGCTCGAATAGGCTGTCAGCTCGCCCGCCGCGCGGCGACGCACGAGGCGAGTGGAAAGAAAGTCGGCAAGGGCTGGCGGCGGCGCTGCACCGTCGAACTGGCGTCCGGGCAACTCGTCGAACGCCCCGGTGTGCGACAGGAGGTGCCGCAGCGTTACCGGCGGAAAGGCTGCCGCCGGCACACTGATGCCCTTGAGGTACTGGTTCACGTCCTTGTCCAGATCGACCTTGCCCTGCTCCACGAGCTGCATGGCCGCCGTGGCCGTGAAGACCTTGGTCACCGACGCGATCGGCCAGATCGTGCGAGCGGGCAGGACTGGCGTACGTGTCGTGACGTTCTCCAGGCCATAGCCCTTCGCATACAGCACCCGGCCGTCGTGGACGAACACGAAGCCCGCCCCCGGTATCCCGTCGGCCGCCAGCGCCTGTTCGACGAGCGGATCGACGATCGCGGCGACGGCCAGTGCATCGAAGTCGCGGGCTTGCGAGTATGCCGTCGTCGCAGGAACGCCCGTGCAGATCGCCGCGGCAAGGAAGCCGACGGCGATGCGCGGTACGGCCCGGGTCGGGAAACCAGTCAGGCCGCCGGTCGCGCACCGAGTCGGTGAACGCATGGCGGGATCATAGCGCAGCGACGGAACGACTCAGCGGCCTCAGCGCCCGCGAGGCGCAGCGTGGGTCCGGCGGCGCGAACGATCCTGTAGACTGCGCCGGCCTCACGGCCGGCGCCGCCGAACCTCGTTGCAGTTATTTCCGAGAGAACCACGCGTGACTGCGAAAGCACGCAACAAGTCGGACCGCTCCAGGCCGGACCGCTCCAAACCGGATTCCACCCCACCGGAGACCCGACCGACGCGCGCCAGGCTGGACAAGGAAAGCCGCCTGGCAGCCCTGCGCGCTGCGCTCGAGCAGGGAACGATGCGCGGCGTGCAGCGCATGCTCAACGCGATGCATCCGGGCGAAATTGCGAGTGTGCTGGAGTCCTTGCCGCCGGCCAATCGCGAGCTGGTGTGGGAATTCGTCGACCCCGAGAGCGAGGGCGAGGTCCTGCTCGAGCTCAACGAGGAGGCACGCGCCGCCCTCATCGAATCGATGGACGCCGAGGAACTGGTGGCGGCGGCCGAGGGCCTGGAGGTCGACGACCTCGCGGACCTGCTGGCGGGCGTGCCGGAAACGGTCACGCGGCAGGTGCTGCGCTCGATGGATCAGCAGGATCGCGAGCGCCTGAACATGGTGCGCAGCTTCCCGGAGGACAGCGCCGGGGGCCTGATGAACACGGACACGGTGAGCGTGCGGCCCGACGTTTCGCTGGAAGTGGTGCTGCGCTACCTGCGCATGCGCGGCGAGCTGCCCGACAAGACCGATCGCCTGTTCGTCGTCGACCGCCACGATCGCTACCTGGGCGCGCTGCCGCTCACCCGCCTGCTCACGGACGACCCCGAACGGCCAGTCGCCGAAGTGCTCGACAGCGAAGCGCCGGGCATCGAGCCGACGCAGCCCGCCGACGAGGTCACCAAGCTCTTCGAGGAGCGCGACCTGGTATCGGCGCCCGTGGTCTCCGCGGACGGCCGGCTGCTCGGCCGCATCACGGTCGACGACGTGGTCGACGTGATCCGCGATCAGGCCGATCACTCCGTCATGAGCATGGCCGGTCTCGACGAAGAAGAAGATCTGTTCGCCGCCGTCACCGTGAGCGCGCGCCGCCGCGCGCTGTGGCTCGCCGTGAACCTGCTCACCTGCCTGCTCGCCGCGTGGGTCGTGGGTGTCTTCCAGGGCGCCATCGAGAAAGTGGTGGCGCTGGCTGCGCTCATGCCCATCGTCGCGAGCATGGGCGGCGTGGCCGGCACGCAAACCGTGACGCTCATGATCCGCGGCATCGCGCTCGGCCAAGTGCAGGCCACGAACGCGCGCTGGCTGCTGGTGCGTGAAATGGCGGTCGGCGCTCTCAACGGCGTGGCGCTCGCTGTGCTCGTCGGCCTGGGCACCGCCCTGATCTTCGGCACCTGGACCATCGCCGTCATCATTTTTGCCGCGCTGCTGATCAATCTGCTCGCGGCGGCCGTCGTCGGCGTGGTGGTGCCGTTGACGCTAAAGCGTCTGCGGATCGATCCGGCCCTCGCCAGCGGCGTGGTTCTCACGACCTTCACGGACGTCATCGGTTTCGCGGCGCTGCTGGGTCTTGGCAGCGTGTTTCTGCTCTGACGCGAGCTCCGACGCAGGCTTCAGCAGGTCGCGCACCGACGCCGGTCCCGCGGCCGGCTGCTCGGTGATGAAATCGAGCAACTCCTGCTTGTGCGCCTGCGCATCGGCGTAGCCGAGCGCGATCAGCTCGCGCGTGTACGCGGCTTCGAACATGAGGTAGCTGGCGAGCGAGCTCGCCGCAGTGTTCCCGGAGCCCAGAAGGCGCAGCAGAGCGCGCAGAGCGCGCGGCAGCTCGGTCAGGTGACGCGCGGCAATCGCGCGCAGATCCACGGTGGGTGCCAGCACCATTGCCTTGATCGAGCGCACACCGGCGAATGAGGCCGGCGCGTGCTGCACCAGGTTGTTGAGGCGTTCGAGCTGTTCGAGGTCGGCGTAGATCTGATCCATGAACAGCGTGTCGAGCATGTAGCCGAAGATCTGCCCCGGCGTCGGCGCGCGCGCCGACTCCATCGGCCCGAATGCACTGCGATAGCTCGGACCGCGCACGCCGATGACGAGCAGGCGGCTCGCGCCGAGATTGATCGCAGGGCTGAGCGGTGCAGCCTGGCGCATGGCGCCATCGCCGTAGTAGTCGTCCTTCAGCTGCACCGGCGGAAAAAGGAACGGGATCGAGAGGCTTGCCATCAGGTTGTCGAGATCCAGGCGCACTGGCTGGCTGGTGCTCGTCATGCGCGACCACGGCTCGATACCCCGCGCGCCTTCGTAGAAGGTGACCGAACGCCCGCCGGTGAATCCAGTGGCGCAGATGCCGAGCGCGTGCAAGCGTCCCTGAGCGATCGAACGGCGGATGCCACGGAACACCACCGTGCGCTCCAGCAGCTCGCGCAACGGCGAGTTGTCGAGAAGCGAGCGCGGCGTCGGCAGGAGCATGCCGCTCGAGATGAAGGCCAGCAGCCAGTGCAGGCCGGCGCGCAGCATGCTGACGGTGTCCGACTTGAAGACGTCACTGACCTCGAAGTGCGCCCAGACGTCCTCGAGACCGACCATCGCGGCACGGAAATCGGCGGCACGCGAGGCGAGCACCGTGGCGGAAACCGCGCCGGCGGACGTCCCGGTGAGCACGGGAAACGGCACCGGGCTGCCCCGGGGCAGCCATTCGGCGATGGCCTTGAGTGCCCCCACCTGATAGGCGCAACGCGCGCCCCCTCCGGTGAGCACCAGTCCCAGTCGCCCGCTGTCGTCCCTGTGCGTCATCGCCGTCCGTTCAGTAGCTGTTCAGACCCGTCCTGCATAAGATAGTGCTCCGATCGGCCCTCGCCGGCCGCCTTCACGCCTTGGAGATCCCCATGTTCGCCCGCTTGGCCCGCAGTTTCGCCGCTGTATGCACGCTTTCCGCAACGATCGGCCTTGCGGCTGCCGCCGTAGCCCTGGCAGCCCCTGCCGTGGGCACCGATGCCCCGGCGTTTCGCCTGCAGGACCAGGAAGGCAAGTGGCATCAGCTGGCCGACTACCGCAGCAAGTGGGTCGTTCTGTACTTCTATCCCAAGGATGCCACGCCGGGCTGCACCACGCAGGCCTGCGACCTGCGCGACAACATTTTCGCCTATCGCGAGGCGGGCGCGGTAATCCTGGGCGTCAGCGTCGATGACGTGGAGTCGCACAAGAAGTTCGCGGCCGAGCACAGCCTGCCATTCACGATCCTCGCCGATCCGACCAAGCAGACGACCAACGACTACGGCGTGCTGAAGAAGTACATGGGCACCATGGAACTGGCCAGCCGCCAGACGTTCCTCATCGATCCGCAGGGCAAAGTGGCCAAGCACTACCCGCAGGTCGACCCGAAGACGCACTCGCAGACGGTGCTGGCGGACCTCAAGGAACTGTCGAAGCCGAAGGCCTGATCCGGCCGGACTACGCCGGGGCGAGCGCGCGGGCGAAGGACAAGGCCAGGCTGGCGGCGATGCGCTGCGGCAACGCCGTCCAGCGCTCCACCTGGCTGCTGCGGCTTTGTCCGTTGGTGCACCAGCTGCAGAAGTGCTCGCAGTTGTTGCTGAGAACCCGATAGCCCTGCTCGCCGAGGCGCGACCGGGCCCGGCGAACGATCTCCTCCGGATCGAAGCTCATTCCCGCCGTGGAGCGCTCGACGGCCAGCGCGCGGCCGCGGCAGAACTCGGCGACGGTCACTTCCTCCACCAGCCCTTCGGGATAGCGCAGGCGGCCCGCGTAGTGGATCACCCTGCCGTTGCCCAGGTAAATGCCGTGGTGGTCGTAGCCGCGGCGGTGGGTAACCAGGTGGCTTCCGGGGGTGAGTTGCGAGACCGCGGCGTTCATGCCCGTGAGTCGCAACTCGCCCGCCGGCGGTTCATACCTAAATCCGGTACCGGACTTTAGATATTCACTTTGAGCCGCCCAGCTCGGCGAAAAGTGAATATCTAAAGTCCGGTACCGGATTTAGGTATTACATGCGCAGCAGGTCGCCGCGGCGGACGGGGAACTCGGTCAGGCGGGCGCCGACCGCATAGCGATCGTCCACCTGCTCGACGCGAATCTGCCCGAGTTTCTGCTCGATGCGTCCCAGGCTCAGGCCGGTCGCCGGATCGATCAGCTCGCGTGCCACGGTATACACGGTGAGCGTGTCGCCGATCTTGATGCCGGCGCTCGCGCCGGCGTTCACGAAGAGCTGCGCGCCCTGCACTTCCACCACCTGCGCGGTCCAGCCGATCTCGCGCGTCTGCTGCATGATGAATCCGGCCGCCTCGCCCACCGCTTCGCGCATCGCCATGCCGAGCGGCGTCTTCGAGAAGTTGTCGGTGCCCAGGCTCGCCTTCTTCCAGTCGATGCCGAATGCCAGGCCGAAGGTCTTGGCTTCGGAGTCGACCCGCTGCGTGAACAGCACCTGGCCGCTCGACGCGTCGATCAGCCGCACGTCGAGCGCGAGATGCGCGACGTTCTTGTTGCCGCCGAGACGCAGGCCGATCGGTACGTTGGCGAGGCCGACGCCGAGCGTGGTGCCGCGACCCTTCTTGCCGGGTTCGAACTCGGTGATGTCGCCCTTCACCAGGATCTGCGCGCCGATCATGTTGCCCGCGCGCGCGGCGGTCTCGCGATTCACGACGCCCGCGAGGCCGAGCTCCTGCTCGCGCAGGACTTCGGACAGCGCCATGCGGTCGATGACGATGAAGCATCCGGTCTGGTCGAGCGCGGTGGAGAGCTGCGCCGCGACAGCTTCACCGACGTCCCAGCCTTCGTAGGCGCCGTACTTGCCGGTGCCGCCGAATTTGAGAACGGCGACGCGCTTCTTCGGCCCCGTGCATTCGACCGCCGCAGCCGCGGCTGCCGCCTCGGCCTGCGCCGCTGCCCTGGCTTCCTCTTTCTTCGAGCGCGCCTGCGCGCCGCCGATGAGCGAGAGGCTCAGGAGGGCGATGAGCAGCGAGTGGCGCAATTTCATGATCGTTTCCCCTTGTCGTTTGGAGCGCTGTCGTGTGGATCGTCGTCTCGCAAACCGAGTCGTATGAACGCTGACCGGTGCGTCACGTGCCGAGGGCGGCCGGTTCAGTCCTTGCCCTTCTCGCCCTTCGGCGGCTTCGTCCACGTGTGCGGCTCTTCGATGCCGCCTTTGTCGGTCTCGTCCGCAGGGGCATTCGCACTCACGGCCTTGCTCGCAGCCCCGGTCTGAGGCGCGGCCGCGGTTTCTGGCGCGGAAGCGGCCTGGTTCGCGGCTTCGCCCTTCTGTCGTGCCATCAGCTCGTCGAGGAAGCGGATCTGCAGCTCCTCGAGTGCGCGGGTGTCCATGCTCGGCACGTAGAGGAACACCCTCTGCCAGCCCTTCGGCTGCGATTCGAGCTGGCTGCGTACCAGCAGGTGCTGCACGAACGGCGAGAAGCGATCGTTCGACGTGGCCGCGATCGTCGTGCAGATGACTGGTTGCGGTGTGCAGACAACGGTCGCGGCCGGAGTGACGTCGTCGCCAGCCGCGGCGGTCCTGGATCCCGCGACGAGGGCGACGAGCGCGGCAGTACGGTACTTCATGGCAGTTCTCCTGAATTCTTTCGCTGCATCGTTCGATGGCACCGCTCAGGTGCCGGGAGTCGCCGGCGGTGCCGGCGCCGGACCTGCGCTCGCGTTGCCTTCGGCCGGCGGCGGTGCCTGTCCGGCCGGCGGAACGACGGGATCAGCCTCGGGTGCGGGCGTTGCGGGCTGCGGCGGCAGCACGATCGTGGTGTCGGCGCTGCTGCGGATGATTTCGTTGTCCGCGGTTCCCGAGTTGTTGCCGCAGATCATGATGACGTTGCCGTTCACCGCCTTCGCTTCGATGCCGAAGCAGCGGTTTTCCAGGCGTTCCATGGAACGCGCGAGCTGCTCGCGCATCATCCCCACGCTCGGCGAGTCCGCAGGGTTGACGTAGATCCCGGAAGTGTTGCCGCGCGCGGCGGCGTCGCTGTTCGCCTTGTCGCGTTCGAACATCTCGCGCATCTGCCGCAGGTTGCGGCGCAGCGACTGTTCCTGCTCGGCGAGCCTGGCAGGGTCCACCGGGGTCGCGGTGATCTTGATGTCGGCCGGATCGCCTTGCGATTCGGCGGCGCCGGCGGCTGTGGCCGCGAGCGCGAGAAAAATGGCAAGAGTGGGCAGTTTCATGGCCGGCCTCGCGTTGTAAAAAGAGGCCTGGCTGAATCGGGTCGCCAGGCCCGTCGGGAAGGTCCTGCCGGGCGGAGGGGGGACAACGCCCGGCAGGGTTCTTCACAGTTGCATCGTCGGTTCGTTTCGCTCTCGTTCGTCTTCCGCAGGGCGGCGGCCCCATGCCGCCGCCCCGCACTCGCGCCGCTTACTTGCCGGCGGTCGTGTTCACCGCGTTGGCGTTGGAGCTCGAGGTCTCGCTCTTCTTGTCCTGGCTGTTCGCCTGCAGCTGCGTCTGGTCGCCGGCCGTCAGCACCTGCTTGTTGCCCAGATCGCTGTTGATGATGCTGCCGATCGAGCCGCCGGCCACGTGGCCGGAGCCCTGGCCCGCGATGATCGAGTTCGCCACCGTGCCCGAGTTGTCGCCGCCGATCGTCGCGGTGTTGCTCGCGTTGATCGTGCGGTGCTCGTTCACGTACGCCGGCGACTTGTAGCCGCCGCCGTTGGAGTCGCCCGAGGTCGGCATGCTCATGTTGAGAGCGAAGCCGCCCTGCGAAGCACCCTGGCTGTGGCCTGACATGTAGCCCGAGTTGGAAGCGGACTGCGTGTCGAGCGCGGCCGAGGTCTGCGCGACGTCGACCACCGGGTTCACGACCTGCGAATCGACACGCGTGTCGTAGCGCAGGCTGTAACGGCTGCTGGCGTCCGTGTTGAAGCTGCCGTTGGTGTTGAAGCTGTCGGCCGCGTTGCGGCTGTTGTCGGTGTTGTAGCTGTCGATCGTCCGACGGCTGGCATCGAGGTCGAGGTTGGTGTTGGTCGTGGTCGTGCGGTTGAAGCTGTCGACCGCCTTCCTGCTCGCGTCCACGTCGACGTTGGTCTCGGTGTTCGTCTCGGTCGAGCGGTTGAAGCTGTCGTCGACCTTCACGTCCTTGCTGTTGTCGGTCTGGTTCGTGGTCTTGATCGCCGTCCAGCGGTTGAAGCTGTCGTCGATCTCGACCTGCGGGCCCTTCGGCGCCGGCTTGTATTCCTGCGTGCGCATCTCTTCGGCGTGCACCACGGCGGCGAGCGCGGAAGCTGCGACCAGCAGGACGATTCGGGACGGGAACGATTTCATCGGTTTTCTCCTGAGGTGTTCGAGGTCTGTCAGCGAGGGTTCGGTGTGTATGTGTGTCGAACCCTCGTCGCACCGTGAGGAACGGGCACGCGCCGGACGGTTCAAAAATAGAAGAGGGTCAGGCACCGTTTCGCCGGCGCCGAGCGGCTGCGCGCTTCAGCGCGGCGTTCGTGTCACGAGGCGACCGTGCGTCGGCGCGCTGAAATGTCGCGGGCGGACGAGATGTCGCGGGCGGACGAGATGTCGCCGCGAGAACGCCGGTGCAGAAACGACGAAGCCCGACTGAGGGGGAGCAGCCGGGCTTCGCTTGCAGGGGACTCGTTCTGGAATCAGGTCATCTGGTGGGAACTCGGGCCCGTTCGTCGCCGGACGGCGGGCCCCATCCCAATCGAGCTGTGTCTAAATGAGGTGACACCACCTCAGGAGTGCAGGAGAGCAATCTCCTCACGATCCAGCGCTTCGATGAACTGGACGCGGCCCGTGAGCAACAGGTGGTTGATCACTTGCGCGGCCTCCATGTCATTGGCGGCGAAGCTGCTGACCGCGCCCACGAGCTCCAGGAGCGTTACCGGGGCGGGTTCCCTGATCGGCCGAAGGCTTTTGCTTTTCATATTCGGTCTCCTCCTGCGAAATGAGTCACAGGGGAAAGGCCGAAGGTTCAAGCCACGGCTCTGATCATCGCCTCATTTCGCGCCGAGCAACGAGGCGAAGGCCAGGTGCCCCTCCTCGCCCGGACCGATCGACACCGGGATACCCACAGCCTCGTAGACGGGTCCGCTCTCGCGCGTGACCTGCACCACGGCTCGCATGCGGCCGCTCTCCAGCGCCGCACGGTCGGCTTCGCTCAGGCGATATGCCGTCCCGAAACACCGGCCACCGGACGTCGGCGCACCGAAACCGGCGCGCTGCCAGAGGGGTTGCTGCATCTCGTCGCGCAGCGCCGAGTGATATTTCGCCATCTCGCCGCGCAACTCGGGCGGCACCTTCGCCAGCGCCTCGCTGAGCGGCAGGATTCCGCCGCCGGAACCCACCTGCCATTGCCCGCTGCGCTCGAATCCACCCGACGACTTCTGCTGATCCACGAGCTTGCCGTCCTGGTAGGTGTTCGTGGTCCTGGTCCACGACACCGACAGGTTCCACTTGCCCCACAATTCGTAAGCGTATTCGGCGAACGGATAGATGCGGCGGCAATCGTCGCGCTCGAGGTACACCTCGTGCAGCGTGCCGTTGTCGTCGGCGTCGTCCAGGCGCGTGCTGAGCAGCAGCCCGTCCTTCGCCAGCTGTCCACCGAGGCTGAGCTTCGCGCCGCTCGCCTTGTCCTTCACCTTCGAGCGGAATTTCTTCTTGATCGGATCCTCGTACAGCGCGGGCTGCGGTTCCTCCTGGCCCTTGCCACCGCCACCACCCTGCAACATTCCACCGGTAGCGCTCGACAAGGCCTTCGAGAGCAGCCCCATGCCGACGCCCTTCACCAGTCCGCCGATCTTCGCGTACTGATCGCGCGTGCCGACGACCATGGGCGCGGCGTCGAGCTCGGGCGAGCATTTCGCGAAGCGATCCGGCGCGGGATCCGTGTCGGCGTCCGCACCGGCGTTCGCGTCCTGCGAATCGTCCTGCTCGTCGTCGTCCTCTTCGGGCGGCAACAGGCCGAGGTGTTTCTCCGGAAGCGGGCGCGGCGTCGACAACTTCGATCCGCCCTTGAGCGTGTCGCGATAGGCGAGCTGCAGGGGCTCCTCCGCGGGCCACGCCGCGACGGCGTACAGCAAACCGAGCGCGATTGCGCCGATACGATTGATGGCGTTCACTGCTGGGCTCCGGGCGGCGGCGGCGCGGGTGGCTGCGTCGCGGGTGGCGGTGTCACGGATGGCTGTGCGGCCGGCGGCTGTGCTGTCGGCGACGACTCCGGCGCAGCCGCGCAAGATTCCGGCTGCCCCAGCGCGCGCGCAGCGGCGCAACCGTCGATGCGGCCGCGACCAAAACGCGTGTCGCTCGCGCCGCTCGCCAGGGAAACCGCCGTAGATTCGAGCGCGTCGCGCAGCGCGGCGGCACGGTTCTTCATGGCTTCGGGCGTAGCAGCCGCCGGCGCGGCGGCGCCCGGAGCAGCGGCGTCGGGCGACGCGGACAGAAGCAGCGCGGCAACGCCGCTCACGTGCGCGCTCGCCATGGAAGTGCCGGAGAGCTGACCGGGATAGGTCGAACCCGGCACGGGTACCGGTACTTCGACGCCGGGCGCGGCGAGGTCGACGAACTGACCGCGCGTCGCCTGCGTGTAGAGCCGTGCCTTCGTGTCGATCGCCGTCACTGCTATCACACCGGGATGCGCGGCCGGGAACGACGGCGCAGCGTCGGGCCCGCCGTTGCCGGCGGCCGCAACCACCAGACGCTGTTTCGCGAGCGCAGCGTCGATCAGCGACGCGACCAGCGGATCGCGCGGCCCGCTGATGCTCATGTTGATGATCGCCACGTCGCGCGCGAGCGCCGCATCGAGGGCCTTCGCGATGGTGCTCGACCAGCAGCGCGCGACGACCGCATTGCGCGATTCGGGCTCGCAGGCCTTGATCGCCACCAGCGAGGCCGACGGCGCCATGCCGAACGCGCCGACGTTGTTGTTGGCTTCCGCGGCAATCAGGCCCGCGACCGCCGTGCCGTGCCGGTCGGCGCTCAGGCCGTAGCCCGTGACGTCGATGCGCTCGGCGATACGCGCGGCGAGCTCGGGATGCGTGTCGTCGACGCCGGAATCGATGACGGCGATGCGCACGCCGGCGCCTGCCGTGGCCGCGAGCAGGCGATCCGCGCCGGTAAGCCGCGCGCCGTAGTTCATCCACGCATACGGGTCGTTGAACTGCGCGGCCGTCCGGTACCGATACTCATGCTGGGCGTTCTCCACGCCGGCCAGTCCGCGCAGGGCCCCAAGGGCACTCTGCGGATCCATGGCCTCGTCGGAAATCTCGAAGCGCACCAGCGCGCGACTGATCGACGCCAGCACGCTGGTCTCGAGTACGGTCATGCCGGGAAGCTGCGAGAAACTCGCGAGCAGCTTCGGATCGAGCTTGCCGTCCTTGCCAGCGAGCGACGCCACCGCGAGCAGACGCCGCGGCTCGCGCTCAGGAAGAACATCGGAGAGCGGCTGCGTGCGCGCCTGACACGCCGCGGCCGTCACGACTTCCCAGCAACCGCGATCCACGCTTTCGCTCCCCGCGTCGGGGAAAGCGAACGACCCCTTGTCCGATGTGAGCGCCGTCAGCAGTTTCGAGGCGGACGGTGCCTTCGCGCAGCTGCGCTGACCCGCGACCTTTGCCGGGTCGAATGCCTCCTGCGCCTCGGCGGCAAACAGCGATTCGACCGAAGGGGCGCGAGGCACCAGCAGCACGCGCGCGCCGGCGAGCGGCAGGCCGTCCTCGGCGACGACCGTCGCGTCGATCCCGGTGCGCTGATCGGCGTCGTCGTCGGTTTCGATCAGGCGCAGCTCGAGGCGGACTTCCTCATCCTCTTCCCCGGTGGCGTCGACTTCGGTTGTGGCGTCTTCTCCCGAGGCGACGCCGGCCCGAGCGTTACCCTCCGCGGGCGCCGCGGCCGGCGCGGGCTCCTGTTGCGGCACGAAATAGGTCTGGCAATAGTCCGTGCCGCACGAAAGCACGCCGTTGTCGGTGCACATCGCCGCGTTGCGTGCGCGCCAGACGCCGTCGTCCATCGCGAAGCGCACGATCGCGCCACCGCCGGCGAGCGGCACGCGCTCCATCGGCTCGACGCCGTTGCGCTCGGCCCATTCCCCGGCATCGACGTCCTTCGCGAGCTCGACGCTGCGCATTTCGCCGCTGCCCAGCGTAACAGTGCCCGCGTGCGCGGTGCAGGACGCGAGCGTAGCGACGGCCACGGCGACGCACGTCGCGAGCAAGGCGAGCGAGCGGCTCATGGCTTCTCTCCGGGATCAGGCGCTTCGCCGAGATCGATCGTGAACCTGGCTTCGCGGGTCTTGCCGCTCTCGTGCGTGACCAGCGCGCGCACGATCCAGCGGCGCGCGCCGCGCAACGCGCGCGGCTCGGCTTCGGCGAGTGTCGCGTTGCGTGCGGGCCGGGCAAGCGGCGGCGCCAGGTCGATCCAGTCCTGCGGGAACGCTTCGGGCGCAGCCTGCACGCGCGCACCGGCGAAGCGATCGGCGTCGACGGTGCCGAGCACGCGCACACGCGTCTGTCCGTCGCGGATCGACAGGTCGACGTCGGCGATCGCGGCTTCGATACGGAAATTCGGGTCGGCGGCGAGCGCAGCGCGCGCATCGACGATGCCGTACCCGGTGAGCGCGTCGACACCGGGCGCGCCGATGTCACGCGCGGACTGCACGATCATGCGCGCTGCCTGGACGCCGGTGAGCTCGGGCCGCTGCGACAGCAGCCACGAGGTCACGCCCGAAACCATCGCCGCGGCGAACGAGGTGCCGCTGACGCGGTAGAAATCGTTGCCGACCGTGGCCGCGCCCTCGCGATAGTTGGCGGCGCCGGAGATCTGGATCAGGTCGGTGTCGCGCGCGCGCAGGCTGAGGATATCCACCCCGGGGGCTGCAATCTTCACGGCGCGGCCGAAGTTCGCAAAGCGCGCGCGCCGGTCGTCGGGGTCGGTCGCCGTCACCGTCAGCACGCCGGGCAGGTCCGCCATGCCGAAGCCGGCTGTATCGCGTCCGAGATTGCCCGCGGCCACGACGACGATGACGCCCGACTGTGCTGCGTGCGCGATCGCCCGCTGCTCCACCGCGCTCAGGTTCTCGCCGCCGAGACTGAGGTTGACGACGCGCGCGCCGTTGGCGACGGCGTAGTGGATCGCCGCGGCAATATGCGCGCTGCGTCCCCTGCCGATCGCGTTCAGCACCTTGAGCGGCATCAGGCGCACGAGCGGATCGATGCCTGCGACGCCGAAGCCGTTGCCGGTGCGCGCGCCGATGATGCCCGCAACGTGCGTGCCGTGGCCCGCACGGTCCCAGGGGTTGTTGTTGCCGTCCGCGAAGTTCCAGCCGATGAGGTCGTCGATGTAGCCGTTCCTGTCGTCGTCCACGCCGTTCGGCGTCTCGGCCTCGTTGCTCCAGAGGTTTTCGCGCGCCAGATCGGCGTGAGTGAAATCGATGCCCGTGTCGACGATGGCGACGATGACGGGTTTCGGCGGCGTCGCCTGCGCGCGTGTCGCCGCCAACTGCCATGCGGACGGCACCTCGGCAGTCGCGCCGAAGCCGATGCGATGCAGTCCCCACTGGTCCGCGTAGCCCTGTTGCCAGGAACCGGTGGATTCGAAATACGGGTCGCCGCCGGCTGCGGCAGCCATGCCGCAAGCGAGCAACGCCGCGAGAGCGAGGCACGAACGCGTCACGACAGACCTCATTGCTCCGCCGGCGCGGCGAAGCGCACGAGCTGCTGCTCGGCTTGCAGTTTTTCGAGCGCGACGGCCTCGCTCACCGAATCATCCGCGATCTCTACGACGTACGACTGGCCCGCGCTCGGGCCGGACACGATGCGCAAGCCCTGCGCGCCGAGGAAGTCGCCGATCTGGCCGATCGTCGCCTCGGGCGCGAAGACCACAGTAAATTGCGCACCTTCGCTCGCGCCCGCGCTCGCGGCCGCTGAGCCGCTGGCAGTGGTACCCGTGGCGTCTTCGAGTCGCGGCGCGCTATCGCGCCCCGGCGCGAGCAGAAAGCCGGCGAGCACGAAGATCAGGGCGAACTGCGCGGCCAGCGCGAAGCGTGTCACCCCGGACGCGGAGCGCCAGTCGCTGACGACGTTGCGGCGGAAGCGCTCGAGGACCGTCACGCTGGCGCGCGGCCTCGCTTGCGCCCGGGCGTGCTCGAATTCGTCGATACGTCCCAGGGCGTCTGCGAGTAACTCGTCGCGAAACGCCGGCTCTTCGGCGTCGCCCGCGCGCACGGTGTCGCGCAGGACGTGCACTTCGGCCAGTTCGCGGCGCAGCTCCGGCGAGCGTCCCAGCTCGTCCTCGACCGCGCGCCGCTCGTCGTCGTCGAGCGCGTCGACGGCGTACCAGGGCAGCAGCCGCTTCACTTCCTCGGCGTTCATGGTTTCTCTCCGACGTGCGCCAGCTCGGCCAGCAGCGGCTCGAGCTTGCGCTTGGCATGGAACATCCGCGTCTTCACCGTGTTCTCCGGGCAGTGCGCCACCTCGGCGATCTGCTTGTAGGACATCTCTTCCATGAAGGTCATCTCGACCACTTCGCGCTGTTCGGGCGGGAGCTGTTCGAGGGCGACGCGCAACTTCTGCGTGACTGCGAGGTGATCGATCCCGGCCTCCGGCGCCGGCGCCTCGTCCGCGACTTCCGCCGCGTCGTCGAGCGCGGTCAGGTGCAGCGTCTTGCCACGCACCGCGTTCAGCGTGCGATGGCGCGCGATGCCCAGGATCCACGTCGACGGTGAAGAGCGCCCTTCGAACCGCTCGGCGCTCTTCCACACTTCCAGCATCACGTCGTTGGTCACCTCTTCCGCCTTGGTCCGGTCGCGGATCATCCGTACGGCGAAGCGGAACACGCGCGGGGCGTACTCGCGATACAGGCGCTCGAAGGCGCGGCGGTCGCCGCGCGCGATCTGCCGGATCCACTCCAGCTCGCGACCTGCACCGTCCGCCGCCGCCGGGACATCGAGGGTGTGCGTCATGCGCGTCTCGGGCAGCGGCTCGAAAGCCATTGCCCCGGTTCGTGCGTCGAAAGACAGACCGCGCGCCGCCATGCCGACAGTCCCCTGCCCGTTAGCCATTGTTGTATTGGCCGTTCGGAGCGTGGGTCACGGCCTGTCGCCAACGGGTTCAACGATTCAGAAGCGCGCGGCGGCTCAGTCCGGAAGGCAGGTGCCGGACCTGGCGCGGGAAGTACGCGAAAGCGAGGTATCCCCGTCGTTCTGGTCGTCGTTGTACGGCGCATCGTCGTGCGGCCTTTGTTATGAGACCCATCGTACCGGACTTTGGGCGGGCCCGGCCCGCCTGCGGCGCGCGGATCGGACGAGCGAATTAAGTACAACGAGAGACGGGCGGTAACCGGAATCCGGCACCACCTGACGGTAACCAAAGGGCGGTACCGCTTTGTGAATAACTAAAGTCCGGTACCGGATTTTTAGTTATTGCAGTGCGGCCTACCCCGCCGCGGGCGGATTGAGGAGGTGCACCTCGCGCTGCGGGAACGGAATGACGATGTCGCGGGTGCGGAAGGTTTCCACGATTCCGCGGGTGACTTCGCTGTGAGCGGCCCCGTAATGCTCGACAGCCGTCCAGGGCCTCACCGCGATGTTGATCGCGCTGTCCGCGAGCCGACTCACCTGCACCACCGGCGCCGGATCCTTCAGCACGTGGGAGCTGGCGGCCAGCACGGCATCGACCGCGGCGAGCGTCGCTTTGAGGTCGGCGTCGTACGCGACACCCACGACGACATCGAGCTGCCGGATCCGACCGAAGTTGTGCAGGATCTCGCCGGCGATCTTGCGGTTCGGAATGACCACCAGCGACCGGTCGGCGTGGCTCAGCGTGGTGTTGAACAGCGTGATGGTCTCCACCCGCCCCTCCTCGTTGGAAATCGAGATGTACTCGCCGACGCGATAGGGCTTGGTGAAGATGATCGACAGTCCGGCGGCGACATTGCTCAGCACGCCCTGCATCGCGAGAGCGATGCCGGCTCCCACGACGCCGAGCCCGGCGATCAGGGGCAGCAGCTCCACACCGAGGTTCTGCAGCGCCATGATGAGGAACAGGACGAAAACCGCGCCGCGCGTGAGGCGCGAGAGGAGCAGTCGCACGGGCGGCTCGAGCTCGAGATGCGCGAGGCCGCGGTCGGCCCAGCGGGCGGCCCAGCGGCTGACGAAGAAGCCCAGTGTGAGGATCAGCAGCGCCGCGAGGACTTTGGGACCGAAGCGCACCGCCAGATCCAGCAGCGTGGCCTTCAGCTCGCGCATCGTCTCGATCTGCCCTTCCATGACCTGGCCCTCGGCGCCGCGGGAAGCGCGAGTCTACCGTCCTCGCCAGTTCACTGCAGCGCGCGCATGGCGCGGTCGAGGCCTTCGGGAGTCAGCGGGAACATCTGGCGTTCGAGCAGGTTGCGCGCGATCTCGATGGACGGGGTGTAGTCCCAACGCTGCATCGGCTCCGGGTTGAGCCATACATGGTGAGGGTAGTGGGCGCGCAGGCGCTGCATCCACACCGCGCCCGACTCGTCGTTCCAGTGCTCGACGCTTCCGCCTTCCTGCGTGATCTCGTAGGGACCCATCGTCGCATCGCCGACGAAGACCAGCTTGTAATCCGATCCGTAGGTGCGCATGACCTCGGGCGTGGGTACGGTCTGGCGCAGCCGCCGGCGGTTGTCGCGCCACACGGCTTCGTAGACGAAGTTGTGGAAATAGAAGTGCTCGAGGTGCTTGAACTCCGAGCGCGCCGCGGAGAAGAGCTCCTCGCACACGCGTACGTGATCGTCCATGGAGCCACCGACGTCGAGGAACAGCAGCACCTTCACCGCGTTGTGCCGCTCCGGGATCATTTTCAGGTCGAGCAGGCCGGCGTTGCGGGCCGTCGCGTCGATGGTGCCGTCGAGGTCCAGGTGCACTGGCGCACCCTCGCGCGCAAAGCGCCGCAGGCGGCGCAGCGCGATCTTGATGTTGCGCGTGCCCAGCTCCTGCGTGTCGTCGAAGTTGCGATACTCGCGCCGGTCCCACACCTTCGCGGCGCGCCGGTTGCGCGACTCGGCCTGGCCGATGCGGATCCCCTCGTGGTTGTAGCCGTACGCGCCGAACGGCGACGTGCCCGCGGTGCCGATCCATTTGTTGCCGCCCTCGTGCCGCCCACGCTGCTCCGCCAGGCGCTCACGCAATGTCTCGAGCAGCTTCTCCCACCCGCCCAGCGATTCGATACGCGCCTTCTCCTCGTCCGTCAGGAGCTTCTCGGCGTAGGCACGCAGCCAGTCGGCCGGCAGGTCCTTCATCAGCGCCGCGAACAGCTCTTCGGCGCCCCGGAAGTGAGCGGCGAACACGCGATCGAAGCGGTCGTAGTGCGTCTCGTCCTTGACGAGGCAGGCGCGCGCGAGGTGGTAGAAGGACTCGGCTTCGCGCTCGATGACGCGCGCGTCGAGGGCCTCGAGCAGCGCGAGGAACTCGGTGATCGAGACCGGTACGCCGGCCTGTTTGAGCTTGAAGAAGAACGGAACCAGCACGTCAGGCGCCCTGCTCCATCACCACCGTCCTGCGGTCAAGCGCGGGGCGGCGCGTCTCAGCGCGCCTCGCGGCGGCTCAGGAAAAGAACCTGTTCGACCAGGTGCACGTCCTGCTCGTTCTTGAGCAGCGCGCCGTAGAGCGGCGGCAGCGACTTGCGGTGATCGCGGTCGCGGAGCGTTTCCGCCGGGACGTCCTCGGCGAGCAACAGCTTGATCCAGTCGAGCAGCTCCGACGTCGACGGCTTCTTCTTCAGCCCCGGCACTTCGCGCAGACGGAAGAACGACTCGAGCGCCTCGGCGAGCAGCTCGCGCTTCAGGTCCGGGAAGTGCACGGCGACGATGCGGGTCATCGTTTCCGCGTCCGGGAAGCGGATGTAGTGGAAGAAGCAGCGGCGCAGGAACGCGTCCGGCAGTTCCTTCTCGTTGTTGCTGGTGATGACGATGATCGGCCGGTGGCGCGCCTGGATGGTCTGGCGCGTCTCGTAGACGTAGAACTCCATGCGATCGAGCTCGCGCAGCAGGTCGTTCGGGAACTCGATGTCCGCCTTGTCGATCTCGTCGATCAGCAGCACCGGCTGCACGTCGCATTCGAACGCTTCCCAGAGCTTGCCGCGCACGATGTAGTTGCCGATGTCGTGCACGCCTTCCAGCCCGAGCTGCGAATCGCGCAGGCGCGACACGGCGTCGTACTCGTACAGGCCCTGTTGCGCGCGCGTCGTCGACTTGACGTGCCACTCGAACAGCGGCCGGCCGAGCGCCAGCGCGATTTCCTGCGCGAGCTGCGTCTTGCCTGTGCCCGGCTCACCCTTGATCAGGAGCGGACGCGCGAGCGTCACGGCCGCGTTGACGGCGATCATCAGATCGTCGGTGGCGACGTAGCGGTCGGTGCCCTGGAAGCGTGAGGAAGTCATGCAGTCCCGGTTCCTCGATTCGCAGCGCGAAACTCGGCTTTCACTTCGGGCGACCGCAGTCGCTTGATCAACCAGGCGAAGAGCACGCACAGCGCGACGGTCGCGATCAGTACCACGAGCCGCACTGCCTTCATTGCCGCCTGCAGCTCAGGGATATCCGCACCGACGTCGCTCGGGGCGACAGCGGACATGCCGAAGCCGAACGCAAATAGCACAACCCAGAGCACGCCCCAGGCGATGCTGAGCGCAAAGACCACGACGTGCAGGCGTCGGGCCCACTCGTGCCGCCTGAGAAGCGCATAGGCTGCGTACGTCATCACGACGGACAGGATCAGGAAGAAAATCGCGAAGCCGCGCAGCAAGCCCAGGGCGCCTGGCGGGAATGCATCCAGGGGAGGCGTCATCAGCATCTCAGGTGTCACAGCGCCGACCAACGCCAGCTGC
>Ga0187894_10002185_pt1 | contig 23708 bp, 16 predicted proteins | sample GBC1701081metaG_FD_136650 | JGI IMG/M metagenome (GOLD analysis project Ga0187894, IMG submission 136650) | White microbial mat communities from a lava cave in the Kipuka Kanohina Cave System on the Island of Hawaii, USA - GBC170108-1 metaG ... | reverse complement strand
TCGGCGTCATGACGGCGCTGCTCGGCGCGCCCTTCCTCGGCTGGCTGGCGATCCGCCGGCGCGGTGATGGAGGCCGAGGCGCGCCATGGCTGTGATGGCGCGCGCCCTGCGGCGGGTCCTGGGCCATCGCGTCGTGCTCGACGCCATCGACGTCGACATCGCCGCCGGCATGATCACCGGTCTGGTCGGCCCCAACGGCGCCGGCAAGTCGACCTTGCTGCGGCTGCTGGCCGGCATCGACAGGCCGGATGCCGGCGACGTGACTCTCGACGGCGCGCCGTTGCGGTCGCTGTCGCCGTCGGCGCGTGCGCGGCGCGTCTCGCATCTGCCGCAGGCGGCGCAGCCGCAATGGCCGCTGTGCGGCCGTGACGTGGTCAGCCTGGGCCGCCTGCCGCACGGCGCCGGCTTCGACCGGCTGTCGGATGCCGATGCCAAGGCGGTCGACTGCGCCATGACGCGCACCGGCACGACCGGGTTCGTCGATCGGCGCATCGACCAGCTCTCGGCCGGCGAGCGGGCGCGCCTGTTGCTGGCGCGCGCGCTGGCCACCGAAGCCGACGTGCTGCTGGTCGACGAGCCGACGGCCGCGCTCGATCCCGGCTATCAGCTCGAGGCGATGACGGCGCTGCGGGCCGAAGCCGATCGCGGCGTCGCCGTGGCGGTCGCCTTGCACGATCTGGCGTTGGCGACGCGCTTCTGCGACCGGCTGCTGCTGCTGGCCGGCGGCCGCGCGCTGAAAACCGGAACGCCCGCCGAGGTACTGCAAGCCGACACCCTGCGTGCCGCCTACGGCGTCGAGTTCGCGTTCGTCGGCTTCGGTGAGCACCGCTTGCCCGTGCCGGTGTCCGGCCACGGACTGCCGAGCGTGGTCACATCATGAAGGCGCAGGGAATCACTGTCGCGACAGAAGGGCCGAAGGGCGTCGGATGGGCGTTCGGGACGTCGCTTGCGGTGCATGGCGTGGCGCTGGCGGCCATCGTGTGGGGCTGGGGGAGCGCGCCCGTGCAAGTGGGCGTGCCGATCATGGATGTCGAGCTGGTCGTCGCGGCGCCGGGAGAGTCGGGCAGCACCGCGAGCGACCCGGCAGCAACGTCGGTACCGGTCGCGCCGGCGGGGAAGGCATCGACACCACGTGAGTCAACCAGGGCCGGAAGCCAACCCGCACCGACCCCAACACCTGTCGCGCCAGCTGAAGCGCTACTGGCGCCGGATGTCGAACCGCCGCCATCGACCCCCACAGTGCCGTCAGCCCAGTCCGACAAGCACGATACCGGCGCTCCTGCCGATAAGGGCAGTGCGACGACGAGCATCCCCATCATCCTGCCGGAACCGCTGCCGGTCGTCCGATCCGAAGACGTGCTCCACCAGCCGACGCCGGCGCCGACGGCAGAAGTTCCGCCGACGGCACCGCAGATACCGCCGCCAGCGCCGCAGCCAAAGGCGACCACGCCGGCCCAGTCACCGCCTGCTGCGCCACCACGCACGGCATCGCCGCCCCGGCAGACACCACCGCCGACACAGAAGCGCACGCAGCCGGACGCCGCATCGGCGCATGCGCCTGCTACGCCGACGCCTCAGGCCGGCAGCGGCCCGACGCAGGGGACCGAGTCGGCCGGCGGCGGTCCCGCGGCCGGCGGCGCGCGGCTGCTGCGTCACGTCGCGCCGGTCTATCCGGCGCTGGCGCGCGAGCGCGGGCTGGAAGGACGGGTCGTCGTGCGCCTGCTGATCGGCGCCGACGGCGTGCCGGCGGAGATTCGCGTTTCGCAAAGCAGCGGCTTCGAGTCGCTCGACTCTGCGGCCATCGACGCCGTGCGCCAGTGGCGGTTCGACCCGGCACGCCGCGCCGGGGTGGCGGTGTCCGAGGAGCGCCTGGCGCCCGTCGTGTTCCGGCTCAGGCGCTGAAGGCTGCCGGTTCGCATCGGCGGCCCGAATCCGTCAGCCCGGCGCGGGGCGGCGCAGCGTCGCTTCGAACAGGATCGCCAGGGGCACGCAAGCTGCGAACATCGCAACGCCCAGCATCAGCGCCGCGGCCGGCGAGCCCGCGGCATCGGCCAGGGCGCCGGCGATCCACGGCCCGATCCCCATGATCGCCGAGTTCACCGTGCTGAAGATGGCGAGTCCCGTGATGCGATGCTCGGGCCGTAACACGCGTGTCGGCATGGCCGAGAGAACGCCGGGCCCGGGGCCGAGCGCAAGACCGAAGGCGACGCAGGCGAGGATCGGCGAGACATCGACATAGAGTGCGGCCAGGGCGGCCGCGGCCGCGAGGAAGGAAACGCCCGCCACCAGCCGCGGCGCGCCGCTGCGCTGCACGAGAAACCCGCCGATCGGGATCGACAGGATGGCGATCCACAGCGGGATGCTTGTGACCGCGGCGGCATCGCGCGTGGACAAGCCGCGGGCAGCAAGAAGGCTGGCGCCGAAGCTGAGCAGGGTGATCAGGCCGAGGTTGAAGCAGCCCCACGCCACGCCCGCGATCAGCACGCTGCGCAGCGACGGCCAGTCCGGCGGGTTCCACCACGTACCGCCTGCGGCCGGCGTCGGTGCGTCCCGGGGCGGGCGGTAGACCGCGAGCAGAAGGGCGAGCGCGAACAGGCAGACCAACGCCACCACGGCCATGCCGGTGCGCCAGCCGAGGCTCTCGGCGATGCGTCCCTGGACGATCAGCGCCAGGCCGATGCCGAACGGCCAGCTCGACATCAGGGTCCCCATGGCGAAGACGATCTCGCGTCCGACGAACCAGTCGGTGAGCATCTTGGTCAGCACGAGGCCGAAAAGCGCCGCGCCCGCGCCGCTGACCAGCCGCCCGGCCGTCAGCGGCATCATGGTGTCGCCGACGCTCATCAGCAGGCCGCCGCCGATCATCAGCACCAGGCCGGTGACGCAGACCGCGCGGTCGCCGAAGCGCGTGCCCAGCATGCCGCCCGGCAGCGACAGGATGGCGCCGGGAAGCGTGTAGAGCCCGACCAGGGTGCCGATCACGGCATATCCGATATGGAGTTCGGCCTCGATCAACCACGCCGAGGAGGCCACCGACTGGAACTGGTAGCCGAAGCTGCTGCGCGCCACGAACAGCACGACAAGGATGAGCCAGCGCTGTTCGATCATTCGAACGCCGCCGCGGTGTGGCCAGGCAGGTCAGGTGTCACGCGATTACAAGGCATTGTACCTGGGATTGCTTGCCGATCCCGCTACCCGCGTCGGGTGCGCCAATGTACATCGGCGCGGCCTCAAGTCGAGGGTGGTGCCGCGAGCGTCATCGCGCCGGGTTCGCCCAGTGCGCTCAGCGCGAACAATCCGTCATGGGCAAGCGCCCAGGGCGGGCGCAGGAAGCCTGCCGCCCGGACATCCTCGAACCAGAACCCGAGCGGTGAATGTCGTGCATAGCTGCCGCCCCCGGCGATGCGGCACAGCCGTGTCAGGATCGACTCCGCGAGCACGGCGATATTCATCTTGGCCAGCGCCGCCTCGTGCCACCCCCGGCCGTTGCGTTCGATCGCTGCCAGCGCGCCATCGTAGGCCTGGTAAAGGAGCCATGCCTCGCGATGCGCCGTCGCCCACTCGACCTTTTCGAAAGCGCGGAAGTTTTCCGGGCGATGGTCGCGGCGTACGAACTCCTCACGCATGTGGCGCATGGCCGCTTCGATGATGCCGACGAACGGCGCGATGTTGGCCAGGGTGCCGGCGCCGGCGGTGCCTTCGGCCACTTCGCGCCAGGAGCCGGGCCATGCCATGCGGGTGGCCGGGTAGTCGGTGAAGATGAAGGCGTGGCTGTTGGTGGCGGCCATGCCGTGCCCGTCCCACGCCGCTTTGAGGGCCATCCCCGCAGTGCCGTCCCACGCGACGTTCCGCACATCGAGGTAAAACCAGTCCGGGGCATCGGCATCGGGCCGGCGCGCGGTGGTCACCATGTGGGTGGTGCCGCCCGTGCCGCTGCCGAAATGCTTCTCGCCGGAGATCCGGAATGCGTGCGGCCCGCCGTCGGCCTTGACCGCGCATGCACGGGTCTGCGCGATGTCGCCGCTGCTGCCGGGTTCCGAGGTGATGGTGCCCCACCAGCCGCCATCGATCACAGTGCCGAACACCTCGCGCTTCTGCGCCTCCCACGCGGCAAGCCCGGTCGCCGGCGGATCCGGATCGCGCCAGAAGGTCAGTACGGAGGGATGCATCGTGGCCACCAGCGCCAGCGATGCGTCGCCCTGCGCCAGCAGGCGCAGCGTGTCGCACTGCACGCGCAAGGATTTCTGCCGCCCCTGCCACCAGCCGCCATGTTCTTCGGGAACGGCGGAGAGGTGCAGGCCGATTTCCTTGAGCGCGGCGATATCTGCCGGATCAAGCGCACGTCGTTGCTGGCGTTGCCGCCGGTCCGCCGCGAGCCGGTGTGCGATTTCGCGGGTATTGGCCAGCAGGTCTTGCGCGTGCAGCACTGGAAATCCCCCCTTGCCGGGTCGACCGGCTGGCGCAATGTTGCCGGGGTTCTTCGGCAGCACATCATCCGTTTGGGGGTTGCGCCCGCCAACGACGACGGGCCTGCCGGGAAGGGAACAGCGACACGATGCGCGTATCGAGCCTCGACCTTCGCCTGCGGCAGGCCGTGGATGGACTTTACGAGGCGGTCGCCGCACCGGAAGCATGGGCCGACACACTCGACAGCTTCGATCGCCTGTTCGGGTCGATCTCGGCGCATCTGTTCCTGTGGGACGACGTGACCGACCAGCGGATTGCCGCGCACCGCTCTCGCTCCTTCGTGGAGAACCATCCGGAATGGGATCGCTTCCAGCGGATCAACCCGCGCCGGAAGATCCTGCTCAGCCTGCCCTACGGGACGCCGATGAATTGCGCGGACTACCTGGACGACGCGGCAGTCTCGCGCAGTGAATATTTCGTCGACTACAGCCTGCCCGCCGGTCGCCGGTATCTGCTCGGCACCTATGCGATCAAGCAGGCGACGGTGGTGACGGCCTGCGCCGTCATGCGCGCGCCCGGACAGAAGCCGTTCGATGCCGCGGACACCGCCATGTTCGCGCGGCTGATGCCTCATCTGCGCCGTGCGGCGCGCATCAACCGACGCATGCGCGCGGCACGCGGGGAGCGCGATCTGATCGGCGCCGCGTTGGACCGCCTGGCCGACGCCGTCCTGGTCGTCGACGCGACAGGAAGGATCGTGCGCGGCAATGCCGCCGCCCACGGGATGCTCGACGCCGCCGGCCCGCTGCGGGCGCAGGCCGGGCGTTTGCGCGCCGCGCGGGATGGCGACACGACGCGGCTGCGGGGCCTGATCGCCGACTCGGCCGGTCCGACGGCTGGCGCCGACACGGACAATGGCGGGACGATCTTCCTCGCAACGCAAGGCGGCGCACGCTGGGCCGTGCTGGTGGCGCCACTGATGCCGCGTGTCACCATGTTCGACTTGTCCGACCGCCGGCTTGTCCTGGTGATCGCGTCGTCTATCGGCACGCCGAAGTCGGTCGAGCATCGCCTGCGCCAGGCCTTTGCGCTGACGCCCGCCGAGGCGCGGCTGGCCGGCCGGATCATCGCGGGGAAGCGGCTGGAAGATATCGGCGCCGAACTGGGCGTCAGCCTGGCGACGCTCCGCACACAATTGAAGACGGTTTTCGAGAAGACCGAAACCCGCCGGCAGGGTGAACTGATGCAGATCGGTGCCCGGCTTGCGGGCATCGCCGGGTCATAGGTGTGTTGCGCCGACGTCGCTCGACAAATGAAGTTGGCTTTGCACCGAAGCGGTCCGTGGCGCTGGAAAGCCCCCCCCCGACGGCGAAACCTTGCCTCAGGCCGCGTCGCCGTGGGCGGAGCGCGACTTCCTGGCCATCTGTCGCACCAGCCTGACAAACCGCTGGACCGCCATCGAGGTCTCGTGACGGCGCGTCGCGAGGTTCAGCGGCGCGATCGGTGCCGATGGGCCCTTGAGGCGGCGGTAGACCACGCCGTCCATCGCCATGCGCTGCAGCGAGGCCGGCACCATGGAGATGCCGAGGCCGGCGGCGACGAGGTTCAGGGTCGACACGATGCGCGGCGCCTCCTGGCCGACCCGCGGGCTGAAGCCCGACGCGTGGCAGGCGGCGAAGATGGCGTCGTACAACCCCGGCCCGCTGGGCCGCCGGTAGACGATGAACGTCTCGGCCGCCAGCGACGCCAGCGACAGTGCCGCCGCATCGGTCCTGCCGCCGCGGGTGAGCGTGTGCCCCTGCGGCAGCGCGACCACCATCGCCTCCTCCAGCAGCGGATGCACGGCAAGCCCCTGCGGGTCGGCGACGGGCGTGCGGATGAAGGCCGCATCGATGCGCTCGTGGCGCAGGCTGTCGATCAGCTCCGTCGTGCCGCTCTCCTCCAGGGTCAGGGACACCTGCGGCAGCATGTCCCGGAAGGCGCGGATGACACGCGGCACGAAGGGGTGGAACGGCGCCGAGCTCGTGAAGCCGACGGCGATGCGGCCCAGCTCGCCGCGCGCCGTGCGCTTCGTGGTCGCGAACGCATGATCGATGTGGGCCAGGATCGCGCGGGCGTCGGCCAGCAGCGCGCGGCCGGCCTCGGTCAACTCGACGCCGCGCGGCTTGCGGCGCAGCAGCTGCACGCCCAGCTCGCGCTCGAGTGCTTTGATCTGCTGGCTGAGCGGCGGTTGCTGCATGCCCAGGCGCTCGGCCGCCCGCGTGACGTGCCCTTCCTCGGCAACGGCGATGAAATACCGGAGGTGACGAAGTTCCATCTGCCATATCCAATAGATATGGATTTCACACCAACCATATCATGGTTCGACTGTTGCCCCAGGCCTAGTTTCGCACCGCACGGGACGAGGAGGCACCGATGGTCGAGATCGAATCCACGCCAGCCATGGCGGCGGCGCTGTATGCGAAGATGGAGCGCAACCTGGCGGTCGTCCGTCGCCGCTTGGGCAGGGCGCTGACGCTGGCCGACAAGGCGCTGCTGAGTCATCTCGACGACCCCGCAACGCAGGACCTGGAGCCGGGTCGCAGCTACCTCGCGTTGCGCCCGGACCGCGTGGTCTTCCAGGATGTGCTGGGTCAGAGCGCCATGCTGCAGTTCATGCAGACCGGCCGGGCCCGCGTCGCAGTGCCGACGACGATCCACTGCGATCATCTCATCCAGGCCCGCAGCGAGGCGGGCGCCGACCTGCGCGCCTCGCTGGTCGAGAGCCGCGAGGTCTACGATTTCCTGCGCGCGGCGGCGGCGAAGTACGGCTGCGGCTTCTGGGAGCCCGGCGCCGGCATCATCCACCAGGTGGTGCTGGAGAACTACGCCTTCCCCGGCAAGCTGATCATCGGCACCGACTCGCACACGCCCAACGCCGGCGGGCTGGGTGCCTGCGCCGTCGGTGTCGGCGGCGCCGACGCCGTGGAGGTAATTGCGGGCCTGCCGTGGGAGGTGCTCTATCCCCGGCGCATCGCCGTGCATCTGACCGGCAGTCTCGGCGGCTGGGCGGCGCCCAAGGATGTCATCCTGTACGTCGCCGGCCAGCTCACCGTCGCCGGCGGGACCAACGCGGTCGTCGAGTATATCGGCCCCGGCGCGCGCACCATCAGCGCTACGGGCAAGGCGACCATCACCAACATGGGCGCCGAGCTCGGCGCGACGAGCTCGATGTTTCCCGTCGACGAGCGCATGGCCCGCTACCTGCGCGCCACCGGCCGGGCGGCCCTGGTGCCGCTCGTGGAGCAGCACCAGCATCTGCTGGCGCCAGACCCGGGGATCGAGGCAAGTCCCGAGAAGCACTACGACCGTGTCATTGCGCTCGACCTGTCCGCGCTTGAGCCGCACGTCGTCGGCCCGCACACGCCCGACCGCACGCGCCCGATCTCCCGGTTCGCGGCGGAAGTGGCCGATGCCGGCAACGCCTTTGTCGATCGCATATCGACGGCCCTGATCGGCAGCTGCACGAACTCGTCCTATGAGGACATGAGCCGCGCTGCCGATGTCGCGCAGCAACTGGCACGACATGGGATGAAGGCCGCCGTGCCGCTGCTGGTCACGCCGGGATCGGCGCAGGTGCGCGCCACGATCGAGCGCGACGGGCAGATGCGGCCTCTCGAGGACGTCGGCGCCACCGTGCTGGCGAATGCTTGCGGCCCGTGCATCGGGCAGTGGCGGCGGCCGGGTGAGGCCAGCGCCATGCCGAACACCATCGTCACGTCGTTCAACCGCAACTTCCCGCGCCGCAACGATGGCCAGCCGACGACCATGAACTTCATCGTCAGTCCGGAGCTGGTGGCCGCTTTCGCCGCCGCCGGCCGGCTCTCGTTCAACCCGCTGACCGACACGCTGGTCGACGCCGACGGCGAGGCTTTTAAGCTGGAACCGCCCCAGCCGGCGCCGGACGTGCCGGCCGGAAATTTTGCCCGAGGCATCGTGTCTTGCGTTGCGCCGCCGGCGGACGGCAAGGGCGTCGTCCTGACGATCGACCCCGGCAGCGAACGCCTGCAGCGCCTGCAGCCATGGCCGGCCTGGAACGGCCAGGACTTCAACGACTTGCCGATCCTGGTGAAGACCAGGGGCAAGACGACGACCGACCATATCTCGCCCGCAGGCCCGTGGCTGCGCTATCGCGGACACCTCGACAAGTTCAGCGACAACATGTTCAGCGGCGCCGTGAACGCTTTCACCGGCGAAGCGGGCAGAGGCCGCAACAGCCTCACCGGCGAGGGCCGCCAGACCTTCTCCAGCGTGGCGCGGTCGTACAAGGCACACGGGATCGCCTGGGTGGTCGTGGGCGATCACAACTACGGCGAGGGCAGCAGCCGCGAGCACGCGGCGCTCTCGCCGCGGCTGCTCGGTGGCGTCGCCGTGATCGCCCGCAGCTTCGCGCGCATCCACGAGTCGAACCTGAAGAAGCAGGGCCTGCTGGCGCTGACCTTCACCGACCCTGACGACTACGACTGCATCCGCGAGGACGATCGCATCAGCCTGCTCGGCCTGGCCGATCTCGCACCCGGCCGGGCGGTCGAATGCCGCGTCGGCCATGCCGATGGATCGGCAACGACCCTGTCGCTGCGCCATTCTTTCAGCGCTCGTCAGATCGAGTGGTTCAAGGCCGGCTCCGCCCTGAACCTGGCCGCCGCATAGCTTTTAGGCGCCAACGCCGCATTCTTCGTGGCGCTCAATCCAGTCCCGTCATCCCAAGCGCAGCAAGGGATCTCCTGCGGAAGGAGTTCCGTTCGCAGGAGATCCCTCGCTGCGCTCGGATTGACCTGCGCTGCGCAACCCGGGACATTCTGTGCAGACCCTGATCGGCCTATTGCTTCCCTCGCCTTCACGCATGCACTTCGCCGATGACGCGGATGCGGCCTTGCGCCCGATTGCGTGGTTTCGTCCTGACCATGATGTCCACGTCCTGACCCAATGCGGTCAGCAGACGCATCAGCCGCTCGCTGGAGAAGTTGGTCAGGCGCCCGTTGAGGAGTGCTGACACCTTCGGTTGATCGATGCCCATGAGCGCTGCCGCCGCAACCTGAGTTAGCCGCCGGCGCCTGATGACCTGGCGGATATGGCTCGCAAGCTGTGCCTTGGTCAGCTCTTCCTCGGGCTCCGCGAATCCCATATCGGCGAACACGTTGCCGCTGCTCGCCGTCACCTTGATGTCGGCTTCGCGCTTCCTGCCCATTTACCACCTGACTGTCCCCATCTATGCTCGTTCAAGCATATTTTCAAGCCATTTTTGTCATGCAGTGACCAGCATCTGGCGCCCATCGAATTGCATCAGACTCATTGCAGGGGGCCGAATGTGATGTCGTCGCGATCAGCCTGCCAGTTCGCAAAACCGGCAAACCACGATCGGGGCATTGCGACGGGTATCACCCACCCGCCGCGATCGAAGGGTTACGCGAACCCGGCCACCGGCACGGCGGGACGGCGGTCGGCGTAGGCCGCGATCAGCTTCTTCGCGTCCTCCGGCCGCCCGGCCTTGAGATAGGCCGCGACCAGCGTGTGCTCGGCGAGGTCGCGTTGCGCGCGGCTGCCGCCAATGCGCACGGTCTCGGCGCGCGCCTCTTCGAACAGGCGGACCGCCTCGGCCCAGGCGCCCTTCTCGTAGGCGGCGAAGCCGGCTGCCAGGGTCGCCACCACATCGCCGGCGGGATAGCGGCCGGACGCCACCCGCGCCTCCAGCTCCCCGACGATGCGCGCCAGGTTGGCATCATCGCCGCTGGCGACGCAGGCGAGCGCGCAATGGACGTCGGCGAACGCGAGGCCGGCCTTGGGAAAGAAGCGCAGCGCATAGTCGCGCAACTCCGACCACATCTGCGGCCGCCTTTGCTGGCCCCCGAGCTCGGCGCGCCAGAGGAAGGCGACCGAGTCCGTGCTGGAGTTGAGGAACGGGCCCCACGAGCCGCCGGGATGCACCTGCTGCTGGTACACGCGCCAGGCCTGCTCGGTGCGGCCCGCCGACAGCGCGAACATCGCGATATGCCAGGAGATGTGGCAGTGCATCAGGCCCTCGCGCGGGTAGCCCGCCATCCAGCCCTCGAGATAGTCGAGCGCCGCGCTGTCCTCGCCCAGCTCGTAAAGCACGTGCGCCTTGATGTGGGCGCCGTGCGCGCTGCGCGGAAAGCCCGCCAGGCTGCGCTCGATCTCGGCCTGCGCCTCGGCGAGCCGGCCGACCTCCTCCAGCGCGAAGGCATATTGCGTCTGGAACCACCAGTCGTCAGCGAGGTGCGGCCGCAGCGCCTCGAGGAACTCGACCTGCTCGGGCTCGCGCCCCGGCCGTCCGCTGAAGCCGATCAGGCCGAAGACACCCGTCGCCGGCGCCGCCACCATGGCATCGCGCGGATGCTCGGCGAGATGCCCGCGCGTCGCATCAAGCGCCTCGACCGGCTTGCCTTCCATGCCCAGGCACAGGGCGTTGACGTGGCCCTGCTCGCGCGCCGTGGCGCCGGCCGCCAGCTCGCGGGCGCGCGCGATAGCCTGGCGCGCCTCGGCCACGTTGGCGGCCAGGAAATGGGTCCGCGCCAGCGCGACATGGGCCAGCGCGAAGCCGGGATCGAGTTCCACCGCGCGCGTCAGGTCGGCGATCTCGTTGCCCGCCGCGGCCAGCACGCCGTCGCAGCCGGCGACATAGGCGGCGCGCGCCGCGCTGGAGGATGTCGTCACCGTCAACCCATACCGATCCGCAAGCATGTCGTGCCCTCTCCCCGATCCAGCCAGGATTCTGCCCTTGCTTCCAGCGCAAGGGTAGCCCGCCCCAATCGATGGCTCCAAGAGCGGAGTGCCCGGTCCGCCGAGCACCTGTCGTCCTGAGCGCAGCGAAGGACCTTGCGGTGGCTCGACGATCCCGTCATCCCGAGCGCAGCGAGGGATCTGCCGCGAAAGGAGACTCCATTTCTGAGAGGTCCCTCGCTGCGCTCGCGATGACGGGCTGAACGGCCACCGCAAAGTCCTTCGCTCCGCTCGGGACGACAGCCACCGGTGCTAACGCAGCGTGACAGCCCCGCAACCGTCCTGGCCCCGCCACCGGCCCGGCCATTTCCGGCAAAACTGGCCCTTTCGCCCCTTCCAATACGACGCTACATCCGCTGACGATCCCTACGCACGTGTGGGAGTCACCCGGCCGTGTGCCGGCGCAGCGGGCGCCTCGAACCCCCGCCGGTCGCCGTTCAGCCGTTGCGGAGCCGATGATGACGATCATGGAACGAGCCAGTGTCTGCACCCTCGATTGCCCCGATACCTGCAGCCTGACGGTCACGGTCGACGATGGCCGCGTCGTCAAGGTGCGCGGCTCGGACGCGCTGCCCTATACCGAGGGTGTCATCTGCAACAAGGTGGCGCACCACACCGACCGCTTCGTGCACGGCCCCGGCCGGCTGCTCTTCCCGCTCAAGCGCACCGGGCCGCGCGGCTCCGGGCAGTTCGAGCGCATCGGCTGGGTGGAGGCGCTCGACACCATCCATCGTCGCGTGACCGATGTGATCGAGCGCTTCGGCCCGCAGGCTGTGATGCCGCTCAACTACGCCGGCCCGCATGGCATGCTGTCCGGCGACAGCATGTCGTTGCGCTTCTTCCACAAGCTGGGTGCCTCGCAGCTGTTCCGCACCTCGCTGTGCGGCGCCGTGCGCAGCGAGGCCTGGTCGGGCACCTACGGCGCGGCGCCCGGCATCGGGCCGGATGCCGCCGGCAATGCCCGGTTCAACGTGGTCTGGGGCAACAACGCCACGGTCACCAACCTGCACCTCGTGCGCCAGATCCGCGTCGCCAAGCGCAAGGGCGGCCGGCTGGCGGTAATCGACCCGCTGCGCACCAAGATCGCCGAACAGGCCGATCTGCACCTGGCGCCGAGACCCGGCACCGACGTGCTGCTGGGCTTCGCGCTCGCCGTCGAGCTGGAGCGGCTCGGCGCCCACCGGCAGGACTTCATCGCCGAGCATGTCCTCGGCTACGAGGAATACATGGAAGTGGCGCGGCGCTGGCCCGCCGACAAGGCCGCGGACATGTGCGGTGTGCCGGCGGCGGACATCCGCCGGCTGGCGGACTGGATGGCGGAAGCGGACCCGCTGGTAATAGCGCCGGGCAACGGGCTCGAGCGCGGCCGCAACGGCGGCAGCGGCATCCGCGCCGCCATCGCGCTGCCGGCATTGATGGGCAAGCTCAACCGCACCAGCGGCATCGTGCTGGGCGCGCGCAATTCGTTCCCGAGGGTCGCGGGCAGGCTAACCCGGCCCGATCTCGTTCCGGCCGGCACCCGCACGCTGAACATCATGGATGTCGGCCGCCACCTGGAGCGCGACGACCTGGACCCGCCGCTGCGGGCGGTGTTCATCTACAATCACAATCCCATCGTCGTGCACGCCGACCAGAACCGCGTGCGGCGCGGCCTCCTGCGCGAGGACATCTTCCTCGCCGGCATCGAGATCGCCATGACCGAGAGCATGCGCTACTGCGACATCGTGCTGCCGGCGGCGACGCACTTCGAGTACGACGACCTCTACGCCGCCTACGGCCATCACTGGCTGCAGCGGGCGGAGGCCATCATCCCGCCGGTGGGCGAGGCGTTGCCCAATACGGACATCTTCCGGCGGCTGGCGGCCCGCTTCGGCTTCGACGACCCGTGCTTCACGGCCACCGACCGGGACCTGATGGACGACGCCATCGACGGCACGCATCACCGGCTGCGCGGCATGAAGCCAAGCGAGATCCCGACCCGCGAGGCGCTGCGCATGACGGCGCCCGACGGCAGCCCGCTGGCGCTGTTCGACAACGTCATGCCGGCGACGCCGTCCGGCAGGATCGAGCTGGCCTCCGACACGCTGGCCGGCCGCTGGGGCCCCGACGCGCGGCTGCCCGCGTGGCGGCCGCCCACGACGGCGTTCCCGCTGGCGCTCATCTCGCCGGCCTCCGACAAGCGCATCTCGTCGACCTTGCTCGGGCCCGGCGGCGAGAAGGGTGAAGCCCCGCCGCTGCTCATGCATCCCGACGACGCGCGGGCGCGTAGCCTCGAAGGCGCCGGCCTCGTGCGGGTCTGGAACGATCTCGGCGCCGTCGTCCTGCCGCTGCTCATCACCGACGCCATCGCGCCCGGCGTCGTGGCGTCGGAGAAGGGCGCCTGGCTGGCGACCAGCCCGACGGACCAGACGATCAGTGCCCTGGTATCCGCCGACGACCGCGCCGATCTCGCCCAGGGCGCCTGCTTCAACGACACCGGCGTCGAGGTGGCGAGGGCCTGACTCTGTCGTCCTTCGCGAACCGAAAGACCTTGAGGTCGTTCGAACACACCGTCATCCCGAGCGAAGCGAGGGATCTCCCGGGAATGGAATCTCTCCTCGCAGTAGCTCCCTCGCTTCGCTCGGGATGACGACTGAACCGACCACCGCAGGTTCGCGCTCGACGGCACGATCACCTCGTCGTCGGCGCCGATATCCCAGGCGCGCAGCGTCAACTCCAGCCCCTTCAGGCCGTTGGCAAGGCCGACGCAGTGCTTCGCGCCGCAATAGACGGCGAACTCTTTCTCGAAGGCCGTCACCTCGGCGCCGAGGATGTACAAGCTCGACGCCGCGACCCGCGCCATCGCCGCGTCGGTCACCTCCTTGAGCTCAAGGTAAGCAGCACGAAGATCAAGAAAAGGGATCATCACGATCCCGGGTCTTCACGTCACGCAGGAAGTCGGCGTAGTCGCGGATATAGTCCGACTCGGCATAGCCGGTCGATGCCAGCACCAGCACGACCGTGCCGGCGGCGAAGTCGTGCAACTCGTGCCACACCCAGGCATCGATGATCATGCCGAGGTCTGGCCTGTCGAGACGCACGGTTTCGCGGTGCTGCCCGTCGTCGAGAACGAGGCCGGTAGCGCCGCTGAGCGCCATCAGGATCAGCCGGGACTCGCGATGCGCATGATGACCGCGGCCCTTTCCGACCGGCACGCCATGGATCCAGTAGGCGCGGCGGATCGGGAGATCGAGGTCGGTGCCGGTCTCGACGAAACTAATCCGGCCGCGCGGGTCGCTGGCGCCGCGCAGCTGGACCCAACGGCAGCCGGTCACGGTCGGTGATGGAGGAACAACACTGTCGGTCTGGCGCATCAGTTCGTTGACCTTTTTGAAGCTTCGTCAAAGGATAGCTTTGGACAAGTGTGAGGAGCCTGTCGGCAAAGCGAGCGTGTAAGCACCGTCCAACTATTGGTGAGTGCACAGAAAGTGATCGACGCATACCTGACATCCGAATACTTGTCCCAGGTATCATTCACTATCGAAGACAGGACTCGCGCTACGCCCTTCTGTTGCGCCGTGGCGAAGATAGTGCACCAGCGGATTGATACCAGCCCGTTGGACGTCCGGATACCGGCGCAGGTACGATTGGCTGTCAAACAGCGGGCCGGGATCGCGTCCCTCAGCAGCACCGTGCTGGAGATAGTGCATCAACGGATTGACCCCTGCCATGCGGACATCAGGATACGCTTCCAAGTACCATCGGGCGTCGAACAAGCCTGACTTGCTCAAATATCGCGCTTGTCGACGTAAGCGAAAATGTTCCTGCTGACGTCGGATCCACCGCGACTGCGAAGCGAGTGTCCGGGCGACACTGGCATAGCGGCTTCCGGTGGCACTGTGTGTGACCAGCCACGAAAGGCTCTTTCTCAGCGGCGCGGTCGCGCGCCAGGAGATACTTGTTTCCAACTGACGCATTTTGTTCGCGAGGGCTGTCCGTGCCTCATCGATTTGCCTGATTTCTATGGCCGAAGCTTCGAGGGCGCGTTGTGCGTCTTGCAGCGCCTGTTCCAAGGAGAGTTGGCGCTTCGCCGCTTCCCCTATGGCCTGGTCGCGCTCCCCAATCGCAACCTGTCCGAAGACATCCATGGACCCAGTCAGTTCGCGCAGGTACCTGAAGTCTCCGCTCATTTGGGCATTCTCGTGGAATAGCTCTAGAGCAAAGTACGGTTGCACAGTCTTTGCCAGTTCCGCGACCCGCCATGGGACCGATCTATCGCCAGGGCAAGAGTTCCGTGGATCTTCACCAAACACTTCGTCAAAGACTTTCGGGTCCATTTCTGTGAAGTGTCGTAGAATCTTTGCTGTCTCGAACGCGGTGCGCAACCATGTGTCGGTGCGCGCGGCGCTCATGTTGGCGTTGCCCGCCCGGATACGAAAAGCCGTCAGCTCCTCCGGAAGGACATGGATGTTGTGACCCGCGATCAGCATCCGGATCCACATGTCGAAGTCCTGGAGGTTCGTGAGCCGCAGGTCGTAGCGACCAACCTCGTCGTAGACTTCTCGCCGAATCATGGCTGTCGGCGCGCACAGACAGTTGCCGCAGAAGAAAAAATGTCTCAACCAGGAACGACGTGAGTAGTCCGGGAGCTGCAGGGGAATGCTGAAGTCGTTGAACGCCACCGTTGGTTCGTTTGAATCGTCGACAGGGTAAGGCAGGCCAAACACGGCGGAGACGTCAGGATTGCTGTCGAGGAAGGTGACTTGCTTCTGAAGCCTGTCCGGCAATGCCCAGTCGTCGGAATTGAGGATGGCCAGGTACCGGCCACGCGCTCGCGCGATTGTCGCGTTCATGGCGGCCGAGATACCCTGGTTCTCGGACCACAATTCGAGGCGCAGATGGGGATCGTCGAAGCTGCGGAGAATACGAGGCGTATCGTCTGTCGAGCCGTCGTCCGTGGTGATAATCTCGAAATCCTGGAACGACTGGCTGAGCACGCTTTCGATTGTCTGCCTGACGTAGGGTGCGTGATTGTACGACTTGATGAGAACGGAGACCGTCGGCGTGCTGTTCGTCTGCATCCGCAGCGGGCGGCTCGGGCGGGCCATTTCCGGTCGCTCGTTCCACCACAATGGGCCGACGCAGGCCCGTGCCGGGTCGAAGTCGGAGCGGGCGAGGTCCGTCGTCTCTCGTTCCATTTCGTTCCAGAAGGCACGGCGCTGTTCCATCGACCAGAGGTAGTGCTGGCCCGTACCATTGGCGACATCGACCGGGCCGAGGCGTCGGGCCTGAGCGGCTTCGCGCTCGGCATTGCGCTCGAAGCCGAGGTGCTTGTAGTGCCACAGCATGACCTCGTCGCGTGCGGGCAGCTTCAGGTCGCCAACGGGTCTTGCCGTGTGACGGCCGACCGTGAAGCCGGTTTCCGTCACCGCATCCGGATTGAAGACGCTGAGCTTGCTGAAGGCGATTCGGGGCCGGCCGCGAGTGACGATCTCATGAAGGAGTCCATGGTTCTCCGGCATCACCGGATTGTTCATGTCGAAGCCGAGGGCCGGAATGATCGTCGTATCGCACTTGCGCTGCTCGGCCAGGTAGGTTGCCATCGTTCGATCGCGGACCAGGAGGTGCTCGTCTATGGCCGTGACGACGACCCAGTCGGCGCATCCCCGGCTCTCTTTCCAGGCTTCGTTCTGCATGGCCGCCTGGGACAGGACGAACGAGTCGGCATTGACCCGGACCAAGGATCGCAGCTCGACCTTGGGGTGCGCACGCAGGATCTCAAGGGAGCCGTCGGTCGATCCGTCGTCGTAGACGACATAGCGATCCACCCACGGGTCATAGTGTCGGAAGAAGAAGCCGAGCATGTCGGCCTCGTCCCAGCACGCCGTGTAGAGATGCACGACCGGCTTCTTCACGACGTGTTCCTGCTGTCGTGACCGCCATCGATGCTGCTGCGGCGACGGATCCGGGCCGGATTGCCCAGTGCGAGGCTCTCCGGCGGCACGTCGCGCGTCACGACCGAACCGGCCCCGACCACGGCGTTCTCGCCGATCGTGACAGACGGCAGGATCACGGCGCCGATGCCGACGACACTGCCTGTCCCGATCGTAACCAGAGCGCCAAGTACGGCCCTGGGCCCGATCGATACGAAGGCGCCAAGACGCACATGGTGACCGATGCTGGCGCCGCGATTGATGAAGACAAAGGGGCCGAAATCGCAGCAGCTGCCGAGGCTGCAGCCGACGTTGACATAGCTTCCCGGACCGAGCGTGAGCCGTCGCGGTGCGGCCACCGTCGGATCAATCAGCCGGAACGGATGTCTCAATCCGACGCCCGCAGCTTCCCGGGCGGCCGACTGGCGATGTACCGGCCTGAAGAGCGGCACGAGATAGGGCAGTTGGCGCAGGTCGTCCGTCAGTTCATCGGGGACGATAACCCGTACGTCTTCCGAAAGGTGGTGGTCGCTCGGAAAGTTGCGGATGCCGGCCGCAATCGTGACACCCGCCCGGTGCAGGCTTTCCTCGATATCGACGATAACCGACGAGCCGATACCAAAAAGGAGCACTTGTGCCATGGCTCGACATCGTTCCATACGCGGAGTCTACTAGCACATACCAAAAAGGAGCCCTTGTGTCATGGCTCGACATTGATCCATATGCGGAGTCTACAGGCGCAGGCGCCCGCCGACGTAGACTGCGCGCGGCATGCCGGGGCTCAGGCTGCGCGAGTTCGTGGCATTGGGCGCCTCGCGCAGCGGTACCTCCGCCGTCGGCGAGAAGGTTCCGAAGGTCTCGTACTTGGCGTTGAACAGGTTGGTCACCAGGGCGAAGACCTGGATGTTGGGTGTCACGTCGTAGGCGGTGGTGAAATTGAAGACGACATAGGGATCGGTCTTGCGCGTGAGGTTGACTTCATCGCCGATCAGGTATCTGCCGCTCGCGAAGCGTCCCGTCATGCCGATCCGCCACGACTCGGTCACCGCGACGTTGGCACCGAACTTCAGCGAATGGGCCGGGATGCCCGGCAGGCGATCGCCGCGACGCACGCCGATCGTGCCGTCGGCATCGGCGGCGGGGTTCTCCGGGCTGTTCAGCGTCAGCGCCTTGCGGAAGGTCGCATCCGTGTAGGCATAGTCGAGAAAGGCGGCCCACCGCCTGCCACGCAGCTCGGCGCCCGCTTCGATGCCCTGCCGGCGCGTCGCACCGACATTCTGGAAGAAGGCGCGGCCGACGATCGGGCTCGAGACGAACATGATGTCGTCCTGGGTGTTGGTGCGGAACAAGCCCAGGTTCCAGTTGAGCAACGCACTGTCGAACACCTTGAGTTGGCCGCGGATGCCGGCTTCGAAGGTGCGCGCCACGACCTGTTTGAGCGGCGGGTCGCCGACGAAGAAGTTGGTCAGGCTGCAGGGCGCGGCGGGATCGGCGCACGACAGCTCGGCCGGCGTCGGCGCACGATTGGCTTCGGCGTAGCCGGCGTAGGCGGAAACCTCGGGCGTGATCTTGTAGGTGAGGCCGGCCGCCGGATTGAACCGGGAGAACGTGTGGTTGCCGTTGAGGCTGGTGCCGATGCGGTCGCGCAGCTTGATCTGCGCCACGTTGAAGCGGCCGGCAAGCGTGACGGACAGCGCATCCGTGACATCCAGCACGTTCGACAGGTAGATGCCGTAGTAGTTGCTGCTGGCCCGCACCGATACCGGCGTGATCGAACCGTCCGGCTGCGCGATGACGAAGCCCGAGCCGTCGAAGCCGCGATCGAGCGTCAGCGCCCCCAGCTCGGAGCTGGCCTTGAAGCTCGTGCGCCCGCCATCGTAGCTGGCCCCGACGATCAGGCGATTGGGCCGGCCGAACACCTGGCTCTGGTGCGTGAGCTGCAGAGCCACGCCGAATCCATCGGTCGTCGTGCGCGTGCGATTGAGCTGGGCATAGGGGCCGCCATCCGCGAAACGCGCGGCGAAGTCCGGAATGCCGAGGTACGGGCTGTTGGTCACGAAGTTCGGGATCACATTGCCGGCACGATCGATCAGCTGGGGGCCGTCATCGTCGAGGCAAAGCTGGGTGGTGTCGTTCTCGCAGGGCTCGGCGTCCGAGGCATCGCCGTTCTTCGTGCGCTGCGCCAGGCGGCTGTAGTACAGGTTGGCCTGCACCGACAGCCGATCGTTGATCTCATACGTGCCGCTGAGGCCGACGCGGCCGTACTTGTTCTTGGTCTGGTCGGGATGGGTGAACACGGCATCGCGGTCGGCAGCCAGCAGCTCGACCGGCGACGTGCCATTGCCGACCAGCTTGTTGTTGGCCGCCAGCATGGTCAGGTGGACCTGGCCCCTGCTGCCGCGCCAGCCGAGATCGCTGTAGAACTGGCGCAGGGTCGATGGCGAGAAGTCGCGCCATCCGGTCTCGTGCAGGCCGCTGCCGGCCAGGTAGATTCCGAAGTCGTCGATCCGCTTTCCGAACTGGAACGTGCTGGCGATGCGGCCGAACGATCCGCCCAGGATCTCGAGCTCGGCGCCCTGGTAGGTGAAGCCGGTCTTCAGCTGCACGGCGAGGGAGCCGCCGAGCGCGTTGAGACCGAACGCCGGATTGGAGCCCTGGACCTCGATCCGGTCGATCGCCACGGAAGGGATCAGATCCCAGTTCATCGTGTCGCCGAACGGCTGGTTGAACCGGCTGCCGTTGACATAGACCGCCAGCCCCTGGGCGTTGCCGGCCAGCGGCGAGGCTTCGAAACCGCGAAACAGCACGTTGGGCTGGAACGGATTGTTCTGCGCTTCGTTGAGGGTAACGCCGCCGATGCGCGCATCGATCGCGCCGAGCATGTCGGGCGTTCCGGTAATCCTGACGTCGTCGCGCTTCAGCACGTGGCTGTTGCCCGGGACCTTGTCGCGCGGCGTGCCCGAGCCGAGCATGGGCGTCGTCCCGATCACCACGACCTCGGGCAACGTTAGCACCGGCGGCGCGCCGGCAGGTGCGGGATCAGGGGGCGGGGCCTGGGCTGACGCCGCGACCGGCAGCCACGCGAGAAGTGCGGCGCTGGCCGTCAATCTGCTCATGGGCTCCCCCCGATTCATCTTGTTTCGGCGGTCGAAGGGGCACGACCTCGCGGCTGCTCCCCGTTGCTCGCCCTGTGGGTCGCACCGGCCCCGAACCGCAACACGGTCACGGTCAAGGGTGCTGGCTTCCACGGCATTACGTTAGCGAAAGCCTGGTTGTCCCTGTACGCAGACAAGTTCCAAAATTCGTTGCAAGATGTTCCCGGTCTTCAGACTCGGCATGTTTGTGCGCGAGTGTGCAACGAACGGCACATTGCAACGAGCGGAGGTGCAAGTGGCCGAGACAAGACTAGGGGAGGAAGGTGACGGACCGTCGCACCGCGCAGCGGTCGGGTCGGTCAAACCGGAGGTTCGGCAACACCGGCGCACCCCGGGCGGCGCCTTTTCGCGCTGGTTGTGGTACGACCGCTCCGTTCGCGCGCAGCTTCTTGGAATCTTCGTCTTGATGAACCTCGTCGCCGGCCTCGCCGCGGCGATCATCGTCATCTACAACGGGCAACGCGCCATTGAAGCCGAGTTGGTCGCCTCGGTGGAAGTGGCGGAGCGTTTCGTCCGGGGCACCGTCGAATGGCTGACCCGGGACACCTCCCGCACGCTGCATCTCGAAGATCTTGCCGTGCGCCTCAGGCACCCGAGGCACGTCCGAATCCTGGTCATTGACGCCGGCGGACGCGAGGTTTCACCGCCGACGGAGGCTGACGATTTGTCTTCCGCCCAGCGGGCAGGCGTTCCACGCTGGTTCCAGGCACTCGTGCAGGTCGAAAACCTGCGTCGCGACGTGCCGGTGATTTCCAGGGGGCAGCATGTCGGGACCATCATCGTGGTCGGCCAGGCTGCCGACGAGATCATTGAAATCTGGCAGGACGTTTCGGGTCTCGCGTTGCTGGCCCTGGTCCTCAACGTCGCGGTCTTCGGCGTCCTGTACCTTGCGCTGGGACGCGTGCTGCACCCTCTCACCAGCCTCGCGGCCGGCCTTCGGGAGCTGGAGCAGGGTCATTTCCGCCACCGCTTGCAGCGCCCGGCGGTGCGCGAGCTGGCGGACATCACGGGACGTTTCAATGCGCTTGCCGACAGCCTCGCCGTGGCGAGGACGGACAACGTGCGGCTGAACCGGGAACTCGTGACCGTCCAGGACGACGAGCGCCGGCAGATCGCCATGGAGCTGCACGATGAGCTCGGGCCCTGCCTGTTCGGCGTCAAGGCGAATGTCGCCTCGATCGACCGGCTCACCCTGGACCTGCCGCCGGATGTGGCCAAACGCATCAAGGATCGCGTCGCGTCGCTGGTTGCGATCACCGACAGGATGCAGGTCGCCAACCGCGACCTTCTGGGAAAATTGCGTCCGATGGCACTCGGTCACGTGGCCCTGGCCGACGCGATCACGGGCCTCGTCACCGATTTCGAGGGAGCCGATCCGGACCGTGGCTTCGCTCTTGAGATCGGCCACCTTGCCGACAGCTACGGCAACTGCGTCGACCTGACGGTCTATCGCTGCCTCCAGGAAGGCATGACCAATGCCGCGAGGCACGCAGGCGCCAGGACGATCTCGGTCAGGCTGGGCGAGCGGATGGCCGGTCCCGCAGGCGCCGGCGACGCCGTCCCGGCGACCCTTCACCTGTCGGTGCGGGACGATGGCAACGGAATCGCGCCCGGCACGCAGCCCGGCATGGGCTGGAGCGGCATGGAGGAACGGGTTCGCGCGCTCGGCGGCCGTTTCTCGCTGATGAGCGAGCCCGGCAGCGGCACGCGCCTCGATATCGTCATACCCCTGGAGGCACCGGAAGCGACCGGGCCGGCCGGAGACAATCGGCCATGACGCGCGTGCTCGTCATCGACGACCACCCGATCGTCCTGCAGGGTTGCCGGCGTGTCCTGGAGGATGCTGGTGTCGACGAGATCCTGGAGGCCGGCAGCGTCGCGGAAGCCAGCAGCATGTTCCGGCGTCACCTGCCGGACTTCGTCATCGTCGATCTCGCCATGAACGGCAAGGGTTTCGGCGGACTCGACCTGATACGTCGATTGCGCCTGCTCAGCGCCGACCTGCCGATCCTCGTGTTCAGCATGCATGGCGATCCCGTGATCGTCAGCCGTGCGCTCGAGGCGGGGGCGACGGGTTACCTCCTGAAGGATACGGCGCCGGAGGATCTGGTCGAGGCGTTCGAGAAGGTGAGTCGTGGCATTCCCTACCTGAGCCACCAGATCGCGACGCAGGTGGCCTTGCTGAGGATGCGCAGTTCCCACAAGACATTCGGTGCGGTAACGCCGCGGGAACTGCAGGCGCTCGCGTTGCTGGCGGAGGGGCACTCCTACGGCCAGATCGCCGACGATCTCGGCGTCAGCTACAAGACCGTCGCGAACATCTGCTCGCAGCTTAAGGTGAAGCTCGGCGCCCGCAGCTTCCCCGACCTGATCCGCACGGCGATCGAATATCTCGCCTCCGCTCCCAACGCGCGGTGACCGGGGTGCCGGCTGATAGACTCTTTGGGGGCACGGACCGCGCGCCTCCCGACGCGCTCATGGTTTGCACGGCAAGACGAAGAGCGCGGCAGGAGCCGCGCGGTCCGTTCGCACCATCGTGCGTCAAAGTTGACAGGCCTATGCGAGCGCCGGCTCCCAGGCGGCCCAAGATAGGCGTGACGCTGCCGGCCTATTTCTTCTCCAGGTTCGCCCGCAAGTTGCCCCGCGTTTCGACCGTCAGCTTGTTGCCAGTGACGCGCCCCCACACCGGGCCACTGCTGGGTGTGCAGTCCTTGTCGAAACCGGACCATGTGCCCGAAACGGCGCCGGAGGCATCGATCCTGACCGTCACGGAGGCCATCTGCTTGCACCGTACGGCCGCCCAGGTGTAGGTCCCGGCGCCTGCCTGGACCGGCATGACAACCCCCACGCACGACACCATGTCGGGAGACGGGCCCGAGCAGTGCCTGCCGTAATACGTGCCATCGACCGACGCGACAGCCGTTGACGGCTTCGCCGCAGCGACGCTCGGCGGCGCGGCGGGCGCTGTTTGCGGTTGCTGACGCCGTTTCTCCTCCTCTGCGCGCTTCCTTGCTTCTTCCTCCTGCTTGCGCCTGGCCTCCTCCTCGGCCTTGCGCTTCTCCTCCTCGGCTTTCTTCTGCTCCTCGTCGAAGCGGGCAATGGCCGGCGCCGCCTGCTGGCGCAGCGCCGTCAGCTGGATGGCCGTCAGGTAGCCGGTTTCCGGCGCGCCCTGGGTTTTCTGCCACGCCGCGATCATCTGCCGGGTGCGCGGGCCGAAGGTGCCGTCGCTACCCTGCGTGTTGTGGCCCAGCGCGGAGAGCGCCACCTGCACGCGCTTGCGATCGTCGATCGACAGCCGCAGCGCCGTCTCGGCCGCTTCGGCCTGGCGTCTCGCGTCCGCCTCGGCCTTGGCCTGCGCCTCGGCGGCGCGGCGCGCGTCCTCCTCCGCCTTGCGCTTCGCCTCGGCTTCCGCCCGTGCCTGTTCCTCGGCGGCCGCCTTCTCGCGCGCCGCCTGCTC
>Ga0187894_10002184_pt1 | contig 23712 bp, 22 predicted proteins | sample GBC1701081metaG_FD_136650 | JGI IMG/M metagenome (GOLD analysis project Ga0187894, IMG submission 136650) | White microbial mat communities from a lava cave in the Kipuka Kanohina Cave System on the Island of Hawaii, USA - GBC170108-1 metaG ... | reverse complement strand
CGCCGCGCGCGGTCACACGCTCGTCGAGGTGCTCGTGGCCACCGCGGTCGTCGGTCTCGTGATGGCCGGCACGCTCGGCATTCTCGGCGCCGGGCTCCGCGCCTATCGCTGGGGCACGGCGCGCATCGAGGCGCAGCAGTCGGCCCGCGCCGCGCTCGAGCGCATGGCGAAGGAGCTGCGCGAGGCGGGCTACGATCCGACGGCGGCGGGCGTCGACGCGGTGCTGGTCGCGGAGCCGGCCCGCTTGATCGTCCAGCGCGATCTCGACGGCGATGGGGTCATCGATCCGACGCGGGAGCGCGTGACGTTCCTGCTGCGACCGGGCGAGTCCGTGCTGCGGCGCGATGCGGGTGGCGGCGCCCAGCCGCTCATCAACGGCGTCAAGCGCTTCGCGCTGACGTACATGGACGCGGCCGGGCGTCACACGACCGAGGCCGCCGCGGTGGCCTCCATCGAGATCTTCGTCGAGGTGGGCCTGTCGGGGCCCGCCGTGCTGATGCAGACGCAGGCCACGCTCAGGAACCGCGGCTACTGAGGCGATCGGTCCTCGCGCGCTCGCGCGTTTGCTAGAATCCGGACATGGTTCGCTCGCTCGCCGGAATCACATTCGTCCTCGCGCTCGCCGTCGCCCTGACGTCCGGATGCGAGAGCGTGCCGGTGACCGGTCGCTCGCAGCTCCAGTTCGTCTCGCCGGCCCAGGAAGCGCAGATGGGCGCGGAAGCGTACAAGGACATCCTCGCCAAGGCCAAGATCGCGACGGATCCGAACGTCAACGCGATGGTGACGCGCGTCGGCAAGCGCATCGCCGCGGCGACGGGCCGCTCGGATCTCGCGTGGGAGTTCACCGTCGTCGACGATCCGAAGATGGTGAACGCGTTCGCGTTGCCCGGCGGCAAGGTCGCGGTGTACACGGGGATCTTGCCGGTGACGCGTGACGAAGCCGGGCTCGCCGCGGTCCTCGGCCACGAAGTCGCGCACGTCCTCGCGCGCCACAGCGCAGAACGCATCAGCCAGCAACTCGCGCTCCAGTACGGCGCGCAACTCTTCGGCAGCGCGTTCGGCGTGAGTCCGCAAGTGACGCAAGCCGGCAGCGCGATTCTCGTGAGCGCGGTGCAGTTGCCGTGGGGGCGTTCACAGGAATCGGAGGCCGACCATCTGGGCCTCATCTACATGGCCAAGGCCGGCTACGATCCGCGCGCGGCCCGCGACCTCTGGGTGCGCATGGCGCAGGCATCTCAGGGCGGCTCGCGGCCGCCAGAATTCCTGTCGACCCATCCCTCCGAGGAGACTCGGATCCGGCAGATCGACGGGTGGCTCCCCGAAGCCCTCAAGTACTACCAGGCTCCCCGCTGAAGCGAGCCTGACGGACCCCCGACCCGGGGGGTCATCCCACCCCAAACCCTGGGGTTCCCCTGACGGCATTCAGGGGTATACTCCGCAACCGGGAGTGGGGGCCGACCGGCAACCCCCAACCGGTCGCCTGGGGGTGGCGCGATATTTCGCCTGGAAAATCCACATTTTTCCTTGACACCCGCTCTCGCGCCGACCTAGGATACCGCCCGTGGGATGAAATCCCATGAAGTGGTGTCACCTGGCTGACATGGGGAGATCGCCCCTCCCCGGGGGAGAACGTGTTTCGCGGGCATTACCGACACACGATCGACACGAAAGGCCGCCTCAGCATCCCATCGCGGTTTCGCGAGGTGCTGGCGGCGGGCTGGGGCGACAAGCTCGTGATCGTTCCGAACAGCCGGGGCCTCGACGTGCACCCCTTGCAGTGGTGGGAAGACCTCGAGGCCAAGGTCGACGCGCTGCCGCAGCTCGATCCCGACGCGCAGACGTTCCGCTACAAGTACCTGTCCCACGGGCAGGACGTCGTGCTCGATCCGCAGGGGCGCATCCAGATCTCCGCCGACTACCGGGCGCGCGCGGGCCTCGTGAAGGACGTGGTCATTCTGGGCATGCAGCGGAAGTTCGAGGTGTGGGATGCGGAGCGCTGGGCGCATTTCGACGGCGACAGCGGGGGCCCGAGCGCGCTCGACGACGTGCGGGCGCGGCTCGCCGCCAAGGGTGTCTGACGACACCGACCGGGAGGGAGCGGCGCACCTCCCGGTGCTGGCGGACGAAGTGACGTTTCTCTTGCGGCCTCGCGACGGGGGCTGGATGGTGGACGGAACGATCGGCATGGGCGGACATTCCGAGCGGCTGCTGGACGCCGGCGGAGAACGCGTGCGCCTGCTCGGGCTCGATGCCGACCGCTCGGCCCTGCAGCGCGCAGCCGCGCGCCTGGCGCGGTTCGGCGATCGGGTCGTGCTGCGACACGGCAGCTTCCGGCGTCTCGGCGAGCTCGCGAGCGAGGCCGGTGTGACCGAGGCGACCGCCATCCTGCTCGACCTCGGGCTCTCCTCGTACCAGCTCGACGCGTCGGGCCGTGGATTCTCCTTCCAGCGCGACGAGGCGCTCGACATGCGCTTCGATTTCGAGGAGGGCCCGACGGCGGCCGAGCTGCTCAATCGGCTGCCCGCCGAGGAGCTCGCGCGCATCCTTCACGACTACGGCGAGGAGCGCCACGCGCGGCGGATTGCCGGGCGCATCGCCGAGCGGCGGCGGCGCGCGCCCTTCGCGCGCACGCCGGATCTGGTCGGGGCGGTCCGCGCCGCGGTCCCGCGCGCCGCGTGGCCCCGGCGTCTGCACGTGGCCACACGCACGTTCCAGGCGATCCGGATGGCCGTCAACGACGAGCCCCAGGCACTGGCGGAGGCCCTCCCACAGGCAGCGTCGCTGCTCGCGCGCGGCGGGAGATTCGGCGTGATCTCGTTTCACTCAGGAGAGGATCGGATCGTGAAGCGCTCATTCCGCGAGTTACAGCAGCAGGGCGGGTACGTCGAGCTGGACCCGTCGCCCCTCGAGCCCACCACGGACGAGGTGCGCGACAACCCGAGAGCGCGGAGCGCCAAGCTCCGCGTGCTCGAGCGGGTGGCGGCATGAGCGCGCTCGCGCGCGGCGCGACACCGGCAGCGCGGGAGGCCGGCGCCGGCAGCCGGCCGCAGTCCGCGCGGTTTCACCGGGAGAGCGATCGCCGACGGCTGCGCGCCATGGCGCTGGCGCTCGCCTGCGCGGGCGTGGTCGTCGGGCTGGTGCTGGGCGTGGTCGGGTTACGGGTGCAGCAGGTGCGCACGTCCTATCGTCTCGACAGCCTCCGCGTCGCGCGCGCCGAGCTCGAGGAGACCCGCGGCCGCCTGTCCGTCGAGTTGGCCACGCTCAAGTCGCTCGCGCGGATCGAAGGCAAGGCCCGCGGCGAGCTGGGGATGGTCCAGCCGGGAAAGGACCAGGTGCGGCTCGCCAGAGAATTCGTCCCCGGCGGCTCCGGTCTCTCCTCGCGAGCGCTCACGGCCTCCGTCGACCCCGTGGCCCCGCGCAGTCCGGGGTGGCGAACGCGGTAGTGGGCCTATTGAAGAAAAGGACGCAGCACACTCCAGTTGCCGCGGTTCGAGCGCCGGCTTTGCCGGCGCAATCGGATTTCCGAGGGAAGGAATCGGAAGAGGGATCGACCCCCCTTCCGAGCCACTTTGGGGGGAGGTATCGGAAGGGGGGCGGAGCCCCCCTCCGAGGATGGCATGTATAGCCGGACGCTCGTCGTCGCCACCTGCATCGCGTGCGCCGTTCTCGGCCTGATCGGGCGGCTCGCGTACCTGCAGATCGTGAAGCACGACGAGTATGCGCGGCTCGCGGACAGCCAGCACGCCAAGACGATCCCGCTCAAGCCCAAGCGCGGGCCCATCCTCGACAGGAACGGGCAGGCGCTCGCCGTCTCGTCGAAGGCCGAGTCGCTCTATGCGCTCACCTCGCGCATCGAGGACAGGGACGCCCTCGCGCGCCGCCTCGCGCCGATCCTCGGCGATTCGTCCCGGGACATCGCGAAGCGCCTCGAATCGTCGAAGCGCTTCGTGTTCGTGAAGCGCCGCCTGCCCCCGGACACGGTCGATGCGGTCCGGAACCTCGGCGAGCCCGCGCTTGGTTTCGTGGACGAGAGCATGCGCCTCTATCCGAATCGCGAGCTGGCGGCCCAGGTCGTGGGGTTCGAGGGACTGGACGGCAAGGGCCTGGCCGGCGTGGAGCAGGCCTGGGACGCTCATCTCGCCGGCATCGAAGGGCGAGCCCTGGTCGGTCGCGATGCCCTCGGCCGGGAGATCACGGGCCGGCCCAAGGTGATCAAGCCGTCGACGGCGGGCCAGGGGGTCGTCCTCACGATCGACGCCACGCTCCAGTACATCGCCGAGAAGGAGATCGACGCGGCCTGGCGGCGCACGCGCTCGAAGGCCGCGCTCGCCCTCGCCATGGATCCGCGCACCGGCGAGATCCTGGCGCTCGCGATCCGCCCCACGTTCAACCCGAACAGCTTTGCCGTCGCGACCGACGACGAACGGCGGAATCGCGCCGTCACCGACCCGTTCGAGCCCGGCTCGACCTTCAAGGTCATTCTCGCCGCCGCGGCCCTCGAGGAAGGGGTCGTGCGCCCCACCGACCGCCTCTACGCCGAACACGGCGCCATCACGGTGGCCAACGCCACCATCCGCGACTGGAAGAAGTTCGGGTGGCTTTCGTTCACCGAGATCCTGCAGAACTCCTCCAACGTGGGATCGATCAAGGTCGGGCTCTCTCTCGGCAAGGAGCGCTACTACAAGTACATCTCCGGCTTCGGCTTCGGCGCGCCCACGGGCGTCGGATTCTCGGGCGAGAGCCGCGGTCAGCTTCGGTCCCCGCCGCAATGGTCGGGGTTGTCGCTCGCGACGATGTCGATCGGCCAGGAGATCTCGGTGACCGCGCTCCAGATGGTCGCGGCCTTCTCCGCGGTCGCCAACGGCGGGCGTCTGATGCAGCCGCAGATCGTGCGCGCCGCGCTCGACACGCAGGGCCGCGAGATGGCGCGGGAGCCGAGAGTCCTCCGCCAGGTCATCAGCCCGGAGACTGCGCGGACGCTCACGGAGATGATGACGGCCGTCGTCAGGAGCGGCACGGGCCACAACGCGGCGATTGCCGGCTACGAGGTCGCGGGCAAGACGGGGACGGCCCAGAAGCTCGATCCTGCGACGCGCCGGTACTCCCGGGCGCCGGGCGTGCTGTCGTTCGTCGGCTTCACGCCCGCGGACGATCCGCGCTTGACGATGCTCGTCATGCTGGACGAGCCGAAGAACGAGAAGTGGGGCAGCGAGGCCGCGGCGCCGATCTTCGCTGCCATCGGCCGGGAGGCGCTCCGCTACCTCAACGTGCCGCCGCGCGACACGCTGCCGGTCGCGCTCGTCCGCGGGGAGATCGGGGCGGAAGGCGCGGCGCTCGCCTCGACCGCCGGGGCGGCTACCGTCGAGGGCGCCGCGCTCGACTTGGTCGACACGGGCGACGACGCGGGCCCCGTCATGCCGAGGGTGCAGGGCCTCGCGCTGCGCCAGGCGATGGAAGTGCTGGCGCCGCTCGACGTCCGGCTCGAGGTCAGCGGCCGCGGCGTCGTCGAGAGCCAGACCCCGCCGGCCGGAGCGCCGCTGCCCGCCGGAACGCTCTGCCGCCTCGCGCTGGCACCCGCCGGGCTTCTCGCGATGAATGCCCTCGCGCCCGGTGCCACAGCGGGGCGGACGAAGGCGCCGCAATCCGCGTCGCCGCCTGCGAGGCCATGACAGGCATGCCCACCGCCGCGCTGCTCGAGGCGCTTCCCGACAAGACGGTGCTCGGGAGCCTGCCGCCTGCGCTCGCCGGCCTCGCCTACGACTCTCGCAAGGTCGCGCCGGGCGACCTGTTCGTCGCCGTCGCGGGATTCAGGCAAGATGGCCGGCGATTCATCGCCGACGCGCTCGGTCGCGGCGCCGCTGCCGTGGTCTTCGAAGGACCCGACGTCCTCGCGGGCACCGACACCGGTCGCGTCGTCGTGCCCTCGACGCGCCAGGCTCTCGCGCGGCTGGCCGATACCTACTACGGCCATCCCTCCCGCGCGCTCACCGTGGTGGGCATCACCGGCACCAATGGCAAGACGACGACCTCCTTCCTCGTGGAGGCGCTCCTCGGGGCGAGGGGCCGCGCGACCGGCGTGATCGGCACCATCGAGTACCGGATTGGCGCCGACCGCGTCGCGGCCAGCCAGACGACGCCCGAGGCGGTCGAGCTACAGGCGATGCTGGCGCAGATGGTCGAGCGCGGCGTGGCCGGGGTGGCGATGGAGGTGTCCTCGCACGCGCTCGATCTGTTCCGGGCGGATGGCATCGAGTTCGACGTGGCCGTGTTCACGAACCTCACGCAGGATCATCTCGATTTTCACGGCACGCTCGACGCCTATCGCCAGGCCAAGGCGCGGCTCTTTCGACTGCTGGCCGCGAGCCGGAAACCGCGGCGCGCCGCCGTGATCAACGCCGACGACCCGTCGGGCGCGGCGATGGTGGCGGGACTCGACGTGCCCGTCGTCACGTTCGGTCTCGGCCCCGCGGCGGTGCGCCCGCGCCGGCACGTCTCGGACATCGACGGCATTCGCATGGACGTCGACACGCCGGCGGGGTCCGTGTCGATCGCGTCCCCCCTCGTCGGGGAGCACAACGTGATGAACCTGCTCGGGGCGGTCGGGGTCGGCCTCTCGCTCGGGATGGACCGCGCGGCGATCGCCGATGCCCTCGGCGGTGTCGGCGCCGTGCCCGGACGCTTCGAGCGGGTCGAGGCCGGACAGCCCTTCCTGGTGGTCGTGGACTATGCCCACACGCCGGACGCGCTCGAGCGTGTCCTCCGGACGGCGGGAAAGCTCTGTGGGAGCGGCGCCAGGCTCCTGGCCGTGTTCGGTTGCGGCGGCGATCGCGACCGCGGGAAGCGGCCGCTGATGGGTGAGATCGCCGGGCGACTCGCCGACCGCGTGTGGGTGACGTCGGACAATCCGCGCAGCGAGCGGCCGGAGGCCATCGTCGACGAGATCGTCGCCGGCATTCCGGGGGATCGCCGCGATCGCTCCGTCGCGATGCCGGATCGGCGGGCGGCGATTCGCGCGGCGATCGCGTCGGCGCGCCCGGGCGACGTGGTCGTGATTGCGGGCAAGGGCCACGAGCCGTACCAGATCATCGGCGGTCAGGTGTTGCCGTTCGACGACCGCGCCGAGGCGCGCGCGGCGCTCACGGAGCGCTCCCCATAGGACGGCGCATGCCTCTCTTCACCGTCGAGGACGTCGTGCGCGGGACCCAGGGGGCCCTGGTCGGCGGCGATCTGAGCGTCCCGGTGAGCGGCGTGTCCATCGACACGCGCACGCTCGGCGTCGGGGAGGCGTTCTTCGCCATCGTCGGCCACCGGCAGGACGGTCACGCGTTCGTGAGCGACGCCGCGGCCCGCGGGGCAGCGTGTCTCGTGGTGTCGAGCCTGCCCGACGATCTGGGCACCTCGACGCCGCTCGTTCTGGTCGACGACACGACGCGCGCGCTGGGGCGCCTCGCCGCCTATCACCGGGCGCGGTTCTCGATTCCCGTGGCCGCCGTCACCGGCAGCAACGGCAAGACCACGACCAAGGAGATGATGGCCTCGGTCCTCGGCGCGCTCGGCCCCGTGCTCAAGCCGGAGTCGAGCTTCAACAACCAGTGGGGGCTGCCGCTCACGCTGCTGAAGCTCGGCCCGGAGCACAGGGCCGCCGCGCTCGAGCTCGGCGCCAACCAGCCGGGCGAGATCGCCGCGCTCTGCCGCATCTGCCGGCCCAGCGTCGGGGTCGTCACCGTGGTCGCCTCGGCGCACACCGAGTTCTTCGGATCGCTCGAGGGCGTGCAGATGGAGAAGAGCGCGCTGCCGCGCGCCATCCCGCTCGACGGCGCGGTGGTGCTGAACGCCGACGATCGCCTCGTGCTCGCGATGCGCGAGCTGACGGCGGCGCGCGTCCTGACGTTCGGCCGGAGCGCCGGGGCCGACGTCCGCGCGGTCGGCCCGGCCGTCGAGACGGCCGACGGCGTGCGCTTCACGCTGGCCGTGCGCGACGCGCAGCGCGTGGTGCGCCTCGCCTTCGCCGGGCGGCACAACGTGGTGAACGCGCTCGCCGCGGCGGGCGTCGGCCATGCGCTGGGCCTGTCGCTCGACGTCATCGCGACCGGACTCGAGGCCGCCCGGCCCGCCAAGGGGCGATGCGTCTGGAGGCACGCCGGCGGCGTGGCCATTCTCGACGACACCTACAATGCCAATCCCGACTCGGTCCGCGCCGCGCTCGACACGCTCGCGGCCGGCGCGCGCGGGCGGCGCTCGATCGTCGTGCTGGGCGACATGCTGGAGCTGGGGCCGGGCGCCGAGGAGGCGCACCGCGAGGCGGGCCGCGCGATCACGGCGGGCGGCGCGGCCGAGCTGATCGGGGTCGGCCGCCATGCCCGCGCCGCGGTCGAGGCCGCGCGGGCGGCCGGCCTCGCCGAGAGTCATCACACCACCACGTTCGAGGACACGGTGGTCCTGCTCCTGAAACGACTCGTGCCCGGCGACGCCGTGCTGGTCAAGGGCTCGCGGGGCATGCGCATGGAGCAGGTCGTCGTGGCCCTGCTGGGTCGCCTCGGAGGGGAGGATGGCTGATGCTGTACGACCTCCTCGTCCCGTTGGTCAAGTACTGGGGCGCATTCAACGTCTTCCGGTACATCACGTTCCGGACGGCGGTCGCCACGGTGACCGCGATCGTGATCTCGTTCGCGCTCGGCCCGTGGCTCATCCGCCGGCTGCGGATCTGGCAGCACGGCGGGGAGACCATCCGGGAGGACACGCCGGAGCGGCATCGCGCGAAGGCCGGCACGCCGACGATGGGCGGCCTCGTGATCCTCGCCGCGATCCTGGGGTCGACGCTCCTGTGGGCGAACCTGCACACCCGATACGTCTGGGTGGTGGTGCTCGCGACGGGTGGGCTCGGGCTGATCGGCTTCCTCGACGACCGAAAGAAGCTCCGGACGCGCAAGGGCATCTCGGCGAAGCAGAAGTTCGGCGCCCAGATCGGGCTCGCGGCGGCGCTGATGGGGTCGCTCTACTTCTGGCCCCCGGACGGGTTCACGACGGGTCTGGTGATCCCCTTCTTCAAGGGCTGGCACCTGACCCTGGGCTGGCTGTGGGTGCCGTTCGCCGTCCTGGTCATCGTGGGGGCCTCCAACGCGGTGAATCTCACCGACGGGCTCGACGGGCTGGCGATCGGTCCGATCGTGACGGCGGGAGGCGCCTTCGCGGTCATCGCGTATCTGACCGGCAACTTCAAGGCGGCGGAGTACCTGCGCATCGTGAACGTCAAGGGTACGGGGGAGCTGACGATCTTCTGCGGCGCGCTCGTCGGCGCGGCGCTCGGCTTTCTCTGGTTCAACAGCTATCCGGCCCAGGTCTTCATGGGGGACGTGGGCTCGCTCGCCCTCGGCGGCGCCATCGGCACGCTCGCCGTGCTCACGAAGGCGGAGCTGCTGTTGCCGCTGATCGGCGGGATCTACGTGGTCGAGGCGGGGTCGGTGATCATCCAGGTCGCGTCGTTCAAGCTCACCGGTCGGCGCGTGTTCCGGATGGCGCCGCTCCATCACCACTACGAGATGAAAGGATGGGCCGAGCCCAAGATCATCGTCCGGTTCTGGATCCTGTCCTTCATGCTGGCCCTCCTCGCCTTGACGACGCTGAAGCTGCGATGAGCCCCTTGAGCCAGCTCGCCCGCCGAGGCTCTCGATGCTGAGCGCTGCCAGCTGGACGCACGATGAGGAGGACGACATGAAGGGAGCGACGGGACGAGGACCGGCCTACCGCCGCCGGCTCGCCGGCAAGACCGTCGCCGTGGTCGGACTCGCGAGGAGCGGTGTGGCCGCCGCTCGCCTCATCCGCCGTGTGGGCGGCACCGTCCTGGCCTCCGACGCCGCGGATCGCGCGGCCCTCTCCGCCGAGGCCCGCGCGCTGGAGCGGGACGGCTGCGCCCTGTGGACCGGCGGTCATCCCGCCGAGGCCTTCGCCGGCGCCGAGCTGGTCGTCGTGAGCCCGGGCGTGCCGCTCACGCTTCCCGCGCTCGTCCGCGTCCGCGCGCGCGGCGTCCCGATCATCGGCGAGCTCGAGCTGGCCTGGCGAGCGATGGAGGCCGACGTCATCGCCATCACCGGCACCAATGGCAAGACCACGACGACGGCGCTCACCGGCGAGCTGCTGCGCGCCCAGGTGCGGCCCGTCCTGGTGGGCGGCAACATCGGCCTGCCGCTCTCCGACCAGGCGCTCGACTTTCCGGCCGACGGCATCGTGGTGGCCGAGGTGTCGAGCTTCCAGCTCGAGAGCACCGCGCTCTTCCGGCCGCGCGTCGCCGCGGTGCTGAACATCACGCCGGATCATCTCGACCGGCACGGCAGCCTCGACCGCTACGTGGAGGCCAAGGCGCGCATCCTCGCCAACCAGACCGACGCCGACTGCGCCGTGCTGAACGCCGATGACCCGGGCGCGGCGGCGCTCGCCCCGCGCGCGCGCGGGCGCGTGCTCTGGTTCAGCCGGCTCCGCCAGCAGAGCCCGGGGGTGTTCGTCGACAAGGGCTGGATCGCCGCGCGGCTCAACGGGCACATCGAGCGGATCTGCCCGCTCACCGACATCGCGCTGCGGGGCCAGCACAACCTCGAGAACGTCCTCGCCGCGACCGCCTGCGTGCTGTGGACGGGCATGGCGCCCGAAACGATCCGGCGCGGCATCGCCGCCTTCCGGGGCGTGGAGCACCGGATCGAGCGCGTCCGCGACGAGAGCGGGGTCGTCTACTACAACGATTCGAAGGGCACCAACGTCGATTCCACCGTCAAGGCGCTCGAGAGCTTCACCGAGCCCGTCGTGCTCATCGCGGGCGGCAAAGGGAAGGGGCAGGATTTCTCGCCGCTCACGGCGGCCGCGCGTGGCCGTGTGCGACACGCGGTGTTGATCGGCGTCGACCGCGATCAGCTCCGCGGACCGCTCGAGCAGGCGGGCACGGCCGTCGAGGACGCCCGTTCGATGGAGGAGGCGGTCCGCGCGGCGCGCGCGGCGGCGCGGGCGGGCGACGTCGTCCTGCTGTCGCCGGCCTGCGCGTCCTTCGACATGTTCGACAACTTCGAGCACCGCGGCCTCGTGTTCAAGGCCGCCGTCGAGCGCCTGGGGCTCTGATGCCGAAGAAGCTCACGCCCGATGTCTGGCTGTTCGCGCTCGTCGTCGTCCTCGTCTCCGTGGGCGTGGTGATGGTCTACTCGGCCAGCGCCATCGTCGCGGCCGACCGCTTCCACGACCCGTTCTTCTTCCTGAAGAAGCAATTCCTCTGGGTCGTGGCAGGCTTCGCGTGCCTCTGGGCGGCGATGCGGGTGGACTACCGCCGGCTCGAGCGCGTCGTGACCCCGCTGCTCGTCGTGTCGTTCGCGCTGCTCGTGCTCGTGCTGGTGCCGCCCTTCGGCCACGAGATCAACGGCACGCGGCGCTGGTTCCGGAGCGGCCCCATCTCCTTCCAGCCGGTGGAGCTGGCGAAGTTCGCCCTCGTGCTCTACCTGGCCGCGTTCCTGACTCGCCGGGCCGAGGCGATCCGGACCTTTTCCCGCGGGCTCGTTCCCGTGCTGATGGTGGCGGGGCTGATGGCGGGCCTCACCCTGCTACAGCCGGATCTCGGCAACAGCCTCGCCCTGATCATCCTCACGCTGGCCCTCGCGTATCTCGCGGGCGCGCGCGTGCACCACATGCTCGCGATCGCCGCCGCGGCGGTGCCCGTGGTGGTGGTGCTCGTGGCGATGAAGCCGTATCGCTGGCGGCGCATGGTGGCCTTCATGAACCCGTGGGACGACCCGCAGGGCAGCGGCTTTCAGATCATCCAGTCGTTCCTCGCGCTCGGCTCGGGCGGCTGGCTCGGCCTCGGCCTCGGGGAATCGAAGCAGAAGCTCTTCTACTTGCCCGAGCCGCACACGGACTTCATCTTCGCGATCATCGGCGAGGAGCTGGGGCTCGTGGGGGCCGTCGCCGTCGTCGCGCTGTTCGCGCTCCTGATCTGGCGGGGCCTCCGGATCGGCCTGCGCGCGCCCGACGACTTCGGCGGCTATCTCGCGCTCGGGCTCACGCTCATGCTCGCGACCCAGACCCTCGTCAACCTCGGCGTCGTCACGGGCGCCTTGCCCACCAAGGGGCTGCCGCTCCCGTTCATCTCGTTCGGCGGATCCGCGCTCCTGATGACGATGTTCTCCGCCGGCGTCCTCCTGAACATCTCGCAACACGCAAGCACCGGGTGATCGGTCATGTTCAAGAAATATCAGCAGATTCACTTCGTGGGCATCGGCGGCGCCGGCATGAGCGGGATCGCGGAGGTGCTCTTGACCCTCGGCTATCGCGTCACCGGCTCCGACGCCAGGCGCAACGAGGCGGTCGAGCGGCTCGAGCGGCTGGGGGCCAAGGTCTTCACGGGCCATCAGCCCCTGCACGTCGAAGGCGCCCACGTCGTCGTGTACTCGTCCGCGGTCGCCCCCGACAACGTCGAGGTCCAGGTCGCGCGACAGCGGGGCATCCCGGTGATCGCCCGCGCGGAGATGCTCGCCGAGCTGATGCGGTTGAAGTACGGCATCGCGATCGCCGGCACCCACGGCAAGACGACGACGACGTCGCTCGTCGCCGCCGTGCTCGGCGCCGGGGGCTTCGATCCCACCGTGGTCGTGGGCGGGCGCATCCATGGGCTCGGCACGAACGCGCGGCTCGGCCAGGGCGAGTTCCTCGTGGCCGAGGCCGACGAGTCGGACGGCTCGTTCCTCAAGCTCTCGCCGACCATCGCGGTGGTCACGACGGTCGACGCGGAGCACCTCGACCACTACGCGGACCTCGACGCGATCCGCGCGGCCTTCTGCCAGTTCGTCAACAAGGTGCCGTTCTACGGCGCCGCCGTCCTGTGCCTCGACGAGCCGAACATCCAGCAGATGATCCCGCAGGTGGACAAGCGCGTGATCACCTACGGGCTCGAGTCCGGCGCCGACCTCACCGCGCGGCGGCTCGCGTTTTCCGGCATGAGCGCGCAGTTCGAGGTCGTTCACCGCGGGCGGGCGCTGGGGCCGGCGGCGCTCCAGGTGCCCGGCCGGCACAACGTGCTGAACGCGCTCGCCGCCATCGCGGTCGGACTGGACCTCGAGATGCCGTTCGAGCGCATCCAGCCCGCGCTCGCGGGGTTCGCGGGCGTGCAGCGCCGCTTCCAGATCCGCGGCGAGGCGCGCGGCGTCCTGGTCGTCGACGACTACGGCCATCACCCCGCGGAGATCCGCGCGACGCTGGCGGCGGCCAAGGCCGGATTCGATCGGCGCGTGATCACCGTGTTCCAGCCGCACCGCTACACGCGCACGCACCATCTCCGGCGGGAATTCCTCACGGCCTTCTACCAGTCCGACGTGCTGATCGTGATGGACATCTACGCGGCCGGCGAGGCGCCGATCGGCGGCGTGCACGCGCGGGACCTGGCCGAGGGCATCGCGGCGCACGGGCACCGCGAGGTGCATTACATGGACGGCGATCGCCAGGGCATCCTCGACTACTTGTGTGAATCCACCAGGTCGGGGGACCTGGTGCTGACCCTCGGTGCCGGCGACGTCGGGCAGCTGGGGGCCGAGATCCTCGCGCGCCTCGACGACGGCAGCGAGCAGCCGAACAGGAGGTAGCCATGCTGGGAGAGATCCGGGGCGAGGTGCGGTTCAAGGAACCCTTGAGCTTTCACACCTCCTTGCGTATCGGGGGGGCCGCGGACATCTTCGTCGTCCCCCAGGACGTCGAGGACATTCGCCTCGCGCTGTCCTTCGCCGAGCGGGAGCAGCTGCCGGTCGAGGTCATCGGGGGCGGCAACAACCTCCTCGCGAGCGATCGCGGCTTTCGCGGCGTGGTGTTGAAGCTCGAGGGCTGTCTCGGCCGAGTGGACTTCCACGGCGAAGAGGCCGTGGCGGGCGCCGGCGTCAGCCTCTCCGCGCTCATTCGCGAGGCGGCCGCGCTGAACCTGGGGGGCATCGAGTGCCTGGTCGGCATTCCCGCGACGATCGGCGGCGCGGTCGCCATGAACGCGGGCACGGCGGACGGCTGGATCGGCGATTTCGTGTCCGCCGTGTACTTCCTGCACGCCGACGGCACGATGGGCGAGTTCAAACCGGGCGCGGGCTCGTTCAGCTATCGCATGTTCTCGGCGCCCCCCGGGGCCGTGCTCATCGGCGCGCGGCTCAGTCTGCACCGGCGCCCCGCCCCGGAGATCCAGAAGGACATCAAGAACCGGCTCAAGCTGAAGAAGGTGACGCAGCCGCTCGCGCTCGCGTCGGCGGGCTGTGTCTGGAAGAACCCGGCCGGGGAGGTTGCCGGCCGCCTCATCGAGCGGGTCGGGCTCAAGGGCAAGCGGCACAACGGCGCGGAGATCTCGGCCAAGCACGCCAACTTCATCGTCAACCGCGGCGGCGCCACCGCGGGCGACATCAAGGCGCTGATGGACATGACGTGGGATCGGGTCAAGACGCAGTTCGGCATCGCGCTCGATCCCGAGATCCGGACCCTCGGGGAGATCTGATGGCATGAGACGCTCGGCCCTGTCGCCGCGCGGAGGACCCGCGGGGACCGGAGAAGACCTGGCCTCGCGCCGTCGTCTCATCGCCGGCCAGCGCATCGACCGGTCCCGGCTGCGCCGCCGGGTGGCGCGGCGCGCCCGCTACGTGGCGGGCCGCGCCGGGCTCCTGGCCCTCGCCATCGTCGGCCTCGGGGCGTGCGGGCTCGGCGGCGGATGGCTGCTCCGGTCTCCCCGCTTCACCGTCACGGCGGTGGAAGTGAGCGGGCAGCACCGACTGAGCCGCGAGGACATCGAGGCGGCAGCGGGCATCGGCCCTGGCACGAACATCTTCACGCTCGACACCCAACAGGTCGCCGCGCGGCTCGAGGCGCTGCCGCTCGTTCGCCGCGCGGCCGTCGTCAAGAGCCTGCCCAACCGCGTGACGATCACCGTGGAGGAGCGGCGTCCCTTCACGCTGGTGCACGCCGGGCGCCTCCACTGGATCGACGAGCAGGGCGTCAACCTCGGTCCGGAGGCGCGGGCCGTCGCCCTCTCGACGCCGGTCATCAGCGGGCTCGGCGCCGACGAGCTGGACGGCTCCGCGCCCAACGCGCGCGCCGCGGCCGGCCTCGCGCTCGTGCGCTTGCTGCTGCGGTCGGGGAGCGGGCTGCTGCAGACCATCTCGGAGATCGACGTGAGCCGCGCCGACGGTCCCGTGCTCTACACGCTCGACGGCGTCGAGGTGCGTCTCGGCAAGGACGACTGGGAGGCGCGCCTCGGACGGCTGCTCGGCGTGCTCGCCCAGGTCCGGGCGTCGGGCGAGGCCGTGACGGCCATCGACCTGCGCTTTCGCGACCAGGTCGTGCTGACCAGCGCGGTGAAGTGAGGGCGCCGATGGCCAAAGCCAAGGGGCGCGAGGTCGTGGCCGGGCTGGACGTGGGGACGACCAAGTCGTGCTGCATCATCGCCGAGCGCTCACCGGTGGGCGGCCTCGACATCGTCGGCGTGGGACTCGCCCCGTGCCGGGGCCTTCGCAAGGGCGTGGTCGTCAACATCGACTCGACCGTGGAATCGATCAAGCACGCCGTGGGCGAGGCCGAGGAGATGGCCGGGCTCGAGATCGCGTCGGTCCTCGTGGGCATCGCGGGTGGCCACATCCGCGGCATGAACAGCCGCGGCGTCATCGCCGTGTCCGGCAAGCACCGCGAGGTGAGCCCGCACGACATCGAGCGCGCGCTCGACGCCGCGCGCGCCATCAACCTGCCGCAGGATCGCGAGGTCATCCACGTCCTGCCCCAGACGTACGTCGTGGACGACCAGGACGGCATCAAGGAACCGCTCGGCATGTCCGGCGTGCGCCTCGAGGTGGAGGTCCATCTCGTCACCGGGGCGACGACGTCGGTGAAGAACGTGATCCGCAGCGTCAATCGCGCCGGCCTGCAGGTGCAGGACGTCGTGCTCGAGCCGCTCGCGTCGGCCGAGGCGGTCCTCTCGCCCGAGGAGAAGGAGCTGGGCATCCTGCTCATCGACATGGGCGGCGGGACGACCGACGTGCTCGTGTGCCGGGACGGGGCCGTCTGGTACACCGGGGTGCTGCCGCTCGGCGGCGATCACATCTCCAACGACATCGCGGTCGGGCTCCGCACACCGACCGCCGACGCCGAGGACTTGAAGCGCCGTCACGGCTGCGCGCTGACGGCGCTGGTGCGCGAGGACGAGACGGTGGACGTGCCGTCGGTGGGCGGACGCAAGGCCCGCCAGCTCTCGCGCCACATCCTGTCCGAGATCATCCAGCCGCGCGTCGAGGAGATCTTCACGCTGGTCGCGCGGGACCTCGCGCGCGCGGGCCTCGAGGACGCGGCGGCGGCCGGCTGCGTGCTGACGGGCGGCACCTCGATCATGACCGGCGTGCCGGAGCTGGCCGAGCAGGTCTTCGACGTTCCAGTCCGCCGGGGCGTCCAGGCGGGATTGAGCGGGCTCGCCGATGTCGTGCAGAGCCCGATCTACGCCACCGGGGTGGGGCTGGCGCTCTACGGGGCGCGAGGATACGGCGCGGCGCCGCCGGCCGAGGTCGCCGACGGGTCCCTCGTCGGACGGCTCTCGCGGCGGATGAAGGAGTGGGTCGGTGAGATCTTTTGAACTCGGAGGGGGGCTGCGCCAGTTTTCTGAGCGAGGGGGCTACGCCCCCTCGGACTCCCCGGCCGACGTTCCGGCGAGCCTGACGGCTCGCTCGGAACTGCCTCCCCCCAAGAAAACCTCGAAGGGGGCCATTCCCCACCGGGCTTCGCCCGTAGGGGCCCCCTCCGAGCCTCCCCTCCAGCGTTCACAGAGACGCAGGTCGTTGGATCAGGACACCGCCGCGCAGACGGAGCTGGCTCTGGGGCTGCCGTCTGCGCGGACGCGCCGTGCACGTTCGAGAGTCAAGGAGAAGCCGATGGCAGAACGAGAAGGCCGACAGCCGGTGTTCGCGCTGGAAGAGGAGCGCGAGGTTGCCAAGATCAAGGTGATCGGCCTTGGCGGCGGCGGCTCCAACGCCGTCAATCGCATGATCGGCGCCCAGTTCAGCGGCGGCGTGGACTTCATCGTCGCCAACACCGACCTGCAGGCGCTGCGCGCCTCGCCGGCGGAGGTGCGGCTTCAGCTGGGCGCGCGGCTCACCTCGGGGCTCGGCGCGGGCTCCGACCCGGAGATCGGCAGGAACGCCGCCCTCGAGGATCGCGAGCGCATCCAGAAGGTGCTCGACGGCGCCGACATGGTGTTCGTGACCGCGGGCCTCGGCGGCGGCACCGGCACGGGATCGGCGCCGGTGGTGGCGGCCGTGGCCAAGGAACTGGGAATCCTCACGGTCGCCGTCGTGACGAAGCCGTTCGCGTTCGAGGGACGGAAGCGCGCGCAGCAGGCGGACGCCGGGCTCGCGGAATTGCGGGCCGTCGTCGACACGCTCATCGCGATCCCGAACCAGCGCCTCCTCGCGGTCGTCGACCGCGGCACGCCGTTGCTCGAGGCCTTCAAGGTCGCCGACACGGTGTTGCTCCAGGCCGTGCAGGGAATCTCCGATCTCATCCTGGTGCCCGGCCTCATCAACCTCGATTTCGCCGACGTGCGGACCATCATGTCCGGCATGGGCATGGCCCTGATGGGGGCGGGCGTGGGCCGCGGCGAGCATCGCGCGCTCGACGCCGCGCAGAAGGCCGTGGCGAGCCCGCTGCTCGACGACACGTCGATCGAGGGCGCGAAAGGCATCCTCATCAACTTCACCGGCGGCGCCGATCTCTCCATCCACGAGGTCGAGGAGGCCGCGCGCATCGTGCAGGAGGCGGCGCACGAGGAGGCGAACATCATCTTCGGCGCCGTGATCGATCCCTCGCTCGAGGACGAGGTCCGCATCACCGTGATCGCGACCGGCTTCTCGGAGAAGAAGGAGGCGGTCGGTCCCGGGCCCAAGGTCGTGGAGATGCCCAAGGGCCCGCGCAGCCCCGTGCCGCCCAGCAAGGACTGGCGCCGCCGCCTCTCGGAGGTGCGTGGCGAAGCGAGGAGCGACGCGGACGGCGGCGTCGACGAAGACCTCGACGTGCCGGCGTTCTTGCGGCGACAGGCCGACTAACTTGGGAGGGGGCCTCGACGGCCCCCTCCCATCCCCTCCCCCGCCGACGCGTTGGCGTGGAATCTCGACCGTCTCCTCGCCCGATCGTTCCGATTGCGCCGGCATAGCCGGCGCTCGAACGCGGTCGCCTCACACGCTCGGAGCCGCCTGCGTTCCTTCTCACAAGAGTGTGGTCACGGAGCCTGAGACAATGCCCGGCGTGTCCGAGTCTGCATGGTTCCCGCCTGATGAGCCGGAGGCGCCGCGGTTTCTCGTTTCGCCGCTCCTTGCCGCTGCCGGGTTGCCGCATCTGTTCACCACTCGGCATTTTCCTGGTGTCACTTTGCCGCGCGACCCCGGGTCTCCGTTCGATGCGGCGGCGCTTCGCGTCCTCGCCGAACTTGGCGTGACCGGTGGGGATCCTGCGTTTCTTCGGCAGGTGCATGGTGCCGATGTGCTCGTCGCCGAACGCCATGGGCTCCTCGGGCGCGCCGATGTCGTGACCACGGATCGGCCTCAGTTGCCGCTTGCCGTGTTCACCGCTGATTGTTTGCCCATCGTGCTCTACGATCCCGACCGCGGACGTGTGGCCCTCGCCCATGCGGGATGGCGGGGCACTGCAGAGTCAGCGGCGCGCGCCGCCGCGCGGGCCCTCATCGCCGCGGGTGGTTCGCCCGAGCGGCTCGTGTGCGCGATCGGGCCGTCGATCGGGCCGTGCTGCTACGAGGTGGATGGGCCGGTCATCGAGCGCTTCGACGCCGCGTTTCCCGATCGCGGGCGGGCCTGGGTGACCTCGACCGGGCCCGGCAAATGGATGCTCGACCTCTGGCGGGCCAACGCGGATCAGCTCGCGATGGACGGCGTCGATCCGGCGCGAATCGACAATCCGCGCCTGTGCACCGGCTGCCGCGCGGACCTGTTCTTCTCTTACCGGCGCGGACGCGGCCAGGGGCGCCTCGTGGCCGTCGCGTCGCTGCCGGCCCCGATCAGCTCGCCGCGGCCACCGGCTGCTGGATCGCGCTGAGCCGCCAGGACTTCGCCCACACCGGCCGCGTGAACGTCCAGTACTCCTCGAAGCCGACCGGCACGCTCTGGCTGCCCTCGACCACCTGGCCCGTCCGGTCGTCGGTGGTGTAGTCGAGCAGCGAGGCGTCGATGCGGGCCGTGACGTAGTCCTGACCCTTTTCCTGCCACGCCTCCACGACGTCCGCCGAGCGCACCGAGATGTCCTCGATCCGATTCGATCGGCCGTCCGTCTTCAGCTTCTCGCAGTCCTGCTGGAAATGGAGGAGCATCTCCGGGGTGAGCAGCGCGCTGATCGGCCGCACGTCACGGGCGCTCCACGCGGCCTGCACCTTCGTGAAGACGTCGGTGGCGATCTGCGCGAACGCGGCCTTGTCGAAGTAGGGATCGGCCTGCCGGATGTGCCCGACACCGGTGTCGAGGTCGTCCGGGGCGGACGCCGGTCTCGATGGCTCGGTCGTCCATCCAGTGAGCGGTCTCTCCGCCGCGTAGGCGCTGGCGCCGCCGGCATAACTTGCGGCGGGCTCCGGCGACCGCGAGCGCAGCAGGCGGTACGCGAGGTACGCGAGCAGGCCGAGGCCGAGGATGTCCGAGAGTCCTATGCCCCCGCCCGATCCGCCGAACAGCAGGCCACCGAGCAGACCGCCGGCGAGGAACCCTCCGATCGCGCCGAGACCGCTTCGCGGCGACTGTCCGAGCGACGCTGTGTCTCCGGCCGGAGGCGACGACGGGTGACCGCTCGTCACGGATCCGGGTGACGGCTTCGGCGCCGGTTCCGCATGACTTCGGGAGCCGCGGCTTCCGAACGAGCCGCCGCGCCCCGCTCGCGCGAAGGCGTCGTCGGCCCAGAACAGCGGGGCCAGCACGATCAGCGACACTGCCGTCACCGCCAGGCTTCGTCTCATCACAGGTCTCCTTTGAAACGCCGCAAACTGTCAGCCGGAATGCCCCGGAAGGTCATTCCGGCGGGGTCCACCAGCCCCGAATCGAGGAAACAGCAACCGCCATGCCACTCCCGGTGCCGCGCCAGGGCTGCCCCCGGGGACCGCCGCGTGCGGGGCGTGCTAGAATCGGGACCCGCGATGGGATCCGAGCCCTCCCTCGACATTCGAGCCAACCTCGAACGCGTGCAGACCGCGATCGCCGCCGCGTGCCGGCGTGCGGGGCGGTCCTCGGGCGACGTGCTGATCGTCGCCGTGTCGAAGACGGTCGACGCGGAGCGCGTCAAGGCCGCCATCGACGCGGGCGTCTCCGCCCTCGGCGAGAACCGCGTGCAGGAAGCAAAGGAGAAGATCGAGGCGCTGGGCCATTCCGTGCCATGGCATCTCATCGGCCATCTGCAGACGAACAAAGCTCGCGACGCCGTGCGCCTGTTCGACTGGATCCAATCGGTGGATGGGTACGACCTGGCCCGTGAGCTGGACCGGCGCGCCGCCGCGCTCGATCGAACCGTGACGGCGCTGCTCGAGGTGAACGTCGCCGAGGAGCCCCAGAAGAGCGGCGTGCGGCCGGACGACGTGAAGTCGGCCCTCGACGCGATCGCGGGGCTCGACCGGATCACGATCCGCGGGCTCATGGCCATTCCGCCGGCGGTCGAGGACGCCGAGGCGTCGCGGCCGCATTTCCGGCGGCTGCGCGCGCTGCGCGACGCGGCCGGACTCGAGCACCTGTCGATGGGCATGAGCGCCGACTACGAGGTCGCCGTCGAGGAAGGCGCCACCATCGTCCGCGTCGGCACCGCGATCTTCGGGCCGCGCCCGCCGCGGGCCGTCGCGTGAGCATCAAGGGCAGGCGCGTCGGCTTTCTCGGCGCCGGCAACATGGGCGAGGCGATGATCAAGGGCCTCACCCAGTCGGGGCTCGTCCCCGCCACGGCGATCTCGGCGACGGACCCTCGCACCGACCATCTCGAGCAGATCGGGCGGCGCTACGGCATCCGCGCCATCGCCGGCAACCCCGCGCTGATCGCCGAGTCGGACGTGATCATCCTGGCCGTGAAGCCGCAGATCGTCGGCGCCGTGCTGCGCGAGATCGCGCCCGTCGTCGACGGCACCAAGCTCCTGATCTCCGTCGCGGCGGGCACCGCGACGCGCACGCTGCGTGAGCACCTCGGCAAGCCCGCGCGCCTGATCCGCGTGATGCCGAACACGCCGGCGCTCGTCCTCGAGGGCGTCACCGCGATCGCGCGGGCGGACGGGCTCGAGGCGGGCGATCTCGACGCCGCCGAGGAAATGTTCGGCGCGGTCGGGCGCGTCGTGGTGCTCGACGAGGAACACCTCGACGCGGTCACCGGACTCTCGGGCTCGGGGCCTGCCTACGTGGCCATCCTGATCGAGGCGCTCGCCGACGGCGGCGTCAAGATGGGCCTCGACAGGGCGACCGCGATGACGCTCGCCGCGCAGACCGTGCTCGGATCGGCCAGGCTCCTCGTCGAGACGGGCCTGCACCCGGGGCAGCTGAAGGACATGGTCGCCTCGCCGGGCGGCACGACGATCGCCGGCATCGCGGCGCTCGAGGACGGCGGGCTGCGCCGCACGCTGATCAACGCCGTGGAGAAGGCGACCCTGCGCTCGCGCGAGCTGGGGCGGCACTAGGGGCGGCGCCAGCCCGTGTTCGAACTCGTGCGCTTCGTCGGGTGGATCCTCGATCTCTACTCGTGGATCATCATCGCCGCCGCGCTGATCTCCTGGGTGAGCCCCGACCCACGCAACCCCATCGTGCTGTTCCTCCGTCAGATCACGGAGCCCGTGCTGGCCCCGGTTCGCCGCATGCTGCCGCCGTGGAAGACCGGCGGCCTCGACCTGTCGCCCGTCATCGTGCTCCTCGCCATCCAGTTCGTGGAGCGGGTGATCCTGCCCCTCATCGCGCGCCCGCTGCTGTACTGAGGAGGTGGCCGTGCGCATCACGCCGATGGACATCCGGCAGCAACAGTTCACGGTGAGGATGTTCCGCGGGTTCGACGTCCAGGAGGTCGACACGTTCCTGGAGGACCTCGCCGAGGACTACGAGACCCTGCTCAAGGAGAACCAGCTCCTCAAGGAGCAGCTCCAGACCCTGGAGGAGCGGGCGCGGGGCGTCGAGGATCGCGAGCGGATCCTGCAGGAGACGCTGGTCACGACGCAGCGGCTCACCGAGGACATGAAGGAGAGCGCGCGGCGCGAGGCGGCCCTGCTCGTGCGCGAGGCCGAGCTGTCGGGCGAGAAGATGGTCGAGGCCGCGCGCGCCTCGGAAGCCTCCATCCAGGCCGAGATCGCGGCGCTCAAGCGGATGCGCCGGCAGCTGGCCGAGGCGCTGCGCTCGACGGTCGAGATGTATCAGCGGCTCCTCGATCAGGACCTCAAGGCCGATGCCGAAGTCGATCATGGCGAAGACGGCGAGGCCTGAGCGCGCGCTCCTCGAGGTCCGCGTCACGCCGCGGGCGCGGCGGAGCGCGGTCGGCGGGTGGCGCGGGCCGGCGCTCTGCGTGAGCGTGACGGCGGCCCCGACGGACGGGCGCGCCAACCGCGCGGTGACGGAGCTGCTCGCCGACACCCTCGGCGTTCCGCGAGCGGCCGTCGAGCTGGTCGGCGGGGCGGGGAGCCGCGACAAGCGCTTCCGCGTGGCCGGGCTCACGCTCGAGGACGTGCGGGCGCGCGTGCCGCGGGACGGCGCATGATCGCCCCGGTCCGCTGGGACGGGGCGCGACTCGTGCTGCTCGACCAGACCCGCCTGCCGATGGAAGAGGTCGACCGGGTCTGCGCGAGCTGGCCGGAGGTTGCCGACGCCATCAAGACGCTGGTCGTGCGCGGCGCCCCCGCCATCGGCGTTGCCGCCGCGTTCGGCGTGGCCCTCGCGGCGCAACAGAGCCGGGCGGCGGACTTCGGCGGCCTGCTCGCCGATCTCGAGACCGCGATCAAGGGACTCGGCGCCACGCGGCCCACGGCGGTGAATCTCTTCTGGGCGCTCGAGCGCATGCGCCGCCATGCGCTCGACCAACGCGAGGCGCCGCTCGCCCGCCTGAAGGCGCTCCTGGTCGAGGAGGCGAAGGCGATCCTCGACGAGGACATCGCGGCCAATCGCGCCATGGGCGCCCACGGCGCGGCCCTGGTGCCGCAGGGCGGTCGCCTGCTCACGCACTGCAACGCTGGCGCGCTGGCCACGGCCGGCTACGGCACCGCCCTTGGCGTCGTCCGCGCCGCGCACGAGCAGGGCAAGCTCGCGCTGGTCTGGGTGGACGAGACGCGCCCGGTCATGCAGGGATCGCGGCTCACGGCCTGGGAGATGGCCGCGGAGGGCATCCCGCACCGGCTCATCTCCGACGTCGCGGCCGCGTCCGCGATGAAGCAAGGACTGGTCGATCTGGTGGTCACGGGGGCCGATCGCATCGCGAGGAACGGCGACACCGCGAACAAGATCGGCACGTACGGCGTGGCGGTGCTCGCGCGGCATCACGGCGTGCCGTTCTACGTCGCGGCGCCCTGGTCCACGATCGACCCGGCCATCGAGACCGGCGCGTCGATCGTCATCGAGGAGCGCGACGCCGCCGAGGTGCGCGGCGTGGCGGGCCGCCAGACCGCGCCGTCGGCGTCGCCGGTCTGGAACCCCGCGTTCGACGTGACGCCGGCGGAACTGATCGCAGCGATCATCACCGAGCGCGGCGT
>Ga0187894_10002182_pt1 | contig 23763 bp, 19 predicted proteins | sample GBC1701081metaG_FD_136650 | JGI IMG/M metagenome (GOLD analysis project Ga0187894, IMG submission 136650) | White microbial mat communities from a lava cave in the Kipuka Kanohina Cave System on the Island of Hawaii, USA - GBC170108-1 metaG ... | reverse complement strand
CTCGTAGATCGAGCAGCTGCCTTCTTCCAGGAAAGGGCAGGTGATGGCGAGGCGGAAGTAGTCGAGGCACATCTGGTACTTCGCCTCGCCGTTCAGGCGATCGACATTCTCGAGGTCGGGCCGATGGTGCCACGTCGCCAGCTTGGCCTCGGCGGCGGCAAAGCGGGCGCGCACGACGCTGCGCCGCGGCTCGGGCATGTTGGCGACCAGATCGGCGATGGCATGAGCTTCGATCGGGCCGATCGGCACGAGCTGGTCGCAGCAGGCGCCGCAGCCGGCCTTGCAGGATACGTGCTTGCCCTGGGCCACGACCTGGGCGACGGCGTGTTCCACGTTGGCGTCTGCCACCGCCCGCAGCGCAGGCAATATGGCGCGCGCCGGCACCGGGTCGGCGGGCACGTCGATCTGCAACTGCTTGGCCTGCGGTGCGGCGGCGACGGCAGTCTCGGCCGGTGGCGTCGGTATCCACGGCTGGTCCCGTTCGTCGGCTGCCTCCAGCCGCGCCACGAAACGGCTCATCCACGCCTCGGCGGTGCGGCGCGGCGTGTCGTCGTGCGGGTTCTTGGCCGCCCAGCGCAGCGCCTGCGCCAGGGCAACGCGCGAGGGCTCCGGCGGTGTTTCGTCGGACAGCAAGTGATCCAGCACCCGCGACGTGAACAGGCGGGGGATCGGATCGACCGTGGCATCCGGCTCGTGCAATCGCGAGCAGTCCTCGGCCGGCGATGTGACGAGATATTCGCGGCAGACCAACGGCCGCTCTTCGTAAATCGAGCACTGCTCGTTTTCGAGCAGCGGGCAATCGAGCCAGAGGCCGACATAGGACGAGGCCAGTTCGCGCTCCGATTTTCGCGCCTGGCTTTGATTGCGGCCGAAGCCGACGGTCGTGCTCCATTCGGCGATGCGCCGGTCGGCATACTCGAAACGGGCGCGGACCTCGGACTGACGCGGCTCCGGCATGGCGTCGACCAGCGCCGCGATGCGATGCGCCTCGGGGGTGGAGATCACCACGAACTGGCGGCAGCAGGCGGCGCAGCCGGCCCGGCAGGACGGCGGCTTGCCTTCGGCGGTGGAGTAGGCGATGGCCTGATCGACCACCGCGTTGGTGTAGGCGCGGAACGCCGGGAGCATGTCGGCAGCCGAGACCTCGCCCGCTGGCATCGGCACGGCGATCTTGGCCGCAACCGTTGCGTCCGGCGTGGTCGGTTCGATGTCGGTGTCGGGCTCGTCTTGGGGCGGCGATCCCTTGCCGACGCGGCTCAGAATGTCCTGCACCCAGTCCGGTCCGCTGCGCAGCGGCAGGCGGTCCGGATTTGCCGCCACCCAGTCCAGGGCCAGCGCCAGCGGAACCCAGCGCCGGTCGTCTCCGGTGCCGATGCGCTGCAAGCTGTGCGACAGCATCGCGACCGGGACAGGGTCGACGCCGATCTCCGGCGTCGAGCAGCGTTCAGGCGACGAGGTCACCAGATATTCGCGGCACGAGAGGGGGCGATCGAGATGGATCGAGCAATTCTCGTTCTCCAGGAACGGGCAGGCGATGCCGAGGTAGAAATAGTCCACCCCCAACTTCTGGCGCTGCTTGATCGGCAGTTTGCCGGGGTCTTGCAGCGCCTCCCAGAGATCCGATTCCTTCAGGCGCCGGGTGGCGTCGGCGAAGCGAGCCTTGACGGCGCTTCGGCGTGGCTCCGGCATGGCTTCGACCAGCTCGTGGATATGATAGGCCTCGACCTCGGCGATGGGCACGGCCTGGCGGCAACAGGCACCACAGCCGGCTTTGCACGATACCGCGCGGCCCGTCCCCTCCAGGTCACGCTCGGCAGCGTTCACAACCGCGTTGACCAGCGCCTGCAATGCCGGCAGCACGGCCTGCGGCTTGATCGGCGCGGCGGGGACCGTCAGGCGCGCTTGCAGTTCGTAGTTGCCCATCTTGAGCTTGAGGTTGGCCGAGACCGACCCGTCACCGGCATGACCCTGGTTGGGCAGTCGATCCATCTCTACTACTCCCCCTGTCCGCGCCGGCGCCATTACACCGGGCTGACGGCCTGTACAAGCAGTTGGCGCCGCGACCCTAAGCGGTTGCCAGCCGTTCGACGAAGCGTTGCATCCACTGGTCGGCGCGGCGCCGCGGCCCCGGCGCCGTGTGCGCTGCAGCCCAGTCGAGCATGTACGGCAGAAATACGCCCGCCGGTTGCGGCGGCGCCTCATCCGAGGTCACGAGCAGGACTGCGGCGCCGACCGGGGCAACGCGCACATAGGCAAGACGGTCATCGCCCGGATCGGCACAGAATTCAGCCGGTGACGTTACGACCACCTTACGGCAGGCCAGCGGCCGATCGGCGTAGATCGAGCATTGCTCATCTTCCAGAAACGGGCAGTCGATCCGCTGCTGGAAGTAGCGGTACGCCAGCTCTTTCAGATAGTCGACGGGCAGTTCCGCTGGGTTGTCGGCGGACTCGGCAAGACCTGCTGCCGCCATCCGCAGTTGGGTGGCCGCGAAGCGCGCCCGCACCGTGCTGCGGCGTGGCTCGGGCATGTTGGCGACAAGGTCGGCCAGCGCCCGTGCTTCGATGTCCGACAGCAGCACCAGGTGGCGGCAGCAGGTGGCGCAGCCGGGCTTGCACGAGATGGGTCGGCCCTTGGCCCGCGTGGCGGTGATCGCATGGTCGATCACCGCATTGGTCATGACGCGCAGGGCCGGCAGGATCCCTTCGGCCGGGATGTCGCCGGGCGGCAGCGCGATGCGCACCGGATCGGCGGTCTCGCCGAGCTGAAGCGTCAGCGTATGGGACTCCTTGTGTGGTGTCGTCATCGTCGCTCCGCAAACTATCGCAGCCCGCGCAGGCGGGTCACGAAACGCTCAACCCAGACGCGCCCCGGCAGGCGCTCCGAGTCCTGGGGATGTGCGGCCGCCCACGACAGGGCCATTGTCAGTGGCATGCGCCGTACCCCATCGTCATCGGCCAGCTGTACGAGTGCCTGGCTCGCATTGGCGCCGGGCACCGTATCGATCACCACGGTCGGGTCGTCCTGATGTGCGCAGTGCGCGGCGGGCGAGGTCACCATGTATTCGCGGCAGGCCATCGGCCGGTCGGCATAGATCGAGCACATGTCGTTCTCGAGGAACGGGCAGGCAATGCCGAGGCGGAAATAGTCGATACCCAGCGCGTAGGACGATCGCCCCGACGGACTATCGACGTCGTCGAGGGCGGCACCGTGCTGCCAGGCCGCCAGGCGCGCCTCCGCGGCCGCAAATCGTGATCGCACGATCTGGCGCCGTGGTTCAGGCAGCCTGTCCACCAGATCGGCGATCGCGTGTGCCTCGACAGCGCCAACCGGCACGAGCTGATGGCAGCAGGCACTGCAGCCGGCTGTGCAGGACACGTGTTTGCCGTGCGCTTCTTCTCGCGTGACCGCGTGATGGATCGCCGCGTCCGTGATGACGCGAAGGGCCGGCACGACATCGCCGGCAATGACCGGTTGCGCCGGCACGTCCAGCTTCAACTGGACCGAATCGGGCGCCGCGTCGGTCGGCGAATCTGCCGCCCGTTGCCGTTGCCTCAGCGCATCGACCTGGCTCAGGCGCTCGAAAAAGCGATTCAACCAAGCTTCAGCGGCACGCCGCGGCGTGTGGTCCTCCGCATGGTCCGCGACCCAGCGCAAGGATTGCGGGAGCAGGACTCGCGACGGCGCGGGTGGTGTCTCGTCCGACAGCAGGTGAGCCAACGCCACTTCTGTGAAGATGCGCGGCACCACCTCGACGACGACATCCGGTGCCTCCAGGCGCGCGCAGTTCTCGGCCGGCGACGTCGCAAGGTACTCGCGGCAGACCAGGGGACGTTCATCGTAAATCGAGCATTGATCATCTTCGAGCAGCGGGCAGGGTATGCCGAGCGTGAAATAGGCGCCGAGCCGCTCATCCCAGCTCTGCCGATGACGGTTCAGACCAACACCGTTGCCGGTGGATGCGTTCCACGCAGTGATGCGGTGGTCGGCATCTTCGAAGCGGGCCCGAACGGCGGACCGGCGCGGCTCCGGCATCGCATCGACAATGGCTGCGATCCGCCGCGCTTCCGTCGTGGAGATCGGGACGGGCTGGTGACGACAACAGGCGGAACAACCGGCCCGGCAAGAGGGTGGCTTGCCTTCGGCGGCGGAGACGGCGATGGCATGTGCGACCGCCGCCTCGGTGTAGGCGCGGAAGGTCGGCAGCATCTCGACGGCCGTGACCTCGTCCGGCGGCATCGGCAGGGCGATGCTGTCACCGGTGGTTTCGCGCGGCGGTGCCGCCGGGCCACGGCCGACCCGGCCGAGGATGTCATGCACCCACGCCGGTCCGGTCCGCAGCGGCAGATCATCGGGGTGTGCCGCCACCCAATCCAGGGCCAGCGACACCAGGGGCCAGGGCGTGGAGTCGCCCTCACCCAGCCCGACGCGCCGCAGCGCGCGAGACAGCTTGGGCACGGCGACGGATTCGAGATCGCCGTTGCCCGGCGACGCGCAACGCTCGGGCGGCGAGGTCACCAGATACTCGCGACAGCGCAACGGCCGATCGGCATAGATCGAGCATCTTTCCGCCTCGAGAAACGGGCAGGGGATGCCCAGTGCAAGATAGTCCAGCGCCACATGCTCGCGCTGCTCCGCCGACAAGCCGCCGGGGTCCATCAGCGCGGCGTACAGCCCGGCCTCCTTCACCTGCCGGCTGACGTCGGCGAACCGTTGCTCTACGACGCGGCGCTGCGGCGGCGGCAGGGCCTCGACCAGATCGCGGACGTGGTAGGCCTCAATGGCCGACATCGGGACGGCCTGGCGGCAACAGGCGGCACATCCCAGCTGGCACGATACGCTGCGGCCAGTGCCGTCAAGCTCACGCTCGGCCGCAGCGACGACCGAGTCGACCAGGGCCTGCAGGGCTGGCAGCACGGCCTGCGGCTTGATTTCGGCCGCCGGCACGCTCAGGACGACCTGCAGCTCGTAGCTGCCGACCGTGAGCGTGAGATTGGCGGACACCGACCCGCTGGCGTCAGGCTGGCTGGGTGCAGAATCCATCGAGGTTATCTCTCCTCCACCGCAGGATACCACGATGCGGGTCCAGCGTCGCAGTCGCTAACCATCGCTGGCCGCAAGGCGGCTGACGAAGCGCCGCATCCAATGGTCGGCGCCGCGTCGCGGCGTGGTGCCGCGATTGGACCCGAGTGCGAACGGGAGCGGCACGACGGCGGGCTGTGGCGGTTTTTCATCCGACGTCATCAGCATGATGGCTGCTGTGATTTTGGGCGCCCGCAGCAACTGGATGTGTTTGTCGCCAGGGTTGTCGCAGTGTTCGGCCGGCGACGTGACAACGGCGCAGCGACAGACAAGAGGGCGGTCGTCGTAAACCGAGCAGCGCTCATCTTCCAGCAAGGGGCAGGCGATCCGCAGCCTGAAATAGTCGGTGGCCAGTGCCGTCAGCTCCTCGGGAGGCAGGCCGGCGGCATTGCGGGCGCGCTCGGCAAGGCCCGCTTCCGTCAGGCGCTGTCCTGCAGCCGCGAAGCGTGCCCGTACGACGCTGCGGCGTGGTTCCGGCATCTGATCGACCAGGTCGACCAGCGATTGCGCTTCGACGTCGGAAATCAAGGCCAGGTGACGACAGCAGGCGGCGCAGCCCTCTTTGCAGGAGATCGTACGCCCCCTGGCCTCGGCGGCGGCCACCGCCCGCGCCATCACCGTGTCCGTGATGGTGCGCAGGGCCGGCAGGATGTCCGTGGGCGGGACGTCGCCCGACGGCAGGCCGATCCTGATCGGATCGGCGATTTCACCGATCTGGAGCGTCACGGTGTGGCCCTCGCCGGCGCTGTCCGGCGGCGTGTCGTGCTGCGACGTCATCGGCGTCTCGTCTGGGGGAACCAACATGTGGCACCGCACGCCGGCCCCGTCGAGGCGGACTTGTCCCATGGAGCGTGGACATTGCGGCGGTGTGCACGGTACAAGCCTTGGTTTTCCAAAGGGATCGACCCATCTAGAGTATGTGCAGATGGGCGCAGGCAGTCAGGATCATGGCGACAACAAGCGATATCCGACGGACGTTTCTGGAGTTCTTCGGCGACAACCATCACAAGGTCGTGCCGTCGAGTCCGCTCGTGCCGCGCAACGATCCGACGTTGATGTTCACCAACGCCGGCATGGTGCAGTTCAAGAACGTCTTCACCGGCCTGGAGAAGCGCCCCTACAGCACAGCGGCCACGTCGCAGAAATGCGTGCGGGCCGGCGGCAAGCACAATGACCTCGAGAATGTCGGCTATACCGCGCGCCACCACACGTTCTTCGAGATGCTGGGTAACTTCTCGTTCGGCGACTATTTCAAGGAGCGGGCGGTCGAGCTGGCCTGGAACTTGATTACGAAAGAATACGGCCTTGCCAAGGATCGGCTGCTGGTCACGGTCTACCACACCGACGACGACGCGGCCGGCTACTGGAAAAAGATCGCTGGCCTGCCCGACTCGAAAATCATTCGCATCCCCACCTCGGATAATTTCTGGGCGATGGGCGACACTGGCCCCTGCGGGCCGTGTTCGGAGATTTTCTACGACCATGGCGAAGGCATACCCGGCGGGCCGCCGGGCTCGGCCGATGCCGACGGCGACCGGTTCATCGAGATCTGGAACCTGGTGTTCATGCAGTTCGAGCAGGTCACGAAAGATGAACGCGTGGACCTGCCGCGGCCTTCCATCGACACCGGCATGGGGCTGGAGCGCCTCGCTGCCGTCCTGCAGGGTAAGCACAACAACTACGACATCGACCTGATGCGGGCGCTGATCGAGGCATCGGCGCACGTCACCGGTGTCGCTCCCGATGGACCGCAGGCGCCCTCGCACCGCGTGATTGCCGACCATCTGCGGGCCAGCTCGTTCCTCATCGCCGACGGCGTGCTGCCCTCCAACGAGGGCCGCGGCTACGTGCTGCGCCGGATCATGCGCCGGGCCATGCGCCACGCTCACATGCTGGGCGCCAAGGAGCCGGTGATCTACAAGCTGGTGCCGGAACTGGTGCACCAGATGGGCGACGCCTACCCCGAGTTGATGCGCGCCCAGCCGCTGATCACCGAGACCCTGAAGCTGGAGGAGACGCGCTTTCGCGCCACGCTGGGCACCGGCTTGCGGCTGCTGGAGGAGGAGACCGCGAGTCTCGGCGCTGGCGGTACGCTCAAGGGCGATGTCGCCTTCAAGCTCTACGACACCTTTGGCTTCCCGCTGGACCTCACCCAGGACGTGCTGCGCGCACGCCAGATCGGCGTCGATCTCGCGGGGTTCGATCACGCCATGGCCGAGCAGAAGGCCAAGGCACGCGCGGCCTGGGCCGGCTCCGGCGAGGCCGCCAACGAGGCGATCTGGTTCGACCTGCACGAGAAGGTCGGTGCCACCGAGTTCCTCGGCTATGACGCCGATACCGCCGAGGGCAAGGTCGTTGCGATCCTTGCCGATGGCAAGGAAGTGTCGGCGCTGAAGGCGGGACAGAAGGGCCAGGTCATCGTCAACCAGACGCCGTTCTACGGCGAGTCGGGCGGCCAGATGGGTGACACCGGCCGCATCACTGCCTCAGGCGGTGTCTTCATTGTCGAGGATGCCCAGAAGAAGCTGGGCGATGTGCATGCGCATATCGGCACCATGGAGGCGGGCGAGCTCAAGGTCGGCGACGACGTGACATTGGCCATCGATGTTGCGCGCCGCGCCGCGCTGCGGGCCCACCACTCGGCGACGCATCTCTTGCACAAGGCGCTGCGCAATCAGCTCGGCGATCACGTGACCCAGAAGGGCTCGCTGGTGGCGCCCGATCGCCTGCGCTTCGACATCAGCCACCCCAAGGCGGTCAGTGCGGAGGAACTGCGCAAGGTGGAGGACGAGGTCAACGCCCATGTCCGTCTGAACGGGCCGGTCGAGACGCGCCTGATGACACCCGACGAGGCCGTGAAAGCCGGCGCCATGGCGCTGTTCGGCGAGAAGTACGGTGATGAAGTGCGGGTACTCAGCATGGGCGGCAACGACGGCGAGGAATACTCCGTCGAGCTGTGCGGCGGCACCCATGCGCGGCGCACCGGCGACATCGGGCTGTTCAAGATCGTATCGGAAGGCGCTGTCGCGGCCGGTGTGCGCCGGATCGAGGCAGTGGCCGGCGCCGCGGCCGAAACCTACGTTCGCGAGCAGGGCGATCGGCTGAATCAGGCGGCGACGACGCTGCGCGTGCGGCCCGACGAGGTCCCGGGGCGCATCGCCGCCCTGATCGATGCGCAGCGCAAGATGGAGCGCGAGATCACCGAGGCGCGCCGCGCGCTGGCGTTGGCCGGCGGCGGTGGTGCGAAGGCCGATGCCGACCCGCGCGAGATCGCCGGCATCAAGCTGATCGCGCGGCGGCTCGATGGCGTGCCGGGCAAGGACCTCAAGGGCATGGCCGACGATTTCAAGAAGCAGGTCGGCTCGGGCGTGGTGGCGCTGATCGGTGTCGATGACGGCAAGGCCTCGGCCGTCGTCGGTGTCACCGATGATCTCGCCGGCCGTCTCAGCGCCGTCGATCTGGTACGCGCGGCCGTCGCCACCCTGGGTGGCAAGGGCGGTGGTGGCCGGCCTGACATGGCGCAGGGCGGCGGCCCCGACATTGCCCAGGCCGATGCCGCCCTGAAGGCGATCGAGCAGGCCATCGCGGCCCGTGGGGTGAACTGATGGCGGGCGGATGGAAGCGACGCGTCGCTCTCATTGGCGGTCTCGCGCTCGCGGCCTGCTCCGGGGCGGACTACACCCGCGACGGCGCTACCGACGATCAGCGGCGCCAGGACGAGGCGCTGTGCCGGGCCCAGATCCGGGACCTGGTCGCCAAGGAGCGCGGCATCGTGGCTGATCGCGAGGCCACGGTCGGGGCCACCGATCAGCGGCTCGGGCGCACGCAACTGCCCGGGCAGATGGCGGCGCGCGACGATAGCAACCGCAGCGGCCGGCTGATGAGCAGCTGCATGAGCCAGCGCGGCTGGACCACCAAGAAGACGCCCGGCATCACGTTCTAGTCTAGCCAGGCGATCTTTCACGCACTGTGCATCCGGCAACCTTGGCGGCGTCTGCCTCGTTGATGGGGCGTCACCGAGGGCAGACCACATGCGTGAGCAGAACGATCCCGCCAGCCTTCCACAGCCGCCGCCACCCTGTGGTCCCGGCATGCCCGGCAAGCCGTCGCGTCCCCGGCGCCCGCGGGGCGTCGGCGAGAACCATCCCAACACCGGTGTTGCGGTGCCGGAGGAGCGCACGCGCGACGATCCCGCCGACCAGGCACCGGCGCGACCCGCCAGGCGCCGGCGGTCGTGACATGACGTGGCGCCGGATCCGGCCGCGGCGGCCCAGGACGCACACGGTCACCGACGTGGCCATCCAGGAGTCGCGCCTGATCGCAGTGAGCGGCGGCATGGGCTTGCGCCATGCTGCCGATCTTTCGCATCCACCGGCCGAGACTCGACGGCAGGTACGGCACGAGGCCGTTTCCTACGTCCTGGCGATGCTCGCCGCGGCGCTGATCTTCGCCGCTTTCCTGTTCTTTGTCGTGCCGGCGGCTTCGCGATGACGACCGCCTGATGCGGTCGACGCTTACAGCTGTCCGGCCAGTGCTGCTGCGGTGTCCTTGCCGGCTGCGACGGGCACGATCTCGAAGGCGACCAGGTCCGACCATTCTGCGACCCAGCGCTGCAGCAGGGCGACGTCGTCGCATTCCATGATCTGGAAGCAGCGCCCGAGGTCGGCGGAGACCCAGCTGCTCACGAAGGTCACGCCCTCGGGCACCATGCGGCCCTTGTCGCGGAAGCGGCGATAGACCGCCTTGCCGTCCTGGTTGCGAAACGTCTCGATCACCATGAACTGCATGACGCCGGCTACTCCAGCTTGATCCCGGTGTCCTTCACCACCTTGGCCCAGCGCGCCGTTTCGGCCTGCAGCCAGGCATGGCTTTCGGCCGGCTTGGTCAGCACCGGCTCGGCACCGAGTTCCTTCAGCCGTTGCGCCACGTCGGGCAGGGCGGCGATGCGCGTGATCTCGGCGTGAAGCTTACCGGTGACTTCCGCCGGCGTGCCCGGCGGCGCGAGAACGCCTTGCCAGGACCCCGTCACGAAGTCTTTCAGGCCGGTGGTCTCGGCGATGGTCGGCAGGTCGGGTGCCTGCGCCTGGCGTTGGGCGCTCGAGACGGCAAGACCGCGCAGCTTGCCACTTTGGACGTGCGGCAGGGTGGCGACCATGCCGTTGAACAGCAGGTCGGCGTGGCCGCCGATGACCTGCTGGATCGCTTCGGCACCGCCCTTCAGGGGGATGTATGTCCACGATAGGCCCAGCTCGAGCGCAAAGCGGGCGCCGGCCAGGTGCGGCGCGCCGCCCAGGCCGGATGTGGCGTTGTTGAGCTTGCCGGGATTGGCCTTGGCGTAGGCGATCAGGTCGGCCGCGGTCTTGTGCGGCGTGCCCGGGTACACGGCCAGCAGATGGGGCGAATAGGCGAGCACGATCACCGGCGCGAAATCCTTCGCCAGGTCGAAGGGCACTTTCATCACGCTGGGCGAGATGGCGAGTGCGCCGAGATCGGTCAGCACCAGGGTCGTGCCATCGGGTGGCGCCTTGGCGACGATGTCGACGGCGATGGTGCCGTTGGCGCCTGGCCGGTTCTCGACCACGACCGATTGGCCGAATGCGTCCTGCAGCCTGGGCTGCAACAGGCGCGCCAGGATGTCGGACGTGCCACCCGGGGCGAACGGAATGAGGATGCGGATCGGCTTGGTCGGCCACGCTGTCTGTGCCGCGACGATCGCCGGTGTCGCCAGCGTGGCGGCGGCCGAGCCCGCGATCAGCGAGCGGCGAGATAGGCTCATGGTGATTCTCCCCAACGGAACGTCTGTTTCTGTGTCAGACCGGCAGCTGCGCCGGACGGTAGCAGGCGATGGCGTTGTGCAACAGGGTGCGCTCGGCCCGTGCCGGGTCCGCCGTGTTGGCGATCAGGTCAAAGCGTGCCAGGGCATCGAGCACAGCGCAGAGGGATGAACTCACCATACCGGGTCGATCGGGGTCGCAACACCGTGCACCGCTTCCACGATCTCGGCAGCGTCGAGCGCCAGGTCCTCACGGAAGCGCTGGGCGATGATCTGGACGCCCAGCGGCAGCCCATTTGGCGCGTCCGGCACCGCCGTCGTGCCAACGGGTACGGCAGCCGACGGCAGGCCCAGCATGTTCACCACGGTCATCAGGGCCTGGGCATCCAGCACGTGCCTAAAGGTCTCGACGTCCTTGTAGTCGAAGCCAACCTCGAAGGGCAGGTCGCCGGAGTTGGGGCCGACGATCAGCGGGTACGTCTCCATGAAGCCGGCCCAGGCGCGGCGGTGGGTCAGTACCTCGGCGAGTGCCTGCATATACTCCTTCAAGGAGATGTCGGGTTGCAGCTGCATCCACAGGCTGGCGCTCTTGCGTGCCTGGGCATCGCCGAACTTCTCGATGCTTTCGAAGGTCAGATGCCGCGTCTCGGTGAAGACGAGCTTGCGCCACACCTGGCAGGCCGCCTCGAACGATGGCGGCTCGACTTCCTCGACGGCATAGCCGTTGTCGGCCAACGCCTTGCCCGCCTTGCGCACGGCATCGGCGACAGCGGGGTGGGTGTATTGGCCCTTGGGCTGCACGACCAGCGCAACGCGCAGCGCCGCCGCCGGCGCGCCGTCCAGAGGCGCCGGCACCCAGATCGGATCACGCGCGTCGCGGCCCGACATGGCGGCAAGGCCGATCCGGACATCGCGCACCTTGCGCGCCAGCGGGCCGTTGACGGCCATCAGCTGATTGGTCGGCGACCGCTCGACGCTGGCCGTGTGGTTGAACGATGCAACCCGTCCCATCGTGGGCCGAATACCGGCCAGGCCACACGTGTAGGCCGGATAGCGGATCGAACCGCCATAGTCGTTGCCATGTGCCAGTGCCCCGATGCCGACGGCCAGCGCCGCGGAGGCACCACCCGAGGAACCGCCCGACGTGCGCGCCTTGCTCCAGGGATTGAATGTCGGGCCGTGGACGTCGTTGTCGGTGTGCCAGCGCAGCGAGAAGGCCGGCGTGTTGGTGCGGCCGACGATCACGGCGCCGGCCTTCTTCCAGTTGGCAACGGGCGGACTGTCTTCGGTGGCCGTGAGCTCCTTGAAGGCGACGACGCCGTTGATGGTCGGCAACCCGATCTGGTCAACGTTCTCCTTGATGGTGACGGGCACGCCGTGCAGCGGACCGAGTCGATCGCCGCGACGCACGGCTTCGTCGGCGGCGCGGGCCGCCGCCAGGGCTCCCTCCGAAAGGTCGCGCACGACCGCATTGACCTTGGGATTGACCGCGTGCATGCGCTCAATCACCGCCACGGTCGCGTCGAGGCTTGATACCTTGCGGCTGCGGATCGCTGGCGCGAGATCGGCAGCGTCCCATTGCCAGAGTTCAGTCGCGGTCATCCTGAGCGTTTCCCTTGTGGTTCCGATTGCCGGCCAGCTTATCGTGCTCTGCTGGCGCTCGCGATGGTCTCGAAGCGATTGCACCGTCAAGGCTGCCGCGTGAAATTTGCGACGGATTGCAAGCGCTCGCCCGGTCGGGAGAAGCCTGTCGAAACCTTCAGAAAAACTGCGTGTCTGGGACGGGGCGTGTGCCTCATGATCGTACTTTGCCGGTGCAACGAAGCCGGCCTGGTTCACGCTGGTGGCCTATGTCATCTCGATATCGACCCCGTGGCCGATGGCTTGCCGCCGGTGTCGCGGTGCTGGGTCTTGTCGCGGGCGGCATCTACGCGTGGCATCGCGCCGAACAAGCGGCCGCGCAAGTACAGGCGGCTGCACAGGCGCAGGCCCGCGCCGATGCCGCTGAACGGCAACGCGCCCTTGATGTGCAGCAGCGGCGCGGCGAGCGCGATTGTGCCGAATGCCCGGAGATGCTGCGGGTGTCGCCGGGAGGCTTCCTGATGGGATCGGCGAAAGAAGGACCACAGCATCGCGTGACGATCAGCCATCCACTGTCACTCGGAAAATACGAAGTGACGCGCGGCGAGTTCGAAGCCTTTGTTCGGGCCAGCGGTTACAAGCCGCCTCGGGATGCCCAGGCTCCCGACAAAGCCACCGACTATTGGCGCCATCCCGGTTTTGACCAGACCGATCGCCATCCCGTGGTGAATGTGACGTGGCAGGATGCGGATGCCTACGTCAGGTGGTTGCGGAAGGTCACCGGCAAGAACTATCGCTTGCCGTCCGAATCGGAGTGGGAATATGCAGCACGCGCGGGCACAACAACCGAGCGCTCCTGGGGTGAAGGCGAGGCCTGTCGCTACGCCAACGTGGGTGACCTGGTGTTTGCGAAGACTCTCGCGGGAATCAAGGGTGATCCAGGCCTGTTCAGCTGCATGGACGGCCACTCATTTACCGCCCCAGTCGGTTCATTTCCGGCCAATGCCTGGGGCTTTCACGACATGTTGGGCAATGCCCAGGAGTGGGTGCTCGACTGCTGGACGGCGGATTACGCGGGTGCCTCTGCCAATGGCGACGCGCGTCAGGATGGCGATTGCTATCGCCGTGTCTTGCGCGGCGGCAGCTGGAGCAGTGGCCGCGACGGCATACGCGTGACCGATCGTGTCAAGGAACTGATCGGCTACACCCAGTTCTTCATCGGTTTTCGTGTCGCTCGAGCTGACTAGGTGCGTCTTCCGGTTCTCGTAGTTCCAGCAGTGCATTGCGGACGACTTCCAGCGCAGCCTCATTGGGCTTGCTGCGGTGCTCGATCAGCGCCAGCGTGCAGGAAATCGGCGGTTCCAGCGGCCGCACGGCGACGCCGGGAGCAAGATCGGTGGCGGCGATGTCGGGCACGAGCGACATTCCCAACCCCAGCTCGACGACCTTCTTCATCGCCTCGATGGTTCCCATGAGCATCGGCGTGCGCGGCAGGGGCATCTGCTTGGACAGCCACCGCATGACCAGCGCATGGACGGCGCCACGGGCATGTTCGAGCACGAGTGCCTGTTGGGCGGCATAGTCGGGTGTGACCACGTCCGGGATGTCGGGTGTCGTGGGAGGCAGGATCGCCAGCAGTTTCTCCCAGCGCAGCGGCGTGATCCGCACATGCGTGTCGTCGACCGGCAATGTCACCAGCCCCAGGTCCATCTTGTTCTGGATGATGTTCTCGACCGTGTCGCGGGTCGGTAAGTTGGTCACGAGGAGTTCGATGCCGGGATGCTCCTCATGCAGTCGCCGCAGGATCGGCGGCAGCAGATAGGTCAGCGCCGTATTCGTCGTGCCGATATGAACGCGGCCGATCCAGCCGTCGCGGTACCGGCGCATGGCCGCGGCAGCGAAATCGCATTCACGGAAGATCCGGCGGGCATGCTCGACCAGCTCTCGCCCCGGTGTCGTGGCATGGACGGTCTTGCCCATGCGCTCGATGAGTGGCACGCCAAAACGCTGCTCGAGCTCCCGGACCTGCAGGCTCACGGCCGGCTGCGTCAGGTTGAGCTGGCGGGCAGCTGCCGAGAAGCTGCCAAGCTCGACCACCTCCATGAGGGTCCGCAGTTGGTCCAGGTTGAGGCTGCGCATTGCAAAGAAATCCTTATCGGCGCGATCAGGAGATAAAAAGTGCCTCGCCCACCCCGCAGCGCTAAGCTGCCGTCGCAGAGTCTCGTCGGTATTGATAGCCGACTTAACTCAAAGATTTGGCGCGCGACCGCGAGGATCGCGCGTCGCCTGGAACGCTGCGTATACGACCACCCTGGGACGCATACATCGTCTGGGTGAACTATTGTGCCTGACAATTTCAGGGGCTGCAGCCCCGGATATTGCGCGAACCCGCGCGTCTGGCGGTTCGGCGAGGGGTACGCCGGCGCCCGTCAGCGCAAGTGGCAGGCGGCGAGGTGCCCCGGAGCGACTTCGCGTAGGGCAGGCGCTTCGGTTCTGCAGCGATCGACGGCGTAAGGGCAGCGCGGGTGGAAGTGGCAGCCGGATGGTGGCTTCACGGGGCTCGGCACGTCGCCTTGGACGACCAGCTTCCGGCGCTTGATGGCAGGATCAGGTACCGGCACTGCCGACAGCAGTGCCTCGGTGTACGGGTGCAAAGGGTTGGTGAACAGCGTCTTCTTGTCGGTGTGCTCGACAATGCGGCCGAGATACATCACCGCGATGCGGTGGCTGATATGCTCCACCACTGCCAGATTGTGCGAGATGAAGAGATAGGACAGGCGGCGTTCGCGTTGCAGGTCCATCAGCAGGTTGATCACCTGCGCCTGGATCGACACATCCAGCGCCGACACCGGCTCATCGCCGATGATCAGCTTTGGATTGAGCGCCAAAGCGCGCGCGATGCCGATGCGTTGGCGTTGGCCGCCCGAGAATTGATGCGGATAGCTGTCCATCTGCGCGCGCCGCAGGCCGACGCGCTCGAACAGCGCCGCCACGGCGGTGCGCCGTTCACCGGCGCTATGGGTACCATGCACCAGCAACGGTTCACCGACGATCTCGCCGGCCGTCATACGCGGATTGAGCGATGAGAAGGGATCCTGGAAGATGATCTGCATCTGCCGGCGCCAGGGCCGCAATGCCGTGCGCGGCAACCGGGAGATGTCCTGACCGCCGACAAAGATCGAGCCGGCTGTCGGATCGATCAGCCGTAGCACGGTACGCCCCACTGTCGACTTGCCGCAGCCGCTTTCGCCGACCAGGCCCAGTGTCTCACCTTCGGCGATGGTGAAGCTGACGCCATCGACTGCGAAGACGTAACCCGCCGTCCGGCGCAGCAGGCCCTTGCGGATCGGGAAGTGCTTCTTCAGATCGCGCACCTCCAACACCGGGTGCGCCGACGGTTGGGTCGGCGAGGGTGGCGCCGGGGGCAGGGCGTCAGGCATGGCCGTTGTCCCTCAGCTCGTGCGATCGCCAGCAGGCGGCCCAATGGCCCGGCTGCTTCTCCTCATAGGCCGGGTACCGCTCGCGACAGCGGTCTTGCGCGAAGGTGCACCGTGGCGCAAACGCGCACCCCTGCGGCAGGTCGGTGAGTGCCGGCACCATGCCGGGAATCTCCTGCAGGCGTGTTTCGCTCGCCTGGGTTTCGCCGCGCATCAGGCTCAGCCGCGGGATCGAGGCCATCAAGCCCAATGTGTAGGGGTGCAGCGGCCGCGCGAAGAGACCGGCAACCGGCGCTTCCTCGACCTTGCGGCCGGCATACATGACGATGACGCGCTGAGCCGTCTCGGCCACGACACCGAGATCGTGCGTGATCAGGATCACGGCGGTACCAAGTTTGCGCTGCAGTTCGACGATCAGGTCGAGGATCTGTGCCTGGATGGTGACGTCGAGTGCCGTCGTCGGTTCGTCGGCGATCAGGATCTTGGGATTGCAGGCCAGCGCCATGGCGATCATGGCGCGCTGACGCATGCCGCCGGAGAGCTGATGCGGATACTCGCGCGCCCGCTGCTGCGGCTCCGGGATGCGCACCAACTGCAGCATATCGACCGCTTTGGCCAATGCCTCGCTACGCGAGAGGTCCTGGTGCAGAACAAGCGCCTCGGCGATCTGACGCCCGATCGTCATCACCGGGTTGAGCGAGGTCATCGGCTCCTGAAAGATCATCGAGATTTCGTTGCCGCGCACCTGGCGCATCGCCGGCTCGTCCAGCTCCAGCAGGTCGACGCCGTCCAGGCACACAGAGCCCTCGACGATACGGCCCGGCGGTTCGGGCACGAGGCGCATCAGCGACAGCGCCGTGATGCTCTTGCCGCAGCCCGATTCACCGACGATCGCCAGCGCTTCCCCCTTCATGACCGTGAAGGTGACGTCGTTGACCGCCTTCACGATGCCCTGTCGTGTGTAGAAATAGGTACTGAGGCGCTCGACGATCAAAGCCGGCTCCGGCTTGCCGGTCGCCGCCTCAGCGCGAGGTTCCGTTCTGTCCACGCTTGCCGTCATGTGCGCTCGCGCGGATCGAGCATGTCACGTAGCGCGTCGCCCAGCAGGTTGGTCCCGAACACGGAAAGGCTGATGGCAATCCCTGGAAAAATGACCAACCACGGCGCGGTCCGTATGTATTCCGCCGCCGACTCCGACAGCATGCGACCCCAGGAAGGGTGAGGTTCCGGGACACCCAGCCCGAGAAAGGACAGCGATGCCTCGGTCAGGATCGCCGAGCCCAGTTGGGCGGTGGCCAGCACGATCAAGGGTGCCAGGGTGTTGGGCAGCACGTGTCGGACAGCGATGCGCAGCTCGCTCATGCCGGTGGCGCGTGCCGCCTCGACAAACGGCTGCTCGCGCAGGGACAGCGTACTGGATCGGATCACCCGCGCGATGTTGGGCACCAGTGCGATGGAAATCGCGATGATCGTGTTCTGCAACGACGGACCCAGGGAGGCGGCCATCACCAGCGCCATGACCAGCAGCGGCAATGCCTGCATGATGTCCATGATGCGTTGCACGACGAGATCGACCCAGCCGCCGAGATAACCTGACATCAGGCCGACGATGACGCCCACGGCGCAACCCAGCGCGGTTGCGCCGACGCTCACTGCCAGCGAGATGCGGGCGCCATGCACGATGCGGCTGTAGACGTCGCGGCCCATGAAGTCGGCGCCGAGCCAGTAGACCGATCCTGGCGGCGCGAGCGAGCTGCGGGCGTTGGTGGACGTCGGATCGAACGTGGCGACGACATTGGCCAGCAACGCCGCCAGAACGAATACGACGACGATCACCGCGCCGGCCGCGCCCAGCGGGTAGCGCCGGATGAGGAACCGGGTCGCGCTCCAACCGCCGCGGACATGGGCGCCCGCACGCAGCAGTTCGGCATCATGGTCGATGGTACTCACCCGGTGGCCTCCCTGGCCGCTGTGCCGTTCAGTCGGCGTATTTGATGCGCGGATCGAGGATCATGTAGGCCATGTCGACCAGGAAGTTGACCACCACGACCACGATCGCGATGAACATCACAAGGTTCTGTACGATCGGATAGTCACGCCAGATCACCGCTTCAACGAGGAAGCGCGCGACACCCGGGATGTTGAAGACTGTCTCGGTAACGATCAGGCCACCAATCAGGAAAGCCGCTTCAATGCCGATGATGGTGACGACCGGCAGCATGGCATTGCGCAAGGCATGTTCATAGTTCACGGAGCCTGGCGACGCACCCTTCGAACGGGCGGTGCGGATGTAGTCCTGGCGCAGGACTTCGAGCATCGATGAGCGCGTGAGCCGCATGATGAGCGCCGAACTGCGGAAGCCCACGGCCGCCGCCGGCACGCTGAGTAGCGCCAGCTCTTTCCACAGCGTATCGGGCCGGTCAGTGAAGATCGGGATGAACCCGAAATAGCGCACGAAGAGCATGAGGATCAGCAGTCCCAGCCAGAAGGAGGGCAGTGACAGACCGCTGAGGCTGAGGACGCGCAGGAAGTAGTCGATCGGCGTGTTCTGGCGCACGGCGCTGATTACGCCCAGTGGCACGCCGAAGACCACTGAGAAGAACAACGACAGCACGGCGAGCTTCGCGGTCACCGGAATGCGCGGTGCGATCTCCTCGACAGCGGGCCTTTCGGTTACGTAGGCAAAACCGAGATCGCCCTGTGCCAAGCCTGAAATCCAGTGCCAGTACTGGGTCAGGATCGGCAGATCGAGACCGAGCTCTCTTTCGAGGCGGGCCTTCTCCTTGGGGTCGACGAAGCCGGCAGCGTCAAACAGGATGTCGCTGATGTTGCCAGGCACCAGTCGCAGCAACACGAAGATCAGTATCGACATCCCGACCAGAGTCAGGATCATCAGGAATGTCCGGCGGACAAGGTAGGCAGCCACGTCGCGACCCCGTCATTGCGTCAATGCAAGAGCCGTCATCCCTCGCTTGCGAGGGGTGACGGCATCATAGGCTCCTACTTCTCGAGCCAGACGTCCTCGAAACGCCAGCTGTTGTAGATCGAGTTGTGCTGCAGGATCAGCCCCTTCATCTTCGGCAACCAGCAGGTGTTGGCGATGCCGTGGGTGATCAGCGGCCGTGCGGCGTCGTCGGCCAGCTTGCGGTCGACCTCCCAAACCAGCTTCTTGCGCTTCTCCCGGTCGACCTCGCGCGACTGCGCGTCGATCAGCTTCTCCACTTCGGGATTGCAGTAGCCGGTGTAGTTGCGTTCCGACTTGCAGGTGAAGTTCTCGTAGAAGTTCACGTCGGGATCATCGACGCCTACGCCGGTCAGGTTCATGCCGACGGTGTAGTCCTTGCGCGCCACCTTGGCGTGCCACACCGGTGTGTCGATGGGCTCGAGCTCACCCTCGATATAGATCTTCTTGAGCTGGTCGATCAGGATGACGCCGGGATCGCGGTAGATCGCGATGTTGCGGGTCGAGACCTTGACCTTGAGTGGCTTGTCCGGCCCATAGCCCAGGCCTTCCATGGTCTTGCGCGCTTCGGCAAGGTTCTTGGCATGATCGCCGAAGCCGGGCAATTCCTCCAGCATCTCCTTCGGCATTGCCCACACGCCCTCGGGCGCCGGCAGCATGGAGGCCCCGGGTTTGTCGTGACCAAGGCTCAGGATGTCGGAGAACGCCTTGCGGTCGAGCGCCAGCAGCATGGCATGACGTATCTTGGGATTGTCGAAAGGCGGCGCATCGCGGTTGACGATGAGGTTGCTGTTCACGTTCGTCGGCCGGGCTTCGCAGACAGCATTCGGCGCCTGCGTCTTGATGTCGTTCAGCAAGGGAAAAGTGACGTCGGAATCGAACGTCAGGTCGAAGTCGCCAGCGATGAATGCAAGGATGCGGGTCGATCGATTGGGAATGATCCGCCAATCGATGGCGTCCAGGTAGGGTTGGCCCTTGCGCCAGTAGTCCGGATTCTTCACCAGGCGAATCGATTCGTTGCGTTTCATCTCGACGAATTTGAATGGGCCGGTTCCGACCGGCTTGGTCCGCATGTCGCGCGTCGAGACGTGGCACGGGTAGACTGGCGTGTAGCCGGCGGCGAGCATGGCCATGAATGACGGCTGCGGCCGTTCGAGGGTGAACGTCACCTCGTGATCGCCGTTGGCTGTCGTGCTTTTCAGGTTCTGCCACCACACGCGGCGAGGGTTCTTGCGGAAGGCATCGCCTTGCTCCGATTCCTCGCGTGTCAGTTTGGTCCACGTGCACACGACATCGTTGGCCGTGAACGGCTTGCCGTCGTGCCATTTCACGCCCTCGCGCAGCTTCATGGTCAGTTTGGTGTTGTCGGCGCTCCATGACCAGCTGGTGGCCAACTCCGGCACGATCTTGTCGATGCTGTTGATCTTCTCCTTAGGGTCGAACATCACGAGGTTGTTGAACACCGCCATGAACGGCATGTTCGTCGAGATCGTGGCCTCTTCGTGGATCGAGGCGCTGGGCGGCATGTCGCGGTGATAGACGCGCAGCGTACCGCCCGGCTGCTGCGCCATGGCCGGCGCCGTCAACGAAACGATCGCTGCAAGCGACGCAGCCGCAACGGCCGCATGATGGTTGCGCATGGGCGTTTCCTCCTGTCGTTCGCCACCCGTGGCACCGCAGACGCGGGCCGTCGCGGCGCCCATTCTCTTACTTTGTTGAGATGACGCTAACACAAGTCCGGGGCAGGCGTATACCAGCCCGCCACGCGTGATCGCATCCGGCGGAAGCGCGCGAACTGACGAAACTCACCGTCGGCAAGGAACGTCGATGCCGAGTCATGTCTTGCGCGACGGCAAGACCTTCGTGGTGCAGAACATGGTTGAGGAAAATGCCATGGTCTTCCGTTGGGATGGTGGCAAGCTGGTCGATACCGAGCAACCGATCAAGCTCGGCGGAGATGGCGCCGCGATTCGCACCGCCAGGACCGCCTGGTGTCCCAGCGGACGGTCGATCGGGAGGGGGAGGGAAGATATGACGAACCGGCTGCGGCGCCGGCCCCTGATGGCCGGGGCTGCCATGGCGCTGGCCGCGGGCAAGACTCGAGCCGAAACGTTTCCTAGCCACACCATTCGTCTGGTGGTTGGCTTTTCACCGGGCGGTGGCACGGACGCTCTGGCGCGCGCCATTGCCGACAAGCTGCGGGACAACCTGGGGCAGTCCGTGATTGTCGACAACAAACCGGGCGCCGGCAGCAATCTGGCGCACGAGTTCGTCGCCAAGCAGCCGCCTGATGGCTACACGCTGTTGATCGGCAGCAACACGACCATGCTGTTCCCGTTCCTGGTGACCAAGCTGGGCTACGATCCGAACACCGCCTTCACGCCTATCGGCTTCATCGCCAAGCAGGACTCGGTCCTGGTTGGCACCGGCAAAGCGCCTTACGCCGATCTCAAGGCAATCGTACAGGCAGCGCGTTCGGCACCGGGCACGATCCAGTACGGGACGGCAGGCGTTGCCACGCCGATGCACCTGGCGGGCGAGCAGTTCGGCCTGGTCAACAATCTCAAGATCACCCACGTTCCGTTCAGAGGCACCGGCCCGATGGTCTCCGACCTGCTCGGTGGCCATCTGGAACTCGGTGTCTCCAGCCTGACCAGCGTGCAGCAGTACTTTGCCGACGGGCGGCTCAAGCCCTATGCGATGGCTGCCGCGGCGCGCTCGCCGATGGCGCCCAACGTGCCGACGTTCCGTGAGTTGGGCGCCGGCGAGGTCGAAGGCACCATCGCCTATTCCTTGATCGCGCCCGCGGGCATGTCGCCTGACATCGTTCGGCGATTGAATGCGGCGCTCAATGCGGCCGTGACGCCGCCGCAGATGCGCGAGGACCTGAGCAAACGGGGCTTCGACGCCATGGGCGGCACGCCCGAGGAACTGCGCCAGTGGCTTTCCCGGCAATCAGCGATCTGGGGACCGGTCCTGCAGGCGGCCGGCGTCAAGCCGGAGTAGTGAGCGGCCGTCGCAGCCGTGACAGGGTAGCGGTGTTGTGGCAAACGGCGAGCCCGCACCACGACGATTCGGAGCCTGTCATGGCGGATCGCGCCCTCGTCCTGTTCTCGGGTGGGCAGGACTCGACTGTCTGCCTTGCCTGGGCGCTTGATCGCTACGATCACGTCGAGACGATCGGCTTCGACTATGGCCAGCGTCACGCCATAGAGATGACGTGCCGGGATGCGGTCCGCGCGGCGTTGCGCCGGACCTTTCCGATATGGGCATCACGCCTCGGCGACGACCATGTGCTCGATCTTCGCACGCTGGGCGCGATCGGCGAGACGGCGCTGACGGGTGATGCCGTCATTGCGTTTGAGAAGAACGGGCTGCCCAATACCTTCGTGCCAGGTCGCAACATTCTGTTTTTCACCTACGCTGCCGCGTTGGCCTATCGGCGCGACCTGAAGCGCTTGGTGGGCGGCATGTGCGAGACCGACTACTCGGGCTATCCCGATTGTCGCGACGACACGCTGAAGGCGCTGCAGGTGGCGCTGACCCTGGGGCTCGATCGCCGCGTCGTCATCGACACGCCGCTGATGTGGATCGACAAGGCCGACACATGGCGGCTGGCCGAGAGACTGGGGGGCGGTGCGCTGGTCGACCTGATCGTCCAGGAGACGCACACCTGTTATCTGGGCGATCGAACGGCGCGTCACGACTGGGGTTACGGCTGCGGCACGTGTCCGGCGTGCCAACTGCGGGTCCAGGGCTGGGCGCGCTATCAGGGCGCATAGCAAAAAGGGCCGGGATCGCTCCCGGCCCTTCGTCGTGCCTGTCAGCGGCGTTCAGCGACCTACCACTTCGCCATGCGCTCCTTGAGCATGCCGTCGAGCGTGTCGAGGAACTGCTGCGTGGTCTGCCACGGCTCGTTGGGGCCGATCAGCAGGGCGAGGTCCTTGGTCATCTTGCCGCTCTCGACGGCATCGACGCAGACCTTCTCCAGGGTATCGGCGAACTTCACGACATCGGGCGTGTCGTCGAACATGCCGCGGTACTTCAGGCCCTGGGTCCAGGCGAAGATCGAGGCGATCGGGTTGGTCGAAGTCTGCTTGCCCTTCTGGTGCTCGCGGTAGTGGCGCGTGACGGTGCCGTGCGCCGCCTCGGCCTCGACCGTCTTGCCGTCGGGCGTCATCAGCACCGAGGTCATCATACCCAGCGAGCCGAAGCCCTGGGCCACGGTGTCACTCTGCACGTCGCCGTCGTAGTTCTTGCACGCCCAGATGAAGGCGCCTTCCCACTTCAACGCCGAGGCCACCATATCGTCGATCAGCCGGTGCTCGTAGGTGAGCTTCTTCTCCTTGAACTTGGCGGCGAACTCTTCGTCGAACACCTTCTGGAACAGGTCCTTGAAGCGGCCATCGTAGCGCTTGAGGATGGTGTTCTTGGTCGACAGGTAGACCGGCCAGCCGCGGATCAGACCGTAGTTGAACGAGCTGCGCGCGAAGCCGATGATCGATTCGTCGATGTTGTACATCGCCATGGCGACGCCACCGCCGGGGAAGTCGAACACGTTATGCTCGATCACCTTGCCGTCGGCGCCCTCGAACTTGATCGTCAGCTTGCCTTTGCCCGGCACCACGAAGTCGGTGGCGCGGTACTGGTCGCCGAAGGCGTGACGGCCGATCACGATCGGCTTGGTCCAGCCCGGCACCAGGCGCGGCACGTTCTTGCACACGATCGGTTCGCGGAAGATGGTGCCGCCGACGATGTTGCGGATCGTGCCGTTGGGCGACTTCCACATCTCCTTGAGGTTGAACTCCTTCACCCGCGCCTCGTCGGGCGTGATGGTGGCGCATTTCACGGCAACGCCGTACTGCTGCGTCGCCTTGGCCGAGTCGACCGTGATCTGGTCGCTGGTGCGATCGCGCGCCTCGACGCCG
>Ga0187894_10002181_pt1 | contig 23765 bp, 22 predicted proteins | sample GBC1701081metaG_FD_136650 | JGI IMG/M metagenome (GOLD analysis project Ga0187894, IMG submission 136650) | White microbial mat communities from a lava cave in the Kipuka Kanohina Cave System on the Island of Hawaii, USA - GBC170108-1 metaG ... | reverse complement strand
TCGGCATGTTCCTCATGGCGGGCCTGATGCAGAGCCACCTGGGCCTCATCGTAGCACACCTCACCATCGCACTGCCGTTCCTCGCCTGGATGCTGGTGTCCTTCTTCGAAGGCGATGCGGCGAGGCTCGAGGAAGCAGCGCGCGTCGATGGCGCCACGCGCTGGCAGGCTTTCCGATATATCGCCGTTCCGGTCGCGGCCCCCGGCATATTGGCCGCGGGCCTTCTGGGCTTCATCCTGAGCTGGAACGAGTTTCTTTTCGCGCTTGTCCTGTCGGGGCCTTCGAGCCAGACGCTGCCGGTGGGACTTGCGGCACTCGAGACCCATGCCGGCGTCGAGATCGCACCGTTGGCCGCGGCGACCGTAGTCTCGCTGGTGCCGGTCTTCGCGCTTCTGCCGTTCCTGCGCAAACATCTCATCAAAGGCCTTTCACTTGGCGCCCTCAAGTGAAATGGCCCCGAGCAACAAAGGGCTTAGGTCGGGAGGTTGAATATGATCAGAAAATGGCTCGTGGCGGCGGCGTTGGTGACGGGGCTGTCAAGCCCGGCCTTTGCCGAGACGGTGAACATCCTGATGGAAGGTGTTCCCGATACCGAATATGTCAAGACGCTGCTGCCTGAGTTCAAGCAGGCGACCGGCATCGACGTCAATCTCGAGGTCGTCAATTATGCCGAGATGCACACCAAGCTCGTGCCGCAGCTGGTGGCGCCAAGCGGCAGCTATTCGGCCATCGTCGTCGACTTCTACTGGGTCGGCGAGTTCACCAAGGCCGGCTGGCTGCAGCCCCTCGATGAGCGCATCAAGGCCGACAATATCGACACGTCCGTCTATGTGCCGAAGCTCATGGATCTCGTGGGCAAGGTCGACGGCACCACCTATATGCTGCCCTTCTACAATTATGCGATGGGCCTTCTCTATCGCAAGGACCTCTTGGCGGACGAGAAGAACAAGACGGACTTCAAGGCGAAATACGGCTTCGATCTCGATGTGCCCAAGACCTGGGACGAATATCTGAAGCAGGTCGAGTTCTTCACCAAGGACGGCATCAACGGGGTGGTCAATCAGGGTCTGAGGCCCGATCCGATCGCCATGGAATGGTCGAACTATCTCTTCGCCAATGGCGGGGAATATCACGACGACAACTGGAAGCCGACGCTCAACACCGCGGCCGGCGTGAAGGCGCTCGAGCAATATGCGACCAATGTCAACAAATATGGGCCGGTCGGCTCGGCGAGCTTCTCCTTCGATGAAGCCTTCAACGTGATGGCGCAAGGCAAGGCCTATAGCTACATTACCTACAACTTCTTCCGCGCCGGCATCGACGATGCCTCGAAATCGGCGGTGGTCGGCAAGGTCGAGATCATGCCGGTGCCGGGAACCGAAGCCGGCAAGGGCGGCAGCCTGAACGGCGCCTGGGGCTGGGCGATCCCGAAATCGAGCCCCAATCCGGATGCCGCCTGGAAGTTCCTCAAATGGGTGGAGAGCCCCGAGATCGCCAAGAAGCGCGCTCTGCAGGGCGGCTCGCCGACGCGCACCGACGTCTTCGACGATCCGGACGTGAATGCGAAATATCCCTATGCCAAGGCGCTGAAGGAGATGCTGCTGACCAGCCACAACTTCCCGGTCTTCACCTATACGCCGCAGCTCGTCGAAGTGCTGGGGCGCGAACTGAGCCTCGCCGTCGCCGGCGAGAAGAAGGCGCCCGACGCGCTCGCGACGGTCGAAGCCGAGATGAGCGAGCTCGCCAAGAAGGACGGCAAGCTCAAGTGATGTGAGCCCACGCCTTTCACTAACTATCCCCTTCTCCCACGCTCCGCGCGGGAGAAGGGGAAGCATTCTGAGGGGATGGTCGCAATTCCATGACGCTTGCTGCCGACGACAGACGCTTCAACGATCTCCCGCCTGCCACGCAGACGGCGGTCGAGCGGCGCGACCGGATGTTCGGCTGGCTCATCGCCTCGCCGAGCCTGGCGCTGCTCTTCCTGGTCATTCTCTTTCCGGTCTTCTGGGCGCTCTATACCAGCGTCCATGACTACACGCTGATCGCCCCCAATTTCGATACCTTCAACGGCCTCGACAATTATGTGAAGGCGGCGAGCGATCCCGAATTCCGTCACACGCTGTGGCTGACCGCCTTCTTCGTCGCCGCCGTCGTGCTGCTCGAATTCGCGCTGGGCTTCCTCGTCGCCCTGATGCTCAACACGGTCGAGCGCTTCAAGTCGGTCTATTACGCCATCCTCCTGTGTCCGCTCCTGATGAACCCGGTGATCGTCGGCCTCATCTGGCGGATGTTCCTGCATCCCTCGCTCGGCATCGTGAACTATCTCCTGAGCACGATCGGCATCGCCCCGGTGAACTGGCTCGGCAGCACCAAGGTGGCGCTGTGGACGGTGGTCATGGTGGACATCTGGCACCAGGTTTCCTTCATGATCGTGCTGCTGCTGGCCGGCCTCTCGGCCCTTCCGCGCGAACCCTATGAGGCGGCGCGCGTCGACGGCGCCTCGGCGCTGCGCTCCTTCTGGCACATCACTTTGCCGCTGATGTTGCCGGTCATCGCCGTCACCTTGCTGATCCGCCTCATCTTCGCGGTCAAGACCTACGACCTCGTCTATATCATGACCCGCGGCGGGCCTGGTGTCTCGACCGATCTCGTGAGCTATTTCATCTATCGCACCGCCTTTGTCGGCCTCAATATCGGCGAGGCCTCGGCCATGTCGGCGATCCTGCTCGTCGTCATCCTCGCACTCACCGCCTGGCTCCACCGCTATATGCGCTCTCTCACCTGACGAACAAACGAATGGCCTCGATCTCACTCAAGAACATCCACAAGCTCTATCCCAACGGCTATGCGGCGGTCCGCGACGTCTCGCTCGACATCAGGGACGGCGAGTTCATGATCCTCCTGGGTCCTTCGGGCTGCGGCAAGTCGACGACCTTGCGCATGATCGCCGGTCTCGAGACCATATCCGCAGGCGATCTCCATATCGGGGAGAAGCGCATGAACGATGTCGATCCCGCCGACCGCGACATCGCCATCGTCTTCCAGAACTACGCCCTCTATCCGCATATGACGGTCGCCGACAATCTCAGCTTCGGCCTGAGGCTGCGCGGAGTCGAGCGCGCCATCATCACCAAGCGGGTCGCCGGCATCGCCGATATGCTGGGCATCGGCAAACTCCTCGCGCGCAAACCCGCACAGCTCTCCGGCGGCCAGCGCCAGCGTGTCGCCCTGGGCCGCGCGCTGGTGCGCGAGCCCAAGGCCTTCCTGCTCGACGAGCCCTTGTCCAATCTCGATGCGAAGCTGCGCTCGTCCATGCGCACCGAGCTCATCAAGCTGCATCGCTCGCTCGGTACCACCATCGTCCATGTCACGCATGACCAGGTGGAGGCGATGACCATGGGCGAGCGGATCTGCATCATGAAGGACGGCGTCATCGTTCAGGTGGGGGCGCCCATGGAGGTCTATCGCAATCCTGTCGACACTTTCGTTGCGGGCTTTCTGGCGAGCCCGCCGATGAATCTCCTGCGCGGCAGGCTCTCAGGCGATGCAGTGTCGCTCGGCGATATCAGCCTGCCGCTGCCGCAACCCTTGCGTAACGCATTCGCCGCCCATGTGGACGAAGAGGTGATCGTCGGATTGCGGCCGGAGGACTTCCACCTGAGCAAGGATGCCGCACGACTGGCGGCGCCGGTCGACGTCTCATCCATTGCGACGGAAGTGCTCGGACCCGAAGTGATCCTGGTTGGCTCACTGCGCGGCTCGGATCAGGCGGAAGTCCATATCCGCTGCCCACGCGATTTTCGCTCAGAGCCCGGCGCGGCGACGACTTTCTTCTATGACTTGTCGCAGCTCCAGCTCTTCGATGCGAAGACGACCAAGGCTCTCAAACGGCCCAACGTCTGATTTTGAATCGCATTTTGTGAAACCGTCTCTTCATCGTGGTGACGCAGAGAAACGTTTGAGAAAAATTGCCGCAGGCTGAGAGAAAAAATCGCGCTCGCGATCAGAGACTGCGCCAGATGAAATAGAGCACACCCCAGAAGGCAAGTCCGATTATGGCGGCAATGAAATAGGCTTTTATCGCCGAGCCTGGAGCGCCGCGCGCTTCTTCCGCGATAAGCTCCTCCGCCATGCGCCGTGCATCATCACGCTTGTCATTCATCGTTTCGTCACAAGACTTTGATGCGTGCGTAGTCGCATCGTTGTCTTGTTTTATATCTTTACTTTGCATGTGATGTCGCGCCGTCATGATAGGAAGTATTAACGCAATGGCCTCAAGAACCTCTCAATGTTCTGCGTCGAACTTGACATGTGGTCAACATCTTACGCTCAATTTTCCTTGCTGCGAGCTAATTGTTGCCACCTTCTTGAGCAAAAAGAATAACTATTGTGCAACGCGAAATTATTTTCGCTGCACATGCGTCTTCGCGCTTGCAAAATCAGTCAAGCTCGGCATTAACTCCTCGTGGGCGGCAACCCAATGAAAGCGAGTGGAGGTATCCATGGACTTTCGTGTGAGGTCAAATTCTGCCGCTAGCGGCGAATATGCTCTGCACGCAGACATGCTTTCGGTGCGCAAAGGCTTCGATACAGCGCTACAAAGCAAGTCGATCGCGATTAATCAGTCGATAGTCAAACGTTGCATCGACATACTGGTTGCCTCTCTTGCGCTCTTGGTTCTGGCGCCGGTCGGGCTGCTCATCGCGCTGGCGATCAAGATCGAGTCGCGGGGACCGGTTCTGTTCTGGCAATTGCGCTATGGCCGGAACCGTTCGTCCTTCTATATCTGCAAGTTCCGCAGCATGACGGTGACTGAGTCGCACGGCGATTTCACGCAAGCGACTCGCAACGATGCCAGGATAACGCGGCTCGGCGGTTTCCTGCGCAAAACAAGCCTCGATGAGCTTCCACAGCTCTACAACGTGCTGCGCGGCGAGATGTCGCTCGTCGGACCAAGGCCGCATGCGATTGCGATGGATGATTCCTTCGCCGAGGTGATCAGCAATTTCAACGATCGGCATCTGGTGCGTCCTGGGCTTACCGGCCTCGCCCAGGTGGCGGGATTTCGCGGGCCGACGGAAGCCCTCGAGCATATTGAATATAGAGTGCATCACGATCGCCTCTATATCCGCAAGTGGTCGGTGCTCCTGGACATGAAGATCATGCTGCGCACCGTGTTCGCTTTGACTGGGCCGAACGCCCTCTGAGCTTGACGCTCCGCCGCGGCGTGGCGGACGAAAATCGAAAAATGGGAACAGCGTCGCCGGCATGGGCCGGCCTGACACGAAAGGGTATCGGATGAATATTACCATGATCGGATCGAGCTATGTCGGGCTGGTCTCGGGCGCCTGTCTCGCCGATTTCGGCCATAAGGTCATCTGCGTCGACAAGGACGAAGGCAAGATCCAGGCCTTGCGGCGGGGCGAGATCCCGATCTTCGAGCCCGGGCTCGACCAGATCGTCGCCGACAATGTCAAGGCCGGCCGCCTGTCTTTCACCACCGATCTGGTGCAAGGCGTCGCGGCGGCGGATGTGGTCTTCCTCGCCGTCGGCACGCCGTCCCGGCGCGGCGACGGCCATGCCGATCTCTCCTTCGTCGAGGTGGCGGCGCGCGAGCTCGCCCAGGCCGTCAGGCCGGGAACCGTGATCGTCATCAAGTCGACGGTTCCGGTCGGCACCTCCGACAAGGTCGAGCTCATCATGGCCGGCACCAGCCCGGCGCTTGATTTCTCGGTCGCCTCCAATCCGGAGTTCCTGCGCGAGGGCTCGGCCATTGCCGATTTCAAGCGCCCGGACCGCATCATCGTCGGCGTCAATGACGAGCGCGGAAGGAGCGCGCTCAGCGAAGTCTATCGCCCGCTCTATCTCAACCGGGCACCCCTGATGTTTACCTCGCGCCGCACCGCCGAGCTCACCAAATACGCGGCCAATGCGTTCCTCGCCATGAAGGTTACATTCATCAATGAGATCTCGGATCTGTGCGAGAAGACCGGTGCCGACGTGCAGGACGTCGCCCGCGGCATCGGGCTCGACAACCGCATCGGACCGAAATTCCTTCATGCTGGGCCCGGCTATGGCGGATCGTGCTTTCCCAAGGACACGACGGCGCTCATCCGCATCGCCCAGGACTTCGAATCGCCCTTGCGTCTCGTCGAGACCACGGTGGCGGTCAACGATACGCGCCGGCGCGCCATGGGCCGCAAGATCGCTTCCGCCTGCGGTGGCGATCTCAGGGACAAGACCGTGGCGCTTCTCGGCGTCACCTTCAAGCCCAACACCGACGACATCCGCGAAGCGCCGGCCCTCGCCATCATCCAGGCGCTTCAGGACGCAGGCGCCGCGATCCGGCTCTATGATCCGGCGGGACTGGAGAATGCCCGTTCGGCGCTCGCAGGCGTCGAGTTCGGGCAAAGCCCCTATGAGATCGCCGAGGGCGCCGATGTCCTGGTGATCGTGACCGAGTGGGAGGAGTTCCGGGCGCTCGACTTCCGCGTGCTGCGCCAGGTCATGAAGGCGCCGTGCCTGGTCGACCTGCGCAACGTCTATCGCCGCGAGGATATCGCCAAGCATGGCTTCCGCTATTTCAGCATCGGCCGGCCGGATCACGATATCGCGCTGCAGATCGTCGAAGCGGCAGAGTAACGGCGAGGGAGAAGAGCAGGCATGTCGCTTACATTTCCGTACCCTGCGACCAAGGATCGGCCGCCGCGCTGCGTGATCATCGTCGAGAACCTTCCCGTGCCCTTCGACCGGCGCGTATGGCAGGAAGCCAACGCGCTGAAGGATGAGGGCTGGGAGGTCTCCGTGATCTGTCCGAAGAACGAGCAGCATCCGCTGGCCTTCGAGGAGATCAACGGCATCGCGATCTACCGGCATGCGCTTCCGGTCGAGGCGCGGGGCAAGCTGGGCTTCCTCATCGAATATGCCTCGGCTCTCTTCCATGAGACGCGCCTCCTCCTGAAGATCGCCTTCACCAAGGGCTTCGATGTGGTGCAGGGCTGCAATCCGCCCGATCTCATCTTTCTTGTCGCGGCGCCCTACAAGCTGTTCGGCAAGAAATTCGTCTTCGATCATCACGATCTCTGCCCGGAGCTCTATGCCGCCAAATATGACCGGCATGATTTCTTCCATCGATTGCTGCTTCTCGCCGAGAAATGCACCTTCAGGCTCGCCGATCGTGTGATCTCGGCCAATGACACCTATCGTGACATCGCGATCACACGCGGTGGCAGGAAGCCAGACAGCGTCACCACGGTCTATAGCGTGCCCGATCGGCAGAAATTGCGCCGCGTCGCGCCCGACGTGAGGCTCAGGGCAGGGGCGACTGTCGTCTTGGGCTATATCGGGATCATCGCCGATCAGGACGGCGTCGATCATTTGGTCCGCCTGATGCATCACGCGGTCCATGAGCATGGCCGGCAAGGCATTCGCGCCGTCATCGTCGGCGACGGGCCGGCGCTCGCTTCGGTGAAGCAGCTGGCGCGCTCGCTCAGTGTCGCCGAGCACATCACCTTCACCGGCTATCTGCGCGGCGAGGCGCTGCTCAGCGCCATCAGCACCTTCGATATCGGCATCATTCCGGACCCGGTGAACGAGTACAATGACAAGATCAGCATGAACAAGGTGTTCGAATATTCGGCCCTTGCCATTCCCTCCGTGTCCTACGACCTGAGCGAGACGCGCCGCCTTCTGGGTCCGGCCGGGACCTTCGCCAAGGGTGCTGCGCCTGAGGATCTCGCCGAGGCGACGCTGCCGCTGATCGATGACGAGACTCTGAGGCGAGAGCTCGGCGCGCGCGCCGGCCGGCTGGCCGAGGAGAAATTCAACTGGGACAGCGAGGCCAGGAAATATGTCGCCGCCTATGAGGAGCTGGTGAAGATAAGGGCCTATGCATGATTGCCGTCAAACACGTCATTTCCCTCGGTGCGGCAACGCTCTTTGCCTTCGCGGTATGGTCGGGAAACGCTAAAGCCGCCAATGGCGCTTGCCCCGGCGAATTGCCCGAGCGCACCCTCTCGCTGTCGCAAGCCAAGATCACCAGGTTCGGCACCTTGCAGAAGCTGCCGCCCCTGCCTCTGGAAAAGGGCGAATATGTGCTGAGCTTCGATGACGGCCCGCGCAAGACGACGACGCCGAAGATCCTCGATGAGCTGCGCGCCGCCTGCTTGCATGCGACCTTCTTCATGGTCGGACGCGAGGCGACCAAATTTCCTTTCGTGGCGCGCGAGGTCGCGGAAGCTGGGCATTCGATCGGCAGCCATAGCTTCTCGCATAAGCGCCTCAAGGATATTCCCTATCAGGAAGCCCTCCTGGAGATGAAGCTGGGCCAGGCTGCCGTCCAATGGGCGGTGTTCCGCACCCGCTCGACGCCCGTGCGCCTGTTCCGCTTTCCGGAGAACGCCGCGAACCCCGACCTCATGGAGGCGGCGGCACGCTTCGACATGATCGTCGCAAGCTATGACGTATCGCCGGAGGACTGGCGGGGCGATGCGCCGCAGAACTCGCTCAGGCGGCTGCGCCAGAGGCTCAACACCGTCGATCGCGGCGTCATCGTGATGCACGACGTGAAGGACAATACCGTGCTGCTTCTGCCGATGGTGCTGGACGAGCTCAAGGCGCGCGGCGCCAAGATCGTCCATCTGGTGGAGTGATGGAAATGTCAGGCAACTCAGCCAAGCGCCCGCATGCCGAGGTCATGGACGAGCTCAAGCAGAAGCTCGGCGCCATCGCGAATGTCATTCCGCGGGACAGGCCCGTCATCTATCTCGATTATCCCATTCACGGCAATGTCGGCGATCTTCTCATCCATGCCGGCACCGACCGGTTCTTCGAAGTTTTCGGCTATGAAGTGATCGGCCATTACAGCATCCATGAATTCTGCCAGACGCACCGCCCGGGGAAGCCCTTGGTCTTCTTCAAGGACTCGGTGCGGCGCCTGGATGATCTGGTCAAGACCGGCGCCACGATCGTCTTCCATGGCGGCGGCAATCTCGGCGATCTCTATCGCGACTATCAGATGTTCCGCGAGCTGGTGATCGCGCGCTATCCCGAGGCACCGATCGTCATCCTGCCGCAGTCGGTGCATTTCGATGATGTCGCGAATCGCGCTGCGGTTGCCCGGCTCTTCGCGGCCCATCCACAGCTCTTCATCTTCGCGCGCGATCGAGAGTCACTGGATTTCGCCCGCAATGACTGCGGACGTCCTGCGGCACTGATGCCGGACATGGCCCATGCCCTGTGGGGCAGCCTGCCGCGCCACAGCGGCGGCGCGCCCCGACTGTTGAATTTCCGCCGCCGTGACAAGGAAGCGACGGGCGGCTCGGCTGGCAGCGCCGACACATTCGATTGGGACGATCTGATCACCGTCTTCGACCGCGGCATGATCCGCGTGCAGCGGAAGACGCAGTCGATGGAGTTCCCGACCCGACATATCGTGCCGAGCCACGTGGTCTGGCGGTGGTATCGCGACCATTTGATGCGCCGGTCCATCAAGTTTGTCGGCAGCTATGGGCGGCTCACCACCAACCGGCTGCATGGCATGATCCTGGGCGCGCTGCTCGACATGCCGATCACCTGCGAGGACAACAGCTACGGCAAGATCAGCCGTTATTACGGCGAATGGTTCGCCGCATCCGACCGCATCGACTATCGCCCGCCCCGGGAGACGCACGCCGCGGAAGCGGCTTCGCCCGCGCCGGCGTCAGCCATGGGGGCCTTGAGGGAATATGGCATCTGAAATCCTGTTCATCACCACGACCGACGCCGCCGGCGGCCGGGCTTCCGATCTCGCGCGCCTGCTCACCTCCATCGAGGCAAGCCTCGTGGGGCGCGATTGGGGCATGCTCCTCCTGGTGCAGCGCGCTTCGCCCGGCATGGATCTGGGCGTCGTGATTCCGGCGAATATCGTGGTCGAGGCGATCCCCGATCGGATATCGCTGTCGCGGGCGCGCAATCTTCTCCTCGGCCGGGCGCGCGAGCAGGGTCTCTTGTCCCGCACGGCGCTCGTCGCCTTTCCCGATGATGATTGCTGGTATCCCGAGGGCGCGCTGGAACGCATCCTCAATCTGTTCAGGATCGACCAGGGCCTCGATTTCTGGTTCTGCGCCTATGCGTCGGCGCCATCGGCGCCCCTTCGCGCCCTTTCCATGGACACGAAGCCGCCGTCGGTCTTCAACGTTGCCGCCAAGGCTTCCTCGAACACCATATTCCTGCGCAATCACATCGTCGAACGGATCGGCGGCTTCGACGAGGAGCTGGGGGTCGGGACCGCGAACAATGGCGGTGAGGATACCGATTATGCGCTCAGGGCTTTCTCGGAGGCGCGCAAGAGCCGCTTCGTCGATCAGCAACTGATCGGCCATCGCGACCATGACCCGCGCCTCAGGTCGCATTATTTCCGCGGCAGCCTCATCGCCATCGCCCGTCACACGGCTAAGCGGCCGGCAAGCGTCGCACTCTTGCTGCGCAAGCTCATCGTCGGCAGCGTCCTGGTGGCGACGCGCCGCATGCCGGCCAAGGACTTCATGACGGCGCTCAAGGCGGCCTTCTCACCATCGCCGGGACGCCGGTCAAAGAGGGAGGCCGCCTAGATGCGCAGCCTCAATCAGCTGCTCTGGCTGCAGCGCCTGCTGGTGAAGCTCAGATGGCTCTATTTCACCAGGCTCTGGGGCATGGATATCCATCCGAGCACCATCATGTCCTTGAGCGTCAGGCTCGACAAGACCTATCCCAAGGGCGTGCATATCGGTGCCGAGAGCTATCTCGCTTTCGATGTCGCGGTGCTGACTCATGACATGGTGCGCGGTCTCCATTGCGACACCTATATCGGTTCGCGCTGCTTCATCGGCGCGCGCAGCATCATCCTGCCCGGCGTGCGCATCGGCGACGGCTCGGTCATCGGCTCGGGCAGTGTCGTCACCAAGGATGTTCCGCCGGCATCGATCGCCGTCGGGAATCCGGCGCGCATCATTCGCCGCAACATCGAAACCGGCCGCTTCGGCTATTTGCGCAGAGCAGGCCCGCCAAAGGGCGAGGACAAGACGGTTTTGCCCGGGCTCGAGCCCGAACTGGCGGCGCGAGAAGCGGGAGGGTTGCCATGACCTCCGAAATCCTGTTCCTCACCACGACGGATGCCGCCGGCGGCCGCCGCGGCGATCTCGCGCGCCTCTTGTCGTCCATCGAATCGGCACTCGCCGGCAGAGACTGGCGGATGCTCCTGCTGGTGCAGCGTGCTTCTTCTGACGCGGGTATTGCTCCCGGCATTCCGGGAAATGTCGCGGTCGGGATCATTCCCAACCGAATATCGGCTTCGCGGGCCCGCAACATCCTGCTCCATGAAGCACACGCGCAGGGGCTCCTGGCGGAGGTGCCGCTCGTCGCCTTTCCCGATGATGATTGCTGGTATCCGGATGGTGCGCTCGAGCGCATCGTCGATCTGTTCCGGAGCGATCAGGCGCTGGACTTCTGGTTCTGCCGTTATGCATCGGCACCGCAGCCGCCGGCCCATGCTCTGTCCAGGGAGATGAGATCGCCCTCGGTTTTCGAGGTTGCGGCGGAAGCATCATCCAACACCATCTTCCTGCGCGGCCACGTCCTCGAGACTCTCGGGGAATTCGACGAGGAATTGGGCGTCGGGACCGAGAACAATGGCGGCGAGGACACCGACTATGCGCTCCGCGCCTTTCGGCAATCGCGCAAATGCCGCTTTGTCAACCGCGCGCTGATCGGTCATCGCGACAACAATTTTCGCTTCAGGTCGCGTTATTTCCGCGGCAGCCTGATCGCGATCGCCCGCCACACGGCCATGCGGCCGGCGAGCGTCGGGCTGTTTCTGCGCAAGCTCATGGTCGGCAGTTTCCTGGTGGCGACCCGTCGCATGTCGTCAAGGGAGTTCCGCACCGCCCTGCGCGCAGCCTTGTCGGCCAGGCAGGGACGGCGTTTTGCGCCGGCGCGGCAGCGGTCGAGGGGGAGGGTCGCCTAGCATGGCTTTTTCGCCCTCGCTTCTGATGGTTGCCGCCTTCGCATGGCATTTGGCAGCCGCCGTGCCGGCGGTGGCCCAGCCCGGCGAACCGGTGAAGATCGTCACGCTGGGGACGAGCCTTTCGGCTCGCGGCGGCTGGCAGGAGCCTCTCGAGCAGTCGCTCAGGACCTGCCTCAACAGCGATGTCACGGTCGTCAACCTGGCGAAGAGCAGCATGACATCCGAATGGGGCCTGACCCAGATCGACAAGGTCGTCGCCGAGCGGCCGGATGTCGTCCTGATCGAATTTGCCGTGAATGACGCCGATGTGACGGAGTTCATGTCGCTCAGCCGCAGCGCCGCCAATATGACCGAGATCATCCTCAGGCTGCGCGAAAGCGACAGCCGGCCGGCCGTCTATGTGATGGCGATGAATCCCGTTTCCGGCCTGCGCGGGATGATCAGGCCATTCCTTGGAGAATATGAAGAGATGCATGCGGTGGTCGCGAAGAAGCTTGGCGCCGGCTTCATCGATCACCGGCCGGCCTGGGCCCGGCTATCGGATGAGGAAATAGCCAGCGCGATCGCCGATGGCGTTCATCCGGAGCCCGTCGCGGCGAGCCGGGTGATCGTGCCGGGCCTGGTCCGCGCCCTTTCGGCATCCGGCTGCATCACTGCGAAGAGGGAGTAGCAAACGTGACCGTATCTGCCGTGATACCTGTGAAGAACCGACCGGTCCTGATCGCCCAGGCGATCACGAGTTGTCTCGGCCAGACGGCTGCGCCCGATGAGATCGTTGTCGTCGACGACGGATCGGATGATGCGACGCCGGACGTGGTGACGGAAATGGCGCGGACCGAGAGCCGGATCAGGCTCATTCGCCGCGATACGAGCGGTGGTGCGTCTGTGGCGCGCAATGATGGCGCTGCCCGAGCTTCAGGCACATGGATCGCCTTCCTGGATTCGGATGACCGCTGGCATGAGGAGAAGACGGCGCGGCAGCTGGATTTGGCGTCACGGCATCCCGATGCGCCGGCGATCTTCTGCGGCATCCGCTTTGCCTATGCCGAGCGCAAGCCCCGTATCGGTTTGCCGCCGCCGATCGTCGGGCCGCACGATCTGGCCGTCTCCAATGTGCTGGCCACGACATCGACCGCCCTTGTCCGCAAGGACCGGTTCGATTTTGTCAACGGCTTTGATGTCGGCCTGCCCACTTGCGAGGACTGGGACCTGTGGATCAAGCTTTCCAAGCTGGGACCGTTGCCCGTCGTGCAGGCGCCGCTTGTCGAATATACCTACGAGGCGACCAACAAGCTGTCGCGCGACGTGACCAAGCTGATGCTGGGCCATGAGCTGGTTTTCGCCCGCATCTCGGCGGAAAGCGGGAAGGGCGCTCTGGGGCGGCTATCGGCGCTGCACGATCTCAAGCGGGCCGAGCTTCATATCCGCGTCACTGGCGAAGCGGTAAAGGCCATGGGATTCATCTGGTCCGCTCTGTCACGCTCGCCGTCGGCCGAAGTGCTGCGCCGCGCCGCCCACCTCATGGGCCTGATGACGGCGCATGGGGCCCGCCTATGACCACTTTCGAGCATCAGGCGATGCCTCCGGGCCTCGGGCGCTTTGCGCCGGCGCGGGTCGGCATCGGCGTGCTCGACGTGCTGCTGATCGTCTATGTCTTCGTGACCCAATTGGCTTTGCGCCGCCTGACTGGAGGCGAAAGGCTCGCGACCGATCCCGGCAAGCTCGACATCTCGAATATCGGCAAAGCCGCTCTATGGGGTTTTGGCCTCCTCGTCGCGGCATGGCTCCTGCGCCGGTACATCGCCGATCTCCTGCGTCCGCCGATGAGCTACATGCTGTTTTTCTTCGGCTGGCTGGCCGTCACCACGCTCTACGCACCGGAGCGGTTCAAGGCGCTCTTCATGGTGAGCACCTTGCTGTCGGTCTTTTTCGTTTTCCTCGCCTTCGCCGAAGAGCGCGGCCTGCCGGTGCTGTTCGACCGGCTGCTCCAGATCCAGACGGTCTTCCTCGCTTTGTCGATCGTCCTCTATTTTGCCGTTCCTTCCGTCTCGCACATGTTGCTCTGGGATGGATCGGTCGGCGGCCGCATGACCGGCCTTGGCGGCCACCCCAACCAGACGGGCGTGCTGGCGAGCTTCATCCTCGTGGCGCTTTACGCGCGCTGCGACAGCGGCAATCTCTCGCGAGCCTTCAAGACTCTCGCGATTGCCGTCGCCCTGGTGACCCTGGTCCTGACGCAAAGCCGCACCTCGCTCATTGCCGCAGGCGCCGGCTGCATGGTCTTCTTCCTGTTGAAGAACCGCTGGCATGCGGCGTTCATCCCCCTACTGATCTGTCTGGGTGCCGCGGCCGCCTTTGTGATCATGCTCGACGACCAGATCCTGGCGATGTTTTCACGCTCGGGCGATGCCGAGGAGTTGCTGACCGGCACCGGCCGCAGCTTCATCTGGGAACTGTCCTGGAGCCTGATCAAGAAGGCGCCGATCCTGGGCTATGGATTCGATTCGACCTATACGATGTTCATGGAAGAATCCTATTTGCTGAATGGCGACGTCGGCATCTATGTCTTCCCGCATTCCCACAATCTGGTGCTGCAGCTCTTGCTCTATGGCGGCGTCATCGCTCTGGCGCTGTTCATCCTCCCGATCGCATCGATCGCGAGACATGCCATCACGGCGCGCGATCCGCGCATCGCGGCACTGCTTGCCTGCTATCTGTCCTTCACCATGACCGAGCCCGGCGGCTTCTTTCAATATGCCGACAACATGATCGCGCTGCTGGCGTTGGCGCTGGTGGCGGCACAGTTTTCGTCGCGGCCCATGACCCACGATCTCATGTTGCGTCAGCCCGTGGAGGTCAGAGGGTGAAGAACACGCTCAAATCGGGATCCGTGCTGCTTGCCGCCAATCTGGCGGAAATGGCCTTCCCCTTCATCCGCAATGTCCTCTTGGCGCGGTTTTTGTCGCAGGAGGATTTCGGCGTGGCGGTCTCGCTGGCCATGATCATCGCGCTGGTGGAGATCGGTTTCGATTTCGGGGTTCCGGTATCGGCGGTGCGCTACACCGCGACCGATGATCCGAAGAAGGCTCTTGCCACACTGCACACGCTTCAGCTGACGCGCGCCGCCCTGGTCGGCGGATTGCTCATGGCGCTGGCGCCCGTGCTCGCGATCCTCTTCAAGTCGCCGCAGGCCACATGGGCCTATGTCGTGGTTGGCGCCTGCGCCACGCTGCGCGGCTTCGGAAATCTCGGCGTCAAGCAGGCGATGCGCGATTACGTCTATTGGCCCAATGCGGTCACCTTGATCATGATCCAGCTTGCCTGGACGGTCACCGTCATCGTGGCGGCGTGGATATCACCCGATTACTGGGCGATGGTCTGGGGGCTGGCGGCCAGCATCATCGCGTCCACCATCACCTCCAATTTGCTGTCGCGGTTTCCCTGGCGCCTCGGCTGGGACAAGGCGGTTGCCGATGAGGCGACGGCTTTCGGCAAGCCGCTGGTGCCGAACGGCTTTGTCAGCGGCGCACTGTCGCTGGGCGACCGCGTTTTCGTCGGCTGGGCGCTGGGCGTTCATGCGCTCGCCTTCTACAGCGTGATCTTCGGGACCGCGACCTTGCCGCGCGGCGCCATCTTGCGCTTCCTCACCAATCTGTTCGTGCCGGTCTTCGTCAACCGCCCGCCCGATCATCCCTCGATCAAGAAAAACTGCGCCCGCTGGACGCTGATCCTGTCGCTCACCGCCTTCCTCTATGCCATGGGCTTCATCTTTGTCGCGACACCCTTGCTGCCGCTGCTGTTCGGCCCGGCCTACACCGCGACACCCTATCTGATGTCCCTGATCGGGCTCAACCTGTTCGTGAAGTTCCTCTATCAGCTGCCCTCGCCGGTGGCCATGGCGCAGGGAAACAGCAAGCTGGTGCTGACCTGCACCGTCTACTCGATCATCGCTCTGGCCGTGGCTGGCGTCGCAGCTCTGATCTGGCCATCGATCGACGTCTTTGTCCTGGCCCTGACTGCGGCCGAGGTCGTCGCCGTCCTGCGTATCGGCATGATCGTCGTCAATTCGCTGGGCTATGCGCGTGGCCAAGTGGCGATGGCGCTCCTCGGACCGATGGCGGCGATCGGCGTCGTCCTCGCCGCGAGCCTCTTCCTGCCGGCGTTCTCGCTCATCGACTGGTTCCTGCTCGGCGGCGTCATCACCGTCGGTGGCGTGGCCTTCTATGCCGTCATGGCGCATGTCTATATCGATCCGCTGAAGCCCGCTTTGCTGAGGCAAGCCATTTCCAGCCTCCTGAACCGGCGCGCCGTCGCCACCGGCAAGGAGCAGTGACCATGCGGCTCGCTTATCTCATCCTCGCGCACCGCGCACCGACCGATCTCCTGGCGATGCTCCCTGCGCTCGGGCGCCATGGCGAGACCTATCTCCATGTCGACCACGATGCCCGGGGTTTCGACGGCCATTGGGACGACCTGTCGAAGCATGCGGTGCTCGCGCAGCGCCATTCGGTGAGCTGGGGCGGCTTCAGCGTGGTCGAAGCCACACTCTCCTTGATCGAGACGGCGCTCGAGCGAGGCAAGGCGGATTATTTCATTCTGATGAGCGGCGCCTGCCTGCCGGTACTGAGCGCGACGAGCCTCGCCGAAAGACTGGCGCAGGAGGCAGGCGAGTATATCGACATGATGCCGGACGAAGAGGCGGCCGATCATGACCGGAAGCGGCGGCTCATGCATTACCGCTTCTACAGCAAGACCATGCCGCGCCCGTCCCTCGGCGCACTCAACCGCCTGTCGCGCCTCGCCTGGACGCGGCCCGCTTTCGAAAAAGAGTTCGGCGAGCCGCGCTTCGGATCGATGTGGTGGTGCCTGTCGCGGCCCTGTCTCGACTGGGCGATGGCGTTCCGGCGCCGGCGTCCCACCTATGACCGGCGCTTCCGCCACACCGAGACGCCGGACGAATCCTATTTCCAGACCATGGTCTCGCTCTCGCCCTTTGCCGAGCGGATCAAGGGCTCGCTCACCTATGTGGATTGGGACAAGGGCGGCAGTCATCCGAAAACACTGTCGCGCCTGGATCTGCCGCGTATCCAGGCCTCAGGCCAATGTTTTGCGCGCAAGTTCGACTGGGATCACGACCGTGACCTGGCTCACTCATTGTTGGAGGCCTACTGATGACGGTCATGACCCGTCGCGATCTTCTCGCCGCCGCCGGCGCGACCGTGGCCGGAACGATGGAGGCGCGTGCACAGACCACGGCCGACAAGACCCTGATCGGCGCGGCCAAACCTAAGAACCTCATTTACGGCGCCGCCCTGGCGACCTGGCAGACCGATCGCGATGCCACCTTGCGCCGGACCTTCGACCGGCAATGCAGCACCGTCGTGCCCGAATGGGAAATGAAGTGGGGGACGATCGAGGCCACGCGCGGCACGCGCAGCTATGGCGCCGCCGACCGCGTGGTGTCCTTCGGCGCCTCGCATGGCCTGACCTGCAGAGGCCATGCCGCCATCTGGCACCGCAACCTGCCGAAATGGGTCGATCTCGCGATGCGCGATGAGGGCATCTCCGTCGTCGCCACGCATATTCAGGACCTGATGACCCACTACAAGGGCAAGATCAAGAGCTGGGACATCGTCAACGAAGCGATAGAGCCCAAGGATGGCCAGCCGAATTCGCTGCGCAACTCGCCTTTCCTGAAACGGCTGGGACCGGATTACATCGGTCGCGCCTTCACGCTCGCCGCCGAGGCCGATCCAAGCATCCAGGGCTTCTACAATGAATATGGCCTTTATCATAATGACAGCACCGACCAGGCGCGGCGCACTGCCGTCCTGGCGCTTCTCGAGAAGCTCAAGAGTGATGGCGTGCCGATCTATGGTCTCGGCATCCAGGGCCATCTGGCCATGGGGCGGCCTTTCGATGCCTCGGTTTTTTCAACCTTCCTGCGCCAGGTCGCCAATCTCGGCCTGAAGATACTGATCACCGAGCTCGACATAGACGACCGCAGCCTGACCCAGACGGTCAGCGAGCGTGACCGCCTCGTGGGCGAGAGGGCGACCAGGTTCCTGACCGCCGCTTTGTCCGAGCGTGCCGTCGAAGGCGTCGTCACCTGGGGCCTGTCAGATAAATATTCCTGGCTGAACAACAGCATCTACCAGAAGCGCAGCGATGGAACGATGAACCGCTGCCTGCCTTATGACGAGAACTTCCAGACCAAGCCCTTCTGGTATTCCCTCTATTACGCGTTCAAAAGCGCGCCCCTGCGTTAGGAGAAGCCCATGATGCGCGAAACCTTTCCCACTGCCGGCCCCTATCAGCACCGCGAATCTTCCACGCCGTCACCGATCGACCTTTTCAAGCTGCTCGCCATCGTGCGCCGGCAATGGCGCATTGCGGCCCTGAGCGTCCTGGTGATGCTGGTGCTTGGGGCTCTCTACCTTCTGGCGGCACCCCCCAAATATACGGCGATGACCTCCATCCTGATCGACCAGGACAACAGCAAGATCCTCTATCAAGGCTCGGCGCTCGAGCGCACCGTCGAGGACGAGGCGAGGATCTTGAGCCAGGTCGAGATCCTGGTCTCCGAAAGTGTCGGGCTTGCGGTCGTCGACAAGCTCAATCTCACGAAAGATCCGAAATTCATGGATGCGCCGGCCGATCCGGTGCAGATGGCGAAGTCGGCCGTGCGTTGGGTGGTGTCGCTGTTCACCTCGTCGGCAACCAGCTCCGGTGAAGACGGCCCGCGCCGGCTCGCCTTGCAGAGCCTGCAGCGCAATCTGGAGGTCGAGCGGCTCAATCGCAGCTATGTGCTCAATGTCCGTTTCTCCTGGTCCGATCCGGTCATGGCGGCAAATATCGCCAAAGCGCTGGGCGATGCCTATCTCGCCGACCAGCTCAATGCGAAATATGAGGCGACCAGGATGGCCGGCGGCTGGGCCCAGCAGCGCATGAAGGAATTGCAGCAGGAAGCGCTCAAATCCGATCTCGCGGTCCAGAAATTCCGCTCCGACAACAATCTGATCGCGGCCAGCGGCAAGCTGCTGAGCGAGCAGCAATTGTCGGACCTCAATGGCCAGCTCATCGTGGCGCGCGCCGATACGGCCGCGGCCAAGGTCAGGTATGACCGCTTGCAGGCCGTCATCGACAGTGGAGAACCCGACGCCATCGTCGCCGGCACGCTGGACAGCCCCATCGTCAACGACCTCAGGCTCAAATATCTCGAAGCTTCGCGGCTCGCCGCCGAGATCTCGGCGAAGGTGGGGCCGGGACACGATCAGGTCAAGCGCCTGCGCAATTCAATGGATGAATACCGCAAGCTCATCTTCGAGGAGCTCGGGCGCATCGCCAAGAGCTATGACAGTCAGTATCAGGTGGCGAAGTCGCGCGAGGAATCCCTGCGCAACATCGTCGGCGACGCGACCGGCGTCAGCGCCGATGCGAACGAGACGCTGGTTCAGCTGCGCGAGCTCGAGCGCGAGGCCGAGAACTACAAGGATCTCTATCAGAAGTTCCTGCAGCGCTATCAGGATTCGCTGCAGCAGGAATCCTTCCCGGTGACCGAAGCGCGCATCATCTCCCAAGCTGCGGTCCCGCAGGAGACGAGCGGGCCGAAGAAGTCGCTGGTGCTGGCTTTGTGCGCGTTTCTCGGCCTGGCGCTGGGCTCGGGCCTCGGCTTGCTCCAGGAATATCGCGACCGCTTCTTCCGCACCGGCGACCAGGTTTTGGCCGAAACCTCCCTGCCGTTCCTAGGCCTGGTCCCCCTGGTCCTGGGCGGCACACTGTCGCGCAAGCGGCTGGCGGAAGCGCGTCCGGGCGAGGGCATAAGGCCGATCACCAACTATGCCGTCAACAATCCGCTGTCGCTCTTCGCCGAGACCATGCGCAGCACCAAGATTGCTGCCGATCTGACGCTCGGCCGCGAGAAACCGAAGATCATCGGCATCACCTCGGTGCTGCCGGGCGAGGGCAAATCGACGGTTGCCATCAATTTTGCCCGCCTGCTCGCCAGCCAGAAAGCGCGCACCTTGCTGATCGACGCCGATCTGCGCAATCCGACGCTGACCCGCTCGGTGGCGCCCCAGGCGCAAGCTGGCCTCGGCGAATTCGTCATCGACAATGCCGCCCTCAAGGACCTCCTGCTGTTCGAGGAACGCACTCATCTCGCCATGCTGCCTTCGGTCATGCGGCGCGACGTGCCCATGACCTCGGACCTCCTCGCCTCGCGCGAAATGGCGGGCCTGCTCGAACAGGCGCGGGCGACCTTCGACTATGTCGTTCTCGATTTGCCGCCGCTCGCCCCCGTCGTCGACGTGCGCGCCATCACGCCTTATATGGACGCCATTGTCTGCGTGGTCGAATGGGGACGCACGCCCAGGGCCACCGTGCAGGCGAAACTCGATGCCGATCCGGCTTTGAGCAAGAAGTGCCTCGGCATCATCCTGAACAAGGCCGACATGGAGCGGATGAAGCTCTACAGCACCGACAGCACCGACTATGGCGATCCGCGCTATACCGCCTATTTCCGCGAGGCGAAGCCGGCGCCGGTCATCGAGCCTGGAAAGAGCGCCGCCGTGGCCAAAGCCGTCGCCAAGGTCGCGACACCGGGATGAGGCGGGCAAGGGCTGTTGACGAAGGCCAGGACGTCCCGCAAACAGGGGAATCTTCGCATCTGAAGGCCCCATATCCATGCGGAAAATCCTCATCATCGGCATCGGCGCCGGCGATCCCGACTACATCACCGTCCAGGCGATCAATGCCCTGAACGCGGTCGATGTCTTCTTCGTCATCGACAAGGGCGAGGAGAAGGACGACCTCGTCGCCTTGCGCAAGCATCTCTGCGACAAATATATCCGCAAAGCCGGCTGGCGCATCGTCGAGGCGCGCGATCCCGAGCGCGACCGTAAAGCGCCGGCCTATGAGGCCGCGGTCGAGGACTGGTATGAGAAGCGGGCACTGATCTTCGAGCGGATGATGCGGGAGGAGCTTGGCGATGACGGCTGCGGGGGCTTTCTCGTCTGGGGCGATCCGACCCTCTATGACTCGACGATCCGCATCGTCGAATTGATCCGCAAGCGCGCGCGCGTCGATTTCGAATATGAGGTGATCCCGGGGATCAGCAGCGTCCAGGCTTTGGTGGCGAAGCACCGCTTGCCGATCAACCGCATCGGCGAGGCCATTCATGTCACCACCGGCCGCAAGCTCGCCGAAGGCCTGCCCGAGGGGGTGACCAATGCGGTGGTCATGCTCGACAGCCAGAATGCCTTTCGCACCGTCGATCCCGAGGCCGAGATCTATTGGGGCGCCTATATCGGGACGGCGAATGAGATCCTGATCTCGGGCAGGCTCAAGGACGTCGCCCCGGCGATCGAGGCGACAAGGGCTCAGGCGCGCGAGAAGCATGGTTGGATCATGGACACCTATCTCTTGCGCTATCCGCGGAAATAGTGGACTGCACCCCATAGTTGAGACACGCTAATTGAGTGACACGGCGACTTTGCCATAGGTTTACTAGTTGTGGGAATGGCCGAGCTCGGTTTCGAACTCGGCTGGCGGTTTGTATCCAAGCGCCGAGTGAAGGCGCTGGGTGTTGTAGACGATGTCGATGAAGCGGCCGATGTCGCGCCGGGCCTGGTTGAGCGTGGCATAGGCTTTGCCGTTCACCTCTTCGGCCTTGAGGGTTTTCATGAAGCTCTCGGCCTTGGCATTATCGTAGGGGTTGGCGATGCGGCTCATGCTGATGGCGATACCACGGGCCGACAAGCGTGCGGTATAGTCGGTACTGGCATATTGCACGCCGCGTTCGCTGTGGTGGATCAGGCTGCCGGTGGGTGGATTGCGGGCAGAAAGAGCCATGTCGAGCGCCTGGGTCGCCAGCCTGGCCTCGAGATGGCCATCGATCGCCCATCCGATCACCTTGCGCGAGAAGGCGTCGAGCACGACCGCTAGATAGACAAAGGCTTCGGCGAGCCGGACATAGGTGATATCGGCGAGCCAGATCTGGTCGATCCCGGTGGGCAGGAGGCCGCAGATCAGATTGGGCACGACCGCGAAGCCATGGCGGCTGTCGGTGGTGCGCGGCACGAACGGACGGGTGCGCAGGCACAGCAGGTTATCCTGGCGCATCAGCCGCAACACGCGCTTGGCATTGACGATCCAGTCCTCGCGGCGCAGCTGGGCGGTGATCCGCCGGTAGCCATAGTGGCGATGTGCCAGGCTGAGCCTTTGGATCGCATCGCGCAGATCGGCATCGGCACGACGCGGCGCATGCGCCTCGAAGTGGCGATAGTAGCCGGCGCGCGACACGCCGCCGAGCTGGCATAGCCGCCGGATCGTCACTGCGCCTTGGGGATTGCCTTGCGTCTCTTGCGCGGTCATGGCTTCGATGACCGCGTAGATTTGGGCGCGGTGCCGCTCGGAGGCGTTGCGTCCGTGAGCCGCAAGGCTCTGCGAAAAAAATCTAGATCGGCCTGTTGGCGGCCGACCAGCCGCTCCAGCTCGACAATGCGCACCCGGGCCTGGGCCAACTCAGCTTCAGGCTTGGCTGATGCCGGCACCCCGCCGAAGTCCTTTAGCTTGCGCCCGCGTTTGCGGTTCAGACCCGCTAGGCCGAACCGGCGATAGGCGTCGCGCCAGTCGTAAAGCAGCTTGCGCCGCACCCCAAGCTCGACCGCCAGGGCTGAAGTCGGCTCACCCGCCTCCACCCGCAACACGGCGCGCTCCTTGAACTCCCTTGAAAATGTTCGCTGCTTCCGCTTCGACACGCTCCCTCCTCCGAAGCCGTGTCACTCAATTAGCGTGTCTCAACTATGGGGTGCAGTCCAATAGCGCCTGCGGCGGATACAGGGAAAAAACAGGGAAAATTCGAGAATCGCCTCTTTGAAGCGCCCGTCCATGGGGGATTTGCCGAATAACTTCGGAAGGTTGCCTGCAAACGGGCCAAGTGGGGAGCAGGGAATTCTATCCGCGCAAACAGGCCGGAGCCTTTTGACGGACGCTCCTAAATCACAGATTTGAACGGCAGCAGCTCCGATACCGTTTTGGGTAGCAGAAGCTTGCTGAGGATGCCGATATACTCGTCCGCTGTTACTGGCGGGTTTTCTTAATCTGGCCCTGACTTCATAGGCTGAGGTGATCCCTGCGGCCTGATCCAGCCCGAATTGATGGTGTATGAAGTCGTCGGGGTGGATTGAGGGCTGGCTCTGTTTGCGTTGCATCTGGTTAGGTGCTTAACTAATACGCTCGCGCCTACTGCATAACAATTGGCGTAGTTCAATGTAGCTAGATTACTATCAGAACTTGGTACCAGTCCCAAAGTATCACTCAATCAATCGAGTATCAGCTTTCGTTCAGGTTCAGTATGATTATCCGTACATAAGAGAGACCAGGGAGCGCTAGTGAAATTTATTCAGTTGCCTGCGTTCGCCGTGGCAGTGATTGGATTCGATTGTGCAACGCCTGCTTTCAGCGCAGAACATGCATTACCCCTTGAGCAAGGCTCCCAGTGGACCGTCACATCAGTCCGAAGACCTGACGGCCAGGCTAATGTCTTCGAACCAGGCCAGATCACGCTTAGCGTAGTCGGTTCAGGCGAACCTGCATCAGCCGTCCTATCAGACAATTGCAATGTATACCGGGTCTTACTGACATATCCAGACGGTCATCTTCGCGTCTCGACAGTTAGTCGTAACTCTGCCGTCTGCAGTGGATGGAATCGTGCCGCAATCAAAGATGCAATCGAAACAATTCTAGACAGGACCCATACGGCCGAGCGCTCCGAGCAGCTCTT